>JGI26339J46600_10000004_pt1 | contig 71737 bp, 75 predicted proteins | sample BogFormECP12_OM1_FD_46600 | JGI IMG/M metagenome (IMG submission 46600) | reverse complement strand
AACCCCGAAGACTGAGCGATAAACGGGCCGATGAATGAACCGAACGCTCCTCCCAGGCCGATCAGAACATTGATCAGACCTGCTTTTCCTGCAGGAATAAGCTCCATAGACAAAGAAAGAATGTGCACCATGAAAACCGCAAAGAGAAAACCCATAACGATCAAAACCCCTGCCGTCAGCAAGACGTTAAGCGAGGACAAATTCAACGCCGCAAGCAACACAAAAGCGAATAAGCTTCGAAACAGCACTAACCCCGCCACACGGTTTTTTCCATTTGCCTCCTGCGATGTCTTACCGGCAAGGGTATACCCGACTATAGCTCCTCCGGAATTCAACACGAAAAGCAGGAACACAACTTCGGCGGGAGCGATACTGCTCACAAACACGGGCATAGGTGTGAACAATATGCTTGTCGCAAGCGAGAAAAGAACTAGACCGATACAGAAGGCCGTGACATTCTCTCTCTTCAACTTTTCATCCAATGATATGCCATCTAACATTTTTGAAGCCACGAAAAGACCGTGAGACGCAAAGTCCACAGTCCTCTCCATGCTCACCAAGCTTCTCTCAAAAATCAGGGGGGGATCCACGACGAATATAGCGGAAAGAACAAATGCCAAGAAGTTCAGCCCTGCAACGAGATAAAGAGTATTCGTTGGACCGAAACCGTATAATGAAGCGAAAGAGCCTAACACTAAGCCGATCAACGATCCGACTTCCGTGAGTCCCTCGTAGAAGGCGAAGTTCCTTTCCCAGTCTTGATGTGAATACAGTTCAGAGATGAGAACGTTCTTCGGAGCCTCATGGGCAACATGAAAAATCGACATCACCGCGTAGAGCACAATAAGCAAAGCGAGGTCTTTCGTGAAAGTGAAAAGATATATCATGATGGTCGAGCCGAGCAGCGCAAGGAGAACATAACGTTTGTAGTGTCGTGTCTTGTCGCACAAATATCCCCAAACGAACGAGGCGGGGATGGCTGCGAAAAGGGCAATAGCAGTAATGGCCCCGACATAGAATAATCCGTTCTTAGGATCGATTATTAGTAGATACAGCGGCAGGAAAATGGAGAGCAATGCGAAAGCCATTTCGTGGAAAAAGAATCCTAGCCGCCACATAGCCAGAAAAACCTCCAGAAGTAAGATTAAAACTTTTACTCCTTCAAAGCCATTTCCTCTGCAAACCCCTAACCCAAATCACGTCACGGATCACCATCCGAGAATAGATAGTTCCAGAGATGTTAAGGACTCGGTCTCCCTTGTTGCTTCACGATGCATTTAATAGGAATTCTGAGAGATTGGCTGTCGAGTCGAGCGGCGGAGGATTTGAAATGGAATCCCGAGAGGAATTACTCAACAAGCTGCTTCAAGACTATTGTGTTGAAGACTCGGTTCTGGGAGCTATTCAAATAGGATCAATTACGAAAGGATACGATGACATATCGTCAGATGTTGATCTTGAAGTAATCGTTACCGAAGAAAAATATGCGAAGACTGAGAAGAGCTTTCAGAAGATCATACACACCGGCAAGTATGACTTGATTTTCACGACAATTGCCAGACTTAGAAACATAGCAAATTCCGAAAGGGACGAAGATCACTGGGACTATCAAGATGCCATCAAACTCATAGACAAGACAGGCGAGATAGAGAAAATACTGAAAGACATCGTGAAATACGACCCTGATTCAAGAGTGGCACGGTTGAAGACGTATTATCTTGGCTACTGGAACCACACGCTAGGTTCGTTCAGTTGCCTGAAGCATAAGAATGATTGGGGCGCGAAGATCTACGCTGCCCTCGCGATTCAAGAGTTGATCCGACTGCTGTTTAACATTAACTATCGATGGTCTCCCAGACTTCAGTGGGCTTTCAAGGAAGTACCTTCGCTTGAGAAAAAACCACCCAACCTTGAGACGCAAATCAGAAGCATCCTTGAAGAACCCGACTCTAACAGCCTCGGCAGGCTTTGGAATGACACAATTTCATTGCTGCGAGTGGAAAACTACAGTTGGATAGACAAGCCCGAAGAGATAATGTAAACAACGTACCTCCAGAACATCGAGCCAATCAGTTAAGTCACGATTCTCTGGCAACGTTCAAGTTGCAGTGCGTGAGCAACTCGTAGTATTTGCGTGTTCTCTCCTGAGCTTGTTGCAGAGCAATCTTTGAAAATTCTATCGTATCGTTTGGTCTGACCTGCCCGAGCAAAGAAATATCAGGAGTTGTTGCCACAGCAATCTTGGGGTAGCCGCCTGTTGTCTGGGCGTCCCGCATTGTTATTATGGGCTTTCCATTCTTTGGAACCTGAACGGCTCCTGGTAACATTGCGTCTGAAACTATGTCTGCTCTTCCTTTGTGCTCTATTGTGGGGCCTTCAAGCCTGTATCCCATGCGGTCCGATTCCAAAGTAACTTTGAACGGGTTTGAAAGAAAAGTATTGACCCCCTCGTCTGTGAACATATCCGCCTGCGGTCCCAACACTACTTGCACTCTGAAGGTTCCTGTGAACTGTGGGCGCAATTCTTCAGGCGTTGAACGTCCAATTTCAAGCGGCGGCACCTCGAACCCGCTGACAACGTCGCCCATTCTGAGCTGCCTGCCTTCAATTCCTCCGAATCCACCCCGAACAAATGTGGATCTGCTTCCAAGAACCGAAGGAAGGTTCATTCCGCCTCTCATTGAGAAATAAGATCTGCATCCGCTTTCCATTCTTCCAAAAGAGACCACATCGCCTTTCCGTATCTCAAGGGTTTGCCACATCGCAACAAGTTTGTCGTTGATTTTGGGGGAGGCTTCTCCTCCTGTAATCGCGATTTGTGTTTTTGCCCGAGCCTTTAGTTCTGGGCCTATGAGGGTCGTTTCAAGGCACGCACTGTTAGCGTTGTTTCCAACCAAGTAGTTGGCAGTAACCAGAGAGAATGCATCCATTGCTCCAGACATTGGAACTCCAAACTTTAGATTCCCGTGTCTTCCCAAGTCTTGAACCGTGGTGAACATTCCGGGTTTTGACACTCGGAATACCCCCAATCTTTTCGCTGCTGCTTGCGATGAAAGCTTGTTTGCATTTTTTGGGCGGGGTTCTTCGAGTGATTTCAATTCTGTTTCCAAGATTGGCCTGAACCTAACAAAGTCTCCTGACCTTAACAGCGCGGGAGGTTGCTGCCTAGGATCAAACAGTTTGAGGGGTGTTCTGCCTATTATTTGCCATCCGCCAGGCGCATCTACCGGGTATATCCCCGTTTGTTTTTCAGCTATGCCCACCGAGCCTCTAGACACTTTAAGCCGCGGTGTCTCAAGCCTTGGCGTGGCAATTTCATCAGACACCTTTCCCAAATAGGGAAAACCTGCCACGAACCCAAGCATGTAAACCCTATAGGCTCTTCCTGAGTGCAGTTTTGCAACTTGCTCCTCAGTTAGCCCATGGCTTTTGGCAACGTAGCCGATATCAGGCCCATATTCACCTCCGTAGACAACGGGAATTGTCACCTTTCGACCTTTTACATCATTCTTTGAATAATCCCATTGCTTCTCGAGTTCTCTGATGCGGAACACGAACTGTTCATAAGTTGTTTTCAACGGATCGTAGTGCACGAGCAGGGATCGATACGTCGGAACAAGCTCCTCAACCTCTGGAAGCTCAGCCTTCAATATGGCCGCGTTTAACGCGACGACTCTACGATTCGCTTCCAGGCTAATCGTTTCACCAAATTCCACCAGTAGAGCAGTATCGCCGAAGGGCAAGTATCGGGTAGAAGCGTATTCTGTTTCCATGTTGACAGCCTAACCTAATCAGATGAAACTACTGACAGGTTTAACTTCAACGCCTGCCGCGATGAGCCCCTTTTTCAAAGCTTCCACAAGTCTCACAGCTGCAGGTGTGTCGCCGTGCACGCAAATCGTGTGCACTTCACTCAGACTGACAGTTTTGCCATCAGCCGACAACACTGAGCTTTCTTTCAGTGCCTTAAGGGCTCTTTCAACAAGTCTCTTCGGATCTTTGATAATCGAATTCGGCAGTTGTCTCGACACAAGACTACCATCTGCGTTGTACGCCCTGTCAGCGAAAAATTCACAGGCAACCCGTAATCCAGCGTTGACAGTGACCTTAGCCAATATTGACTTGGAAGGCGCAAAAACTATCAGATCTTCGTCGAATGCCTTAACAGCCTCAACGATTCCTTCAGCCGTCCCCTCATCTTTTACAGCGGTGTTATACAGTGCCCCATGAGGTTTTACGTGTTGTAAAGGAATTTGGGCTACTTTCGCAAATCCTTGAAGCGCCCCTATCTGATAAAGCGTGTACTGCTTAATTTCTTCACAAGCCAGTTTCATTTCACGCCTCCCGAAACCCTGCAAGTCTGGATAGCCAGGATGCGCCCCAACCGCAACATTATGCTCTTTAGCCAAGCCGATCGTATCTGCCATTACAAGCGGGTCGCCTGCGTGAAAACCGCATGCGATGTTTGCCGAAGTAATGTGCGGCATCATCTCCGCATCGTTTCCAACCCTGAATCCTCCGAATCCCTCACCTAGATCGCAGTTCAAATCAACCTTAAGCTTCAAACAATCTCCCAATTACAAGTCAGCTCAGAACTAAAAAACAATTCTCTTTAGCCCCAAGCATCACTCTTGCAATAGCCGGTCAGCGCACGCGAGAGAATTAAGAGCTAGAAATCATCTGACGCCGAGTTGCCAGAACCCATTGCTGAAAGAGATATAACACGCGCAATAAAAGCTGTATCTAACTGGTAAGGGATTCAAAATTGCTGGAAAAAAATTCTAGATCAATAGTGAAGTCGCTCACCTACAGGCTCACCATTGTGGTGTTGGATGTAACAGTGATTTACATTCTTACTAGTAGACTTGATGCGGCATTGGGATTTGCGCTTATTAGCAATATCTATACCACAATAGCCTATTATTTCCACGAAAGAATTTGGAATAGAATAGGCTGGGGAAAAACAAGACAGAATCAACATCCGACAAAAAGTAATATGGCCACAAATCCGACGGAGAGGTAACAGAACCCAAACACGCAATTCTTAATAGAGACGTATCTAACTTTCCTAACACTGCCGGAGAGTTCAACGACTATGACAAAATTCAAGATCATCGTTTCAGACCCTGAAACAGGCACTTCAAAAGTAGTGGAGCTTGAAGAGGCACGCGCGACTCCCCTTATTGGAAAAAGAATAGGCGAAGTAATAGATGGCTCCATTATCGATCAGCCTGGACACAAGGCTCAGATAATGGGAGGCTCAGACAAAGACGGTTTTCCCATGAGACCGAGTGTTCACGGCGGTGTGCGCCGCAGGATTGTCCTAAGCGGAGGAGTGGGATACGCTCCACCCAACGAAGGGGTAAGAATGCGGAAGACAATTCGAGGAAATGTAATAACTGACGAAATCGTCCAGATAAACTTGAAAATCACAGAGAGACCCAAGCAGGCCAAAGAAGTCAAGAAACCAAAAGAAAAGAAAGAAGAGAAGTCGACCACACAGAAACAAGCACAACCCGCCACGACAGCTAGCACACCTGAAAAATCTGAGGCCAAACCTAAAGAGTGACATATCGAAAACAGGCCTAAATATCGTCAGCGCTGTTACAACGAAAAACCCTTATCATTCACAAACCCAATCTAGAATTCTTTCGTGTTTTTGATGCAAAGATCTCCAGAGTCTTATGCCAAGATTAAAAAGCAAGTTTGCATTTAAAATTCTTCTAGAATGAGCCCAAGGGCGTAGAGCTTTCCTTTCATTTTCCTTTCTCCTCTACGTTCTTGGCTTCATTCTTCGAACAAGCATAGAAAAACTTTACAGCCAACATTTATTAACTCGCACATTTATTCCTTCAATAATTCGTAAACATTTATTGGAAAAATCACTCTATGAGCAGCGAAAAACCCGCAGTCCTACCACGTCAGCCTGAAGTAAACATTGGAACCATGGGACACGTTGACCATGGAAAAACAACGTTAGTGCAAGCTTTGACAGGTATATGGGCGTCAAGACACAGTGAGGAACTGAAAAGAGGCATAACGATCAAGCTGGGCTACGCCGACATGCCTATCTATAAATGCCCAACATGCGAGCCTCCCAAGAACTACACGACACAACCTATCTGTCCTGCCTGCGGATCCAAAGCAGTTTTCGATAGAGCAGTCAGCTTCGTCGACGCGCCAGGACACGAAGCCTTGATGGCAACCATGCTTTCAGGCGCAGCAATAATGGACGGCGCTATACTGGTTATAGCTGCTGATGAGCCATGCCCCCAACCTCAAACCCGGGAACACCTAGCCGCCGCCAACGTCATAGGCATAAGACACATTATCGTCGTGCAGAACAAAATCGATATAGTTGACGAAAAGAGAGCCCGCCAAAGCTACGCTGAAATCAAGAATTTCGTCAAAGGAACAGTCGCAGAAGACGCCCCGATAATTCCGATTTCAGCACAAAGAGGGATAAACACAGACATACTCTTGAAAGCAATGGAAGAACTCATCCCCACACCAAAAAGAGACGAAACAAAACCACCCTTCATGTACATCGTCCGCTCCTTCGATATCAACAAGCCGGGCACAACAATAGACAAACTTGAAGGCGGCGTCATAGGAGGCACAATAGTCGAAGGCAAACTCAACGTTGGGGACGAACTAGAAATACGCCCAGGCATAGCTGCGGAAGGAAAAAACACGTACACACCTCTACACAGCGAAATCGTCAGCCTTCAAGCTGGAGGAAAAAAAGTTGACGAAGCCCACTGTGGAGGCCTCGTAGGTGTCGGAACACTCCTAGACCCATCATATTCAAAGGCAGACGGCCTAACTGGAAACATCGCTGGAAAAACCGAGATGCTCCCACCAACGCTCACGGAACTGATTCTAGAAACACAAATACTTGATCGCGCCGTCGGAACGAAAGAACTCATGAAAATAGATGAAGTAACAATGAATGAAACACTGCTCCTTCACGTAGGAGCAGCAATTACGATGGGAAAAGTATCTTCGATAAGGAAAGACGCAGTTCAGATTAAACTCACGCGTCCAGTATGCGCACAGGTCGCTTCCAGAGTCGCCCTCAGCAGAAAATTAGCTGGCAGATGGAGACTCATAGGCTACGGAACGATCAAGTAACCCATNGTTTCTAGTGAATTGAATCAAGAAACAGCGCGTGCTACCGCTCCAGCAAAACCAAATCCATAAGAGTTGCGCACGTGTTTTTTGACAGCAGGGAATAGTTATCAAGATGACGACTAAACCGGAGAGGACGACGAAAATCAAGGTGATCATGGACGCGAACGCTTTTTTCGTCCCAGCCCAACTGAAGATAGATATTTTTCAAGAGTTGAAGACCTTGTTGAATAGAAATTTTGAGCTTGTGCTCTTGAAACCTGTCAAGGAAGAGCTTAGGACACTGGCTGAGCAGGGTTCAACTGAAATGCGGAAGAAAGCTTCATATGCTTTGAAGCTTGCAGAGAAATGCATGATTGTCGATGTGGAAGAGGAATCTGGCGTTCCGGATGATTTGATTCTTCGGATTGCGGGCAGATGGAATTGTCCTGTTTTCACGAATGATTCAGAACTCAGGAAGAAGCTAAGAAATATAAATGTGCCAGTTATTTATGTGAGGCAAAAGTCACGTCTGGAAATGGACGGGAGGCTGTAACCCCTGTTTAAACTTATGACGTTAGAAGATACCATTCGAATTCCACCTGATACCTTCGGCAACCCGCTTGAAGCCGTGGGACATCAACAAGTCAAAGCAAAATATGAAGGAATCGTAGATGAAGAGTTAGGCTATGTAATCGCCGTAATCGGCGTCAAGGTTAGTCCCACAGGCAAAATAATTCCGGGCGATGGCGCTACCTATCACAAAGTCAATTTTTCATTACTCACTTTCTACCCGAAGATTCAGGAAGTTGTAGAGGGTGAAGTCGTGGAAATAGCCGATTTCGGCGCTTTCGTTCGAATAGGACCTATCGACGCCTTGCTCCATGTCTCGCAATTGATGGATGACTTCATCTCATACGATGGAAAACAAGGTGTTCTATTAGGCAAGGAAACTCGGCGAAAATTGACTAGTGGCGATCAGGTTCGAGTCCGCATAACTGCAGTCTCCTTAGGCAAAGCAGGCAGTTCAGGAAAAATAGGCGTTACGGCAAGACAACCATTCCTCGGAAAGCTGGATTGGATAGATTACGACTTGCAGAAAACTAAGGAAGTAGCAGAGAAGAAACCCGTCCAAAAACAGGAGAAAGGTGAGGGCAAATGAGTGAGAAAGCCTGCTCAACTTGCCACTCATTGACCAAGAGTAACGTTTGCCCAAAATGCAAGACTCAGTCCTTGAGTGACGATTTTGGCGGTCTCGTGATAATTTTCGATCCTGAGAATTCGGCAATTGCAAAGGCTATGGGCATCAAGGAGAAAGGGCGTTATGCGTTAAAGGTCAGATAAGATGCCTATTAAATATGCTCTGACATCTGACTTGCGTTTAAGGCTCAAGCATCCTCTTGGCACGCTCATCCGAGGCTCTTTCATTGAGACAATGAAAAGATTCAGCGAAATGGCACAGAGAGAGAAAACGTCAAGCATAATCGCTGTCGGAGACACGGTCTCGAAAAACCTCGTCCAAAACAACATCGTTGCAAAACTAATCATAATCGACAACAAATGTATGAGAAGAACCATAACGCCACTCGTTCTTGCAGCAGAGAAAACTGTCTGTGTCAGAAATCCCCAGGGAACAATAACTGATGAAGCAATCGCGGCAATTCAAGATGCACTCCAAAGCAAACAAAACGTCAAAATCATCGTTGAAGGCGAAGAGGACTTGCTCACACTCATCGCAATCATGGAGGCGCCCCAAGACTCCTATGTTCTTTATGGGCAACCACGCGAAGGAATGGTAGTCGTCAAAGTCACGCCTAGCAAAAAAGCAGAAGTATCCGAAATTTTGAATGCAATGGAAAAGGCTCGAAAAACTAAATAAGAAGGCGCTGCATGAAGTCAACACCGCACGAGGAAACATCATGGAGATCAAAATAACATCACAAAAGGATAACCCTCTGCTGAAGAGAAAAGAAATCCAATTCAACGTAGAGCACGATCCCGGAAGCACTCCACCCAGACTTGAAGTAAGAAGAGCCGTGGCTAACACGTTGAAATCAAACATAGACTTGCTCTTCATCAAGAGTTTCGAGACCAGAACAGGCACGCATGTTGCAGCAGGATATGCAAACCTCTACGAATCCATCGAGCAGGCAAGACTCATCGAGCCCGAGTACTTAATAAAGAGAAACGTGCCTCCTGAAAAGCCAAAGGAAGACGCTAAGGAGCAGAAGTAGACATGTCAAAGAAAACCGAAAAGAAGGAGCAGCCAAAAAAAGAAGAGCCTAAAAAAGCGGAGGCAGGCAAGAAGGAGACCAAGAAGACAGCCGTAGAAGCGCCCATAGAAGCTCCAAAGGAAGAAGTAAAACCAGCAAAAGTCGAGAAAGCACCGAAACCAGAGAAAAAGAAGAAAGAGGAAAAGGGCGTCTTTAAACTATACAAGATCGAAAATGACAAGATCACAAGACTGCGGCCAATATGTGAACGCTGCGGACCAGGCTACTTCATGGCTGATCACGGCAACAGATTCACGTGTGGGCACTGCGGATTCACAAAGTACAAACCCGCTAAGGACTAAAAAACCTCCAGATGATTAAAATCTTGAATGTTTTTGTCGGTGATTGAAATGATTCGTGTCAACGTCTCCATCTCAAACGTTTCCGCAGAACGATTTTTGGACTTTAGGAAACCCATGCCTCCTGTGCAGATAAACACGAACCTGAACCTCACAGGCATGGAAAAGAGACCCGATGACTCTATTGAAGTCCCATTTATCCTCACCATCAATTACACTCCATCAATAGCGCAAATAAGTCTCAAAGGAAAAGCCTACGTAATAGGCGACAAGGGCGAAGTTGACAAGATCTACAAGGAGTTTGAGGAGAAAAAACCTCCTCCGCCCGTGATAGTACAATCAGTCTCAAACGTGGCATTCGTGGAATCTATACTCATATCAAGAACGCTGAACCTTCCTCCACCCATTCCGCTGCCACAAATTCCTGAAACGAAGACCCAGGAGAAACCGTCTGGCAGAGACTACAGCGCCTAGAAATCAGGGCAGCAGCTAGCTCCGACAAAATGAAAATAGCGGCGTTATTTTAACGGCACGTACATCGATGAGCGTGAAGCTCCGATGCCAGGCGTTCCATGTCTAACTGGCTTGTTGGTAACCGCAAACTCTCCAAGGTAGTGCCCGATCATATCCGGCTTTATTTCCACTTTGACAAATTCCTTTCCGTTGTGCACTTGTATCGTTAGGCTTACCATTTCAGGGAGGATTATCATATTTCGCACGTGCGTCTTCACTGTTGGGCTCCCTCCCTTTCTGAGTTCCTCTAAAGATCTTCGAACCTTCTCTAGGAGTATCCTTTGCTCTGGCTGCAGACCGCGGTGGAGGCTTCGCCGTTGCCGTGAGGGAAGCAAGTTAATGAATTCGTCCATTGACATGCTCTGCAACTGATTAAGCGTCAACCCGCGGTACAGGAATTCTTTCGGCATTCTTCTTCACCTAATCCGTAGTTCTTAATGCTATTAACTTACTCCTTCCGATTGTCTACTGATCTTGTCTTTGTCACGTGCACTCTTTGCTTTTCTTCCTGTTCCTCTGGCCGCAATCAACCCGACTTTCTGTCCTGGTGGAGCACCGTGCGAGGTTGTGGTTCCTTTGCGTGAGCTTCTCTTGCTGCTGCCGTAAGGATGTACAGCCGCAACCATTTTTCTGCCGCTTGTCCGTGGGTATTTGCGCCCTCTAGCTCTCATCAGATGAAATTTTGCACCGGCCTTCAGAAACGGCTTGTCGGTTCTACCGGATGCGGATACAACGCCTATTGTTGCTCTGCAATGGTCAGAGATGTATTTTGTTCTTCCTGAAGGAAGCTTCACCATCGTTCCCTGCGGAGTATGCGAAACAACAGTCGCATATGCTCCAGACGATCTGGAGAGTTTCCCGCCGTCTCCAGGGCGCAGTTCTATGTTGCATATCATGGTGCCTTCTGGAACTTTCCCCAGTGGAAGTATGTTGCCAACGTCAACAGCGGCTTTCCCGCCTATCTGGATTCTTTCGCCCGCATAGACTCCTTCGGGAACTATTGTGTAGCATGATTCTCCATTCTCAAACCTTATCAAAGCAAGAGGGGACCCCCGTCCAGGGTCGTGCACGAATTCTTCAATCACACCGTTTACTGCTTTCTCAAAACTTTCTGTCGGCCCGATTGCTGAAGGATACCTTGCAGGGGCAACTCTTTTGTTCGTATTAGCGCGAAACGTAGATGCGCCGCGTCCACGTCTTTGAACACGAATTCTCTTTCCCATCAGTCAACCCGCCATTTTGAGTTACAGAATTCCAAGTTTAATTGCTACGTCTGAAGCATGGTAATCTGGGTGAAGTTTGACGAAGGCTTTTTTCTCTCCCTTCGCAGTTATCTCAGTATTGACGCTTTGAACCTTCACTTCGTAGAGCTGCTCAACTGCTTTCTTAACGTCAATCTTGTTGGCTTTCAGGTTGACTGCGAACACCAGTTTGTTCTCCTTTTCAACCATGAGGCTTGCCGACTCGGTCATCAACGGGTAAAATATAACTTCGTAAGGATCCATAACTATTCTTCTTCTCCTTTTCCGTAAATCTTCTCCAGTTTCTCAATCGCACCGTTCGTCCAAACCGTTAACCTTCCCGCATGAGTGCCAGGAGCAAGCATTTCAACGTTTAAGTCAGAAACCGTCGCAACATCTACTCCAGGCATGTTTCTTGCAGCTTCAGCAATTCCCCTGTCTTCTGCTATCACGATTAGAGGCCCAACGGTTTGTTTCATTTTTCTGCCTCTGCTCTTGCCTTTTCCCGCACGAACCCTTCTGCCCTTCTGCGCCCTGAAAATGTCCGCTAAGAGTCCTAAATGTATGAAAGCTTTCTCTGCCTCCTTTGTCTTTGCCAAGGCTTCAAAGTCGTCGGTAACAACCAACGGTATCTCCGCGACGTCTTCAACGTGATGCCCCCTTGAAGCAACAACTTTTTTAGAGGCAGTTGCTGCTATCGCAGAAAATAGAGCCAACTGTTTTTCTTTTTTCGGTATTTTCTTAACTATGTTCTTCTCCGCCTTTGGCGGATGACTTTGTCTTCCACCGACAGTTCCCGGAGCAAAGGCTGCTCTTGATGCTCCACCTTTAAGCCTCGGAATACGCGCAATACCTCCACCTGTGCCGTGTGATTCTGCTGTCGTTTTCTTCCCCGCCATCGGATCTCTCCCTTGTGGTTGAAGCCTGTTCGATTGAAGAGCTAACACGGCTCGCTTTATGACGTCGGGTCTTAATGGCGTTGCAAAAATGGAGGGCAACTCTATTTTTCCAGCAGGTTTACCCTCAAGATTAAGTATTTTCGCCACTTTCTTGACCATTTTTCCTCTGTCCTCATCGCCCCTGTGGCGACTCCAATGATACATGAGTTATTTGAGGTGGCTCTTCAGGCATGCCTGTGGGTGCACGAGCTGGAAAACGCAGTCGCACTGGACGTTTCTCTGTGCCTGCTACGCTTCCTGCAAGTATCATATATGGCCCACGGACGAAACCGTATCTGAGGAAGCCCCCCTTAGGAGTGACCTCTTTCCCGTCCTTGCCTATTTTGAGTATGCGCTTATTGTACTCTGTTCTCTGGTGGTAGCCCATCTGGCCAGCCCTAGCAACGCTATACATCACATGATGCGGGTTCCATGGCCCGAGCGTCGCGATGCCTCTCTTGGTCTTTCTTCCCTTTGCCTGCAGTATCGTTACGCCCCACCGCTTCACCGGTCCTTGCCATCCTTTCCCAGTTGATACGGAAGCCACATCCACGAATTGGCCTTCCTTGAATATCTCCGCAGGTGTAACGGTCTTTCCCATCATGTTCTTTACGAATTCGAATTGTTGCTGAACCGTTCCGCCGCCCAATTCTATTTCTGCAATGTCGGGTTTTTTCCTTGAGAGACTTGTCTCTTTAGGTTGAGTAACCGCGACGACCCGAAGCTTTGCGGCTCTAGTCAAACCTTCCTCAACCCTTTTTAGTCCTTCGTCAGCATTGAAGTTCTCGGGGAGTGTAAACACGCGCTCCAATTCTTTGGGTGGCTCCTTAATCCATGCCTCGGTGAGTGTTTGAAGACCATCAACGTTTCTTGTGTAAACTCTCACTGCACAAATGACTATCGGCGGCGTTTCCAACACGGTGGCTGCGCGTATGACTTCTTTTCCGAAATCTGGTGAACGTTTTCTATCTTCTATGGCGAACACATGCGTCATCCCAGCCTTGTAACCCACGAAACCAAGAAGTTGCGGTGTCTCAGTCTTAATCGCTGGCCAGAAATTAGTCCTGGCCAATAAATGTTCGGCACGTTTCCTAGGTAAATATGCTAATGAACCATGTCTAGGAGCGTGCGTTTTTCTGTGACCCATTGCTCTACCGCTTCACATTTTCAGGAACTGGAGCAATAGTCCCATATTTCACCCTGAAGGGAAACATTCAACCTATTGTTCCATCCTATTTTACGTGCTCTAACACAGAACACAAGAAAGTATTTATGTCTTCTTCGTTTGACGCGCTTTCTCGCTGTCCCTAGAGGTGGTTCGTCCCGTGTATATTGGCTTTCCCAGTCAAAGATCAATCGCGATATATCTTCACTCACCTCTAATGATTCAGAGCCTGCTTCATGGTATTGACAAGGGTTAAATCCAAGAGTTCTTAGTGTTCTCGGGGCTCAAAATGAACCTTATTGATTCGCAAGTAGGATCGGCTTTGTACAGTTCTGGATGCTTGAAGTTTGGCAGTTTCCACATTAAGTCGGGAGCTCTTAGCCCGTACTACATTGATCTAGCCTGTTTGCTCTCTTCTCCAAGAGACTTATGCTTGATCGCCGACATCGCTGCAGACCGCGTGAACCAGCTTGCAAGGTCAGTCAAAATAGACAAACTTGCATCAATCGAGCTGAAAGGGGCTTTGCTGCTGGCCAGCATCGGAGGCCGTACTAGTTTGCCCTGCACAGTTGTCAGGAAAGAAGAAAAGGCGTATGGTGTAACCGGAAGGATGGCGGGTGCAGAAATCCTGAAAGGTGAACGCATACTATTTTTTGATGATGTTGTCAGCGATGGACTATCCAAACTGGAAGGCATAAGACCCGTCGAACAATTAGGAGCAAAAGTTGAAGACATTCTAGTCGTTGTCGACAGGGAGCAGGGCGGCAGACAAAAACTTGAAAAAGCAGGCTACAGGGTTCACGCTCTCGCGAAAATTTCAGAAATCGTGAAATCCCTTTTCGAAAGAAATCTCATTTCGAAAACTCAAGCCAACGCTGTTCAGGATTATATTGGAAAGATATGATTACGACTTTTCTTTCCTTCTTTTTGGGGGAAGAATGGCCCTTTTGAGGATTTGTTTCGCGCATTCTGTAGGTGAACATTCAGTTGTGTCCAAAGCCACTTCAGCTTTCTGCGGCGGTTCATATGGCTGTCCAACTCCAGGCACGGTGGACGACTCCCCTTTTTCGGCCTTCATGTATATCTGTGTAGGAGCGTGATATCTCGTTGTTCTTCCAGTTTCTCGTTGCACGCAGACTTTCAAGGGGCACTCCAAGTAAACTTCGATGAAAAAAGGTATGTTTTCTCGTGCATTTTGACGGTATCGTCTGAGGTTGCCTGTGGCGTCTATTACGACATTGACGCCGTTTTGCGTGAGCAGTCGTGCGATGTTAACAAGTGTTGCATATACGGCGTCCCGTTCTTCAAGTGTATATGATCTTTTAGGAGTCATTATCGCGCGAAGAGCGTCTGATGATAGGAGCTGGGCCTGTATCTTTTTCCTTTTCAGCAGCTGCATCAAAGCGGCTGACACTGTGGATTTGCCGCTTCCTGGTAAGCCTGTAATCCAGATGCACCACCCCTTTTCGCCCATTTACGTCTCCTCTCTGAAGGCTTTGAAACCTAATTCTCGCATAAATCTGTTTAAGCAACTGTAATTTTCAATTTTGAAAAAATGGCTCATACATGAACAGCCAGAGGAGCCGAAGCCNTTCACGGGCGTCCCGACCTCGGCTAGTTTTTTGGCGGCTGTGCATTCTTCAGGTCTTCCGGCCTGTTTGTAGAAAATCTGTTCGACCTTTGTTTCACGTCTACTGAGTAAGTAGTCAATGTGCCAGAACCGCGGTTTCACTCTTTTAATGTGCCTTTTGACTCTCTTTTCGAGGTTGATCTGAGCTGAACCGACGTAAGCATAGAAGCCTTCTGTAAAATTCTTCATGCCTAAAGCGCCGACGTTTACACTGATGTCTTGATTGATTGAAACCAGGAGGACGTATATTCCCTTCATGTTTTTCTTTCAGTGTTGTTCTGTTTGTACCATTTCAGAATTTCTTCGACGGCATTGTCTGAGTAGCCTACCTGTCTGAGTTTTCTGGCGAGTTCGTCAGGTGTTTCAACCGTCAAACTTGAACCATCCAACAATAAACCCAAATCTCGGGACACTATTTATGCTTTGATACGACTTTCGATACATGCCCTTTCATGAGTTCATCATTGCAGATGCTATTTCAAATATGATTTAATGTTTTCAAAATCAAAACATTCAGTCTTCAACATGTTTGTCGCGAACCTAAGAATCCGTCTTCGCACTGAAAGAGGCAAATTTGGATACCAAAGGGGAGAGGCAAGCACCAAGCTCCGCCAAGCGTAGAAAGGCTGAATGACCTCAAGCAGTTCTTCATCGCCAGTTTTATCCAAGTAGTTTCGCCAGAAAAGCAGGAACAGCTTTTCGAAAGGCTCACGTAGCTCACCGCGAACCTGAAGAAAATAGAAAAGGTAGTTTATCGTCATTGCTGCCACGTCGTCAGCCGGTTCACCCCACTCGCCTCGGCTGCGATCTAGCATGGTGAAATCCGATCCTCGCCTGAAAAGTATGTTCCAAGGGTGAAAGTCTCCATGTACTTGTGACAGCCTGTGGACTTTGTTTTTGAGCCGCCAACGCCACCTAACGCACGTCCTCTCGAACTCAACGAAGAACCTTTCATCGGCGTATTCCAACCCAGCGGGGTAACTGTCTGTCAAGCCGAAAATCCCCTCACCATGCCCCAACAAATCCCTAATACATCGGATATACAATTGCGGCGAATCCTTCTTCTTAACAGAGTGAATCTCAACAAGATAGTCAGACAATGCTCGGCAACGCTCCTCATCCAAATCTCCCGTGCAGCCCTCAGCCTTGATTCTATCCAAATCCACATGGTATAATGCCCCGTCCACATACTCGGTCAGAATGAAGAATTCACAGCAATTACCCAGCGACTTCAATTTCTCCCCGCCATCCGCGAAGGAACCCACATCAACAGAACGCACATGTCTCGGCAACTTGTTAAATAATGAATGCTGCATCAGCAGCACCCCTGCACGATCAGAGAAGTAATCATGCCCAAAACCTCCAACCCTCATAGTTTCCAAAACCACACGCCTTGTCTCACCTCTCACCCTGAACTCAATCAAATACGGCACGCCATAACCAAAACCTTTCAACTCCACATTTTTGCCAGACCCACCGAGAGGAGTAACACTCAAAACATCTACAGGCCCGTCACAAACCTCCGAAAGATACTCCCTCAACCGGTCAACCTTCAACTCCAACAACAAACTCACCGAAGCAATGCATCGTACTACACACAAACTAAAAAAAGATACCGATGGTTGACCGAAATCAAGCAGAGACATCGAAACTTGCTTCACACAGACACTAGACTTGCAACACAACGAAGTGCCTCCAGTCTTACCATTGATTTGAAGAAGCGGTCTTCAACGTATTGCTTAAGTCAAATTCAGATCAATTTTGACGTACACTTTGACACTTCTTCCATAACCCTGTCAATAAGATCCATAGCCACAAAGATACCCAGAATCGAGTGTCAGAAGCAAAACTCTTGACAGGGCCTAGGAGAGCTGCAGATTATTGAATACTCAGTTTTAAATAGTAAATGGTTGATGCACATAGAGGACTGAAAGCGTATGCTGGACTCTGAGATTAAAGATGCAGCTTTGGCCCCTCAAGGTCGCTTGCAGATTGAGTGGGCATCCATGCACATGCCTGTTCTCTGCCAGATTAAGAAGAGATTCTTGAAGGAAAAACCCCTCGCTGGCCTCACAATCGGCGCATGTCTCCATGTGACCAAGGAAACAGGCTTTCTCATCGAAACCTTCCTTTCCTCAGGCGCAAACGTTGCCCTCTGCGGGTCCAACCCTCTCTCTACGCAGGATGATGTTGCCGCCGCCCTCGTTCAAGACGGAGCCCACGTCTATGCTTGGCGCCAACAAACGACTAATGAATATTATTCATGCGTCCAGAAAACTATCGAACACAAACCCGACATCACACTTGACGACGGTGCAGATCTCGTAGGCACCCTGCACAACAAGAATTCTGAACTGCTAAACCACATAAAGGGAGGCACCGAAGAAACGACGACGGGTGTAATAAGACTCAGAGCCATGGAGAAAGCCAATAAACTCAGATACCCAATAATCGCCGTCAACGATGCTTACACGAAACACTTGTTCGACAACCGATACGGCACGGGACAAAGCACTTTAGATGGGATAATGAGAGCCACAAACATCTTATTCGCCGGCAAAAACTTTGTAGTCTGCGGCTACGGATGGTGCGGAAGAGGCATAGCCAGCAGAGCCCGCGGAATGGGAGCAAACGTCATAGTCACTGAGGTCAACCCCACGCGCGCTTTGGAAGCTGCAATGGACGGTTACCGAATCATGCCCATAAGTGAAGCTGCAAAAATAGGCGACATATTTGTCACGGCCACTGGAGACACCGACATCATCACTCCCCATCACATGCAACACATGAAGGATGGCACAATCTTGGCCAACAGCGGACATTTCAACGTTGAAGTAAACCCTCAAAGTCTAGAACAGCTCGCAGTTTCCAAAAAAACCATAAGGCCCAACCTTCAAGAATACGTACTGAAGGACGGAAGAAAACTATACTTGCTCGCCGAAGGCAGACTTGTAAACCTTGCCGCTGCTGAAGGACACCCATCGGAAGTAATGGATATGTCCTTTGCCGATCAAGCCCTCTGCGCCGAACATTTGGCAAAAACAGAACGGTTACCACCCCGAGTATACTCTGTTCCAAAGGAAATCGATGAAACAGTTGCCAGCTTCAAACTAGCAGCCATGAACATCCGTATTGACACACTCACTGAAAAACAGAGAAAATACTTGGCAGAGTGGAAGTCAGGAACCACCTAACAAGGCATCATCCACACGGTAAACTTTAAAAGGTGTGACCTCGTAGAAAAGGCTAATATGTGGTGAAAGAGCATGGTCAGCAAAGATCAAGCTATCGGTGGATTAATCTGCCTCGTCTGCGTCGTCGTAGGCATCTTCTACACACTTGGACTGTTCTATTGGGGATACTACAAGAATTCCGGAATTTGGAATATCGCATTTACACTAATTGCCATCCCCGTCTTCGTAGCTTTCATAGCTATCCTAGCAATAGGAGCATGGATAGGCTGGACAATGGCCACGACACCGCCTCCGAAACCAATCGAAGAAATCACAAGTGAGATGGAGGCGGAGCAGAAGACGACGACTACAGCGGAAGAAAAACCCATGACTGAGGAAAAACCCACCGCTGAAGAGAAGCCTCCGGAACCGCCGAAGAAACGCAAAACGTAAAGCTTCTCACCCCTTTCTGTTTTTGCGAAAGCCCTAATATGCTGCTTGTTAAAGCTAATAGAATCTTGCTCCGTATCCTCAAATCTTGGATTAAGGAACCAGGCTCTTGATTACTCTGTTGCTAGATTTCTATGAGCCTCAATTCTTTTTTCCGGCTGCCCTAGTTCTTCATAGCTTTAAGCATACAGTTGACTATTTCCGTGCAGGTTATGCATTCTTCAGGCAACTTTTCTTTACTCGTGCGTTCGCTCAGGTAGCCAAAGTGGTGAGCACATGCTGTCGCTGTTGCAGCGTGCGTCTCCCCTTCAGAGGGTACTGACGGAGTTTCTGGAGTTTCATTAGTCGCTTCGATATGTGGGATGGTCTCCTTTGCGGTGATTTCCTTGAGGCAATGGGGACACGCGTCGTATGGCTCACGATCTGGTTGCGATAGATTTATGGTTTTTAACGGCTTTGTGAAAATTCTGCTGCAAGATGGGTTGGAACAAGTGTATTTCTGGCTGTTGGCCGTGTATTCTCTTTTCTTTGTGATCGTGTATCCCTCAATTAATGTGTGCGTTAACCGTGTTTATAGTGTTAATGCATCCACAATAAGTAGCATCAGTAAGTGTGCTCGCTAAGGGTGTAGATCAGTGGGTAGCCAGTTTTCGGAGACTTTCCTCCCCTTCAGCGTAGCCTGAAGCGATGAGTATGTCGCCGGCCATGATTTTAGAGTCAAGTTTAGGTCTGATGGATTTCCCTCCTCTTCTTATGGCTAGAATCCACATGCCCGTTTCCTCAGGTATGCGTGCTTCCAGAAGCGTCTTGTTCACAAGCTTTGAGTCAGCCGCCACGGGCATGTAGACAACGGTTTCTTCAGCCTTTCTTATGCTGAGTTGAAGCACTGGATGAGGTTCGATGCCTCTGAGAACGACCGTGGCTATTTGGGCTGCTGCATCCGCTATTTTCTCGGCCGCTACTCCAAGTCGTATGAGACCCAGGAAACCCCTCGCCTGGTCCTTTGTGAATTCGCTTTGCAGGACGAGCAGTTCAAAATCAGTGTGCAGCTTGTCCACGTGTTCCTCAAGCCTCTGCACTTCCTCAGCCAACTCCGTATTGTTCAGTAGAAGCGATGAATAGGCCAGATCTATCATGAGTTCCGATGTGTCCTTAAGCTCGACCAGGCGCTCGACAATTTCCTCAAGAACGCCTCGATTCTGCTGCGACATTCTAATCGATGCTCCTTCTAGGCTTCTGTTCAGCGAGTTCCTTGAACTCTTTTATTCCCGAATGGACCCCCCGGGCTATGAGGATGTCGCCGCTTCGAATATGCTCAGCTTTCTCAGGGTCTATGATCCAGTCTTTCTCACGATGGATAGCGATTATGTCGATGCCCATTTTCGCAGCCAAGTCAAGCTCTCCAACCTGTTTTCCCACGAGCAATGAATCAGCGGTGACTTTGGCCTGCATCAATCGTTCCTCGGTCTTCTCGAAGACTTGGCTGACCAAGGGATGCACGCCGATGTTCTGTGTGACTATCGCGGCTATATCGCCAGCCGCGTCTGAAATCTTGTCGGCCGCAGATGCGGCTGTGGAGACGCTTGTCAATGCTTCCGCGTCATGTGCGTCTCTTGCTGCAATCATGATGGTCATTTCCAACAAGCAATCCAGAGTGTCAACGCGGCCCTCCAGTTCAAGGATTTCTTGGGCGAGTTCATGATCGTTGAACAAAGCCGCGGAATAGGCGAGATCTATCATCAATTCAGAAAGGTTTTTCATTTCTAAGAAGATGTCGCGGACGGGTACAGCCCTATATTTCACCTTTTCCAACCTGGGCATGGATCTTATGTCGCTCCAATTGGAAATCTAACGTGCAAGGCATATTTTAATTCTATGCCCTCAGACTAAGTAGCAGGAACGACGCGGCAAGCAATGCAACCGTAGCCAAGGTGCCAGCAAGCGAGATTACTAGGGGATTAACGAAATGATCAGGATCCAAGCCTCTCTTGAAAGTCAATATTGCAAAGGCAAAGGATATCAGGTTCATAGTGATAATGGCGAAAACATTTGTCAAGAGCAGTACGGAACTCAATAGATAGAATGACGACAATCTGAATGAGCCGGCCGCAAGCAGGGACACCGCTGAATAGGGAAGTAACATGACAACTGAGGCGGCCCAAGCTCCGAGAATCTGACTAGTATGGTTCTTCATCGCAGAAAAGTGAGGCTCCAATAATCCCAATACGAGTCTCGTCGTCGCGGTCGATCCAATCACCAGTGCAGCGTCTCCCACCAGCTCAATGACGGCAGGGTAAGCAACAAAAAGCGTGAGGGGATAGAATGCACTACTTTTGTTCCAAACATCTACGCCTACGTTTATCTGTTGCAGAACCGTTCCCGTAAAGCTTGCGATGACGGACATAAGCAAAAGTCCAGGAATGGAGTTTTTTACAGACTTGGAAAACCCTTCTTCACCAACACTAAGAGGCAAGAAAACCAGCACCAAAATAACAGCAAGAGCGGCTATCAACATGACAGCAAATTTCCCTAGGTCGCCGAAATTTAGAAACAGACTAATCGTCAGAGCATAGCAGACTGTTATGAAAACATCTGCAATCGTTCCTGAAATCGGAAGTGCCACACTGTCCAAGTCGGCACCCCTCTTGAAGACTGCAAAAGTGACTGGCAAAACGACGAGATAATGAATCAACCCCAGACTCATCGTCGCCACAGTCACTGCCAAGATTTCCAAGAAGTCTCTGAAGCCCAAAGGAAGCCCCCAAGTAACGCCTATTAGCAAAGCAGACACGCTGGCCATCACGACACTAGTCGCCAACGTCAGAGTCAGCACACGATGTAGCAACAAGCCCAGCTTTCCCATGTTGCCTCCAAACCTTGGAGAAATCGTTCCAACATGAAGAGCAGTATTCAAGCGTCCACTGAATATAGCTGTCAAGACGATTTCAGCAGTCAGAACTGCTGGATAAAGCGCGAAAACCCATGGAAAGGCAGGGGATTTCCTGAAAACGCCGAGCTGCCAAGCAACGATCAGTCCCGCCACTATTCCACTCAGACCACCAAGGTGGCTTCCTAAGGTCTCTTTGAAAACAGAAACAAACGCTCCTGTATTTGCCCTAGAATGCATTAGACTCTAGACCCTCCGTAGACATTTGGATGGCGCGAGCTCGTCTCGCCGAGGGCTCTAAGATGCTCCTTGTAAATAACAGAAAACTTTGAAGCAAAGGCTTCGACAACAAAAACGCACAAACTGCCCCGTTCTTGCTTCATGTTGAACACCTTCCTGGATTCCAGATTCCCCATCCATCCATAGGCACCGCTTCAACTGAGCAGTCTCACATTGCTTTTTGTCTAGACCTACTCACGTCCTTTCTCCATGACCCTAAGAGGTGAAGCACCACTGCTTAATTAAGTTTCCAAGGAAAAAATGACTCCAGATTATTATTCAAAATTCATAACTGTTTAATTGCAAGTAAACAAACGTTCACAAATAACATTGGAATGAAAAAACATGCAGGCCATTTGGATAAGAATTGATGAAACACTTCCCTGGATTGAACTTAAAGGAACTTATGAGACTCGCAGGAAAGCAAAGAAAGCAGCAACTATTTGCTTGTCCAGAACCCAGATAAAGATAGTAGCAATGCCAGAGGACACCAGGGAACTAAGAGAAATGGCGACGATAAAGAGATAGTTCCTCGTCACAGAACCTACATTTTTGTCAGGTAACCACGCATTATATTTCTTATTATTCAGGGAATTCAAGCCATCGCACTATGTCTATCGGAATACCTAACGAAACACTGACGCGATGCCCAAAACACCACGTTCTTTGCGCTCTTCAAAAACGACTTATCTTTTTTGTCTTACGTTCTTGCAAGGGCAAATTGTACAACTGCAATGTTGCATGCCTCACCTTTTTCACATGTATAATGCTGCACACGGCGCTTGATACAACTTTAGAAAACCTGTCAAGTTGTTCCAACCCATTTTTCTTCTAGGACCACTGTTTCAACGCTCTGCCTCAGGGGACGCTGTTAGAAAGTTCATTAGGTGCACGCTAATCATATATGGATTTCAAGATTTACTCAGGGAAGTATGGAATAACATGTGAAAGGTGGTCATCTTGAGCATCCAGTTGAATCCGATAGGGTTTGTGAAAACGAAATTTGCGGGTGAAGAGATGAGAAATCAGTCGGTTGAAGAACTGGAAGCAGATATTGAAATTCTCGAAGAATATACTGATGGTTTAGAAGCCATAGATGGTTTCTCTCACCTGCTGATTCTCTTCTTCATGCATAACATCGCAAAGGAAAACAGAAAACGGCTCAAGATCAAGCCTAGAATCGTTGCCAAATATGGACTGAATTTGGAAGAGGTCCCCTTGGTCGGAGTTTTCTGTTTAGACTCTCCTAACAGACCAAATCCTATAGGCCTGTCTGCGGTGAGACTAATGTGGAAGGAAGGCAAAATCCTTCATGTTAAAGGATTAGACGCTCTTAATGAAACGCCTGTGTTGGACATTAAACCCTACTCTCCAGCAAGAAAAATCGAGAAATTCGAATTACCAGAATGGTACGAGGACATAATAGCCAGAACAAGAGCAAAAGGCCACAACATAATCGATTTTTGAATGGCGACGATTGAACCATCCATGGCGCAAGCGTGGGTTCTCACTCGCGGCATTTTTTGAAGCGTGTGTATTTGTAATCGATTTTTCAAAAATGCAACCGCGGGGGTGTTCAGGTTCATGAGGATATGAAAATACGAGGGAGAAAGGGAGAGGATTTTTGGGTGCCTCAATCACTACCTGCCACCCATCAATGGCGAGAGATGGGTAGGCCTGCCATCAAGACCGGATAAGACCCTGCCCTCCGCCTCCGCTTCCAGGATCATTGGGCTTCATGAAAACCCTGCAAGAAAAGTTGCTGAGTCGAGAACTTTTGGGCAACGTGATTTCCGAGGAGTGAATAGATTGTTGAATAACGAGTGTTATTGGCACTAGCAAAATGGGAAGCAGAAAGAGGGCAACAAACACGATGGGCCTCATTTTCCCCCGAAGATAATTCTACAAACAACAGATATAAGTCTTTAGCAAAAATTGCATGCACAATACAGAAAGGCCTATGTCTGCGCAAGATTTAAGAATAGTTGCAGGCATATTGGACCCAATTTAAGCATTGAGGCCAGGTCATGAGTTACGAACGCTTGCTTCCTTCGATGGCCGACTATTCTGCAAACTTTGGACGTCTTGACTCATTAGACTTCAAGATAATAAAGGCAATGCTGGTTGACGGCGTCCACAATTCTCGCAGATTGGCCGAACAGGTCGGTGCACCTCAACAGACTGTAAACTACCGTGTCCGAAGATTCGATAAAGACGACATTGTCAGGTTCAGGGCGCTTATCAATGAGGCGAAACTCGGGCTGAAGAGCTACTCAGTTCTGGCATCAACAACTGTCGGAAACGAAGATGTCTCCGGATGTGCTCTCACGATTTTCCCACTGTGGAGGTATCTTGCGATCGTGGATGGATGGAACCCTGGCAACTACGTCCGCTACACAATTCCTCCAGATAGAGAGAGGGATTTGAAGACTTTTCTAGCCGAACTCGCAAAGAGACACCTAATAACTGACTACGAAATACAGGCCACATCTAGCCCGAGGTACCCCCTCCTCGACATGAACTTTTACGCTGGAAAGAAACAGACGAGAATATTCGATTGGCAAAGATGGATTGAAAACTTCGATTCACTTGTCTCAGAAGAATCGAACGAAATCGAAAACCCTAGAAAAGCAGAGTTCGACCTAGTCGACCTAATCATCCTTCGATGTCTGGAACTCAACGCAAGAACGACCCAGAGAAAAATCGTGGAAAAAACAGCCCAAATACTTGGATACAAAGACAGCAAGAAGCTTATCCCAATGATTTCACGCAGAATCAAAAACGACCTCAACCCACAAAGACTAATAAACGGTTACCGAGCCTACCTCTTCCCCAACCAAGAAAAGACGGCACTACTCTTCCTTTTCAGGGTTACCTTCGCCAATAATAAGAACCTCAACAGACTTACTGAAGCGTTGAAGAATCTTCCGTACAACTGCAGCTACGAAACAATAGCAGAAGCCCCCGAATTGTACCTGCGTATGGTGGTGCCCTCGTTCGAGTGGGCAAACATGAGGAAAGCGTTTGGGCAGTTGGCAGAGAGAGGATACATCAAAGATGTGCACATGCTCCTAGGCGATCTGGCCCACGGAACATGGGATAATGTGGAAATACACCAGATGTTCAAAGATGGAGCGTGGAACTTCAGCTACGGAACAGCCATACAACTGCTCGAGGACTATTCGCGCAAGAAGTCTGGAACTCCATAGTGTGCGATTCAAAGAATAATTCTGGATATTGAGAAGGAGAACTGTCTTTCTAGGGTGGCGGAGGAGGCGGCACAGGTGGAACATCTCGGGAAGCCGGACGTTTACTTTGTTGGATTTTTTCCGCAGTGACGCCGTCAAACTCGACGATTCCCTCCTCTCCTGTTTTTAGATTTTTATACAGAACTTTGTACCTTGGAGTGAATATTTCGGCTCTCTCATCCACCTCGAAAAGCTCACAGACGACCCGACTTACATCCGCTGGACGCTTGACAACTCTCGAACGGATAATGTCCAGATCTGTGTTTCCAGCGGACTCTTCAAGACCAAATTCTGCCATGATTTTCTTAGGGTGTGTTTCGGAAGGAGCCGAGGAAAGTTTTTCAAGTGGGACATCTTGCCCAGATTTGTCCAAGACAAGAGAGGCGTTGACCTCATTTTTCAGCCGTTCCTCTCCCTCGATCTTGACTACTCTCTGATCTTTCGAAAAATCCATTGACCATTCCGGTTCAAACTTGTTGTTCAAAAGGAGGACTTCCTGCACTTTTGGATCAACTCCAACAAGATAGGTACACTTTCGGTAATAATCGATCGAGTATTTCCCACTTATCAGCGAAAACGGTTCATAATACTTCTCGATCGACACGAATTGAACCTCTTCAGGTCTGGGTTTTAAGAAACCTAATCTGGTGAAAAGATGCACCTTGATTTTTTCGGCAGCCACTTTGACTACTGTGGGATCTACGCGAGTCTCATAGACAATGGTCTTCTTTTTCATTATCTTCTCGTTGGAAGAGGTTGTCTCACATAGCACGGCAAGGTTGTCTTCGTTCACAGTTTCAGTCAACGTTGAACCCCCAACGAAATCTCGGCTTTCATGCTCTTATGAGTTATGAACTTTGAAAATGAACTGTTGATAATCATTCGGAGCGAGTAATTGTCTTCCTATCAAGCATGGAAAAATCTTATCAGTAAGACTACAGAACATTTGGAGCCATGATATGCAGTAATTTGAAGGTTGCGGGCGCACTCTTTTTTGTGGCGGCCTCTCAATTTATTCTAGCGCTCATAGTCGCAGAGGCTCTCTATCCAGATTACAGCATATCTGTGAATTACATAAGCGACTTGGGTGTTGGACCTTCTTCTGCAGTCTTCAACTTCTCCGTTTTCCTAATGGGAATACTCATGCTTGTCGGAGTTTACTTTCTTCAACGCGCAGCCAGGTTCAGAGTGTTGACAGCTCTGTTGATTCTAAGCGCAATAGGCGCAATGGGAGTTGGCGTCTTCACCGAAAAAAGCGGTTCAGCCCACCCAGTAGTATCTGCCATCGCGTTTCTCTTCGGCGCACTTTCCGCCATAACATCCTACAGGTTGGTGAAAAGCCCCTTCTCCTCACTGGTTATCATACTAGGATTAACAGCTCTCACGGCATTGACGCTCTTCGCAACTGGCAATTATCTGGGTCTGGGAGAGGGCGGAATGGAACGGATGATTCTCTACCCAATCCTTACGTGGGGAGCCGGATTCGGTGCCTATCTCATTGGAAAGAACGAGGGCGAAACAACACAATGACGATTATTACAGTTTTGGCGATTTTTCGATGCTATAATAGGTCTCAAAAAATTCTCTGTAACCTTTCTCAACAAGGTCTCTTAGCTTATTCATTCCTTGTTCTTCCTCGATTCTTTGGGCCATATAGCAGCCCGTAATGTACCATAACCGTGTGCTTCGTCCGCTCATTTGTTCTAGCACTTGAAGAATGTGCTCAGGCGATTCTTGACTTTGCTTCGTCTCAAGGTTTGTCAGTATTTTGAAGTAGTCACGGACCCTTTTGTTTCTCTCGTCAGGGTTTAGGAGAACCTTGTAATCATTGCCAAGCAGGCCTCCCTCTTTGAGTCCTAGTTTCATGGGACTGATTACTCCCATGCCTTCCAGTTGCGTCAACAACTTCACGGTGTCTAAGAGGTCAGCAGGGGTGCTTATTTTAGCTAGTTCGGGCATTGGGCGGTATCTGAAATAGCCGGCGTGTGCTAGTTCATGAACCAGGTAATAGATGACCTCGCGGCTGTCAAGATGGAACTGCTTGAAATTCATGTTTAAGGCGACGTCTTCACCGTAGACGATGTTATCGTAACCAATCATTAGGTTTACTGTTGTTCTGAAGAAATGCCCTTCTGGAAGGTATCCAAGCACAACGTTGAGCCAGTCACTTTTGGGTCTGCTGTTCAAGTATTCTATGAGCATGGCAACGGAATTTTCGAATTCATCAGTCCAATAGATCTGTTCTAGGCTTTCTTTCCAGAACGTTTTGATTGTGGTTTTCGAATCCATAGACGCCCAAACATAATGTTTGTAAGCCATTATGGAGCCGGGCATTGCCGTCAAGCGTTCGAGATTCTCGTCCGTTCTCTCCTTCAGATAGTCAAAGAACTTAGCGATGGCTGACTGGTCGAATACTATCTGTTGACCATCTGGCGAAGGATCCACCTGCCTTCCCCTTTTGGATATTGTTCAATTTGATTTAATGGCGCTTGATAGAGGGGTCTAATAGGATTTTGGTAAGCCTAGGACGTGTTCCCCTATGAATGAAAGGGCCATTTGATGGGTTACTGGGGCAAGCCTGATCAGATTTATTTCTCGCCACCATCGTTCCACATCGTATTCTACGGCGTAGCCGTAGCCTCCGAACGTTTGCATAGCGTGAAAGACGGCTTGGGTGCCTGCTTCTACCGCTGCGACTTTTGCCATGTTTGCTTCTGCCCCGCAGGGTTGCCCTTTGTCGTAGAGCCATGCGGCTTTGTAGTTGAGCAGCTTTGCGGCTTCGATTTTTGCCTTGGCTTCTGCAAGAGGAAACTGCAACGCTTGGTAGGAACCTATGGGAACACCAAAAACGTTCCTCTGCTTGGCATGTTCAACCGCCTTTCTAATAGATAGAATTCCTATTCCTCCAGCGGCTGCTGAAAAAGACATTCTTTCAGGGTTCAAGGTGTCCAGGATCAGGTACCAACCCTTGTCTTTTTCGCCCAACAGGTTTTCTTTAGGTATTCTTAGATCGTTCAGGTAGACTTCGCAGGTCTTTGAGTAGTTGATTCCGTGTTTTTCTATTGGAGTGACTTCGATGGTTGGATTGGGCATATCTACTATGAAGAGGCTTAACCCTAGGGTTCTCTTTGGCGCTTTTTCTATGGGCGTCGTTCTTGTTACAAGCACCATTCCTTTCGCTCTGTCTGCACCTGAGATGAACGTTTTCCGTCCATTTACGATGTATTCGTCTCCTTCTTCCACAGCGGCCGTCTGAATGTTCAATGTATTTGTTCCAGCGTCAGGTTCTGTCAGGCCGAGACAGAATTCTGTGCCTCCGACAATCTTGGGCAGATACTTTTCTCTTTGAGCATCGCTGCCATGTTTCACTAGTGAAAGACCACCAAAGACAGAGGTCAAGCATAGAAACCATGTTCCTGCCAAACCACAGCTTTCCGCGGTTAAGGTTTCCATCGCCAGAATAGTCTCAAACATGCCCATGCCGCCTCCTCCATACTTTTCGGGGATGGCGATACTCACCAATCCTGTATTGACCAGTGCTTTCCAGAAATCCTCTGGAAATTCATGATTCCTGTCTTTGTTCCTCCAGTATTCAGGATCATAATCCTTCGCAACTTCACAAGCTGCACTGACTATCATCTTGCGCTCGGCAGTCAATTCAAAATCCAACGCCTTCACCAACAAACCTTCTCAAGAAAACAAATATAAAAAACTGTTTCCCTCAGACGACACAAACCATCACTCATCTACCATTTGAAAGCACAGGGCGATCAGACAGCTTTCTAAACTAGAAAGCCCCTTTGGAAAATGAATTTAAGAGGAAATGGCCAACAGCAATCAATAGCGCCGGGGAAGGGATTCGAACCCCTGCGAGCCGAAGCCCACTGGCTTCCTTGTCCTCGTATTCTGGGCCCTTTTTTAGATTTGATCTCGAGGCCAGCGCGATAACCACTCCGCCACCCCGGCATAGACTAGAGATTCTTAAGGGTAGCTTTTAGCTTTATCCAGAAAAGCATAGCGTCAGGTTTGCTGGTTGAGCCGCCAATTAAGGCCTGATGACCATGAGCTTCTCGAGTTATCTCCCAGAAGCGCTACTATGATCCTAACGTGGCACAAGCGAGGGGAAAAGCCAATGTTTCTTCTTGTTCTTTTTAGTCGTATCCCATTCGCTGAGTATTTTTACAGATTCGTTACCGATTCTTATAGCCTCTTTTTCGCCTATGCCTGGTCTAAATTCGTCTGTGCAGCGGTTGGCATAAACTGCGAAAACTGCTGCAGACCTTAACCCGAAAAGCCCTGCTAGCGTGTACAGTGTTGCGGTTTCCATGTCGAAGCTCAGCACTCCTGCCTTCTCAAGTGTGGGGAGTAAATTCTCCATCTGGGAGCAGGAGTCGCCGGCTGTTCTGCGGCTTTGTCCAGCATAGAAGTCTGAAGTCGTTGCTGTTATGCCAACGTGATAGTTTCGGATGCCCAAACTTTCGGCAGCTTCTATCAGAGCCAGTAGAACCTCATAGTTTGCTACTGCGGGGTATTCGGGCATGATATAGCAGTTGCTTGTAAAGTCGAGGCGTACGGCGGCAGTGGAGATTATGAGGTCCCCGCAGGGGATATGTTTCTGAATGGCGCCTGTGCTCCCGATACGAATGAAGGTGCTAACGCCTATTTTGGAGGCTTCATTAACTGCAATAGACATGCAGGCAGGCCCGATGCCTGTAGAAAGGGCGGATATCGGCACTCCCTTGTATATGCCCTTGTAGCTGAGGAATTCGCGGTGGCTAGAAACTCTCTTTGCAGAGTCCCATAGTTTCGCGATTTTCGGTATGCGGTCAGGGTCGCCTGGAACTAACAGGTATTTGGTCAAGTCACCCTGTTCACACGCTATGTGATATTGTTTGTTGCTTGCTGTTGTCGAATGCACGGGATCTCACCGAAATTAAGATTAAATGTTGACCATTTAATAGTAGTGGAATCTGGAGAATGTCATTTGTCAAGGGAACGGCGAAGAACCAAGTACGATATCTATGCGGACATCGTGGAAATAGTGGCGAAGAAGGGTCTCTGCTCCTTGACCAGAGTTTCTTACGGAGCCAACATGCCGGTGGACAGAACGAAAAAAGAATTGGGCTTTCTAGTGGTACATGGCTTCATAAACGAAGTAAGCATCGGCGACTCCAAGAAGTACAGAGTGACAAAGTGGGGACTTGAATATCTTGAGACGTTTAAGCGCATGCGCAAGTTCTTTGCAGCATTAGAGCAATAAGAGAGACAGTATCTCGAAATTGATCAATTAATGAGTGCTGGTAGGCAGTCTGAGTTCATCTGTGTTTTGGTGTTCCAAGAACTCGACGCTAATACAGTTCACTCAGACAGGTTGTAACTACAAACCGTGTTCTCTGCATGTGCGTCGCCCTTTAAGGGTTCTCTTGAGTAAGTTGCTTCTATGAAAAAGAGGTGGTTCGAAATGGATCGACAGTTAAAAACTAGTACAAAGGGTGAGAACGAAAATCCGCCTAAATCTGCCTGCATTAAGAGTTCCGAAGACATGAATCGGATCCAAATGGTGTTCAATCATTGTTCAGAGAGGCATACACCTTTCAATCCTCGGAAGTTCAAAGACCCCCTTGCCCATGAAGTCATGACAGGTGTGCATGAAACAGAATACTTGATAAGAACTGGGCGGGCGCTTCAATGAAATTCTATAGTCGAGACATGTGTGTACCCCTCTTAAAGCGGCTCAACGTGGTCAAGACGGAGGGTACTAATTGAGCAAGAAAACGTCAGTTCCTTCAAGAAGCACGATTACGCTTGACAGTGTTGACGGAGATCTGGAAGTTGGACGACACGCAACTGTGAAAGCTTCCGTGCCGCAATCCAAAGTGACTGTTTCTGGCACTGTTTATTGTGAAGGAGATGATGTCTTCGAGTGCAGTTTGACAGCTGAGAATCTCGAAGCTGAGGACGGAGTGAGGGTCAATGGAGATCTCGAGGTAAGTCAAGAGGTCGAAGTTGAGGACGGGAGCCTTGAAGTGTCTGGTAACATGAGTGCAAGAGAGGTTGACGTAAGCGATTTCCTGCATGTATCCAAGAACTTGTCGGCGAAAAGTGTCGATATTGGAGGAAGATTGCGGGTTGACGGAGCGGTCAATGTTGAAAACGTGGATGTAGGCGGCGCGTTCGAAGGAAACGGTGAAGTGACTGCAGACAAAATGGATGTTGGGGGAAGCATCAAGATAAGGTCTAAGACAGATATCAAGAGGCTCGATGTAGGTGGCGCTGCTGATGTTGCCGGCGGCAGAATTCGTGAAATAGATGCCGGAGGAAGCTTCGAGTCAACGAGTCCTCTAGAGTTTGAAACGATAGATGTCGGAGGCAAAGTGAGACTGGTCGGGAAGAACAAGGGAGGCGACGTAGATGTCGGCGGTTCGTTCATGGTCGAAGGAGATTTGGAGTTTCGAGAAGTCGAAGTGGGCGGCACTATTGAAATATCGGGCTCAGCTCAAGGAGCCCGCGTAGATGTAGGGGGGAGAATTAGGATAGGAGGGTCCTTGAAACTGTCGGGTAGACTCGATGTGGGGGGAAGAGTGAACGCTATTGGAGATGTCATCGCGGGAGATGTGGATATTGGCGGAGAGATTGACGCGCGAAAAATCACTGCGGATGAACGCGTAAGAGTAGGTGGAAGGATTGCAACTAATGAAGGCACTACTGCTCATGCAATAGAAATTGGGAGAAACGGCGAAGTGAGAGGCTCGATGAAGGCAGCCAGAATCATAATCGAGAGAGGCGCACGCGTTGAGGATGTGTACGGCAAAGAAATCCTTGTGCATTCTGGTGCGATCACAGGCAGTCTTTACGGAGAGAGGATAGTCGTCGATTCCCACTGCCGAATCAACGGTGAAGTGCAATATACGGGTGACCTGCGAGTAGCCGAAGATACTTCGCTCTCGAATCGGCCACAGAAAGTGGATACGCTTCCATTCCAAGTGTAACGGTTTAGTGGTCTTTTGGAGCTGCCAAGTCTGCTATATCTACGCTGTGTTCGTAAATCTGTCTCAAGAAAGAGGCTGCGGACAATATCTGAGGCACTATATCGAGAGACTGCGCTCTAGCGACTTCCTCGATCTTTGCAAGTTCCCTCTCAACTTTCTGGCGCATGTCACGAACTTTTTCAGCCAGATCCACTGAACCAGTCAGAAAAGCTGTCAAAGCATCTTCATGAGCACCGTAGCAAGCGAGGTGGAAAGCCAAGAACTGTTTTCTCAGGCTTTCATCCAGTTTCTCTCCATTCAGTTCGACAGTTTTCACGGACACGCGAACGCATTCGTCGCCAATTGCCTCCACGAGGCTAGCGACTACACGGTAGTCTAAACACCCAATCGGACCTACACCAAGTTTCTCACTCAAACCCGGATTCTGTATTATCGTTCGGAGGATGCGAACCAGAAGGAAGTACAATCTGTTGCCCTCATCATCTCTCGCCATGACACTTTTCGCCAAAGAGACATCTCCATCCACGAAAGCCTTAGCCACATCGCGATGCATGCTCGCCGCTATCGTATACCCCCGACGCAGAATTTTCTCAGGAGGAAACCCTGAAGGCTCCAGAAGACACTGTATGGCGATGCTAGCATAATCTTCCTCAACTATCTCCAGCCCTACCAAGTGGCTAACAGTGTTCTTCACGACTTCACGCATCTCAAAGCTAATGCGCTCTTTCCCCTCAACTTTGATAACGTCGAAACCCAGCAGGTAGGTTCCGATAATTTCACGTCCTAAATGCGGCCCTGGCTTCAATGTTGCAATCCGCGGTGAAGGTTCTATGCCATGTTTCGCGTCCAAGAGTAGTTTGCCATCACCAGTCTCACTCAGCGCCAACACTGACCCTTTCACCAACCCTGACTGCACAGCCCACGACTTCGGCAGACAAACGAAAAAAGTGCCGCCAGGGGTACGTTGCACTTTACGCAGTTCACCCATTGCCAACACCAACCTTCCTATGCAGCAAGATGCTTGAACATAAACTTTAGACTCGGGCACCCCCGTATAAACTAATGTATTTTTGTTGAAACAGAAGGGCCCAAATATAACTAAGTCTTCTACGTGTATTACTCTAGAAAAACGAGCCGTCGGCAGAAATTTTGAAAAACTTCGAAACCAAGCAGGGTAATAATAGTAAGTAAATGAAGCAGTAGTCGAATGACCAAGCATTGCGTAGCTCCTTTCAAGACGCTCTCGGTTTAGAAATTTTTCCGAAAGGAGAGAAGAACTGGTAGTCCCACCGAGGAGAGCGGAAGAGTATTAAAATCCCGTAGCACATTTAGAAGAACGGCAGAAGGGAATCTGAAGGTAATGAGTGAGACTGAAAGGCTGCAGAGAGCTGTTGAATTAACCCTTTCGGCAGGTTATCAGCTGGACAAGGAGGCTTTTGATTTCTTAAGCCTCTTAACATCGACAGACGACCCCTCCGAAGTCATGAACAAGGCAATAAGAAGGTTGGAAGAACAAGGGCAAAGACCGAATTTCATCGAAAGGAAATTTCTTGAACAAGTATTAGAAGCAGACAAGCCAGCCGAGGACATAGTTAGCTCGCCATTGGAGCCGCAGGTACATGTTCCAATAGAACCCACAACGCCTGAGAGAACGGAAAACACGAACCTCTTCAAGCCCTACGCAGGAGATATTGATGCCAACATAAATGTTATCGACGATCCTAGCACCAAATTCAGCTCAAACGGAACAATCGAAGATTACATGGAATATTTCCAAGACAGATTTAAGCAGACAGAAAAGCTGCTCAGGCAAAGAATGGACGTGAAAAGTGCAACGTCAATCGGGGAAGCGTTAAGGTCTCAGTCAGGAACTCGACTGAAAATAATCGGCATGATAACTGAAAAGCGGGAATCGAAACAGAAAACAGTTCTTATAGTTGAGGATCTTACGACCAGCATGACCGTTCTTGTCCCTCAGAACGCCTCACCAGACCTTCAGAAGAAAGCTCGATTTCTTCTACTCGATCAGATAGTCTGTCTGAGCGTGACCAAAACAAGAAGCAACCTGCTAATAGCTGAGGACATCGTGTTGCCAGATGTGGCACAGAAGATTCCGAACAGATCTCGGGAACCAGTGTACGTAGTGTTTACTTCGGACATGCACGTAGGAAGCATGAAGTTCACTCGAGAGGCCTTTGACCGGTTCATACTTTGGCTCAACGGCAAATACGGTAATAACAAGGAAAGGGAAATCGCCAGCCACGTCAAATACGTCGTCATTGCCGGTGACATTGTCGACGGCGTTGGAGTTTACCCCAATCAGGTGAAGGAGCTGGCCGTCAGGGACGTACATAAACAGTACCGCCTCGCTTCGAAATATCTTGAGCAGATTCCAGATTACATAGAAGTGATAGTTACCCCAGGAAATCATGACGCACCAAGAAAGGCCTTGCCGCAGCCCGCAATTGCTGACTCTTTTCTTGAAACGCTCAAGGAGTCCAGGGAACTCCACTCATACGGCAGTCCATGCACCCTAGGCTTGCACGGCGTAGAGGTGTTGATATTCCACGGAAGAAGTTTGGACGATGTCATATCGACAGTGCCAGACATGAGCCACAGCCACCCTGAGAAAGCGATGCGATTGCTTTTGCAGAGTCGTCACCTGGCACCAATCTACGGAGGCAAGACGCCATTGTCTCCAGAGAACAAAGACCCACTCGTCATACAACGTGTTCCAGACATTTTCCACGCTGGCCACGTGCATGCACTAGAATACGCCAGCTATCGTGGCGTTCTAATATTGAATTCCGGGTGTTGGCAAGAACAAACTGATTACATGCTAAGAAACGGTTTCATGCCTACGCCCGCCAAAGTCCCTGTTGTGAATCTGCAATCCATGGAAGTTTCGGTTATCCCCTTCGCATAGGAAATTACCTGCTAGTAGAAACATTTTAAGAGCCCGCATATCAGAATCAACATGAGGTGACTCAATGCCAGTGGTTATTGTTGAGATGTGGCAAGGAAGAAACGAAGAGCAGAAGGCCAAACTCATCAAAGGGATTACCAAGGCGTTTGAAGACATTGGTGTTCCATCTGATCGCCTTCACGTGATAATCCACGATGTGCCAAAGTGTAACTGGGGCACGTGTGGAGAACCTGCATCCAAATCAAACCCGTAATCGCGATACGCACTTGAAAGGCTTGGCCTGTGTGTGGCGGTTTTCGGACCTTGGGCTCTCTCTCAGTTGACTTTCTTTGTAAGAACCTTTGGGTTATAGTCAAACAGGCGCCCGAGCCTCGTATCTTCGGCGAAGACTTCGTTGATAGTGTTTCTTTGAACCTCCAATCTTATCTTCTTTGTGCGTCCATACCTTCCCATGCTTACAATCTTTGCGTTTACCAGTCCCATCGCGTCAAGTTCATTTATCAGAGTGCTCAGACGGCGCTGGGTCAATGGCCCGACGCCTAGCTCAGCGCAAAGCTCTTCATAAACTTCGGAGATTTCGCCAGTGATTGCGCCACAAGCATTCGCTTTACCTAGATGGTAGACGCTCAAAACCACGAGCTTTGAATGCAGAGTTAGGTTTTGAAGACCCTCGGAAACCCTATTGTGCTCTATGTGTCTCTCAGCAACGCGAACATGTTCTTCTGAAACCCCGCTGGCTCCACTGCGTTCAGCAACTTCCCCTGCCACACGGAGCAAGTCCAGAGCGCGCCTTGCATCTCCATGCTCGGCAGCGGCTAGGGCGGCACAGAGACCTAATGCGGCCTCTGATAGTGCGTTTTCATAGAAGGCCCTGTTTACACGCTCCGAAAGGATGTTCCGCAGTTCAGCTGCATCATACGGTCTGAAAACCATCTCCTCTTCACTTAGCGAGCTTAGCACTCGAGGATCAAGAAATTCCTTAAAACGCAAGTCGTTTGAAATACCGATGACCGAGACTTTGCTTCTGGTTAGAGTCTCGTTTATTCTGGTTAACTCGTAGAGGAGACTGTCACCGCGATTCTTTACAAGTGCATCGGCTTCATCTAATACGATAATAAAGATGACCTTTGCAATCTCAAGTCCAGCTCTAAATCTGTCAAATACTTCACCCACAGACAGACCTGTGAAAGGAACAGAAACTCCCAAATTCTGGCACAAAGTTGCAAATACCCGATATTCCGACGCGGCCATGCGACAATTGACATAGCAGAACTTGACAGGAGCGTTGAACTCCTTTGCTCTGTATTCGAGGTAACTGAGAACATACCTTGTTACAGCAGTTTTGCCGGTTCCTGTCTTCCCGTAAATGAAGAGGTTCGAGCTTCGTGCACCCTTAAGAACAGGAGCCACTACTTCGCCCAGTCGTCTAATCTGATCCTCCCTATGAGGAAGCTTGTCGGGTAAGTAATCGTGTCGCAACACTTCCCTATCCTTGAATATTTTGGTGTTTGTAACAAATCTCTCAAACACAGCGTCCAACTCGTTAGAATCCCCCATCTTAACCCCTCCTAATCTTCAAAGGCAACTCCTCTGTTTCCTCTGGAGGGGATAAGCTATATCGTACAGAAAAATGAATTGAGAACACCATGTTTCTAGAAGGAAGAGGAATTGCTTCACTCTAGCTCGGTGCCGCGGCCCCTCACACTCCCCAGTCTTTCCACTGGAAACATCTTAACTTGTGAGCAAAATAGAGTATTTAATTATTAACTATATAATACTCTGAATGGTAAGTTACGTGAACGCGTTATAACTGTTATCCTTAAACATTTTAGATTAGCACTGACAAAAAGTCACTTTGCAGTCTATGGAATATCTGCTGACGCTTATCTCCAATGGAAACTCAGGGGTGCCGGAGCTTTCTTCTGTTTCGCAGACTTTGATTTTCTCACCACATTAGCTTCCGTTTTACGTGTGACCTCAGCCTTTACTCTGCAAGACCCTTCACAGTGGTCTCAGATCATGTATGCGTCTTCGTTTCCTTGTTGAAACGTTTATTTTTTGTGAAGACATTGTGAAGTTGTATTGGTAATGCCTGTTCCCCAGCCCTCGCTTGCCATTTATTGACTGATTTGAGGCTTACTGCTGTGAAGAGGGCACCCCTAGCTTTCTACTGGAGATATAGTATCGGACTCAAGCTGGAGAACATTGAAGCATCAGAGTTGTTGTTAACCTTGTCATCACAAACGCGCTGGAATTATAGCTCTATTTTATCATCGTAACCCTGTTCATGCCTTGTTGTCCGAGGCTTTTCACCGTAACACCTATAACCTGTGAACTGTAAACTTGTGAACACCGCCTTGGGTGCATTCTGTTTATGCCTGCTAGGAAAGTACGCGTGGACCTATTCGATACGGAGGGGAACCGCTACTCGATAAGTTTCGAAGGCCAAGTTACCCGAGATAAGGCCATGCGCCTTTTGGATTTGGTTGAATTGCTAGGAGGAATGCCTTCTGGAGGTAATCCTCAGGCTGGCCCCGCAGTTCCCGCAAATGAGCTTTCTAAGTATGATAAGGTGCGAGTTGTTGTTCAAAGACACTTCCCTGTCGTTTGGTTCAGTTCTCGGGAAGTTCAATCCGTTTACGAGCAGGAGTTGAAGGAGCCGATAGCCCTGAGCACAGTTGCTACTTACCTTTCACGCATGACAGCAAAGGGGGTTGTTCTGAAAAGTGGGCCACAGAATAACCTGAAATACAAGGCAACTCAGAATGCCCAGCAAGCAATTATCAAACAGAAAATCCGTTGAGGAGGCGCCGCGCGCTGCTAGGTTGTCGGGCTTTCACTCTTCTTCAACAATTTCTCCATTTCTTTCTTGACATTATACTTGAACGGGATTTTAGCTGTTTCTCTTTCCAAATATCCATCTTCGTACAGGCTCTTCATCAGCCTAGCAGTGTGTTCTCTGCTCAGCCTGACTCTTTCTTTGATTTCGGGTGCAGTCTTAGCGCCTTCGTTTACTAGGAGCTCCAACACTGCCAGTTCAGTATCCGTCAGTTGAGCTAATGCTTTCTCCCTTTTTATTGGGATTACGCCCTCAAGGTTTTGCTCCTGGGGGAACTTGAGCTGGGTGGCCTGTTCTTCGAGAGTGGCTACTTTCGAGGTTATGGTGTGTTGGGATACGGTTAGGTCTGACGTCCTCTTTTCAAGGTCGTCTAGGCGTGTGGAGGTGCCCGCACTGAGTTCTACTTCTGAGGCAACCTTGGTTTCAAGGGCTCGCATCATTCCCTCGAGTCCTTCTGACTTTTTGAGTGCGTTATCTGTTTTCCCTGCAGATGCTTCAACTCGATACCCGAGAGTCTCTAATTTGGTCGCTTCGTTCCTGAACTGCCTATTGAAGCTAACTACGATGTCCTCCAACGCAGTTCTTGCTTTCTCGTACTCTCTTTGGGCCTTGCGTAAATACCTGTAGTATTCCACTGCCGCAACTAGGGTTATGCCCAGCAGGGCGCTCAAAAGAACATATAATATCTCAAGCAACTTTTACTCCCCTGTGATTTTCTTGTGATGGTATGTGACCTCATGCTGTTGCATCACACATCACAGGTTCCCATTCATAATTTAAATATTATGGTCGTGACCATCGAAGGAAGGGCATATGACGTCACGCATCACAGTTTGCATGGGCCTCACGTGACATTTGAGTGCATCCATTCACAGAATGTAGGAGGCATAATCGCGGTCCTTTTCGAATTTGGGACTCTGTTGCTTGTTCTAGTGTACGCGAAGGGTCAGTGATTTCGAGTATGTATATCCTGGACGTGATTTGTGATGTCACAGTGTGCTTTCTGATGGGTTTGAAAGCTGTTTTAGGCTATTTTCGAGCTGTTCTCTTATGATTTCAATGACTTTGAGATGGTCACTCATGTCTGCGCTCTTGCCGGGTATGTCCTTGCATGCTTCGAGGTATTCCTGCAACTTGTTCGCGATTTCTATGTAGGGGTCGAGAGCTGTGGTCTCGAAGACTCCTAAGTACCCTAAGAGTAGCACTGTGTAGATGGATCTTATTACGTTTTCTTTAGCCTGCTTTAATGTCCTGTTAAAGGCGCCGCGGCTTATTTTGGCCTTGGTAAGTCTTAATGATGCCTTTTCATCGTATTTTAGTGATTTCCCCGAGATATTTTCGGACAATATGTCTATGAGGAGCGTTTCGAGCTGCGTTTTCGTTAAGTGGCTGTTGCGGGAAATGATTTTGACTATGGGGTCATTTGTGGAGCTTACTAGCCAAGCTTGTACACTGTCTTTTAGCTTCAAGTTGGTCCCTGTAACGGTATACCAAATGGATACGGTTTCGTATACTGGCTTCACTTAAAAGCGTGTCGATTTCGTGCTGCTCGCGAATATGCTGGAAAGATGCAAGGTTTTTTATGTTAGCCCTGCAAAGTCTGGGTTGAGGTGTGAGTATTGGTTCGCCTGACGGAACCAGCGAAACGGCTGGAAGCCATAAAGCCATCTGGAATACGACGCTTTTTCTCTTTGGCGGCAGAAAGACCGTCCTGCATCAGTTTGAGCGTCGGAGAGCCCGATTTTCGTACTCCAGCGCACGCTTTAGAGGGGGGTTGGCGCGCGGTCAGAAACGGCAAGACGCACTACTCCGCTACGAACGGAGTTCCAGAATTACGAGAGGCGTTAGCGCAGAAAGCTTGCCGTGATTATGGGCTGAACTATGATCCCAACAGTGAGGTTTTGGTTACTGTGGGTGGGACCCAAGCGATTTCCATTGCTCTAATGGGATTGGTGAACGAAGGCGACGAAGTGCTGATTCCCGATCCTGGCTTTGTCGCCTATGAGCCGTGCGTTTTATTGGCAGGTGGCGTGCCTGTTCACGTTCCTTTGCGAGAAGACAACGATTTCAGGCCTTCAATCGCGGATGTGACATCACTCGTCACGGACAAGTCACGTGTGATAATACTAAACTACCCGAACAATCCCACAGGGTCCATGCTTTCATACGATGAGGTCGCCCAGTTGTCGAAACTCGCTGTTGAGCGTGACCTCACTGTGATATCTGACGAGGTGTATGAAAAGATAAGATATGACGGGGCGAAGCATTATTGTCTTGCAACGTTTCCTGGAATGCAAGAGCGGACGTTGGTCATCGGCTCCTTCTCTAAGACTTATGCTATGACGGGTCTGCGGGTTGGGTACGTTTATGGTTCAAAAGAGCTTATCTCACCGTTATGGCTGGTTCATCAATACACTGTGGCATGTGTGGATACTTTTTCGCAATATGTTGCTCTAAATGCAATAAAGGGACCGCAAGAATGCGTTGAGGAGATGTTGAGCGAATTCGATAGGCGACGGCATCTAGTTCACAAGAGGCTCAATGAAATAACGGCCTTCAAGTGTCAGCTCCCCAAAGGAGCTTTCTACGCTTTTCCAAACATTAAGAGCTCAGAGCTATCTTCAGAAGAGCTTGCTCAGTTACTTTTGAAGGAGGCTAATGTATTGACGGTTCCAGGTTCCTCCTTCGGTCCTTGTGGTGAAGGCTACTTGAGGTTGTCCTATGCTACTGCTTACGATGACTTAGAAGAGGCGATGAATAGAATAGAGAAAGCGATGAAAAACATCGCTTAGATTCCTCATAACTGTTCTGCGCCATGCTTCAACTGATCAAAAAGTTCCGGCCTGAGGTCCCTGAGGGTTGGGAGGAAGGCTTCGATGGGTCTTATGTCCGAGTAATCCACCTCGTGCGTGACAAAGTCTTCCACGTCGTATTTGGCTTGGACCAAGACTCTTCCGCTTGGTCCCACAAGTCTGCTTCCTCCCCAGAATTGCAGTCCATCTTCGACGCCGGCTAGGTTCACGTAAGCAAAATAAGCTGTGTTTTCAATCGCTCTGGCTAGCGTGAGTATCTCGAAATAGGCTCTCCTTACGCCTGGCGAAGCAGAGATACATACAATCAGTTTGGCCCCTTTCAGTCGCGTCAGACGAGTCACTTCAGGGAAGTATATGTCGTAGCATATGATGAACCCAAGTTTTCCAAGCTCAGTGTCGAAAACCGCTGCCTCGTAGCCGGGCCTGAAGTATCTTTTCTCTTCGAAGATGCTGTGTGTTGGGAGGTACATCTTTCGGTATTTGCCGATGTAACCATCTGGACCCACAAGAACCGCGCTGTTGTGGAGTGTAGCCTCCGTTTGTGGATTTGTCTCTGGCATCCCGAAGATGACGTGGATGTCATTCTTCTTAGCCAAATTCTCGATGATTTTCGTGGAAGGTCCAGGTATTCTTTCAGCTAGATCGTAGACTTCGTCTTTGATGACATAGCCAGTCAACGACATTTCGGGAAAAACAACGAGCTCTGCTCCCTGCTTCTTGGCCTTTGAAATGTTCTTACTGATCTTGGCGATGTTCTCTGTCTTATTGCCCTGTCTGCAGCTGATCTGTGCGAGTGCTATCTTGAATTGCTCTTTCATGCGTCAATCCCCGTTCATAGTGGGCTCCGTTGGAGTCTGAAATCGGCTCCTACGGTGCGATATTCGAGCTTGGCTGTTAATAACATTCTCCTCTTGTGTTCCGCAGAAAGCCATCTGTGTTTGACTGCTTCCACTAGGCTTTTCTTGATATTTAATCGTGCTGCGATTTCTTCAGGTTTCATGAAACGTTCAAAGCCGAAGAGAATGAGGTCCAGTTGTTCGTATCTAATTCCAAGTTCCTCCTCGGCGAACTGGTTAGGCCATAAGGCCGGTGAAGAAGGTTTCTCAACGATCGCTTCCGGAACCCCGACGTATCTGGCCAAGCTCCGGACTTGAGTCTTGTACAAATCCATTATAGGCGATATATCCGCTGCCACGTCCCCCCATTTAGTGAAGTAGCCCATCATCGTCTCAGACTTGTCCGAACTTCCGCAGACGATTAGGCCCAGCCTATTTGCGTAATAATAGGCATATACCATGCGCATTCTGGCCTTGACGTTGCCGTTGTTCAGCTTATCTTCAGAATCAAACAATGGAGCTGAACGGTTGAAGGCTTCCAATGCACTTGTTATGTCAATTGCTTCACTCTTCAACCCAAACTTTTTCACTATCAGTTCCGCGTGGGAGACGTCTTCGCTCTTGCGTGTCTCTTTCTCAAACAAGGTCAGTCCCAGGACGTTTCTGCCCCCTAACGCTCGAGCCGAGAGGGCAGCTATGGTGGAACTGTCGACGCCCCCTGAGAGTCCTAGAACAACGCCATCAGCGCGGGCTCTGTCGATGTAGTCTTTGATAAACCTACATAGCCTTTGGTCAACTTCTGCCCAGTCGAGGTCTAGTACATCGGCGGATAGGTTCAACTCGATGCACCTATGTCGTCTATGGTTGTAGGCAACTATTTAAGGACAAACGTAAATATGGAGGTAACAACATCCGCCTGGCTAGAAGGACGTGGCGATGGGAAGACGAAGAAAGAAAGTTATTCGCATTCCTAAGAAGCATTTGCCAAAGCTTTTTTCATGTCCTAGATGCGGGAAGGAATCCATCAGGGTCGAGATACTTCGAGACGAGGCCCGAGCACTCGTGGCTTGCGGTAGCTGTGGCCTTAAGGACGAGTTTCCAATCAAGCCCGCACAAAAAGAAATAGACGTTTACTGCATGTTTACAGACAAGGTCTATGGAGGTTCAAGAACTTCCTCCGCGCCACCCATCAAGGGTGCATAAAGAACGTGGTTCATATGATCGGAAATGTTGAGAAATACCTTCTTGATAAAATCGATTCCGACGGATCCATTCATATAACGCTGATAGATCCTGAAGAGGTAACACCCCCTCAGGCTTCCAGAATCGTCCAAAAGGCAAAGATGAGTGAGACATCAGCGATAATGATTGGTGGATCAACATTTGTATCTGCGGCACATCTCGATGATGTCGTGAAGGCTGTCAAACGCACCGTGAAGATTCCTATAATACTTTTTCCGAACAACGTGACCGGCATAAGCCGTTATGCGGATGCCATATGGTTCATGTCTTTGCTGAATTCAATCGATCCCTACTTCTTGATAGGAGCTCAGATTCTTGGCGCGCCACTTGTTAAGAAATTCGAGATAGAGCCTATTCCTCTCGGATACTTGATCGTCGGCGAGGGCGGCACAGCGGGCGTCGTCGGCAGAGCGATTCCGATACCTTACAACAAACCTGAACTTGCGGCGGCCCACGCTTTGGCAGGTCAATACCTTGGAATGCGCTTCATATACCTAGAGGCAGGGTCAGGAGCGAAGAACCCTGTTCCGCCGGACATGATTCGAGCTGTAAGACATTACGTTGACACTCCGCTGATAATAGGCGGAGGTATCAGGACGAGGGAGCAAGCATTGGCTGCAGCATCAGCCGGCGCAGATATTATAGTGACAGGAAACGTTGTAGAAGAATCTGGCATGAGACGACGGGTTTCCGAGATCATCGAAGGTATAAAACGCGGCAGAACGTGAGGAGCCGTCACGCTGCACTTTTTTTGTTGATTTCAAATGGGGCGGGCCTTCCCTAACGTTCTACTTTTGACTGGTCCCTGTCAGAGAACAGAAATAAGCTTCCCCTAAACAAGGAGCTCTACGAGGGGGAGACTTGGAAGGCCAAATGAGTGAGACCTACAGACAATACGTCCGCTCCCTCGAAACAACGCTTGAAGGACTGTACTCAATTAGCAACGAGGCCAGAGAGAAGGGCCTCGATCCGTCCTTGATAACTGAATGCATCGTTGCCAAGGACTTGGCTGATCTTGTAGAGGGTCTCGTGGGGCCGAAGGGGGTTGCCCAGAGCATTCGTGAGTTGAGTTTCAAACTCCCGAGGGAAGAACTCGCTTTCAAGGTAACTGAAGAGGTAGTGTACGGCAAGTTTGGGCACTTGGAACCGGAACAAGCCGCTGAACAAGCCATCCGGACGGCACTCGCAATTTTCACTGAGGGGCTGACGGCGGCACCGATTCAAGGGATTGCAAGGGTGAAGATAAAGACGAACAATGATCGGACACGCTACCTCGCCATATATTTTGCTGGTCCCATTAGATCGGCTGGCGGCACCGATCAAGCGTTGACATTGGTCGTGGGAGACTTCGTTCGAAAACTGCTTGGGCTGGACCGATATAAACCAACTCCTGAGGAGATATCTAGGTTCATTGAGGAACTAAGAGTTTACGAACGTTCCGTGGCTGGTTTCCAGTACCATATACCTGACGATGAACTGCGGAAGGCGTTGCAATGGATTCCTGTGGAAGTTACTGGAACCGAATCTGATCCCATCGAAGTCAATGCCTTCAGAAATCTCCCAAGGGTAGAGACTAATAGGGTCAGAGGCGGAGCTCTAAGGGTGGTCAATGATGGCATAGTGGGGAGGGCCCCAAAGGTTCTGAATATCATCGGTAAGCTTGGTCTCCAAGGGTGGGACTGGCTCAAAGAGCTGCATGTGAAATCTGAGAAGAAATCTGCTGGGTTCATGGATGATGTCATCGCGGGTCGCCCTGTTTTCTCCTTTCCTTCACGCCGTGGTGGTTTCAGGTTGAGGTATGGTAGATCGCGTAACACTGGTCTCACTGCGGTGGGTATCCATCCGGTAACAATGCTTGTGCTTCAAGGTTTTCTGGCTGCAGGAACACAGTTACGCATGGAGCTGCCTGGAAAAGGCGGAATCTCCATCCCTGTGGATGTTTTGGAGGGACCCGCCGTACGTCTTAAGGATGGATCAGTGTGTCGAGCCACGCTAGAAAATTTCAACCTAATAAAAGACAATATTGAACGGATATTGTTTTTAGGAGACATTCTCATCAGCGTTGGGGATTTCCTTTACAGCAGCAAGTTGCTGGAGCCCTCGGGTTACGTTGAAGAATGGTGGGCTGAGGATGTTCAAAAATCGATTTCCCAGAGACATGGCGGAAACATTGAAGAGGCAGCTAGGACCATGGGAATGCCTCAGGAGAAACTGGAGAGTTTCCTGAAGGATCCCTTTGTCAGTAAGCCTAGCTTCAAAGATGCCGTACATCTTGCTGCTGCATTGGATGTACCATTACACCCTGCCTTCACTTTCTTTTGGTCAAACCTGAGAACGGTCGAAGACGTAATCCTGATGAGAAAATGGATCCTCGACTCCAAGGTGGACACGGAAGCTGGCATTGTCTGCAGGATTAATGGGGAAGCAGATCCAAATGTCAAACGCGTGTTGGAAGCGGTTCTAGTGCCACATAACATAACTGATGGAAAGATAAAGGTCGAGAACGATGATGCAAGTGCATTGGCTGCAAGTTTGGGTTTCTCAGCATCATGCAGCTTGGATGTCTCCAAGGCTGAATCCGCTTTGGAAGCAGTCTGTGCCTTATCTTCGCTTAAGATACGCGACAAGTCGCCGACTTTTGTGGGAGCTCGTATGGGAAGGCCAGAGAAGGCGAAAAGGAGGGAAATGAAACCGCTTGTCCATGTTCTCTATCCTGTAGGCTTGGCTGGAGGCTCGCAGAGAGACATTGTTGACGCAGCGAAGGGACAACCAATATTCGTTGAAATCGTGAGGCGCAAGTGTCAAGACTGCAAGACCTTTACTTCCAGGGTCAAGTGTCCTGAATGCGGTAGCTTAACTGTGCCTGAAAAAACCTGTCCGAGATGCGGGAAGACCCTTAAGGGGAATGAATGTCTTGTCTGTAATATACCCGCTAGACAATTTCAGAGGCAAGTTGTCAATTTCAAGGAGCTTCTTGAAAGCTCGTGTAGCCGCCTCGGTGTATCCGTCCCGAAAATCCTGAAAGGGGTCAAGGGCCTCACCAATGAGAACAAAACGCCCGAAATCATCGAGAAGGGAATATTGCGGGCGAAGCACGGTCTATCCGTATACAAGGATGGAACCATAAGGTTTGACGCTACTAATGCACCTTTGACACATTTCAAGCCCATCGAATTAGGGGTTTCAATCGAGAAACTCAAACAACTAGGCTATGTATCTGACATGTTTGGCGCAAGCCTGACAGATGAGAACCAAGTCTGCGAATTGAAACTCCAAGACGTCGTTGTTCCAGCAAACTGCGCAGAGTACTTCATACACGTGGCAGACTTTGCGGACGAATTACTTTCAAAGGTCTACGGGCTCTCCCCTTGTTACAATGTAAAGCGTAGAGAGGATTTAGTGGGCCACGCAATCGTCGGTTTGGCACCACATACCTGCGTTGGAATTCTTGGGCGGATCATTGGTTTTACAAATTTGAGCGTGTGCTATGCACACCCCGTTTGGCATTCTGCCAAGCGCAGGGATTGCGATGGGGACGAAGATACTCTCATGCTTGCTTTGGACACATTGCTTAACTTTTCGCGCGAATATTTACCTACCCAGATTGGTGGTATCATGGATGCGCCGTTGCTTCTGATTCCAGTTGTCAAGACGAAAGACGTTCAGAGGCAGGTGCACGACTTCGACATTGCTAGCGCTTATCCATTGGAGTTTTACGAGAAGAGTTGGGAGAAAGTTGAGGCTAGGCAGGCTGCTTCGTTGATCGATCTCGTGGGGCATCGTTTAGGTACTGAGGCGCAGTTTGAAGGATTCAACTACACAACGCCAGTTTCAAACATCAATATGGGAAACTCCAAGAGCGCCTACAAGCAGTTCAGGACTATGGTTGACAAAATGAACAGCCAACTTGAACTCGCGGACAAAATTGCAGCTGTGGACGCAAGAAAAGTGGCCTTAAAAGTTCTTACCAAACACTTCATGCGGGATATCGCGGGAAATCTCCGGGCATTCTCAACGCAAAGCTTCAGATGCAAAGCTTGCAATAGACACTTTCGCCGTCTTCCTCTTCGAGGAAAATGCCCCTCTTGCGGAGGACAACTGACGTTGACAGTATACCGTGGAGGAATAGAGAAGTATCTAGTGGCAGCACAGAGCCTCGTTGACAGATATCACTTGCCTAAGTATTACACACAGAGAATCGCCTTGATAAAAGATGAAATTGCTGCTCTGTTTGACAGCAAGAAAGCAAAGCAGATTTGCTTAACGGACTTCGCCTGACAAGCTTTTTCTACGCAGAACGATACATGATTTGTGAAGCGAACATGTTGAAGGAGAGTTATCACCCTAATGCTTACTTGGCAGACTTGCGAAACGTCATTTTGGGGCTTAGGGCACGAACCAGAATATTGAACGCTTTGGAAAATGCCCCTAGCGACGCAAAGACAATCGCATCAAGAGCTGAGCTTCATTATGGTGTTACCCTACATCATCTGAAACTACTTCAATTGGGAGGAATCGTGCGACGGGGCGGTGAAAGACCAGCTGTTTGGGTACTCACTGGAGCGGGACAGAAGCGGTTGGTTAGCACTAGCTAGAATTTGCATTCACACGACATATGCCCGCATTTCGGGCATTTGTTATCATATTTTGTGGTGGCAGCAGTTTCAAGATCTATGTCTGTAATGTTTGCCAGAGAAGCCAACCACGCGATAACATCCGCAAATTCTTTCTCTAATTCTGCTTTGTTGTTTTCCTTCAACGCGTCGCCTAGCTCTTGAACTTCCTCACCGAGCCAGTCATATGTACCAGTGACCCCACGTTCCGAATCTCTATCGAAGTAGAGACGTTTCATCATGTCCTGAAACTCTCTGATGTGCATTTCTCACTCTCCGACTCTTCAACCAGACGAGTAAACTTTGATAAATGAATTAAGTGCGGTCTCTGGCTGTTCTTCAGGTTAGCGGATCTTTATGTATTTGTAAGCTTCAGTAGTGTTTTCGAAGCAGTATTGCACTTTTTGGTATGTTTTTCTGAATTCAGCAACGTCCGTGCGAACTTTCTCCAGGGGTTCCTTGTCGATTATCACGCGTTTAACGAAGGTCGCTATCTCTTTCATTTCACTCTCTTTCATGCCAAGTCTGGTGACCTCTGACACACCCATTCTGATTCCTCCAGGATGCATGAAATGTCTCCCTTCTTTGATGTCATAGGGCAGCAGGTTCCTGTTTATGATTATGTTTGCCTTTTCTAGGGTCTCTTCAATCGTGCCGCCGTCGCCGTGTTTCACTATGTCTATGAGGATCACGTGGGACTCGGTGAAGCCCTTGTGTTCGGCTAAAACTTTGAAGCCGAGGTCATAGAGTGCTTGCGCGAGGGCCTTGGCATTCTTGATTATTTGAGCCGTGTACTGTTTTCCGAACTCTAGCATTTCGGCGCATGCAATCGTCAGTCCCGCTACTTCATGAAGATGGTGGTTGCTTACCACGCCTGGGAAGGTAGCTTTCTTTATCCTCTCAGCGTTTCTTTCCCAAGAAAGGATTCCCCCGTGCTGGGGTCCGAAAAAGGTTTTATGCGTGCTCAGACTTACGACGTCTGCCCCTTCTTTCAAGGGATCTTGAAATCTGCCGCCTGCGATCAAACCCGCAACGTGTGCCGCATCATAGCCTACCGTAGCCCCTACAGCGTGTATGTCTTCAGCAAGCTCCTTTATCGGATGTGGAAAGGGGAAAACGCTCGCTCCGAACATGACGAATTTGGGCGGCTTCCCTTTCGCGGCTAAATCCTTGATCTTTTCTTTGGCTTTGTCAACGTCAATGTTCAGTTCTTCATAGTTTAGGGGTAGGTATTCTACTGCCAAGCCTTTTACTGCGCCGGCTGTTCCTCCCAGCTCCTTCTTGCCTGACGTTATATGGCCGCCACTGGGGATGGATAGCGCGAGCAGAGTGTCTCCTGGCTCAGTGAAAGCTGTGTAGACTGCTAGGTTGGCGACGACGCCCGAGATAGGTCTTACATCGACAAATTCAGTGTTGAAGAGTTTCTTCATTAGTTCGATGCACTTAAACTCGACTTGGTCAATGAAGCGGCAACCAGCGTACACTCTTTCTCCAGGCCAGCCTTCGGCATAGCGGTTTCCAAAATCTGTAATCATGGTTTCTCTGACGGCTGGGCTTGGGATGTTTTCGCTTGCAATTAGTGGGATGCTTTCTTGAAACCACTTGTGATGTTGCTGTAAGAGGTCAAAAACATGATTGTATTCGTCCCTGGGCGATGGCATTTTGATACCTTCGTTTGTACTCCCCTATCGGCTATTCAGAAATAAAAACTCTTTGAAACGACACAACATTAATAATGGAGATATGGGAGAGCTTAACTGGTGAAACTAGAAGGTTTCCGATGAGCACCAAGAAGAAAAAAGACAAGAAGGCTCCAATGCCCGCTGCAAGCGCAGGGCTTCTCAGGTTCTTTGAGGAAGAAACTGAGGGTATCAAGGTGAGGCCTGAAATTCTGGTCGTCTTGGCACTTTCGCTGATAATTATAGTTGCCATTTCTCACGCGTTCTACGGTTGAGTTGTCAGCGATGGATAGGGCCATGTACTACTTCTATCCGTTGGACAGAGTTTAGGTGAACGAAGATCTCACTTCTCTCTTCTCGACTTGCAACCTGCGGTATGGGTTGAGCTATGGTTGCCCGCATAATGATCGCTTCCGCGTCTGAGAGCCATATTCCTGCAGGTTCACGAGTAACAGCGACTAGCGTGCCCTCGAAACCGTAAGACGGATCAAGAATCACCCGTATCTGGTTTCCAACATTCTTCTCAAGCATGTGAAATATTGTTAGGGGCAAATCTTGTTCTGGCATCGTTTCCGCAAAACCCTGAGCTAAGACGTTTAAAGATAGGAACAGTTCTCCTATAAATATGCGCCGTTCCAGTACCACTACCAATTACCCCAAATCTATCTGCTCCTCGTCTCCAAGTGCACGTGCGCTGTCATCTGTGGTGAGAATGGTTTGACGAATGTTCACAATAATGTTATCTGCTTGATTCCGAGACAATTTATATGCCTGATTTCTTTTCTTAGGAAGGTCGCATTGAGAGGATGTAAGTGGCATCTGAGGAGTCTTTGAACAAGTCGATGGAGGCAGCGGTAAGACGCTATTCCTCACTGTTCAGACTGCCCTCGGCTCGCAAAATACTACTGTTGCTTCTGCTATTCTGTGTGGGTGGAAGTCTCGCTTCCCTCGTCATTATAGGTGGAGGTGCAATTCTTTCACCCATTGAGAGGTTATCCGACGGTTTGTTCTTAGGTTTAAGCGTTTTCCTCACGAGCTTTGCTGCGGACTCCATCATAAGTCAACTCGTAATGGTCAAGGATCCTGTCTTCAACTTCAGAAGAACGATGGCGCTCTCAGTATTCTGTTGGGCCGTTTGGCTATTCTTCATGCTTCTCGGTGCGGCCGTAGGCGCCCTAACGTCAAATCTAAGTTGGTGGGTGAAACTCTGTTTGCTAGGGTTCTCTGCAACAGTCATTCTCCGCCTCATAGTCTTCAACGCTGTTTCTATGAGAGCTCCAAAGAGACTGTTTACGGCTTCTCTTCTTCAGCCTTTCTTGAACATCGTTCCCTTCCTGTTCTTGTGGTCGAAAATTGGCAACGTTTCCTCAATCAACATTACCAATATCGTTGCATTTCTACTTTCGTCAGTGATAGTTGGTTTTGCCGCCACTTTCAGCTTCATTTTTCTTCTCAACCAAACTGGAAATAAGACTATCGGAATGCAATCAGTACCCCTTTTCAAAGCTTTCATGCTCAACTGGATATCAGGTCTAAACGCGCCTTTCGAAGACCTGCTTGAAAAGCTCGGCGAAGAACAAGAGGTTGAAGTTTCCGTGATCAGATTCGGGTTCCCTTCAGCAAAAGCAATTATGGTTGTCCCTTCGATTCATCCTGGGCCTTTCAAGAACATCGGAAGTAGCCTCTTGCCGGCCATGCTCAAGTCAGACTTGGAAAGAGAATTCGGATGCATTGCGTGTGTCCCCCACGGCATGTTGGGCCACGAGTTTGATTTGGCCTCTCAAACGCAGAGCAAAAAGGTCATCTCTGATGTTGTGTCTTCATTGAGAAGCTTGGAAGCAGACGATTCAACAGCATCCTCGTTCGTAACATCCAACAATGGTTTAGCCACAGCATGCTGCCAAGTCTTTGGAAAATCCGCGCTTATCTCGTTCACCCTTGCTCCCAAAACGATAGAGGACTTGCCACACGAGTTCGGTCAGTTCGTGCGAGAAGAGGCGAAGAAACGTGGACTAGGCCTCTGCACAGTCGTCAATGCCCATAACAGCAAAGACGGAGTTGCCGAAACGCAACAGTCTTTAGCTCCACTGAAGGATGTCGCTGCCAAATGTCTGGACAAAGTCCTGTCACAGACGAAATCATCATTTCAAGTCGGCGCTGCCTCAGTGTTGCCTGAAGAGTTTAGTCTCGAAGATGGGATGGGCTCGGGTGGGATAACAGTTCTAATTGTTGAAAATGAACGACAGAAGGCTGCCTATGTAGTTATCGATGGTAACAACATGATTTCTGGGCTTCGTGAACGAATACTTTCTTCGCTCTTTTCCATAGGAATCGATGAGGGGGAAATTTTCACTACGGATACGCATGCAGTAAGTGCATTGATAAAAAGCGAGCAGGGCTACCACCCCGTGGGTGAAGCTATGGAAAACGAGAAGCTTATCGGCTACATTAAGGATGCAACGGTGTATGCATTAGCGAAATTGCAGCCAGTAGAAGTTTCATCCCGCAGTATCATAGTTTCCCATGTCAAAGTAATAGGAGCAAGAAAACTCGAAGCATTATGCCTCCTGATAGACCAGGCGAGCCAAAGAGCAAAAAGATCTCTTGTTCCCATTTTGGCTATGAGCGGACTTGTTCTGATGTTGCTTTCGATGTTTGTTTAAGCATACACTAATAAGTTTGGAGTTTTCCATGTTTTACTTCCTGACTGGAAGGGTTGTAGCAGTGATCAAAGAGATAAGAATCCATGGTCGGGGAGGGCAAGGAAGCGTCACTGCCGCTGAAGTCTTGGCTCACGCAGCTTTCTTTGAAGGCAAATGCGTTCAGGCTTTTCCATACTTCGGAGCTGAGCGACGTGGTGCGCCTGTGAAAGCGTTCGCGCGTATAAGTGATGAACCATTGCTAGTTCACAGTCAAATCTATGCTCCCGACTATGTCATAGTTTTGGACCCTTACATTTACAAAGTCGTCGATGTTACAGAAGGCCTGAAAAAGGATGGTGTGATAGTTTTTAACACTACGAAAAAGCCTGAGGAACTCGGCTTGAAGAATTGGCGAGTGGCTACTGTAGACGCCACGGGGATAGCACTCGAGTTAAATCTTATAGTGGCAGGCCAGCCCCTTGTAAGTACTTCAATCTTGGGGGGATTTGCCAAGGCAACTGAACAAGTCAAACTGGAAAGCGTCTTGAAAGCCGTGAGGGAAACATGGTCTGGGGCTGCAGGAGAAAAGAATTCGAGAGCGACGGAATTGGCATATGAACGACTGACAAAATGGTGGAATGGTGCAGCATTATGATAAAAGAGCCAAAGAAACGCAAGGATCTCCCTCTTACTCCGTTGTCATGTCCCACAGTCGGTAGCATGGGAAAAACGGGATCCTGGCGAACCTTCAGACCTGAAGTAGATTACTCCAAGTGCACGAAGTGCACTCTATGTTGGATTGATTGTCCAGACGCCGCCATAACGAGACGAGAAGATGACTCTCCGGAGATAGACTATGACTACTGTAAAGGATGCGGAATATGCGCTAACGAGTGTCCGACAAAAGCGATAAGGATGAAGAGGGAGGAGGACTAGATGGAGCAGGTCATTATTGACACCGCAAACCACATCGCTGGCCACGCTGCAAGAGCGGCACGTGTCAAAGTCGTGGCTGCATACCCTATCACTCCACAAACAACCATCGTTGAAAAAATCGCTGACTTTGTCGAGAGCGGAGAAATGGACGCGGAGTACATCCGGGTTGAATCAGAACATAGTGCGATGGTTGCCTGCATAGGCGCCGCCGCAACGGGAGTCAGAACCTTCACTGCAACCTCGGCACACGGCTTGGCCCTGATGCACGAGACATTGCACTGGGCGTCTGGTTCGCGTTTACCCATAGTGATGGCAGTGGTCAACCGTGCGATGGGGGCGCCATGGAGCATATGGCCTGACCTAGCAGATTCACTGTCCCAGAGAGACACGGGATGGATTCAGTTCTACTGCGCCGATAGCCAAGAGGTCTTCGACACAATAATTCAAGCCTATAAACTCTGTGAAGACGAGAAAGTGTTCCTTCCGGCAATGGTTTGTCTCGAAGGGTTCATCTTGTCGCACACTTACAGCCCAGCGAAAATTCCAGATCAGGAAAAGATTGACGCTTATTTGCCGCCTTACAGATGCGGGTGGGCCCTCGACGTTGACCATCCTTACTCTCACGCGAACCTCGTGTCCCCTGAATGGTACATGGAATTCCGTTATATGATTCAAGAAGCGATGAACAACGCCAAGCAAATCATTCCCCAAATTGACAAAGAATACGGCAAGCTCTTTGGCTTACAGCACGGAGGCTTGATTGAGAAGTACAAATGCGAGGATGCAGAACTGATTCTGCTAACGATGGGAACTATCGGAAGCGAGGCCAAGCTCACTGTGGACAAGATGCGTAGAGAAGGACAGAAAGTCGGATCAGCGAGAATCCGCGTTTACCGCCCCTTCCCCGCAGAAGAAATAGTTAAACTCGCAGAAAACTCGCAGATGCTAGCGACAATAGATCGCCACATCTCATTTGGAATGGAAGGTTTCTTAGCATCCGAAACCAAAGCCGCCCTCTTCAACCGAGCGGACAGACCACCACTCGCAGGCTTCATTGCCGGACTTGGGGGCAGAGACGTGACAGCAGAGACAATAGAAAAGATAGCTAAGAAATCGCTGAAATATGCGACAGACGGCAAGGTGGAAAATGACCCAATATGGGTTGACTTGAAGGAGTAAGAGAGAGAATGGTGACCATCAAGGAACTTCCAAGAGAAGAATACTTGCTCAAGGGACATGCTGCTTGCGCTGGCTGCGGGCCCGCGGTATCCCTTCGTTTGCTCTTCAAAGCCTTGGGAAACAAGGTGATCCTCGTTGTGCCCGCGTGCTGTACGACCGTAATCCAGGGACCATACCCTTACACCTCGTCTGCTGTTCCTCTCCAGAACATTTTGTTCGAATCCACGGGAGCTGCGGCTTCCGGAATCGTTGCAGCACTCAGGCAGAGAAAGCTTGAAGAGATAACGGTGGTAGGATGGGCAGGAGACGGAGGCACGGCTGACATCGGAATTCAGGCTCTCTCTGGAGCCGCAGAGAGAGGTACCAACTTCATTTACGTCTGCTATGATAACGAGGCATACGGAAACACTGGGATGCAGCGAAGCGGAGCAACACCCTACGGCGCATGGACCACCACAACACCGACAGGCAAGGGTGAACGCAAGAAAGACATGCCTCTAATAATGGCTGCTCACAGGATTCCTTACGTTGCGACGGCTTGCACATCATACCCTCTAGACTTCATCACTAAGCTTCAAAAGGCTAAGACGATAGTGGGCACAAAATACATTCATCTTCTGGCTCCATGCCCAACAGGCTGGCGGTATGACACGAGTAAAACCATAGAGGTAGGTCGCCTCGCCGTACAGACGGGCGTGTGGGCTCTCTACGAGATTGAAAATGGGAAGTTCAAGCTGAATTCTCCAAGCGACCGGCTTATCGACAAGTCAAAGCGCAAACCCCTGAAAGAATACTTCAGTCTTCAAGGTCGTTTTCGAGGTCTGTCCGAAACGAATGTTGAAAAGATCCAAAAACAGATTGACGACGATATGGAAAATTACGGCAAACTTGCTTCAAACTGTGTTCCAGATCAGGCTATATACGGAAGAGCATAGACATACTACTGCAGTTGGGGCGAGACTGAGAATCAATTCGACACATGTTTTCTCAGGGCAGAGGCATCGATAGCTATATAAAACCTATTTTGCAACCCTTTAGTTCCGATTGGTGATTCATTATGGCTGACTATCCGAAGATAATTGTAAGTCCTCCAGGTCCGAAAGCGAGAGAACTGGTCAAGAAGGATGAGCAGTTTATTTCACCCTCTTACGGACGGTTTTATCCTCTCGTCGTTGAGTCTGGTAAGGGCTGCATTGTGAAGGATGTTGATGGGAACGAGTACATCGACTTCAATTCAGGTCTCGTGTGCTTGGGCGTGGGCCATAACCATCCAAAGGTTGTTTCAGCCATAAAGAATCAGTGCGACCGTTTTCTGCATTATTCTAACACGGACTTTTTCTACCGAGAAGTTGTCGACCTCGCTGAGAAACTGGCCCAGATTACACCTGGAGATCCTCAGAAGAAGGTTTATTTCGGAAACAGCGGAGCAGAAGCGATAGAAGCAGCAATCAAGCTTGCAAAATGGCACACGCGAAAGCAACTATTCATTGGATTTACCGGGGCTTTTCATGGACGGACAATTGGGGCATTGTCGTTCACGGCAAGCAAGCCCACACAGAAAAGATACTTCTTCCCACTCATGCCTGGCGTAACTCACGTTCCATATGCCTACTGCTACCGCTGCCCATACAAGCTAACGTATCCAGAGTGCCACTATTGGTGCGTAGATTTCATCGATGAAAATGTGCTTCAAAAATTCGTTCCTCCAGAGGATACTGCCGCTATAGTCTTCGAATCCATTCAAGGTGAAGGAGGATACGTTGTTCCTCCGCCAGAGTACTTCCAGCGAATAAAGAAACTTGCCGACAAGTACGACCTGCTACTCATCGATGACGAGGTGCAATCTGGCATGGGCAGAACAGGCAAATGGTTTGCTATTGAACACTGGGGCATCGAACCAGACATCGTTACCACGGCGAAAGCCTTAGCCTCAGGCTTGCCTCTCGGAGCAACCGTTGCAAAAGCAAAAATCATGGACTGGGTCCCAGGCTCACATGCAAGCACCTTCGGCGGTAACCCCCTGTCATGCGTAGCCGCCAACGCAGTCATAGAAATCGTGAAAGAAGAAAAGCTTCTCGAAAACGCGACTAAGCAGGGCGCCTACATCATGAAGAGACTTGGAGAACTGAAAGAAAAATGCGACATCGTCGGAGACGTAAGAGGCAAAGGTTTGATGATTGGCATGGAGATCGTCGAAGATAAAGAGAGCAAGAAACCGGCGCCAAAGAAAACCAACGAAATAATGATGCGCTCATGGAAGCGAGGGATCAACGTAATCACATGCGGAGCCTCCACAATCAGAGTTGCGCCACCATTAATCATTACAAGAGAACTTGTAGACTCTGCTCTCGACATAATCGAAGATGTCACAAAAGAAATAGACAAAGAAAAGTAGCTTCTGCATCCACTTGCATAATGGCAGACTGAAAGTGAATAGGGCTACTTCTGACTCACCGCATTTGAGACGGGGTTTCAGATTCCACCAGCCAACATCTAGAACTCGGAAGGTTTTGCTATTATTTCTTTGATTCTGATTTCGAAAAATCTACTAGCGTTTGCGGGGTGCATCATAAGTGCAGTGTCTGCTCCTCTCCCCGTTCCGGCGATTGCGATGATATCTCTGTTGATTGGAATCAAACCAGCATCGGCGGCCATCATAGTAATCTCAACGCACACTTTAGTACCTTCTCCCATGCGTCTTAGGACGTTTGCCATCAGTTCCAAAGGTTGAATAGTTCCAAATTCCTTGCGCACTGCGCGTTCAGCACTGCTGAGAGCGTGGACCCCCATGAATATTTTTGCACCGACCGCCAATATCTCTTTCTTATGTTCCTCCTGAAGCTCTGTCTCTCCAGGCTTTTGAAAACCGAAATTGTGGGTCACTACCACAACATTCAGATCTTTGAAGATTTTGGCGACTTTCGCTCCTGTTTTGCCCGTAGTTGAGGCGACGACGATGTCACGGATGTTTTCTTTTTGCGCATAGTCCTTCACTGCGTTCAAGAGTGTATCGGTGTTTAGTTCCCCTGCATTTTTGAAATAGACTGTTCTCCTCTCAAATGAGCTCATAACTGCCACCCTAATGCGATCTCATGGTTCTGGCGGGTCTTTATTGTTTTTCGTTTTCACTTGGAGTGGTTCCATATGGGTTTTCTCTTCAATTTCGTTCCGCAGATTTGACATTTCATCGATGGGTAGTCAGTAGGGTATTTCTTGTGGCATGCCGGGCAGTATCTCATCCATTGTAGGCGGCGACGGATTCCGAAGGTCGATAGTGGTTCAAATTGGATGCCCATTGAGATTGCAACATTTTGTATGGAGTAGTCGTCTGTGGCGACAATTGGAACGTAACCGTTTGTCTTGAGCTCAAGCGCCAAGGACAGGACTTGGAGGTCTGTATCAGACAGCAGGAAAGAATCGCCGATCTGGGAAGCGAAATTCTTGGTCTTTTCAAGGAAGCTTTCTTCGGGCATCTTCATCCTGACTCTCCCATTCTCCAACGCAGTTTTGAATCTCAACCAACACATGTTGTCTTCAGTTATTTCTTCACTGACCATGGGCGCGACAAACTGCTCTTCCTTGATAGAAAACGGGTCAAAACCAGCGATCAAAGCAGAAGTATCAATTACTACAACCTTTTTGCCATTCTCGTCCGGAATCTTCACGACATTCCCCTGAAGAGCAATCTGCTTCTCAATCGGTGGTAGAAGCTTTCGTTGAATCTAATGAACGAAGTCTCGTTCTTGGAGCGAGTAACGGTCAGAGCTTGATGTTTATGGCTGATGAGTTGACGATTGCGTCCATCAATCAACACGTGGATTCTCTCTGGCTTCCTGACCTCTATTGTCAGAGCCGAATTCGCTGGAAACACGATAGGATGGAAAACAGTTAACGGACAGATAGGTGTGAGGACGAAAGCGTCGACTCCCGGATCTAGAACAGGGCCCCCCGCTGACAAAGAATAGCCTGTTGAACCAGTCTGCGTGGACACCATAAACCCATCTGACTGGCAACTCATAATTGGCTCACCATTTCTCAGTATGCTGGCGTAAAGCAGTTTTGCGGGTTCATCAGCCGAAACCACGACCTCATTTAATGCATCAGGAAATCTCATGTCATTTGCCGCTACGGCGAGTTTCATACACTTCTCAACTTTGAACGCTCCAGAAATACACTTGTCGACAGCTGCAAGAGCTTCCTTGGGATACACCTCTGCTAGGAAGCCTCGAACCCCCATGTTCACAGCTAATATCGGCGGCTCCGGTTTCGGAATCGAAAGGCAGGTTCTGAGGATTGTTCCATCGCCGCCAATCGTGACAATGAAGTCCGTCTTCATTTTTCCTATTGGAACGGTTTTCTGCTTAGATGTCATCCTGCTGGCAAGAGTATCTTCTACACATACCTCCAGACCTTTCTTCTGCAGATGCTCGGCCAGGTCGCCAGCGAGTTTCAACGCTTTCTTTTTGTCGTAGCGTACGACAAAACCTACGCTTCTAAACAGTCCGTTCACCTTCAACCTACTACCGACACCTTAATCTATATATGCATGTAGCTCAAAAATGGCTCTGTAAGTAATTAGTTACAGGTTGACTTGCACATGACCAAACCAGTTCACGTTGGCGAGTTGAGAGTCGGCGGATACATGGTGATCGAAGGCGAGCCGTGTCATATAGTTGACATAGATAAGTCTAAGCCAGGAAAGCACGGTTCAGCCAAAGCCAGAATAACGGCTGTAGGCGTTTTCGACGGAGTCAAGAGAAGCTTTGTGAAGCCAGTTGATCTTGGAGCGGAAGTTCCCATTATTGATAAGCGCATGGGGCAGGTGTTTGCGGTTAACCCTACGGGCGTTCAAATCATGGACCTAGAGACCTACGAATACACTGACGCTCCTTACCCGCAAGATGAGGAGTTGAAGGCCAAGCTTGCGCCTGGTGTAGAAATCGAATATTGGCGCATTCTCGGAAAAATGAAGATAATGAGGACGAAATAGACTGGAAGACTGAGCTTTCGAACTTTTCGAACTGCATGTGTTTCTAACTTGCGTTTACAAAAGAGTCATCGGCTCTTTTTTCTAAGATGCCTATGGTTCAAGTATCCTCTCGTCGGAGAATGGCTGAGCAGTCTTTGTGTGTCTGGTTCGTGAAGTGCGCGCGATGGTAGGTTTTCAGGTACTGGTTTTTATTCCCACCATTTCCAATCAAGTGCTTTGAATATTGTGTAAAGAGCCAACAGTATTAATCCCCAACTCAAAGCGATTCCTGCAATTGTCAACAGACTGTTTGTTGAATATGCGCCGATTATGTAGCCGCTTATTCCACATAAGCCTACCACGAAAAGAAGAAAAATCGCGATGTGGATTGCTCTTTCGCCGGTCAATCTTTGCACTCACCAACAGTCCAAGTCGTATCGTCTCTTCTTGTTAAAAGACTTTCGTCAAGTTTAATTCACTGCATGGCATTGGATGGTTATGGAGCCGATGATGCGTGAAGAGCCGTCTGATTTGTGAAGATACTTTAAGGGCTGAGGCTTCCGTGTATTTCTCACAAATCACATGCTACCGTTTGCGAGGTAATTTGATTTCCAAGATTCCCTTCTTTTGTTGAACCTTCATTTTTTGCATGTCTACCCTTACAGGAATGTGGATCCAGCTGTGGAACCTTTGGATGACGCCTTCTCTGTAAGTGACGCCCAATTCGTGAAGACGTATTTTCCTTTTCATTTCAGCAAGAATTTCCAGAGAAGCGGCGTCAACCGCTTTGACTTGCACAGTTTTCTTCTCCGCGTACGGTAAGTCAACCGTCACAATGACCTCTCTAGGGGTTACGGTCATATCCCGTAACGGTTCTATTGCGCAGTTCTCCAAGTCCCAGGAGGGTTTTTCGGTAAAGGTTTCTCTTACTTGCTCTGCCCATCTCTCCATATCCTCAAAGTACTCGTCAATCTTGTTCGAGGTCGCGCGCCTTTTTCTTACGGCCATCACAACATACTCTCCTCACGACACGTACATAGGAATGTCGTATTCCTGGCCTTTCTTCATTTTCGTCATCTCTTGTTGAGTTCGCTTCATAACGTCTCTTGCTCTCAGACGAATTTCCTCACCCTTCTCAAGCAACTTCGCAACGTTCACTTTCAACCCAGTTATCTTGCTCAAACTTTTGAGCAACTCTGCCGCGGCTTCTGGGTCGGGATAGTTGAAGAAGCATTGTGCGAGTAACGTTAGAGCGGGTGATCCAGATTCCACCGCACGTTGAAGAACAACTGCCTGGGGGCCAACCATGTAACCCTCCGTCAGAATCTCTATGCCTTTTTCCCGCGCTACCTTCAAAACGTCAGCATTAGAGGCTGCAGCGAACGATTTTAACTCCGTCACGTCTTGTCTATCTTCAATTGGTATTCCGCTGAGCGATATCATCATCTTCACCTTCCTGCTCTTTCCCCAACTTACTAAAGCATCAACTATGGGATAAATCACGTCGGAGGGTATCGGCACTTCTGAAACAGCGAGCAATGTGCCTTGGCCAGCGAATATCCTAACTGAAAAATGCGGCAGGCCTTCATGCAGGACGATTACTGGTGGCAACAGTTTTGAATCTAGGTAGGCCACTTCAGTCATCCTCAGCTCATCGATCAAATGTGAAGCAGCTATTACTCCTACCAATCCAACGTCTGGGAAAGCAAAGATCAGAGTGGCATCCGTAGGTATTTTCTCTCTCTCAATAATCCTGACGTCTTCACTCAAACTTAAACCTCAAATACCTCTAACTTGCCTGAAATGTAAAAAGCTTACGGATACTTCCAACACAGAACATAATAGCTATAAATGCCGTGAAGCGTTGTAAACTCTGAGAAAGAATGTCTCTCGAACACTTGGGTTCCTCACTATACGAAGCTATAAGGAAAGTCTTCAGGGCCTCCGTGGTAGATGAGGCCACAGTTAAAGAGCTTGTGCATGATGTTCAGAAGGCTTTGCTCCAAGCAGATGTGAACGTCAAACTCGTACTCGACATTTCCAAGAGAATAGAAGAGAGAGCGCTCAAAGAGAAGGCTCCTCCGGGCATATCAAGGCGAGAACACATCATAAAAGTGGTTTATGAGGAGTTAACCAGGTTCCTCGGAGACAAACCTGTCCCGTTAAGAATGGAGCCGGGAAAAAGAAAGATCATAATGCTTGTTGGGATTCAGGGTTCTGGAAAAACAACCGCTGCTGCCAAGCTTGCAAGATATTTCCAGAAGCGCGGTTTAAAACCTGCTTTGGTATGTGCGGATACTTTCAGGCCTGGAGCATATGCTCAGCTTCAACAGCTCGCAAGCCGAATTAACGTGCAACTTTATGGTGATCTGAAATCGAAGGATCCTATCAAAGTCGTGGCAGAAGGTTTGAAGCAGTTTGGCGAGAAAGACGTGGTCATCGTTGACACTTCGGGTCGTCATAAAGAAGAACAAGATCTTATCAAAGAAATGAAAATGCTTGAGAAAAACATCAAGCCCGACGAGGTAATGCTTGTCATCGATGGAACCATAGGTCAACAAGCGTTGGTTCAGGCTAAAGCCTTCAACGAGGCTACCCCAATCGGCTCAATACTTGTGACGAAACTCGACGGTTCGGCAAGAGGAGGAGGTGCTCTCTCAGCGGTAGCTGCAACTGGAGCACCAATAAAATTCATCGGCACTGGGGAAAAAACAGAGGATATCGAAGCCTTCGTGCCCTCACGTTTCGTGGGTCGTCTACTCGGAATGGGCGACTTGGAAACTCTACTCGACAAAGTGCGAGAGGCAGAAGTGGCCGTTCCAGAAAAAAAGGCAAAGGCCATCCTAAGTGGCAAGTTTACGCTAACGGACATGTATGAACAGTTTGAAGCCATGAAAGGTATGGGTACTTTCAAGAAGCTTATGAGCATGATTCCGGGAATGTCCTACAAGATTCCAGATGAAATGCTTAACAGCGCTGAGGGACGTTTGGAAAAATGGCGTGTTATGATTCAATCCATGACACCGGCAGAGAAGGAAAACCCGAAGATCTTCAATGCTTCACGAATGAAACGGGTCGCTAGAGGTTCAGGCACAAGCGAGAAAGAAGTAAAAGAGCTACTGAAACAGTATGTAATGATGCGGCGTATGTTAAAAACCATGCGCAGACAAAAGAAGCTTCCATTCTTCGGCAAAGGATTGCCGATGGGCCTCAAATAGAGACATTGCTAGTCTCGAGAGGCGCAGTGAATGAACGTTCTTCAAACAGCGCGAAGGATACTTGAGAAATATCCTCTTTGCGACAATTGCTTGGGAAGGCAATTTGCTCTCTTGGGGCATGGGGTCGAAAACGAAGAGAGAGGAAAAACGACAAAAATGGCTTTGGCACTAGAAGCTCATGCCGCAGCATTGGCAGGAAACAAACAAGGCATAAAGATCCTTAGAATCTTGTCGACAAACGGTTTCTCGACAATCTCAGGAGAAATCCTTAGCAAAATGGGCGAAACACCAAGTGCAGAAGATGGCGCAAGAGAATGCTTTCTGTGCGAGGGCAAACTCGCTCTCAGGGATGATTTTACAGAGAAAACTGTTCGTCTCTTGGAAGGGTATGAATACAGTCGGTTCTTAGTTGGCATAGAACTGCCGCTGAAAATTGCAGAAAGAGAAGACGAGTTCAGAGCAGAATTCAACATTTCCTACGGAGAGAATCTGAGAAAGGAATTTGCCAGAACCGTTGGCAAAAGAGTCGCGGAGAAAACTGGAAAAGATGTGGACTTCAAGAAGCCAGAGATAGTTGTACTTTTGGAACCGTTTTCGAGCCGTGTGAAGCTTCAGGTAAATCCTCTTTTCGTATCGGGGAGATACAGGAAACTAGTCAGAAGTATTCCACAGTCGAAATGGTTCTGTTCGGAATGCCGAGGAAAAGGATGCGCAAAATGCAACGGGACTGGAAAAATGTATCCGGAGTCGGTGCAGGAAATAGTTGAAAAACCCATACTGGAAGCGACAGAGGGGGCTTTTGGTTCTTTCCATGCATCGGGAAGAGAAGACATAGATGCTCGTATGCTCGGTTCCGGCAGGCCTTTCGTGATTGAAATTGCAACTCCTAAAAAACGTTTCTTGGATCTTAAGAGAATGCAGAGGTTAATCAATATTCACGGCAAGAATAAGATTGAAGTCTCAGATCTAAAGTCTGCTGACAGAGATGCCGTCAGAGAGCTCAAGGGAGGCGAATCAAGACAGAAGGAATATCGTGTCTCCGTGCGGTTTGAAAACAAAATCACCGTTGCTGATATGCAGCTCTTGGAAAAAAACCTTGCAAATGCTGTGATTCAACAGAGAACTCCCATTCGCGTCCTGCACAGGCGGGCTGATCTTACGCGGGAAAAGTACATATACGAGGTGAACGTTAAGAAACTGTCACCTAAAAAGGCTGAAATGCGATTAAGATGTCAAGGAGGGCTATACGTTAAAGAACTCGTTACTGGAGACGAAGGAAGAACAATCCCCAACGTCTCAGAACTCCTCAAGAACAAAGCGAAGCCCTTGGAACTTGACGTTCTGAACATTATTATGGAATAACTAGGAGAGCTAAATAATGAGAGGATCAAAGGGTTACCGTTCTGGCACGCGTCGACTTCTCACGAAGGGCCCTCGGGAGCACGGCAAACTGAGGCTTAGCAAGCTGTTGTACGAATACAAACCTGGAGCAAACGTCGTGATCAAACTTGACTCAAGCGTACACAAGGGTATGCCTCACAAACGCTACCACGGAAGAGTCGGTATAGTGCTTAACAAACGTGGACGAAGTTACGTTGTGAGTGTCACACAAGGAGACGCTGTCCGGGAAATCATAGTCAGACCAGAACACCTAGAACCCTGCATGGGTGGTTAAATGCCAGGAAAAAACATTACAGAAAGCAAACTCAGCCTGCCTCAAGTCAAGAAGTTGCTAGATTCGATAGGTGAGGAAAACCTAGATCAGCTACAACGCCGTACCTATGACTATGTCTCAAAATTCTCAAAGACGGATATTGAATCTGCGGAGAAGCTTGTTCCAAAACTCGTTGCAGATTTCGGTCTAGACGAATTTGAGGCTGTGCAAATCATCAACTGCATGCCCAAAAGCATCGAGGAACTAAGAATCTTCCTTGCAGGCGGAAAAAAGATAATTGAAGCCTCCAAACTTCAAGCGATAATTAACCTTCTAGAAGAAAATCGAAAATTGAAATAAACCCTGAAATACCAACTATTTTAAGCACTAACAGACTAAATAGTGGAATTTATGGCAATCAGCGAGAAGCGATACGAAGAGTACGCTTACATTCTGGATTTTCTGCAGCATGGCCGCCCCGGCGTTCAAGTGTCTGGACGCGCTGGATACCGAGCGGGAGCCCTTGTTCAGCTAGTGGGCGAGGAATTTTTCACTTTGTTGGAAGCCTTGGTCAAGGAGGGGGTTTTGCTCAAACCTAATGACCGAGTTTTCGTCGGAAAGGAAGCCCGCGAAGAAATAACATACATCATCGGACGAATAAATTACGAAGAATTAACAGCATCCGCAAAAACAGAGTTGCCCTCGGTCATCAGCAAAATAGTGCTTAACCGCGAAAAATGGTTCGTTGGATTTTTCAACACAGCAAGAGCCGTTACCCCGAGGATGCATGCGCTAGAACTGGTCCCTGGAATTGGCAAAAAATACATGTGGCAAGTAATCAATGAACGAGAGAAGAAACCCTTCGCAAGCTTCGAAGATTTGCAGAAACGCACTGAACTGCCCAACCCCGTCAAGTTAATCACGAAAAGAGTGATGGAGGAACTAGGCGGTGACAGCAAATACCGTTTATTCACCAGAATGCAGTAACCAAGAGTCAACAATGAGGATACAATGAGCCTGCTGCAAGAAACAAAGTCCCTGCTTTGGGGACATCACATCACTCCGAAGAAGAGCAGGGGTCAGAATTTCATGATCAACGCATTCATTTTTCAAACAATAATCGACTACGCGGGCTTAGGCGCCAATGATCACGTGCTGGATATTGGCGCTGGCCTAGGATTCCTCACCCAACTTCTCGCAAAAGCCTGCGAGTCAGTTCTAGCGGTCGAAGTTGATCCACAGCTCGTAAGCGTGCTGCATGAACGACTGAAGGAAACACCTAATGTGAAGATAATCGAAGGTGACGTGCTTCACTCCAGTGTTCCCTGTTTCAGCAAGGTCGTTTCGATCCCTCCTTATCAAGTCTCCTCCAATCTGCTTCTCTGGCTTTTCGACAAACCGTTCACCTGTGCGGTCCTAATCTTCCAGAAAGAATTCGCACACCGCCTAACCGCTTCAGTCGGAAGCGAAAACTATGGATGGCTAACAGTGTTAGCGCACTGCCGCGCAGAAGTCGAACTTCTAGATGACGTTCCAAAGTCCATGTTCTATCCACAACCCAAAGTGGATTCCATCATCGTACGCATAAAACACGGAGACCCCAAACGGAAGCCAGTACACAACGAAAGACTGTTTCGACAACTCCTCCGATCCTGCTTCACGATGAGGAACAGAAAAGTCAGGAAAGCCGTGCTAACCTACGCCAAAGGCCACTCGGACTATGTGGGATCAGAAGAGGATGCGAAGAAAATCGCCGAATCTCTCCCCTTCGCCGAGAAACGGATAAGAGAACTGACGCCTGAAGACTTCGGGGTTCTAGCTGATGCCCTTCTCAACTAAGAGAATATTCTATAAAGAACACGTCTTTAACATTAATCAGAACGTCTATGAACCGGCAGAAGACACGTTCCTATTCGCCCAAAACCTCATGGTGCGGCATGGGGCCAAGGTTGCAGATATCGGAACAGGGTGCGGTATTCTCGGAATACTAGCTGCAGAAAGAGCAATAGAAGTGCAAGCAATCGACATCAACCCTTGGGCTATCCAATGTGCCAAAAAAAATGCGAGACTCGCTTGCGTTGATGAAAAAATTCTGTTAATTCAGGGAGACTTATTTGGCCCGTTGAGACCGGAGGAAAGGTTCGATCTTATTCTCTTCAATGCTCCTTACTTGCCCTCCGAAAAGGACGAAGGAAAACTCTGGATTGAACAAGCTTGGGTGGGGGGCCCCACAGGGAGAAAAATAATTGACGCCTTCATCTTCGAAGCTCCGAAACATCTGAACAGCAACGGCGAAATCCTGTTGATGCAGTCAACACTTTCAAAAGTGGAAGAAACAATTGAACGGCTCAAGGAAAAGGGTCTAAACACTAGCATCATCGCAAAACAGGACCTGCAACTCTTTGAAACAATAATGCTCATCAGGGCAAAATCAAACAAACACTACCCCGCTTGATAACATAATCACCGGTTTGTCTAAAACAATCGCAAAAACACCGGCAAGAGCTTATAATTCGTCAATTATACTTATTTCATTTGAGGAAACATGTTCTTCAACCTCGGCTTCGCAGGCTCCGATTCGGCTAGGAGAAGATAGTTTGACGTCGAAACCCTGGCATGCAATGGATTCGGAACAGACTCTCAGAGATTTGAAAACTACTGAGCACGGTCTGACTGAGGAAGAAGCGCACAGACGCTTAATTGAAAGCGGCCCCAACGAGGTGCAGAAAGAGAAGCGCCATTCCCCTTTGAAAATGCTTCTTGAACAGTTCGCAGACGTTCTAATTATCATACTTCTTGTAGCGACTGCTCTATCGCTGGCTATCGGGGAAATAATCGACGCCATAATCATAATCGCTATAGTCCTCGCCACTGCATTGCTAGGGTTTGTGCAAGAGTTTCGTTCTGAAAAAGCAGTTGAAGCGTTGAAAAAAATGACCGCGCCGACCGCGACGGTTTTGCGTTCTGGAAAAGAAATGCGAATTCCCACGATTGAAATCGTTCCTGGCGATATTCTTCTACTGAATACGGGAGACAAGGTTCCAGCCGACTCTCGACTCATCGAGTTCGCTAATCTGAAGGTTGACGAAGCTTCATTGACAGGGGAATCAGCCCCCGTTAATAAGAATGTCCAAGTCGGCGATGAGGAACTTCCTATTGGCGACCGTCGAAACATGGTCTTCGCAGGGACTGTTGTCGTTTATGGTCGAGGTAAGGCCGTTGCCACGGAGACGGGAATGAACACAGAGTTCGGCAAGATTGCCCGTATGGTGCAAGCGGATGGAAAAGAGGAAACCCCGCTTGAGAAGAGAACACGATCCATAGGCAAATGGATCGGCTTGCTGTGCATAATCGTCTGCGTCGGAGTGAGCGTGATAGGCTATGCGGAAGGCCGCAATTTAATTGACATGGTGTTGTGGGGCGTCAGTTTAGCAGTCGCAGCTGTTCCTGAAGCGTTACCTGCAATAGTGACTGGGTCACTTGCCGTTGGAATGTACCGTATGGCAAAGGTCAACACTATAGTGAAGAAACTGCCCGCAGTGGAAACCTTGGGATGCACCAGCGTCATATGCTCAGACAAGACCGGAACAATGACTAAGGGCGAAATGACGGTGCAGAAAATCTACGTCGACGGCCATCTTTTCAGAGTTGCCGGTGTCGGCTACGACCCTGAAGGAGAATTCCTTATTGACAACGAAAGAATAGAACCCACGAAAGATCTAAAAATGCTGCTGACCGTCGCAACATTATGCAATGACGCCAAACTGGAACAGAACAACGCTTCAGGAAGATGGACCATAAAAGGAGATCCAACCGAAGGGGCGCTACTTGTCGCAGCGGCAAAAGCGGGTTTACAGAGAGAAGAACTTGAGCAGCAACAGCCTCGCATAAACGAACTCCCCTTCTCTTCAGAAATGAAGCGCATGACAACTGTGCACGTTTTCGGAAAAAAGAAGATAGCCTACATGAAGGGAGCTCCGGAGATTGTTCTTGACAAATGCATGAAGGTTCTCATGAACGGCAATACCGTCAGCCTAACCGAAGAGGTACGAACGAAAATCCTCCAGGCAAACGAAAACATAGCAAAGCAGGCCTTAAGGAATCTGGGCTTTGCTTTTAGGGAAATTCGAGAAGCAGTGGAAAATATCGATGAGATGATCGAGGAGAACTTCACTTTCCTCGGCATTGCGGGCATGATTGATCCACCGCGCGAGGAGGTGAAAGAGGCCATACTCACCTGCAGAAAAGCAGGGATCAACGTCGTAATGGTTACGGGCGACCACAAACTCACTGCCGTGGCTGTGGCTAAGGAACTAAATCTGCTCAAGGGAGACGAAAAAGGCAAAGTGCTCGTAGGCATGGACGTCGAGAAACTGAGCGATTCAGAGCTGGCAGACATAGTTGAAAAAGTCGTGATATATGCGCGTGTTTCACCTGAACACAAGCTGCGAATTGTGCAGGCTTGGAAGGCCAAAGGAAAAGTCGTGGCAATGACTGGGGATGGAGTCAACGACGCTCCCGCACTGAAACTGGCTGATATAGGCGTGTCTATGGGAATAACAGGAACTGAAGTCGCGAAAGAAGCCTCGGACATGGTTCTAACTGACGACAACTTTGCCTCCATCGTGAAAGCAACGAAAGAAGGACGTGGAATATACGACAACATCAAAAAATACCTCACGTACCTGATGCGATGCAACATAATGGAAATCCTAGTAATGTTTTTAGCCGTCATATCTGTCCCGTACTTGGCAAGAGTATACTCGCCAGGCTCAAGTGCTGAAGCCATTAGCGGCGCAACAATCGCTTTGACGGCTCCGCAGCTGCTTTGGATTAACTTGACCACTGACGGGTTGCCTGCAATCGCGCTCGGCATCGACCCGGGCGACCCAGACATAATGGAAAGGAACCCGAGAGATCCAAAAGAGAGCGTCTTCACCCGCGACGTTAAACTCTACTTGCTGCTGGTGCCGGCGTTGATGACTGCCTTGCTATTGTTTGGATATTTCTCATACCGTCCATGGGAGGGCCTGACTCAACTGAAGGAAGCTCGAACTCAACTCTTAACTGCCATGATACTCATGGAATTGGCAAATGCAATATCTGCCCGATCACTGAGGTACCCAGTTTGGAAAGTGGGGGCCTTCAAAAACAAATTCTTGTGGTACGCCGTGCTTTCATCCTTCTTCCTCCAACTCATCGTGCTCTACACACCAGGCCTAAACTCCGCATTCGACGTGTCATCACCAGAATTACTCGACTGGCTTCTTGCAATGCTTTTCACTGCCATAACATTCGGGTCCTTAGAGACCGCAAAATGGATAGCCTGCAAGAGAAAAAAGGAAAACCTTAGAAAGGCTTAAATTCGTAACGAAACGAAGAAAGCGTCTATAACTGGAGATTGAAGGTATGAGTGAAAAATTAGCCAATCCCGCAGCTCTCGGATTGATTGCCTTTGGACTGACAACAGTTCTGCTCAACATTTCTAACGCTGGCTTCTATTCCATGAACAGCATGATCCTGGCAATGGGCCTGGCATACGGTGGACTCGCTCAGATCATAGTGGGGGCAATGGAATTCAAAAAAGGAAATACCTTTGGGTTAGTGGCTTTTTCATCCTACGGATTCTTCTGGTGGTCTTTCGCTGCTTTGATATTGCTACCAAATGTGGGGGGGCTTTCTTTTCTTTCTCCGCAGCCACAAGCCTTGGCAGCATACCTCTTCATGTGGGGCGTCTTCACATTCATAATGTTCTTTGGAACGCTGAAAGCAAACCGGGCGTTGCAGTTTGTGTTCATGAGTTTGGCGATCCTCTTCTTCCTGTTGACTGCCTACTACCAGACAGGGGCTGGAAATGCAGATTTGTTGAAGGTAGCTGGCTATGAAGGAATCCTTTGCGGAATGAGTGCGGCTTATCTCGGTCTGGCTGAAGTGTTAAACGAAGCAAACGGAAGAACCGTCCTTCCCATAGGTCCCATCACCAAATAGAGGCCTTCACTCTTTTCTTGTTTTCCACCTAAAAACGTTTATATTTTTGGAAGAAGTTTGTTCCACAAACTTACGGAAGGTAGTAACATGTCTGAAACAAGCTTACCGTTTGACGAGAAGGTTTACTCTGGAAAAAGGCTCAAAGCTGAATGGGAAAGGTCGATCGCGAATCCCGAGGAGTTTTGGGCTGAAAAAGCCAAAGCCATCGACTGGTTCAGAACATGGGATAAAGTTCTTGATGATTCAAATCGTCCCTTTTACAAATGGTTTTCAGGCGGCGTTCTGAATATAACCTACAACGCCTTGGATAGGCATCTGAAAACTCCCAAGAAGAACATGCTGGCCTACATCTGGGAGGGCGACAATGGAGAGGTCAGGACTTTCACATATTATCAGCTTTACCGAGAAGTGAACAAATTCGCAAAAATTCTCAAAGACCTCGGGCTCAAAAAAGGAGACCGAGTATCCGTTTACCTGCCCATGATTCCTGAACTCCCGATTACTCTGCTCGCCTGCGCACGACTAGGTGCTGTTCACACCGTGGTCTTTTCGGGTTTCAGCGCCGAAGCTTTAGCCGACAGGGTTAACGACTCAGGAGCGAGGATCCTTGTGACCGCGGACGGCGCTTACCGACGCGGAAAAACCGTGACTCTGAAGGACACTGCTGATCGTGCATTGCAGAACACGCCAAGTGTCGAGAAAGTCGTAGTCATCAAGAGAACCGGACAAAACGTTCCAATGAAAGAGGGACGCGACATCTGGTACAACGAAGCAATGGACAAAGTCGAGCAGACCGCCTACGTCGCGCCTGAACCTATGGAGGCCAATGAACCTCTGTTCACACTCTACACTTCAGGAACTACTGGCAAGCCCAAAGGCATCCAGCATGGAACAGGTGGCTACTTGGTGTGGGGATATTGGACGCTCAAGTGGGGCTTTAACCCGAACGAAGAAGATATCTGGTGGTGCACAGCGGACATAGGATGGATAACCGGTCACACCTACCAAGTTTACGCTCCCCTATCCCTCGGCATAACCTCCCTAATCTTTGAAGGCACGCCTGACTATCCGGCTCAAGATAGATGGTGGAGCATGATTGAAAAGCATGGAGTTACAATCCTCTACACGACGCCGACAGCGATCAGAATGTTCATGAAATTCGGGGAACAACTCGTCGTAAAACACGACCTGAGCACACTCAGACTGTTGGGAACCGTCGGAGAAGCTATCAACCCCGAAGCTTGGAGATGGTACTACCGTGTGATAGGCAAAGATAAACTGCCAATCATTGACACTTGGTGGCAAACCGAGACAGGGGGTTTCATGATTGCGCCGCTTGCAGGAATAGAACTCGTACCCTTGAAGCCAGGATCGGCCACAAATCCGTTGCCAGGTATCCACGCCGACGTCTATGATGACAAGGGCCAATCGACATCCTTGGGAGTCAAGGGTTTCCTAGTGATAAGAACACCGTGGCCAGGAATGCTGGAAACAATTTGGAAAGACCCTGAAAGATACAAGCAAACCTACTTCGGAAGATGGCCGAACGTCTACTACACAGGCGATTATGCTGTCAAGGATCCAGATGGATACTTCTGGTTGCTGGGAAGAGCAGATGAAGTATTGAAGGTGGCCGGACACAGAATTGGCACGATAGAACTTGAAAGCGCGCTTGTCTCTCACCCTGCCGTGTCAGAAGCCGCTGTCATGGGCAAGGAAGATGCTCTCAAAGGTGAAGTTCCAGTAGCCTTTGTCACATTAAGAAGTGGCTTCTCACCATCAGACGAACTTCGTGCCGATCTCGTAAAACACATAAGAAACACAATCGGTCCGATCGCAACGCCGGACGCAATCGTAATAGTCAACAAATTGCCTAAGACGCGAAGTGGAAAAATAATGAGAAGACTATTGAAAGCAGTGTTGGCCGGTCAAACGCTGGGCGACGTTTCCACGCTGGAAGACGAGGGTTCACTCGACGAGATCAAAGCAACCTACGATGAACTGAAAA
>JGI26339J46600_10000003_pt1 | contig 80452 bp, 59 predicted proteins | sample BogFormECP12_OM1_FD_46600 | JGI IMG/M metagenome (IMG submission 46600) | reverse complement strand
GCTATGGTTCCTTTCGCTTTGATTCTCTTCCACGGTTCCCCTGATGCCGATCAGGGCCGTATGAGCTCAGCGCTTGCCTTCCGAGTCCTGATTCACAACTTTTTCGGTATCGAGCACATGCATCAATCGACCATTTAGTTTGTGAACGCCGCGAATCACGGCTCGAGCGCTGCTCTTCAGGGTGTCCGGCGGGCGTTCGAAGGTGCTCTCGTCGACCTCCACCACGTCGCCGATCTCATCCACCAGCAGGCTGACTCCGCCGTCATCGGTGCGGATGACCACGTTCATGGGAACCTGTCCGTCGGGACGTTCGCTCAAGTCCAGTCGCCGCCGCAGGTCGAGAGCGGTCACAATCTGGCCGCGCAAGTTGATCAAACCACGCACCACCGGCGAAGCGAGCGGTACTCGCGTCATCTGCTGATAACGGAGTACTTCCTGGACTTTTTCCACTTCGACCCCAAAGAAGAGGCCATCCACAAGAAAGGTGGAAAACTGCTGTCTCTCAGGCATTCTCGGATCCTCGCTTTCTCTTTGCAGATTTGTTGGGCGGAGGGGTGGCGTAAGTCCGGACGAGACTCTCCAAATCCAGGATCTCGGTAACACGCCCCTGAATCACCGCCGAGCCCCTGATCCCGCCGCGCGCTGAAGTTTGCTGGAGGGAAAGGTTCTCCTCAACGATGTCGAGGATGCGGTCAACGATCAAGCCGATGCTACGTTCCTGATCGGAGTAAACAACCACCTGGACCTTGCCGTCCTGGCTTGCTGGGCGACCGGGCGCACGCCTTGCTTTGCGGCGTCGCTCGGTGAGCAAAGCCGAGATGCGGATCAGCGGCAGAATGCTGCCGCGATATTGCACCACTTCCTGGGTACCTGTTTTCTCGATCTCCGAACACGGGAACTCCTCAAGTCGCGTTACCAGCGAGAGAGGGACCGCCATGCGTCCGTCGTCCGGACTCTGGAATAGCAGGAGCGTCTGTTGTTCTTCGAGACGATCGTCGGCGGCCTCCGCCTTGTTGTCTTCCAGCAGGCCCCGCTCCCTCAGCTCGGAGATGACGCTGGCACGATGGGCCAGGCCCATGACATCCAGGATCAGCGCCACCTTGCCATCGCCCATGATGGTGGCGCCGGCAAAGGTCGAGAGGCCCTTGAGGCGCTTCCCTAGAGGCTTGACCACGATCTCTTCCGTATCGTTGACTTCATCCACCACCAAGCCGAACTGCCGGTCGTCGGCCTGCAGCACCACGATGTTGACCGCGGCGTTCTCAGACACAGTCTTCCGAAGGGCGCTAATAAGGGAAACGACGTCGCCGGACATTGTGGCAAGGCTCGCCAAGTCGCGCTCAGCTTGGTCAGCATTGTTGGACCTCTTCACAACGATGACCCGTTTGGCCTGCTGGTGGAACTCCGTGTGGGCCTTTTCAAGCTGTTTCAGTATGGTCAAATAACGGTACTGCTGTACCTTCGGCGAGTAGAGCCACTTCCCAAGAAGGCACCGGTCGTTTCTTCCAACCTCTTCTTCGTCGAAACTCCCTTTTCCGTCAAGGAATTCCCGCAGCCTGACTTTCCAGGCTTCGTGTCCTTTTATCGCCGCTTCAAAGTCCAGAGTTCGTAAGTCAGAGCCGCGGGCGTCCGCCGACCCGTCATCAAATCCCAACTCCCGGTTCAGGTAGACCAAAGGCAGGAGATTCCCACGTAGACGGTAGACCGGGGCCCCGTGGATGCTCTCGATCCCCTGGCGGACTCCCTCACCTTCCAGTCGCACCAATTCCAACAGGCTGATTTGAGGGATAGCGTAGCGATCGCCGGCGCCGGTGACCACCAACGCGGGGATGATCGCCAGGGTAAGGGGAATCTTAATCTTCAGCGTCGCGCCTTGCCCGGGCTTGTTCTGGATATCAACGAACCCGCCGATCTTCTCGATGTTGGTTTTCACTACATCCATGCCGACGCCCCGGCCGGAGACGTTGGTGACCTTGGCGGCGGTGGAGAAACCAGGCAGGAAAAGCAGGTTGAGGGCCTCCCGCTCGCTCATGCGGCCGGCCTGCTCGGAAGTGATGAGGCCCCGCTCGACGGCCTTGCGCTTGACCCGGTCAAGATCGACTCCGGCGCCGTCGTCGGAGACTTCGATGTTGACCTGACCGCCTTCATGGAAGGCGCGCAAGAACAGCCGGCCCTCGGCAGGCTTGCCCGCCGCTATCCGTTTCTCCGGCGTCTCGATTCCATGGTCGACCGAGTTGCGGACGATATGGGTGAGGGGGTCCTTGATAGCCTCGATAATGGTCTTATCGAGTTCGGTCTCCTTGCCCTCCATCTCCACGCGCACTCGCTTGCCGCACGACATTGCCAGGTCGCGCACGACACGCGGGAATCTGTTCCAAACGTTGTCGATGGGTTGCATGCGGGTCTTCATCACCCCTTCTTGCAGCTCGGTGGTGATGAGGTTCAGGCGCTGACTGGTACCGAGAAAGGCCGGATCCTGCTGTCTGGCGCTGTACTGGAGAATTTGGTTTCGCGCCAGCACCAGTTCGCCCACCAGGTTCATCAGTTTGTCGAGTTGGCCGACGTCGACGCGAATGTTGCCGCTGGAGAGGACCGAGGCACGAGCTTCCTTCTGAGCCTGGAGCGCTTCCAGTACTTCGCCGGGCTGAACCAACCCCTGTTCCACGAGAATCTCCCCGACGTGTCGCGGGTCGCCGTCCATCTGTTGCTCAAGGGCCGAGGCCACTTGCTGCTCCGTAACGTGGCCGGTGTTACAGAAAAAGGACCCGAGGGGCGCTGAAGTGGAAGCGGACACGGGCTCAGCCTTGGATTTAGGTTGGGGCGGACAAGTTGACTCCGCTTCCGAGGTGACGGCGCTGGGGGAGGCGCACGGGGGCTGAGCTTTCGTCTGGGGTGGGGCCGAAGGCACTGGCGTGGGTTTCGAGGCGAGGGTCTGAGGGGAGGAAGTTCCAGACTTACTCTCAGCCTCCAGCAGCCGGCTCAGGGTTGCTGTCAAGCTGCTGTAATCGCCATCGCCATCCTGGCCGGTAGCTTCGATGCTCAAGAGCATCTCCCGCACGGCATCCACCAGGGCCAATAGGGCACTGGTGATTTCAGAAGTGAGGGCCAGCGTCCCGTCGCGCAACCGGCTGAGGAGATTCTCGCCCGCGTGGGCGACCGACTCTAGCTTCGCAAAGCCCAGGAAGCCTGTGGTCCCCTTGATCGTATGGATGGCGCGGAAAATGCGAGCGAGGATCTCCCGAGACGAAGGTTCCTTCTCAAGGCTGATCAGGTCACGATCCACCTGGTCAAGGTTCTCGTTACTCTCAACGAGAAACTCCTTTACGATGTCATCCTGAACGTCCATGCCCTGTCCCTCCGACCCCGCCGTCGTTTTCTTGTGTGACCATCGGCGAGCGCAACACCCGCGTCGTCCTGAACCGACCGTCAGATTCAGCCTCACTTGTGGCTAAGCCATATTCTAGCGCCCAAATGTTCATTGTCAAGTACAATATGTATAACAGTAATACTTACACTTCCTGTACACCGTGTGCCGTTGGTTGAGGAATAACGACTGCGGCCCATCGCGGACTTTGTGGGGACGCGGATAATCGCGGCCGCCTACCACCGGGCTGGTGCGGCCCTACCGCCGCCCAAGAGGTTCTCCTCGCCAGCTTTCCCTCCTAAAAACCGGAATTCAGGACCACAGCGAAGAGCGCACATACCAAAGGCTTCTTATCGGCGGTAGAGGGGATTTCTTTAAGGAATGGGCAGTATAGACGAGTAAATCGTTGCAAATCAGTTTGAACTGCAAATGGTATTACGCCTGTTTCGTCACGTTATCTGAGGCGACTTCCTGGCCAGTTGCGCGTGGGGTTCTGGTGTTATGCAAGCTGGCTTGTCGCCGGCTTTCAGCTTTGCGCATCTTCCCTTCCTGGCTTAACGCTGCCGTTCCTCATCCGGGAGATCGCTTCCTCAAACCGTTTGTCCCGTGTAGTCCACCCTGGCAGGTCGTGACCAAACACCAAGTCAGGCGAGATATCCGCAGCGTCTAGCAGGATCAGGCCTCGCACGTATTCCGAGAAGTTCTTGGCGCCTCTGCGAGCGGCCATCTCTCTTCCCAGTTCAAACAACTCGTTGCTGACCCGCACCACGTTTTGCTTGGTCTTTTTTTCCATCCCCAACCCTCGAGAACGCACAGGCAAGAGTGCCTGTGCTACCGGTGGCACAGCCACTCATGGCTGTGCTGTGCCGGGCCGAAGCCCGGTGCTACAACTCGGCAAAAGGCTAGCGGCTCGGCTCGGCGTAGGGCTTAGACATATACTTATTGGCCTCGTCGAGCGCGCCCTGAGTGTTGTCGTTGGTCTGCAAGGCGCGTTGGTACTCGTTGAGGGCGCGATCGCGCTGGCCCGTCACGTCGAAAATCTTGCCCAGCGTCAGGTGAGCCCAAACCTCCACCCACTTGGGGTCGAGGTCGCCTCCGAGAGCTGCCCGCAACTCCTCGGCCGCCGCGTTATAGTTGCGCAGCCTGAAGAAGACCTCGGCCAAGCGGTAGTGGGCGAGCGAGTAGTTCTTGTTAAGATCAAGCACGTCCTGATACTGCTTCACGGCTTCGAGGAGCGCCTGCTGCTGCACCAGTTGGTCGCCCCGCGCCATTTCCACGGCGATCTTGACCTGCTCGTCGTACTTCAGCAGGCGGCTGGCCGGGTCCACCACCACGCGCACCGGTTTGGTGATCGTGTTGATGGTGAAGTCGGCGGTGGTGCCCACCATGTCCACGCGCTCGCTCACGGGCCGGCGGTGCTCAGGGTAGACCCGCACCTCCACCGGCATGCGGAAGATGTCCAGGTCCTGGGTGATCTTGCCCACAATCTGGTAGCCGGTTGGGGTTTTGTACACGGCCCAGGTTCGTTTGAATTGCGGCACGCCGGTGGAGCTTACCCACTGGGCGAAAAAGTAGGTGAGCTGCTGCTTGCTGGCTTTCTCGGCCAGCTTCTGGAACTCGTCCGTCGAGACCGGCTTCCAGGCGTAATCCTTGGTCATCGCTTGCAGGGTCTTGTAGAACGCCTCGTCGCCAATCACCCACCGAAGCATGTGAAAGACCATGGCGCCCTTCTGAAAGACCACCGACTGATACTCGGGCGTGAACTCGTGCAGGTGCCCCGCCAGGCTGACGGGCGCCGCATCCTCGTGGGTGAGCGCGCCGATCGAGATATCGTGCATGATGTCTTCAAAGGCGTTGTCGCCCGCCGATTCCTGCACGTACAAGGCGGCCGAGTATGTGGCCAGACCCTCATTCAGGAAGGCATCATCCGGTGTGGCAGGACTCACCAGGCAGGGCCACCACAAGTGGGAGACCACTTGCGCCAGCAATTTGCCGTTCACCGGATTCGAGAAGGCGCGCGACGCCAGCACCACCATGCCCGGCTGGGCGTAACCGGAGAGGCTGCCGTCGTCGATCTCGACGATGGCCAGGTGCGCGCTCGGTAGCGGTCCGAACTTGTCGGAGAAGAAGCCTATGATTTTGCCCGCCTCTTCCCCGTAGCTGGCAGCGTAACCCTCGTGGCCCGCCTTCAGGTAGAGCGTGATGTCGGCACCCGAGGCGACCGCGGGTACCACCCTGTACCCGTTTGGGTTCCCCGCGTCCTGTAAGGGGCCCGCCACCACCGAGCCCGGAAACGAGGGCTGGTCAAATCGGAAGCCGTAGGTCACCGTGCCCGGCTGACGGACCGGCGACGACGGCGTGCCGGAGGCGATCACCACCTCGTCCGAAGGTACAGTGACGTGCAGGGTGGCGGAAAAGCGGTCCAGCCCGTCCGGTCGGACAGGAAACCAGCGTCCGGCGTAAAGCAGGTAAGATCCCTCCGGGGCGACGTAGGCTACCTTGAGGTTTTCGATAGGGCTGCCGTCGGCCGTAGCCAGCGACCCCTCGTAGCTGACGGTGATCGACGAGGCGGTTCCCGCCGGGATCGAGTTCAGCATGTCCACCGCCAGCCGCTGTCCCCCTTGTTGCTCGAAACGCAACGACCGGCCCGTCGCGTCCACCGCGTCGCTTACCCGCAGGTTGCTGTGCAGCTCAAGGGTCAAGGAGCGGAGGTCCGCTGTGGGAGTGAAGGCTATCCTTACCTTGGCCTTTAGAAGATGCGTCGACGGGAACAACTCCGCGTCGATCACATAGTTCGTGACGTGGTACGGGTCCAGGTTGGTCTGGGCATGAAGGCCCGGGGCAGAGAACACCGCGGTGAACATGGCGGCGAGCAACAGGAACCCGAGGCGGTGGCCGGTGCGACGTGATCTCACCGCTGAATCTTCGTGTTTTTTCATTGTTTCACTCATTTGCTGTAGCGGCCAGCCGTTGCCATCCCGAGCGCGTGTACAGTCCTGATTTCCGTTCCTTTCAACCAGCACAGGGAAGGATTCTTCGCTGTGCCCAGAATGGCAGGACGTTTGCATTGCTTTGAGGCCGCCGTTGGGTTGGATTGCCAGCCTGCCCCCTTTAGTTGCTTCCCGTACGACAAAATCGCCAACTGTTCAATGCCAGGGGCCCAGACGCCCCGAGGGAGAATGGCAAGTATCCAAAAATCTCTTCATTCTAACCTTTTTCCTTTTAATCCTTTTTCCTTTTCTGTGCCCCCGTGAAACTCTATGCCGGGTGCGCAACACAAGAGTGAAAAGCCGTCCGTCGGCGGTAGCGCCGGCGTCCCGTCGCGGGCATCCCTTCGCTTCGCTCAGGGCAGGCTCTGCCCGCGCTAACTCGCTGCTCTCTCGGGTGGTTGGACCTTCCCTGGCGCGGGAGCGGGACGCTCCCGCCACAGCGGGCGGGACGCCCGCGCTACTTTCGACAGTCCCGACCATCGGCAATCGACCGCGCAATCACGTCGGCCGCCCGATCCAGGGCGCCAGCGCTGCCCAGGCGGACTTTGACATCGCGTAGATCATTCACCATCCGCGCGCGAGCGCCAGCGTCGTCCAGGAGCCGCGCCACCTCGCTGGCCACCCGCCCGGCGGTGAAATCCTCCTGGATCAACTCCGGTACCGCCGATCTTCCCGCCAGAAGGTTCACCATGCTGTAAAAGGGCAGGCGTAGCCCCAGTGCCCGGGCCAGCAGCGCCGTCACCCGCGACACGCGATACACCACCGCCATGGGCCGCTCCAGCAGTGCCGCTTCGATGGTGGCCGTGCCACTCGCCACCACCGCCAAGTCTGCATGATACAGCGCGTCACGGGTGGCGCCGGTGATCCCGGTAATCCGCACCATCCGCCGCCGGTAAGGCGCAAGATACTCCGCCTCCAGCCACGCCTCCTCGATGGTGGGCGCCACCGCCACCACGAACTGAAGGCGTCGCGCGCCGGCCAACTCCACTGCCGCTTCCAGCAAAGTGGGCAGAATGAGCTGGACCTCGCTTCGCCGGCTGCCGGGCAGCAGCGCCACCGTGGTCACGCCCGGTTCCAGCCCAACTTTCGCGAAAAACGCCGCGCGCGCGCGGGTTGGATGCACCTCGTCCACCAGCGGGTGCCCCACGTACTCCACCGGGATTCCCTCCCGGCGGTACATCTCCTCCTCAAAATCGAAGATGCAGATCATCTTGTCGATCCGCGTCTTGAGCTGACGCAGCCGCCACTTTTTCCAGGCCCACACCTGAGGGCTCACGAAGTAAGTCACCGGCACGCCGAGCCGCTTCAGCCGTGGCGCCAAGCGGATGTTGAGGCTGGGCGAATCGATGAGGATCGCCATCGCCGGATGGCGGCGCCGGGCTTCCTCCATCAGCCGGCGTGAGGCGAGGTAGGCTCGTGGCAGCCGGGAGACAACTTCCGTGATTCCCACCATGGCGAACTCGCTCAGGTCGACTACGGTCTCCACGCCTGCCCGGCGCATCTCTTCGCCGCCGCAGCCGAAAATTGCCACTTGGCCCAACCGCGCACGGAGCGCGGCAGCCAAACCCGCGCCAAAGATGTCGCCCGAGCGCTCGCCGGCGACGATCATCAGGCCGGTCGCGACCTGGGGCCGGGCTTCGGACTCTGCCCCGGCGGAATCCGGGGTGACACAGGCACTCTTGCCTGTGCGTCTTTCAAGGGACCCGGCTTGGGACGATGCCCCGGCGGAATTCGGGGCTGGCAGAGTGCCCTCAGCCGAACCGGAAGGGCTGTCGGCGGAAATGTTCCTTCGTTGCTTCATGTGTCGGGTCATCCCGGGCTTCAGCTTCGGGAGCCCTCAAAATCATACCACCAGAGGTCTCCCTCCCATGTTCTATATTGCCGAATCCTCCTGAATGGTGAATAGTGAATTGTGAATTGTAAAGGTAGAAGATAGGTGGCATAACGGAAAATTCCCTTATGCCATCTGCCATCTACCTTGTTGCCTTCGCAATCTACAATTCGCAATTCACTACTCACCATTCACCATTCACTATTCTCCCCAAACCGCTTCCATATCGTTCATCATCTTCTTGTACGCTTCCGGGTCGATCCACACCCTACTGGGGGGTTCGAATCCCGGGTCCTCGCCATAGAGCCGGCTCAGAAACCGGAACAGCGCGTCTTGCAGTTTGGCCTCGTAGTGCCGCGCCTCGAACAGGATTTTCTTGTACCCCCGGAACAGACGCAGCAGAGCCTCGAGGACCGTGCGCGCCTTCCCCATCTGGCGCAGGAGGATCGCCTTCATTTCCTGGCGTTCCCAACGCGACCACCATTCGAGGAACTGGAGCCGGTCCCAAGCGGTGGCGGTCACTTCGCGCAGGTCGGGCGGCCCACCGTCGGGGTTCGGATTTCGGGGTTCGGGGTTCGCAGAGCCCTCTGGTGGCGACGCGGGGTTCGGGATTTGGGGTTCGAGGTTCGCCGCATCGGGATTCGGGATTTTGGGGTTCGGGGTTCGCAGACTCTTCCGACGGCGGTGAGGGCTGTGGCGCTGCAACATCGGCGTTGGCAGAGGCCCCCGGCGCGGGCGAGGGGTTTTGCTCGTCGTTCACGAATTCCCCAGTTCCATCGTCTGGCTCCTCTTCTCCTTCCACGCCCTCTGATTCCCCGGCTGCAGCGTCGGGTTCTGCGAACCCCGAACCCCGAATCCCGAACCCCGCCTTCAATGCCTCTTCCAACTCGTCCAGGTCCACTCCGCCCACCGTTTCCTTTCCTTCCGCCCGCAATTGCTCGCTGGTCTCGATCCATTGCCGTCGCAGCTCCGCCACCAGCTTCCGTTCCTCCTCCTCCGGCCACTCGCGCGAGTTCAACCCCGCCTCCACCGCTCCCGTCTCTTCCACCATCACTTCCTCCGCTACCGGCTGACCCTCGCCCACCACCGCGCGCGTCTGGCCGCCGTCCTTCACGTACGCCGTCGTAAAGGGACGCTTCACCTTCTCGTCGTAGCTCCCTCCGTAGATCGCCTCCTCACACTCCTGCTGAAACTTCGCCTGCCGCTCCTCCTGCTTCTTTTTCTTGCCCTTCCACTTCATCTCCTCTAAGGGCTTGACCCAATTCCACTTCTCGCACAGAATGGCCTCCACCTGGCGGGCCGACAAGAACGGATTCCCCAGCGCCTCGGCCGGAAGCTGCAACAGTTCATCGATCCTCTGCCGCCCATGGGGCCCCCAGTTAATCTTCTCTCCGAAGCCCTCATGCTCACTGCGCAGCAACAGCAGGACGTAAGAGAGGCGCTCGAAGTGGCGGGTGAGGATGCCCAATTGCTCTTCCAAATCGGGCCGGCGGCGGTTGAAAACGTCCATCATCAGCACGGCGAGGGAGCGGAGAGGGACGTTCGACCGGGCGTCGTCGGAAGCCATCATCAGCCGTGCTTTCATCAACATGGCCTCGTCCACAGCGTAAACGTGGAGCACCTGGGAGCGCCGCCAACCGCACTCGGCGAGTGCTTTGGCCAGCTTATCGTCATCATCACAATCGGGCTGGACCACGCCCCGGAGCAACCGGTAGTGTTCGTCGAGATCCTCGCGGCTGGCGTCAGCGAGGCCCAAGGTAGAGTAGAGGTCGGTGACGGCGAGGCCGTACTTGACGCCGGTGGCCTGGCCGCGCAAACGCTTTTGGCGCTTTCCGTCCCGTGCTTTCAAGCAGTTAGAGTAGGTGGAGGCCAGGCGCTTGGGGGTGGGGCGGTACTTCTTTTCGGGATTGGCGTTGGCCTGAACCAAGTTGAGGCGATTGGCTGCCAGCACCCTGTCGGAGACGGTGTACTTGCGCTTGGGCCGCTCTGGCTCAGCCGGGGGCGCCGAATTGGATGGTTCAACCATAAGAAAACAAACCAAATAGTGAATGGTGAATTGTGAAGTGTGAATGGAAAACGTCTTCCAATTCACAATTCACAATTCACCATTCCAAATGAGCCAATTCCACTCAAATATCCAGACTACCACCTCGAAATGAGACAATGGAGACAAATGAGACAAATGAGACACTTTTTTTGCGCCCTTGTTTTCAGTGGCTTGGGGTGCCAAGAAGGTGTACCGGTTCCCAAAAATCGAAAAAGTGTGGCATTTTGCCACACTGGAGGGAGACGTCCGTGGTCAGTGGTCCGTGGCTGAAAAGTGCGATCCCAGCTAGTGTGCTGTAACACTTAAGTTTTGATACCCCCTTACCCCCGGCCCCTCCAAAGAAGGTGTGAAAAAATGCACTCAGCCCCGAAGGGGCGACAGAGAGTAGCCCAGGGCGCAAGCCCCGGGAGAAGGCCGGCAAATTATAGTTTTTTTGTTTTTTGGGCGTCTGACCCCAGGGCTGGCGCCCTGGGCTACTCCCTGTCGCCCCTTCGGGGCTGAGTGCATTTTTTCACACCTTCTTTGGGGGAGAGGGGCCGGGGGTGAGGGGGTGTCAAGAATTGGATCTTACAGGACACTAGCCAGTGGCCAGGTCAGGCCGAAACAACGGACAACGGACCACGGACAACTGACGTCCCACTCGCCGGGCTGTGGTAGAATCTTGCCGGTTCCCTGTCAAGGCTCTGCTGGAGACGCTCCTGATGCTCGCCGAATATGATGTTTTCGTGAGCCACGCCTGGGCGGATGGCGACCGCCCGTGCAAGATCGCCGAAGCGCTCAAGGCGGCGGGACTAAGAGTGTGGTTTGACGCTAGCGAGATAGCCGATTTCGCGAGCATCACGCGAGCGGTCGAACAAGGGATCGCCAAGTCAAAGGCGCTGCTCGCCTACTACTCGAAGACCTATCCCACCCGGCGCGCCTGCCAATGGGAGCTTACCGCCGCTTTTCTCGCCGCCCAGCAGGAAGGCGACCCGCCCGACCAACACAACGGGCGCTGGTGGTGAATCCCGAGGCCGGCGCCGGGCACATTCACCCCATCGAACTCCGCGACGCCAAGTTCTTAAGCGCCCCTGCCGCAGGCGACCGGACCGCGCTGGAAGCTCTGGCCCGGCAGGTCCGCAAGCAGATCGATGGCATCAGCGGCCCGCTCTCCGGCATCCGTCCTCTCGCTTCGCCCGTCTGGCACGGAATGCGCCCGGTGGGCTCGACGCGGTTTGTGGGGCGGCTGGAGGAGTTGTGGCGCATCCACTCCCTGCTGCACGCCGGCGACGTGGTGCAGGTGACCGGCGCTCCCGCGGCGAGCGGCGGCATGGCTGGGGTGAGCGGCCTGGGCGGGGTGGGCAAGTCGTTGCTGGCGGAGGAGTACGCGCTGCGGTTTGGCGCGGCCTACGCGGGCGGCATCTTCTGGCTGCGCGCCTACGGCAACGACGACGCCAAGGCCGGCTCGGGAGCGGGGATGGGGCCGCAGGAAAGAGAGGCGGAGCGCGAGCGCCAGGTGCAGGATTTCGCGGCGCGGCTGGGGCTCGAAGTGCGGGGCAAAACGGCGGCGGAGGTGGAGGGCGCGCTGGTCCGCGAGATCGAGCGTCGAGGCAAGGTCTGCCTCTGGGTGGTCGACGACCTGCCGGGCGGCCTCGACGGCCAGGCCGTGCGCCGCTGGTTTGCGCCTCATCCCCTCGCCCGGACGCTGGTGACCACCCGCAGCCGTGAGTACGGAGCACAGGCCCAGGGCGTTGACCTCTCGGTGTTGCCGCCGTACGAGGCTTATCAACTCCTCACTTCGCGGCGCGCGCCTCCGAGTGAGGCGGAGCGCGAACAGGCGCGCCTTTTGGCGGAAGACTTGGGGCGGCACGCGCTGGCGCTTGACGTCACCGGCGCGGCCCTCGTTTCGTTCGGCGGAGCCGAGCCTTTCCGTGAGTTCCGGGCCCAGCTCGAACGCGAGGATGATGACGCGCTCGAGCTGGCGAAAACGCTGGCGGATGCCCTCCCCAACGGGCACGAACCCAGCATTAGCCAGACTCTGCTTAGCAGCATTCGAGGTCTTGGCGCCGAAGGGCAGGACTTCCTGCGCCTGGCATCCGTTCTCGCGGTCGCACCCATTCCGGCGTCCCTGGTGACGGCGGTGTTCGAGAGGGCCGGCAACGGAAACCAGGGCCCCGCACAGCCCGCACAAAATGCGCAGTGGCGGCAGGCGGCGGCCTTCCAGCAGGCGACGGCAGCGTCGCTCGCGGAGGTTGCGGGCGAGAAGGCGGACTTGCGCTCGGTGCATACGCTGGTCTCGCGCGCCGTGCGCTTCCGCGACCAAGAGCCGGAGCGGACGATGTCGCTCCGGGCCGCTGCCATCGAGGCGCTGGTGGCCGAGATCGCCAAAGCGGCGCCGGACATCCGGCTGCACGAAGGTGTAGAATTCCACGTCGCTCACGCCCGCGAGTTAGTCGCGACGCCGACCACCGTAGCCGAGGCCGCTCTGCTGACCTGGGTGGGGCGCTACGACTTCGAAAGAGCGGCCTACGCCTCCGCCCAGGCCTTGTTGTCGCGCGAGCGCGAATTCCGCCGCCGGGTGCAGGGGCCGGAGCACCCCGACACGCTCGTCTCTATGGGCAACCTGGCCAGTACGCTCGGGGCGCTGGGGGACTTGGCGGGGGCGCGCAAGCTCCAGGAAGAGGCGCTCGCCGTCCGCCGCCGGGTGCTGGGGCCGGAGCATCCCGACACGCTCGCCTCGATGAGCAACCTCGCCAACACGGTCAGCACGCAGGCGGACCTGGATGGGGCGCGCAAGCTCCAGGAAGAGGTGCTGGCCATCTGCCGCCGGGTGCTGGGGCCCGATCACCCCAACACGCTCAGGTCGATGAGCAACCTGGCCCACACGCTCTGGGCGCAGGGGGACTTGGCGGGGGCGCGCAAGCTCCTGGAAGACGTGCTGGGCCGTCCTGCGCCGGGTGCTGGGGCCTGAGCACCCTAGCACGTCCATCTCTGCCTGGAATCTGTTTCGAAGCCTTCAGGAACTGGGTGAGCGCGACGCGGCGCGGGCAATCCTGGAGCGTGACCTCTTGTGGCTGCTTGGCCGCGATCCCGCCACGCTCGGCGCCGATCAGCGCAAAATCCGCAAATGGGTGGCTGCGGGCCAAGGCTGATCCGCCAGTGAAATGCCCAGAAGATAAATCTTCGCGGCAGGGAATAAACTGATCGCTAGTGCTATAGCGCGGCGTGGGCCGCAACAAAGACTTCAACACAGAGGTCACTGAGGCTTCACAGCGGGAACAGAGAAGAAAGCCCCGAAGGAACCGCCCTGCTCTTGGTCTTCTCCGTGACCTCTGCGAACCCTCTGCGAACTCTGTGTTAAACCCTTGTTCGTAAAAATGCCCCGAAGGGCGATCCTCTTGCCTTTGGCCGTTGAATTGGGAGATCATCACGTCATGGCAAAACAAACGATGCGGGGGAAAAGGTGAGCTCATTGGGTGAGCGTTGGCCAGCGCTTGTCTCCGGAAGCCCGATTTGATATGAAGGACAAGAAAATTGAGGTTGACGATTTAAGAGATGTTATAGCAGAGGAGACGAGTCGCGGTCGCAGGCAACCAAAACGGGCCCTCTCCCTTGAGCGTTCGAGAAAAATAAGGGCTGCGGCGCTCAAGCTGGCGGACAAGAATTGCAGCGAGCGCGAGTATCTGGAGGCTATACGCGAGATAGTGCCCGACGGCTCTCCGGAGTTCCTTGCTGCCGTCGAGCTTCTGAGGGCGCATCGTGGTTTCGGCAAATCCTAGCCACGCTCTTTTCAAAGGCTGCAATTTTGGCGTCCTGCTCTTCCGGGGTGAGTGTGGCAAGGTGCTTCGAGACAATCTTCGTAAATCTATCGGCAAAATCAGTTGCAGAGTTCTTTCGCTTCATTGGTCCTCGATAGTCCTAGCGCCGGCGTTTTAAAAGCCGAGGCCTTTTTTCGGAGCCCCTACCCTACGTTACCGAACGGCCCTGCTCCGTCACGTTTCGCCGTCGCCCTTGCGGGGCGCACATTACAACCATAGGGAGTCCCTATGCCTGTCAACCGCCTCTTCATAATGCCAATTTCAAGCATCCCAGTCAAGGTTTTTGGTGGCGGTGTCATTTGGGAGAAGAATGGAATCCACAGATTACACAGATTTCGGAGATTAAGAGAAGAGACCGCCTTTCCTCGGTAAGGTTAACCAGCAAGGTCTCTTGCTGCACCTGTAACAACGCCGAGGCGAGGTCTTTGATCCTTCTCAATCTGAGAAATCTGCGTAATCTGTGGATTCTGAGGCGTGAAAAAAAACCCTCTCCCCGGTGGTCGGGGAGAGGGTGGTTGCAGTCGGAACGTGTTTTAGTCGTCCAGGTCAGCCTTGATGGGTGCCGGGTTGTTGAAGTCGCTCGGGGGGCGAACCTTGCTCTCGCCGGGATAGGGCCGCACAAACCCGGTGGACAGGTACCAGTTCAGATGGTTGACGGTGTCCGGGTCTTCGGAGTCGGGCTTGGTCAGTTTGCCGGCGAAGATCTGCGCCTTCTTCTGGAGCCAAGCCGCCCTCAGGGCCTTAACCGCAGGGCTGTCCGTTTTGTTGGCTGCGCTGCCTGAAACGCCCTCGGTCAGCGGGACCTGGTTCGCCACGTGCGCCCACGGCAGGAAGTTGGCCGCGGGCGGCGTGCCCTTGACGAAAGCCGTCCTCATCGGCGTCGCCACGAGGTCGAACTGGTTCATGGTCGGCAGACCGAGGATTTGCTCGATCGTCCGAGTCATGTTGACCTGCGTGTAGTAGGTGTGGTCGGTGGGTCCGTTCTGGACGGCGTACGGGCTGACCACATAGCCTGGGCTGCGATGACCGTCGATGTGGTCGACGCCGTTCTGCGCGTCGTCTTCCTCGATGAAGATCGCCGACGTGGACCACACGTTGCTGTGGCTGATGTAGTCGATAATGCGCCCAACGGCCAAGTCGTTATCGGCCTGTTCGGCGTCCGAAGTCGGCGGGCCGCCGGTGTGGTCGCACATTATCCACAGGATGCTCAATGTGGGCACGGTACCGGCCGCGACGTCATTATTGAAGTCCTGCACCCACAGATCGACGCGGAACTGGTCGGGGATGCCCAGATCGAACTGCGGGAAGTTCTTGATGAGGTGGTTAGACACGGCCGGGATAGAGGACTGTGCCTGGGTCGTGTTCTGATAGTACAGCGTCTTCTCGCCCGTGGTCCCGGGTGCTGCGCAAGCAGGCCCTGCCTCGAAGCACTGCGAGTCGGCGTAAAACTGGCTCCAGCTCGGCTCGCTGGTCGACCCGTTCGGCTGTAGGAACGTATCGCTCTCGACGTATTCGCCGTACATCTTCACCGTCAGACCGGCGGCCGCCGCTTCCGAGAACAGGAAGCCCTTGCTCTGATAGGCGAGTGCATCGCCGGCGTTCCCGCCTGGATAGCTGCGGACCCAGTCAGGCGACTGGATGTCGTCGGCGTAGGGCGCCAGGCCCTCGGTGATCCACTGGTGACCGTCAGCCGACTGGCGGCTCGGGTCGTAGAAATTGTCGAAGAGAGGGAAGCGCTGCACCAGCGCATGCGCGTTCGGCGTGTCCTTGCCGCCGAACACTGCCAACGAGGGGTCGCCGTCGCCGCCGGCCACGTCGCCCAGGACCTGATCATAGGTGCGGTTTTCACGGACGATCAGGAACACGTGCTTGATCAGCGACGGATCGCCGATCTTGTCCGGGATTGCGACCGGCTTGGCATGCGGGTTGCCGCCGGCGGCAGACTTGATATTTTGCGTCAGATCCCAGTGGTTGTTCTCGAAAACCTGCTTCGTCATCGCCTCCAAGGTCTCGCTCTTCGGCACGGGGACGATGCTGACGGTGCCATCGTCCTGGTGGGTATTGAGGCCGGTGACGCCGTGGTCGGTCTCGAACGAATTACGCGTGCCGATGCCCTTGTCGTTGGCAACGATGAGCACGTTATCGGCCTTGTTCAGCACCACCGAGGCCGGTGCATAGGCTACGGGGATCATGCCCAGGACGGGATTCGGCGCGCCCTTGCTGAGGCTGACCACCGCGATGGCGTTGGCATTGTAAAGCGCGACGTAGGCAGTGTCGCCATCGACGGCGATCGAGTTCGGCGCGGCGCCATAGGCCGGTTGGCCTTGGCCGGGCACTCCGATCGGCAGCCCCAGGTCGATGGTCCGCACCACCGTGTTGGTTTTCGTGTCGATAACCGAGATGGTGTCGCTATAGGTATTGGCGACCAACAGATGCTTTCCGTAGAACGCCATCCCGGTCGGGTGCAGACCGGTCGAGATGGTCGCGGTGACGTTCATCGAGGCCAGATCAACCACCGAAACGGTACCGGTGATCGCGGCGCCCACCACCGGGTCGGCGACGATTTCAGTGCCGGCGGAGTTGATCTGGAAGTCCGCCTCCGTAGCGGCCCGGCCACCCTCGTTGCTGACGTAGGCGGTCGCGCCGTTGCTGTCGATCACGATGCTGTGCGGCGCGTTGCCGACCCGGATCTGCTCACCCTGCACCGGCGTCGTCGCGGTCAGGTCGATCTTGGCGAGCGTATCGTTCTGGTTCAGCAGGGCGTAGGCGCTCTTGCCATCCTGGGAGAGCGCGAGGCCGCCGGGATAAGAAGTGCTCGGACTATAGAACGAGCCGCAGGGGTTGCCATAAGAGGCTGGAGGGCTGTTCGGAAAGCAGTCGATGAAGGCATTGTTCGGCGGCACGCTGATCTGGGAGTCGTCTTCCAGCAAGCCCTCTTCCGTGACCTTGGCGATGGTGACATTACTACTGTCCTGGCTGAACACCAGATGCTTGCCGTCCGCCGAATAGGCTATGCCGCTATAGCTGCCGCTCGGATCCTGTCCGAACGGGAGGTAGTTCTGCAGGACAACGCCGGTGCGGGTGTCGAACACCTCGACGGCTCCGTTGCCATCGCTCGCCGACGTACCCAAGGTGAGGACGGCGGCGGTGTGAGTGTGGACCTTGGGGTTCAGCGCGATGGCCTTCGCGCGGACCCGGATGCCGAGGTTGACTTGGGTGCCGGCTGGGGTGATGATCTGGCCATCGCTGACCACCCACGAGCCGTTCGGCTGCGGGCCGGTGACGTAGGTCGGGTACAGCTTGGACTGAGCAGCGGCGGACGCCGGAAGGCTCAGCCCCGCCGCCAGCAGGCCGGTGGCGAGCGGACGCAGAGGGTTGATCCGAGACTCATTTCGAAACTTATTTCGAGACTTCTTATTTCGAGACTTCTTATTTCGAGACGTGTTTCGAGACATGTTTTCCTCCTTGGATTTTGGGATAGGCCGTGCGAGGTCGGGGTGGAAATACAACCAGCCCCCTGCACATCGCGGTCTGGAATTTTAACAAACGAACAATGACAGTTTTTTGACGATCGGATGAAATTCCCGTTAATTGTGACGTGTGCAACTCCACGTTAGGCAGAGTCTGTTTCGTGGACGTTGTCTTCGTGCTTTTCAAGTGAGGTGGGCTGCTTCAGTCCAATCACGATCGGGCGATGCCCGCGTCCAGTTCCGACCCGTCGTCGACGAGCGCGCGCAGGGGCCCCAGCCAGGGTTCGTAGCGTCGCCAGCGCGCGACGGAGGTGCGATAGATCGGCTGCCGGGCCTGCCACTTGCTGGGGGTCTTCACAGCCCGCGGATTGCATTCGGGGCGCAGGCACGCGTCGTGCCACGCCAGGCCGCAGGCCGCGATGATCCGCCGGATGACTGGTTCGGGCGCGCGTGTCAGGTCCTCGTAATCGACCTCGATGAAGCGATCCGCCGGCAGCACGCTCCGCCAATGGTCGATGAGCCGCTGGTAGCTGCGGAAATACGCCACCAGATCGGCGCCTCCGGTCGGAAACGCCAGGCTCGGATGGAAATGAGTTTGATGGATCGACAGCGCCGTGTCGACTGCAGCGCGGCGGCAGTGGATGATGAGGGCGTGCGGGAATGCCAGGTGGATCAGCCCGGCCCAGAGGAAGTTGAACGGCATCTTGTCGGTCACTCGCGCCGCCATCGGCGCGGTCGCGCGCAGCACGTCGAGATAGTCTGCCGCCGCCTTGCCGAGGAACGCCGTCTCGTTCCCGGCCGCGCCGGAGCGGTGCCACGCCGCCCCGCGCTCGTTCCAGAAATGCAACTCGTCGCCCGCCCCGACCTCGGGATGCATGGAGACGATCTGCTCGACGAGAGTTGTGCCGGACCGCGGCATGCCGATGATCAGCACCGGCGTCGCATCGCAGTTGCCGAGTTCGGGCGCCCGCGCGATCAATTCGGGTGTGCAGCGGGCAATCAGACGGTCGATCTCGATGGAGAACGCGGCCGAGTCGAACGACCGAGAGCCCCGGCGCACCGCGTCGGCGGCGTCGAAATGCTGCATGGCCAAGGCGTAGTCGCCAAGGTCCTCCGCCGCCTTGCCGATCGCGAGTTGAATTCGCAGGCGTTGGGCCGCTTCCAGCCCCGGCGTGGCCAGGGCGGCTTCCATCCGTTGAAGCAGACCGTCGTCATCGCTCGTGACGGGGCGACACCGGACCAGATCGTAGTAGCTTCCCGCCAGCAGCGGCGCGATCGCGATCGCACGTTGGAAGCATTCGCGGGCCTCGTCGAAACGGCCGAACTCCGAGAGCAGATTGCCCAGCAGATCATGCGCCATGGCGTTGCTCGGGTCGAGCGCCAGCGTCTGTCGCAGCACCCGTTCGGCTTCCTGATTGTGATCCGCGGTCAGCAGCGCCCGCGCCTTGCCAAGGCGGCCGAAGCTGGTGTTACCTCCGGTCGCCGCCGCGCGGTGGAAATAGATGATCGCCTCGTCGCGATCGCCCAGTGTATAGGCTAGGGCGCCGGCGCGGAACCACGCCTCGGTCAGGGATGGGAGCAGCTCAGTGGCGCGGCCATACGCCACGATTGCCCCGCCGGCATTGCCCAGCTTCTCCAAGGCGATTCCCAGGCGGAAATAGGCATCGGCGTAGCGCGGGTTGCTGGCGACGGCCCGCTCGAATGCCGCGATGGCATCCGGTACGCGGCCGACCTCGAGGCAGGCGAGGCCGAGATCGTGCTGGATGGTGGGATTGGACGGTTGCAGCCGCGCGGCATCGCGCAACGGCGCGATCGCATCGGCTGGTCGCCCGGCCCTGAGAAACTCAGTGGCCAGCGCAAGCAGCCGCGCCAACTGCGGCGGCGCGGCCGGGTTTGGAGACTGGGACATGGCGCGAACCTAGCGTGAAAGCTGTAGCGTGGCCATCGGAATCGCCAGCGCAAATTGTAACCGACCATGATCTGCCAACCAGGAGAATTTTGCCATAGGCCATTCCGCGACCTCCTGTGGCTGCTTGGGCGCGATCCTGCCACGCTCGGCGCCAGAACGAATGAACCTGCGCGAAGCGCCTTGGAGTGCGGCGGCTTGACGCCGCCATTCTTCGTCGATCGGATGCCAAGGCGGCGTCAAGCCGCCGCACTCCAAGGCGCTTCGCGCAGGCGTCTCCCTACCGTGACCGCCGCCACAGGTTCCAGAGGTAGTAGGCTGGGATCCCGCTGCCCATGAGGGCGAGGCACCACAGCAGGTCGGCGCGCTGCTGAAAGAAAGTATTGGCCAGAAACAGCACGGCGATGGTCACAAACGCCGCGGGCACCAGCGGGTATCCCCAGGTCCGGTAAGGGCGAGGAAGCGCCGGCTCGCGACGGCGGAGGACAAAGACGCCGGCGGTGACCAGGGCGTAGAACACCCATTCGGAGAAGATCGCCTTGGTGTAAAGGCCGCGGTATTGTCCGGTGAGCGCGAAGAGCCCAGCGACCACCGCCTGCGCAGCAATGGAAGCCGCCGGGGTGTGAAAGCGCGGCTGGACCGCCGCCAGAGATTTGGGGAACAGGCCGTCGCGCGCCTGCGCGTAAGGAATGCGCGAGCCGGAGAGGATGGAGCCGTTCAGAGTGGCAAAGGTGGAGATCATCACGCCGATGGCGACGAAGGCGCCGCCGGCTTGGCCGAGAAACCGCCGGGTGGCATCGGCGGCAATGGTGCTGGTGGCGAGAACCTGGGCCGGGGTGAGAAGATAAAAGTAGGCGATGTTCACCAGCAGGTAGACCACACCGACCAGCAGCGAGCCGAAGATCAGTGCCACCGGTATATTGCGCTGCGGGTTCTCCACTTCACCGGCCACCATGCTCAGGTTGTTCCAGCCGTCATAGGCCCAGAGCGCGGAGACGGTGGCAAGCCCGAAGGCGGCGACCCCGCCTAGCGGGACGGCGTGCGGAGTCCCGCCCTGGAGACCACGGAAATTCCCGAACGACCCGTGACCCAGCGTGAGGCCGAGGACGATGATCACCGCCAGCACCAGGAGCTTGGAGACGGTGAACGCGGTCTGCACGGCGCCACTCTTGCGCACGCCCAGGGTGTTGACCACCGAGAGCAGCGCAATCATGGCGACGGCGCCGATCTGGATGCCCGTCAGGTTGAAGACCAGGGAATGGCCGGCAACGGTGAAGGTCTGCCGGAAGATCACGCTGCCAAGCTGCGGGAAGAAGTAGGCCAGATAGAGCAGAAAGCCGGTGGAGATGGTGGCGATGGAAGTAGACTTGGCCACCAGGAACTGGGTCCAGCCGTAGAGAAAACCGAGCAGCGGACCGTAGGCGCGATGCAGGTAGACGTACTCGCCGCCCGCTTCGGGAATCGCCGCCCCCAATTCCGCGTAGCCGAGCGCGCCGAAAAGGCTCAGAATGCCGGCGAAGATCCACACCGCGAGCACCATGAGGGGCGTGCCCACGGCGCGCAACATGTCGCTGGGCACCAGGAAAATGGCAGTGCCGATCATGGTCCCGGCCACCACCGAGGTGGCGCCGTAGAGGCCAAGGCCTTTGACGAGTTCGTTGCGTTGGGCCATGGGAAAGTTTTTCAGTTCTCAAGAAGGTGTGAAGTAATTACGAAGGCGCTTCCAACACAGAGACACAGAGGCACAGAGAAAAATTGAGAAACGTTCTGGAAACAAACGACTGTCTCATGTGATCTTCTCCCTCTTTCTCTGTGTCTCTGCGCCTCTGTGTTTAATTCTTCCACACCTTCTGAGAACTTAAAACCCCGCCACCAAAAGTAACCAGCGCGCCTATGGCAACGTACCACGTCCAGGCGAGCGAGAACAGATCGAGGGCGTTGCCGACGACCACAGTGCACAGGGCCGCCAGGCCCAGACCGGCTCCAATCAAAGCGCCTCGCTCCGTCACCTTCCTGGTGAGCACGCCCAGCAGGAAGATCCCCAGCATGGCGCCGTAGGGAACGGAAGCGATAGTGAGCGCCAACTCGAGCACGCTTTCGTGGAGGTGCTGCGCTGCCAGTGCGATCACCACCAGCACGCCTCCCCACGCGAGCGTCAATCCGCGTGAGACCCGCAGATAATGGGCTTCATCGGCGTGGGGACGGAAAAAAGGCTTGTAGAAGTCCACCACCGAACTCGAGGCAAGCGAGTTGAAGGCCGCGCTCAGATTGGACATGGCCGCGGCAATGATGGCGGCGATCAGTAATCCGGCGAGGCCGCGCGGCAACTCGGTGGCGACAAAGGTAGGGAAGATACGGTCAGGACGGCCGAACGGCGTCGATGGAGTGTGCCACAGATAGAAGGCGTAAAGGGCCACTCCCACCACCAGGAAGAGGCTGAACTGGAAGAGAATCACCAGGCCGCTGGCCAGCAACGCCGTCTGGCTCTCGCGCTGGCTGCGCGCCGCGAGAAGCCGCTGCACAATCAACTGGTCGGTGCCGTGACTGGCCATGGTGAGGAAGGTGCCGCCGACGAGGCCGGACCAGAAGAGGTACGGCTGCCACCAGTTGAAATGGAAGTCGAAGACAGTGAATTTGCCTCCGTGCTGGCTCGCCACTTGGACGACGGACTGCCACCCGCCGGGAATCCCGTGCAGGGCCACGAAGAGCGCTACCATCGTGCCGGTGAGGTAGATGAGCAACTGAATCACGTCGGTCCAGATCACCGCCGTCAGGCCGCCTTCAAAGGTGTAAAAGAGAGTGAGCGCGGTGATGATGAGCACCGACGGCAGCACGCCGGTTTTGAAGATGACTCCAATCACGATGGAGATGGCGAAGACGCGCACGCCCTCCGCCAGGGCGCGCGAGCTGAGAAAGAGTCCGGCGGTGAACACCTTGAGCCGGGGTCCGAAGCGCTTCTCAATGAGCTGATAGGCGGTGAACAATTCGCCCGCGAAATAGCGGGGGATCAGGAGGAAACTCACCACCACGCGCCCCACCAGATATCCAAGCACCAGTTGCAGGAAGGCCAGGTTGGAATGATAGGCGATGCCGGGCGTACTGATGATGGTGAGAATGCTGGTCTCAGCCGAAACCACCGAGAAGGCAATGGCCCACCAGGGAAGCCGCCGCCCGCCGAGGAAGTAGTCGCGCAAGGTGTGCTGGCTCTTGCGAAAGTGGGCGCCGAACGCCGTGATGGCGATGAGATAGGCGACGACGATAGCCAGATCAAGCCAACTGAAAGCCACAATCCTCCTCGGGCCTTGGGGGGCCGGCGCAAGCTCCGTCCCAAGGTTAACAGGAGTGTCAAGCTGGGATCGAAAAAGCAAGGGTAAGGCAGACGTGGTTCCGATCCGGGGCTTTCCCCTTCGAAACCATGGCGGCTTGCTGGGGCGTTCGCGCATGTGACGGCGCCGGCGCTGGAAATGGCCGTGCGTGCCGTTTGAAGGAAGGCCGCGCGCGCGCACCCGACCTCAGCGGCTGCTCGACCACCACGGATGTGACCAATGTCGTCATAGAGAAGCTCGCCCGGCCTTACCACACGCCCGGAACCAGTCGGTAGCGTGTCCGGGTGCAGTACTCCTTGTAGCCCGGCAATTCGCGGCGCAGGGCGCCGTCTTCCAGCACCGTACGGACAATGAAGGTGGCCATCAGCATCGTGATCGGCGCAAAACCCCATGCCGAGCCGAGAACCAGCGCGCACCCCGGCAGCAACAGCATCAGCCCGGAATACATGGGGTGACGCACCACGCGATACGGTCCCGTGGTGATGACGTGATGGCCAAGCTCGGTCTGAACGCGGACCTGCCTTTCGAGGAAGGGATTCTCGGCGATCGCCAGGAAAATGGGTACGAATCCCAGGAGCTCCAGCGCGATGCCAGGCCATACCCAGGCCGCGCTTAATTGTGACCACCCGTAGCGGGCGTCGAGGCCGGCCACCGCGTAAAAGCTGAGGAAGCCGACAATCGTCGCGGCGAGCACGAATCTATCGAATCGCTTGACGCCCGGTTGGAACTCCAGCCGCCGGCGCATCAGGTCCGGGTTCTTGCGCCTCAATACGGCGAAGCTCACCCCGGCGATTAGCAGCAATGAGCCGACGAAAAGCCAGCCGCGCCACCAATCCAGGCGGCCCGCGAAAGCAAATGGCAGCAGGAAAGTGAGCGCGCGGAAGATGGCCCGGAGTGCCAGCTTCCAACTTGGGGTCTGTGCCGACATTGAACAGCCTGCCTTCCCATTTATAGCCTCCCTCGAATCGAATCTATAGAGTTTTCACAGTGGCACAAAGCCGACTTTGTCTCGCCATTCCTCAAGAGTCGACGCAGCCCAAATGAGCAGCAGGTCTTCGATTGCTGTCCCAATGTCGATCTCTTGCGAAACGACAATCAGTCCGGGGCTTGATTGTGTTGCAGTGAATCGGGTGAAGTGTGCCGGCATAGTTCCGCGGTCGTGGGATATCAGAATTCGATTTTTACGGGCGGCGATCGTCAGAACCTCGGCGTCGGGCCGGCCGAGGACGTCACCTTGAGACGCTGTTTGAAAGTCGATGACGGGTTCTCGCCGGAGAAGGCCGAGAATGATCTTCTGGTTGAAGTCCGCGTCGGCCAGGAAGCGCGGTTTCATGTGCGGGAACTCGACACGGAACGGCGCGCCGCTTCCAGCTTGGCGTACAGGGCCGGGTGTTTGCGGTGAGCCTCTTCGCGCATCCGCTCGAAGTCCGCCCGCCCCTTCTGAAGGTACGCGTCAACTGTTTGCTGGTGCGCCAGGTAAAAAGCGATGGCGCCGTACGCTTGCTCCAAACTGAGTGCCGGAAATGATTCGACGATGCCCTCCGGGGACTCGCCGCGCAGAAAGGCATACACGACCGAATCGAGCGAAACTCGGGTCCCGGAAATGTAATACCCGCTCTCGCGCTGTTCGACGTACTGATTTCCCATCCGCAACCCTTCGTCTTTATTATAACCCGCTTTGGGATTCGCCGCGGGGCTAGACTAGATTAGACTGGCATTAGCGGTTATCCACGGCCAGTACTGTCCTGACCGCGGCCTTTTCCGATTGCCCGATCTCCTGGGGTTTGACGATTTATTCATGAGGGACTTTTCCACCGCTTCCGGCTTTCTATCAATCACCGTCAAGTAGGCGCACCGCGATTTCGGGACGCCTGCGCCCTTGCTCCCATTCCTGGAGCGAGCGTGGGCTGTTGCGGCTTGACTTCGGGGTCCATCTCCTGCATGGTTCTACCTGGAAGACAATGCCGTTTACCGATGGATATTTCAATCGTGCTCGATCGCTGAGATGTACCACCCAATAGACTTGAATCTGTAATTGATCACATGAAGGCCCTCCTTTGCAAAATGCAGATTCCGGCGGCGCTGGCGCTCCTGGTGGTGGCCGCGGTCGCGGCGCTTCTTCCGTCTCAGACCGGGGCAACGAACACCGCCGCGGCATGGAAGAAATACTCCGGCAATCCGGTCCTAGGCGGCAAATACGGTACCTGCTTCGACGTTTCGGTGCTGAAGGAGGGCGATACCTATCGGATGTGGCTATCGTGGCGGTCGAAACAAAGCATCGCTCTGGTGGAGAGCAAGGATGGCATCCACTGGAGCGAACCGCCCCAAATCGTTCTCGGCCCGCGAAGAGAGTCGGGTTGGGAGGACGACGTCAACCGCCCCGTGGTGATCAAGCGCGACGACGGTTATCACATGTGGTATACGGGACAGTCGCGCGACCGCTCACGGATTGGCTACGCCACCAGCCCAGACCGAGTGGTTTGGAAGCGCAGGAGCGAAAGCCCGGTGCTCTCACCGGACAAGCCTTGGGAGAAAGTAGCGGTGATGTGCCCGGATGTCATCTGGGATGACAAGGCGAAGATCTTCCGGATGTGGTATTCGGGGGGTGAACAGTACGAACCCGATGCGATTGGCTATGCCACCAGTTCCGACGGGATCACTTGGATGAAGCACGCCGGCAATCCCGTCTTCAAGTCTGACCCCAACGCGCCATGGGAGAAATACAAGGTCACCGCCTGCCAGGTGGTTCAGCGGGACGGCTGGTACCTGATGTTTTACATCGGATTCCGCGACGTGGATCACGCGCAAATCGGCCTCGCGCGGTCAAGAGACGGCATCAGCAACTGGGAACGCAATCCGGCCAATCCGATCGTACACCCCGACCCGGGCGCATGGGATCACGACGCCTGCTACAAGCCTTACGCAATCTTTGACGGCCAGAAGTGGCTGCTGTGGTATAACGGCCGGCACGGGAACTTGGAACAGATTGGCGTGGCCATCCATCAGGGGCTGGATCTTGGATTTCTTTCTTCGGGAAGCCATCCGACTGTGACATCCAACGGCAAGCCGTCCCAACCTTAAATTCTGCGTCGCAGGCAAGCAGCAACACTTCAAAAACTCAATGGGACACTGTAGCAAGCGCGGCGCAGACGTGTTCTTTACATCTGCTTCTCTTTGGTGCGATGCTCAGACTAGCAGGCTCGTCGCGCCCACGGGTTGATGAGGGGTGCCGAGAGATCATCAAAGTGCACCGAGATAAATGCCCGTCGCCAGCGCTGCCTGGCGGACTTACACGTTTGCCTCGCGAATCAGTACATCGAACAGCTTGCCTGCGTGGGCCGATGCTTCTCTCACCTTTTGCGGATTGATCTTCTCCAGAAGGGCGAATCCGTGCCTGGTTTTGTGATAGGGTCCCTTCGAGGTTCGTCGCGATGCGTGAATAAGTTGGGTGACCAAGAATCGGTTCGGTATTTGCTCAATGTCAGCCTGACCGGGTAGTGAGCCAGCCAGAAACTCCGGCCCATAGAACTCATGCAGGGCTTCGCGATCCGCCAGAAACCAAGCCTCCATGCACTGAACCATCAAGTGTGCCTGGTCCTCAGTAACACCAGCCATCGGGGGTTGCCACCCATCCGTCGCATTGAGATGAACCCAGGTGCCTGGCGCCCCGACAGGACCCTCCGAATCTACCAGGAGAATAACGAAGTCACCCGTTTGCTGGCGCACGGCCTTGCGAAAGTCTTTGAATGTTTGACTACGGCTGCCGCAGGCAACCACGCTGAGTCGACGCGCGGGAAGACCAATCTTCTCGAAGAGCTGACGAAAACCGCGGCGGCAAGCGGTCGAAGTATCGGTGTGCCTGTAGTTGCCGCCGCCCTCGACGTAGACATGAACACTCACCAGCGGTTGCCTCCGATTTCGCCCTTCCGCCAGAGGTGCCCGAGGCTGTACGTCTTGAGCCAGGCTGCGAGCCGCTTTCGCTCAAGACGTTTCAACACGGTTGAGCCGTTTTCCTTTTCGCACACGATGACCGTCTCAGGGATGTCCGTCAGTTCGCTAACCAAGGCGTCAGAGTGAGTGGTGACGATCAACTGCATCCGTTGCGAGGCTTCCCGCAATAGCTGGGCTAGCGGCGGAATGATATCGGGGTGCAAACCGAGTTCGGGTTCTTCGATGCATACCAGTGGCGGTGGTGTGTCGTGCAGCAAAATCGTGAGAAGAGCGAGCCACCGCAGTGTTCCGTCGGATAGCCTGACAGCAGAGATCGAGACACCACCTCTTTCGACGAGGCGGACGTCGACAAGGGCCCCCTGTATTGGCGTTTCAATTCCCTCGGCTCCGTCGTAAAACTCCTTCAGATACTTCAGCAACTCGGATTTGGTGCGAGGTTCGGAATTGAGTCTATTCAGCATCAACCCGAGGTTGCTGATGTCCTCATCCAAAAACTCGTTGCTAAGTTCCGGTCCGAACAAGTTCCGTGCATCAGAGATGGGCCCGAACTCCCAATTGCGGTAGATCTTGATATCACCAAAAAGCTGACCCAAGTAGGTGAGTTCAGGGTATTGCGCGGGATCCTTGCGCTGGGCCAGGATGGACTGCTGGGGGTTGATCTGCTCCCTCGATAGCTCCCGCTGCGCCCCGTTCATCCTAAGCATCGGCCGTCCGTTGACATATCCAAAATAGGGCTGCGCGTCCTCTTGGCTCTTCGCAGTGAACCCAGCCTCGACCCGCTCATCCTTGACGTCAAGCTGATAGTTCACACCAGTGAACGACAATCGGTAGCAAATGTTCCCTCTTAGGTGAGCGGGATTGGCCGACACCTCGATCGTTGCCGTGGGTAACGACCTCGCCGCCTTCTGACGGACTGGAGGCAACTTCCATAGCCATTCAACTATGCCGCCGCCCTCCCGAATGGGGGTCGCCAAATCCCTGGGAGTGCTCTGCAACAATCCGATGACTTCGATAAAATTCGACTTGCCCGAGCCGTTAGGGCCAATGAGAACATTAAGGGGTTCGAGCGTGATCTCAGAAGAGTCCGGACCGAACGAGAGTAGATTCTGAATGTGCAGACTCTTAATCGCTGGCTTATCAATCATCGGATAGCCGGAAATCTCCTTTTGAGCCTTCCCATACCGTAGATTATACCCCAGTTTGTCTCCACCCGAAACCCTTCCAGGGCCAAGGTGCCCAGGACGCTGCTCCCTGGAGACTTTGATTATCTCTCTCGTGCTGGTAGGTGGTCATTCGCTCGAATCCCCACTCGTTCGTCTTCGCTCACGCTTGTGTCATTGCTCCGTCGGTCGCAAAGCCCGGTAGTTTTCGCCTTCGAGTGCCCCGCTATGCGTTCGCTCTTCCCGGATACGTGGTACCAGATTTTGACTGGCTTCATCCCGTCGTCCTTGCACTGTTGCAAGGACGTGCAGACCTAAGGGCTTGATCCTGCATCCAACCGTTCCGGAAGGGAGTCGGCCCAGTCGGGCGAAGGGCGACCAAGCCCCCGGCCAGGCTGGAGGCAAACGGCGCAGATAGCTGCTGTTAGGCGCAATAGGAGAAGGGGCACAGTGAGCGAAACGTATGTGCACGGCTACCACCCGCGTGAGAACGAACGCCTGCAAGACCAGGCCGGAGCGCTGGTCGACCTCCTGCACTCCGACACGTCATACCCGTCTGGCAGCGCAGTCCTCGAAGCGGGGTGTGGCGTTGGAGCCCAGACGGTTACCCTGGCGCAACGAAGCCCAAACGCACGATTTACGTCGGTCGATGCGTCCGCGGACTCGGTGGCGGAAGCCAGGAGGACAACGGAAGCGGCGGGAATCACGAATGTCCAGTTCCATCAGGCGGACATTTTCGCCTTGCCCTTCGCCCCCGAATCCTTCGACCACGTCTTCGTCTGTTTCGTCCTCGAGCACCTGTCGCGGCCCGTTGAGGCGTTGGCGATACTCAACCGGCTGCTTAGACCCGGCGGCACCATGACCGTCATCGAGGGTGACCACGGATCGGCTTACTTCTACCCCGACAGCAGCGCAGCCCATCGGGCAATCCAGTGTCTGGTCCAGTTGCAGCGGTTGGCGGGAGGCAACGCGTTGATTGGCCGGCAGGTCTATCCACTGATGGTCGAGGCGGGTCTGCACGCGGTTCACGTGTCTCCCCGCATGGTGTATGTGGATTCGAGCCGGCCCGAGCTCGTCGACGGCTTCATCAGGAAGACGTTCACGGCGATGATCGAAGGGGTTCGCGAATCCGCGATTGAGGCCGGCATCACCGGTCCCGAAGCCTTCGATGCGGGGGTCCGAGATCTTCACCGAACGGCGGAGGCGGACGGCGTCTTCTGCTACACGTTCTTCAAGGGAGTGGGAGAAAAGAGGCAACGCGCCTAGTGGACCATTTTAGAAGTACCCTAACATACACGACCCTCACCCACCGCTTCGCGGTCCCCCCTCTCCCCGAGAAGCTGTGAAAGAATTAAACACAGAGGCGCAGAGACACAGAGAAAGAGCGAGAAGATTGTCGTGGAGCGCCTCGATGCCTAGGAAATAACTTGACTTTCAGATAATGACTATAATAGTCTTGGTCCGTATGACCCAGCTAGCCAGTCCGGCGCATGAGCGGCGTTTTACTTACGTGGTAGAATTGCAAAGCCAACACGCCACCTGAACTCGCACGCGGGCTCGGGGCTTTAGTGATTACCGGTATGGTACAACGGAGAGAATTAACCTGGGACTGAATTACATTCTTCTGGAATTTTGGTACAAAACTCATGTTGCAAGTTTCTGCCATGGGACGATTGCGCGGTCCCATGCCAACGGCGTTCTTTCAATTGGCAATCGTCAATCGGCAAGTCGAGGGTAACAGCGGTCAGGAGCAGCAGGGACGGTCATCAATTTTGTTGGACCGAACCCAAATTCGCGCAACTTTTTATTGATAACATGGGACATCTTGGGTTGGGTTTTGGACCGAACCCATTTTAAGCCTCCATGTGATTGAAACGAATTGGTTTATCTTACGGAAAGCCATCATGTGATTGAAAACTATGGGGGTTAATCAGAATCGCCTGGATAAAAGACTTTGCCTAGCGAAAACAGGCATGATTGCGAGGTTCCACGCCGGCACCTCATTCAGTCGGAAAGTGAATCCTGCCAAAACGCACAAAGATGGCAGGAAGCCGGGCTCATTTGAGGCTCGTTTCTTTGAAGACGTGTCAAGCCCTGAGGTTAGTGTCAAGCCCTGATATGCGTGCCGCCGCCTCACAAAAGGTGGGTAGAACAAAAAGCCGAGAGCTTGGGGCTCTCGCTGGTCAAGCAGAGGTGTCGCGCGTCTTCGTAGCGGTGCCCTTTAGAGGACCTGCCCTGAGCGATGCGAAAGGGCGGCACCTTGATTTCAACAAGATGCCCGGCTAAAGCCGGCCTCTACGGGGCGCTCATCGAGCGTCTTCGTAGCGGCGCCCTTTAGGGCGGCACCTTGGTTTCAATAAGATGCCCGGCTAAAGCCGGCGTCCTAGGGTGCTCACAGCTTGCGCCGAGAATAAGGCGACCTGGTAATAAATGAAGGAAGTGAGCGATCGAGCCGATACCCTAGCGAGCGCTGCCTCTGGCGCTGTTTCCGGGCCCGAGCCGCGGATTGCGGAAGCCTGCCTGGAAGCGGGGGCGGCTACCGATCAACTTCGAGAGTCAGCGGGCGCGACAGCGCCGACCAGCAACCAACACCCGGACTACCCCGATTACTTTGCTGCCCTCTACCAGCGATCCGGCGGGGAGAAACTCGGCCTCGCCTTCCCGGCCTTTGCCAGGATCCTGGATGAGGTGGCCACGAAGTATCTTCCGGCCCCAACCGGCGAAGACATCGGCGAGGACATCGGCGAAGACACCCACAAAGAGCCCGGCGAAGACATCCACAAAGAGCAAGCGGAGGCGCTCCTCGGCAGCCTTCACCTGGAGGAACTGGCGCTGGCGCGAGCCTGCGCCCAAGGCAGCGAGCCCGCGTGGGAGATCTTCCTGAACCGGTACCGCGAGAAGCTCTATGACGCCGGAGAAGCGATCGCCCGGGATGAATCGGTGGGGCGCGAGTTGGCCGACGGGCTCTACGCCGACTTGTTTGGCACGCGGCAGGGGCTGGGTGGAGGTCGAATCTCCAAGCTCGATTCCTACACCGGTCGAGGGTCGCTGGAAGGGTGGCTGCGGACCGTCCTGGCCCAGGAGTACGTCAACCGGTACCGCAGCCAGCGGCGGTTGGTGAGCCTGGAAGAGCAGGTGGAAGCGGGCGCGCAGTTCCGGGCCAAGGAAGCCGATGCGGCACCGCCCGACGCGCGCTTGCCGGCCGCGACGGACGAGGCATTGAGCAGCCTCTCCGCCGAGGAACGCTTCATCCTGGCCTTCTACTACCTCGACGGTCGAACGCTGGCAGAGATTGCTGGTACCCTGGGAGTGCATGAGTCGACGGTCAGCCGTCGGGTGGAGAAGATCACGAAGGGGTTGCGCAAGCGAATCGTTCGCGGGTTGAGGGACCGTGGCATGAGCGCGCACGAAGCGGAGCAGGCGCTCGAAGCCGATGTGCGCGACGTTGTGCTGGATGTCCGCGGTCGCCTGGTGCAAGAAAAGGACGGGTGAGCGTTCCACAGTAAGGAGGCGAACTGTGAATGGTGAGTATCAGCTATCAGCACTCAGCTATCAGCGATCAGCGATCAGCAAGAACCGGACTTCTCCTGCTGAGAGCCGATGGCTGAACGCCAGGAACTTTTGAAAACGAAGCCACCGATTTGCTTGAAAACAAAGGATCGCGACTCGGAGAAGTCAGGAACGAAGCCACCGTTGGAATCGAATTGTGAATGGTGAATACCGGCTATCGGTACTCAGCTATCAGCGGCATGAACCGGACTTCTTCTTGCTGATAAGCTGAGGGTTGATAGCTGAAAGCTCTCTGAACGACTGAAAACCGAGAACCAATGTCTCATATACCCAAAACCGTGCTGGCGAGGCTGAGAGATCAGTCCCGAGTCGTCCCTGGCGAGCACACCGATCTCAACTTGCTGGCAGCCTTCGCCGAGCACACGCTGCTGGAGAAAGAAAGGTCGGCAGTGCTGGTCCACCTGGCGGGGTGCGCCGTCTGCCGCGAGTCCCTTGCCCTTGCGTTTCCCGCTGAGATTGAACGTCTTGTGGGCGAGGGAAGTCCGGTCCCTCGGTCCGCGGGCTTCTGGGGTTTACTGCTTGCACGCCCAGCGTGGAGATGGAGATGGATTGCACCTGCGGCGCTGCTGGCGTGCGCGGTGGCTACAGCCTCGATCTACTATAGAGCGTGGCGCGCAGGACAGGAACCCGCCGCGCCCGCGCCCGTGACCTTGGCCTCGAAGGCCGCCGGGACCCCGGCAGCGAAACCACCCAAAATGGCCGAGGAGTCCGCGGCCTCGCCAGTTGTTCCGGAACGCCGGGCGTCAGCACGCGCCGTCAACAAGGAGCACGCTCGGGTCGTGCTTCAACAGGAACTTGCCCTCCGCCAGGCAGCTACCCAAGCCAGCGCTGGTCAACCGCTGGCCAACGGGCCTGCCCTGAGGCTGGCGAGTGCGCCCGAGCCGACAACGCAACCGCCTTTGACCGTTGCGGCCGCTCCTCCCGCCCAACCAGACCAGACAGCAATAGCAGTTCCGAGTCCGCCCCCCTCCGAGAGCCTGGCGGCACAGGTCCCGAGCGCCGATTCGTTTCGGGCCAAAGCAACCGGCGTACCCGAAGCCACCCTTGGCGCGGAGGCGGGAGCGGCACCGCCTTCCTCGCCGGCTCCGCAGACTCCCGCCCCGCTGCCGTCGCCCTCGGCCGCCAGCGCGACCGCAGGGGCAGCGGAGGCCGCCCGGCCCAATGTTGCTCAGCAGAACCGCGAGGAGTTGCGAGCGGCACCGAAGGCAGGGCAACGTGGGCTCATGCACGCCGTGCCGGTCATGAAGGCGGCCTCCGTGGCGCCAGCGCTCTGGAGCATCGAATCGTGGCGCGATCCGTCCGGCAACGTCGTCGGCCGCGTCCAGCGCTCGTTCGATGACGGCAAGACGTGGCAGGAGGTTCATCCGTCTGACGGGGTGGACTTCCGTGCCGTCGCCGCTGTCGGGCCCGAGGTCTGGGCGGGTGGCTCCCCGGGTGGTTCCCACGTCGCGCTCTTTCATTCCAGCGACGCCGGCGTGCACTGGGAGGGCGTCCGCGTGGAGGAGTCGGGCCGCGAACTGAGCGGCGCCATTCGCAGCATCGACGCGGCCGACGCCGCCCACGTCGCCATCACCACCGACTCCGGCCAGAAGTGGCACACTGACGACGCGGGCCGGCATTGGATGCTGGAGGCCGAGTAATCTGATCTGGTTATGGCGAGCTATCTAGCCTATCAATTCCCTCCAACCGCCAAGGTCCCGTGCAGCGGCGTCTCGCGAGACGATCCGCCTACGTGCACCTGATAGTCGCCGGGCACCAATTCCCAGGCGTCCCGATCGGCGTTGAAGATCGAGAGGTAGTGGGGATCGAGCGCAGCCGTCACCGTTTTGGCTTCGCCGGGTGCGAGCTGGACCTTCTCCCACGCTACCAGGCGCCGGAAAGGCTCTCCCGCCGCCGACGGCAGCGTGACGCACACCTGGGCGGTCTCCGCCCCGGCACGGGCGCCGGTGTTCTTCACCGTGAAGCTCACCGCGGGGGACTGTCCCGGCGTGACCTTGAGGTCGGAGTAAGCATAGGTCGTGTAGGAAAGCCCGTGGCCAAACGCAAACAGTGGCGTCTTGCCTTCCGCGTCGTACCACTTGTAGCCTACTTTCAGCCCTTCGTCATAGTCGAGGTCGAACTGCCGGGTATTCTCTTTGAAAGGCGTCCCCGGAAACAGGGCCTTCATATCTTCGGGTCGTCCGGGCGGCTGATGCGCGAGCTCAGGACGCGGCAGGTCTGCCTCCGCTTTAGGGAAGGTGAGGGGCAGCTTTCCGGAAGGGTTCACCTCGCCAAAGAGGATGTTGGCAATGGCTTGCGCGCCGCGGATTCCCGGATACCACGACTCCAACACCGCGCTCACGCTGTCCACCCAGGGCATGATCACCGGACCGCCGGTCTCCAGCACCACGATGGTGTGCGGGTTTGCTGCTGCCACGGCGCTCACCAGCGCGCCCTGTTTCTCGGGCAACGCCAAACTGGGCACGTCCGCCCCCTCGCTGGTATGCTGGCTCACGAACACGACGGCAATGTCCGATGCCTGGGCCAGGCGGGCCGCGGCGGCTGTGTCCGTACCCTTGTTGAACTCGACCTTGGCGTTGGGCACCTTGGTGCGGATCGCTTTGAGGGGCGAGGAGCGATGCCAGACTTGGTCGCCAAAACCGGCGAAACTGCCCGGCGTCGACTCCGCGCTTCCACCCGCTGCGTCAACCTGAGCCGAGCCGCCGCCCGAGAGCACGCCCACGTCGGCATGCGATCCGATCACCGCAATCGATCGAATGGCCGAGGCGTCGAGCGGGAGTTGGTGGTCCGAGTTTTTCAACAGGACCGTGCCCTCCTCGGCGACACGCTGAGCCACTTCGAAGCCGGGGACAGGATCAACCGCCGTGCGATCCGGCGGATGGTCGAAGAGTCCCACCGCGAACTCCGAACGCAGGATGCGGTGCACCATGTCATTGAGACGCGACGTGGGTACCTTGCCGCTTTCCACCGCCTTCTTCAGCGCCTCGCCGAAATGATCGTTGCCGGGCATCTCCATATCGAGGCCCGCCATGGCCGCTTTGGCGACGCTGTGGGTAGCGCCCCAGTCCGACACGACGAAACCCTGAAAGCCGAAGTCTTTCTTCAGCGCGGTGGTCAGCAGGTAGTCGTTCTCGCAAGCGTAATCGCCATTGACGAGGTTATAGGAGCACATCACCGCTCCCACGCCCGAGTCCTTGACGCCGATCTCGAAGGCCAGCAGATCGCTTTCGCGCATAGCACGCCGGTCGACCTTGATGTTGACGTAGTTGCGGCCGTTCTCCTGGTCGTTCATGGCATAGTGCTTCATGTCACCGATGACCCCTTGCTCCTGAAGGGCCCACATTTCCGCGCCCACCAACTTCCCCGCCAGTATGGGACCCTCGCCCTTGTACTCGAAGATGCGGCCGTTGCGCGGCTCGCGCGTCAGGTTGACGCCGCCGCCCAACGACATGGTGTAACCTTGATCGCGCAGCTCCCTGCCGATCAGGGCTCCGTACGCGCGCGCCATCGCCAGGTCCCAGGTGGAGGCCTCCAACACCCCCGAAGGCAGCGCCGTGCAATAGCGACCGAAGACGGAACCGTGCGTGACCCCGACGGCGGCGTCGGCCATCTGGAGGTCCGGAGTGCCGAGCCGGGGAATACCAGGGATGTAGCCGGCGTTGCCGAGGGAGCGCGTCGCCGGCGCCGTGCCGGCGGGCGCAAACAGCGCGAACAACTCCGCCCAGCCGCCTCCGTGCAGCAGCGAGATCTTCTCGTCAAGGGTCATCTGCGCGATCACCAGGTCGGCCCGCTGGTCAGGAGACAGGGTCTTGTCCATCCACGGGCCCTTGGGTTCCTGCTGCTGGAACGGGAATTGCGCCCGCGCCGGGGCCGTGACGATGGTCAGCAGCGCAAGGGCTGGAACGAGGCGCAGGATTCGTAGGGACCACTTTCGAGACTTCATGATTCACCTCGGTTTCAGAAGGTGTCAGTGGGATGCAGTCATCCGCTGGCCCAAAACCACCACCCGAGTGGTGCAAATCAACCACCCGTGAATCGATCCCACCCTGTGTTTTCAAGTGCTTGCCCCAACAAAGCATTGGTAAGCCAGTTGCACGGTGTCGGTTGGAGGTTTTGGTAGGCGATCGTAAGGCTGGAGGCTTGACATGAAGAAACTCATGGTCATGGTTGTCACAGTCGGGTTGGCTCTGGCCACCAACGGCTTTGCCCAGCGGGGCGGAGGTGGCGGCCATGGTGGTGGAGGCGGATTCCATGGCGGTGGCGGCGGGGCGCGGGTCAGCGGAGGCGGCGGGTACCGCGGAGGCTTCGCGGGCGGCGTGCGCGGAGGAACGTACGGCGGCTATCGTGGCGGGTACGGTTACCGCGGCGGCTACGGATATCGCGGTGGCTACGGATACCGCGGCCGGCACCGAGGTTATGGCTGGTGGGGCTTTGGGTTCGGCTATGCGCCATACTGGGGCGGCTACTACGACCCGTACTATTACGGCTGCGATCTTTACTATGACCCCTACGGCTGCGGGTATGGCAACTACGGCTACCCGTATTACGGGGGTGGGGGCGGCGTAATCATCGGAGGTTATGGGCGCGGCTACTACGGCCTTGGGTACTATGGTCGCGGGTACGGGCGCGGCTATGTTGGACGCGGACCGGTTACCCATGGTCCAGTTGGTCGCGGCGCAGTCGGTGGTGGATTCCGCAGTTTCGCCCGGCGCTGAGTGCTGTGGCATGAAACACCGTGCGGCTCCTGGTCGCCGCATCTGAAAACAGCTCTCCCCCTCACGGAGGGTACAGAGTCGAGCAGAGCCCTCTTGCTCCGAGCCCTCAGTGCCCTCCGTCTCTCCCGGGTCGTCCTTCCCATCCGTAATCGCCATCAACATACCAACAACAGAGCAGCCGGCAGGCCTACGCTGAGTGACGGGACACGATGCTCGCGCTCGGTAGCGGGTCATGCTGTAGCGGTGAGTTCACCTCGCCAGATGGCGACGTAAAGCCGCTTCTACTTGACTGCCAGCGCGGCCGATGCCGGCGCCACGTTCCACCCATCGGCCGCCACTACCGGTTTCGACCCCAGCACATCCGGACCAAGATAAGTTGCCGTCACCTCGCGGCTTTCGCCGGGCATCAGCCGGAAGTAGTTGTCGTTCCAAAGCACCGGCAAGACCTCCTCTCCGCCCTCGCCCTTCGTCACTTGCAAATGGACGAAGAACGCCAAGTGCGAACTCGGATTCCGCACCGTTACCTGCGCCACCTGCTCGTCGCCCTGGCGCCGGACCTCACCCGACAGTCCCACCTCGGCACGCGGCAGGTCCTTGAGGCTGGTGAAGTCGGCATAGGACTCGGTCGGGGTGTAATACCACTTGCTGCTGTCAAACTTGAGCACGTCGGGCTTGGTGGAGAGCCAGTAGAAGTTCGAACTCACCAGTTTGCCGGAACCGTCTTCCAGGCGCAGGTCAAGAAAGTAGGTGGTGCTGAGGCTTTGGTCCCGAGGAACCTGAAAGACGCGGCTAGAGCTGTCCGGCGTCACATCGATAGCTGCCTCGTGCGAGAACCCCGGCGTGAGGTCGAGGTTGTAAACCTTGGCCGCCACCCTGAAGTTTTTGGGGCTCTCGTAAGTGGAATTCACCACCACCACCGAGCGATCGTCGTAGGAGAACTGCACGTGCAGCGGCTCGCACGCCTTTTGGGCGCCGAAGTAGCCTCCGGCGGGGCGCAGGGTATAGTCAAAAAGGTGCCAGATCAGCGATGGCCAGGCGTTGTTGAGCATCCACTGGATCACCCCCGTCGACCGGTACTTGTTGCGGCCATACGCCTCGAACATGGCGCGCTCGCCTTCGTAGGTGATGAGCTGCGACTTCTCGACGTAGTCGTCAAGGCTATCGGACTTGCCGTAGCGGCGTTCCAGCGCCTCGGTGAAAACCTTCAGATTCCTGAACTCGCCGCCGCCGGCGTGCATGTCCCAGAAGTTGTCGATGGGCCACAGATGGTCCGGCGGCAGGAAGGTGCGCAGGCTGGCGACGGGCGGGACGGCCGGGCCGGGGCTGGTCTCGGTGTTGAACCCATAGGCGCCGCCGTTCTTGGTGTCTTCCAGCCAGTAGTCAGACGGGACGTACTCGTAGGGTCCGGTCATCTTCACCCCGGTTTGGCCCGATCCGGGCGTGGGGCGCGCGGTAGCCGAAGACTGATAGGGGTTGGGCCACTGCGTTTCCTTGATGACGGAGAGGTACGCGTCCTCCACCTTGGGCGGCGGAGGATTGTCGCTGCCGTAGAGCCAGTCGAGAATGCAGGCGTGCGCGCCTAGCCGCCGAAGCTGGTCGCGCAAGGACTCGGCGGCCACCCCGTAGTCCTCCTCCTTCCAGGTCCTCCACCTTTCCCAATGGTCGCAGCAGCACCAGCCCGCCAGCACCAGGATGCCGTACTTGTCGCAAAGCCCCAGGAACTCTTCGGACTCGAGCTTGCCCTCGAAGCGGATGGTGTTGAGATTCATGCCCAGGACGTAGCGAAGCTGCGCCTCGTCGCGTTCGGGCGAAGGACGTAGCATCATGTCCGGGCACCAGCCGCCGCCGCGAATGAGGATGTTCCGGCCGTTGATTTTGAAGAGCCGGTAGCCCTGGTCGGTGAGCTCCGACGTTATCTCGCGGATACCAAAACGCTGGGCGAGGCGGTCGGAGACTTTGCCGCCCACTTTGAACTGGAGATCCAGGTCGTAGAGGTCTTGCCCTCCCAGCTTCGCCGGCCACCACACCCGCGGTTGGCCGAGATTAAGTTTGGGGAATTGATCTGGTGAGAATGTCACCGTCTTGGTCTCGCCCGGCGCCAGTTCCACCACTTGCGAGAACTCGATCTTTTCGATGCGGCCTGTCAGCGTTCCCTTCACGGCTTTATCCGTGGCGTTGTGCGCTTCAGCGATCACCGTTAGATGGGCGGTAGCGAGCGATGGCAGGTCAAAGTGGGTGGCCACGCGAGGATAGCGAAGCGTCACCGGACCGCTGGTGGTGACATAAACGCCACGCCAGATACCCATATCTTTGTCGGGTGGGGAAGGGTTCCAATCGACCCAGGTGATGGCGAGATCGTCCGGGTGCGGCGGAAAGATTTCCACGGCCAGGGCGTTCCGCTGCCCCGGACGCGCCGCGTCCGTGATGTCGAATTCGAAGAGCCGCCACATTCCCACCAGGCTGTCGGACTTTGCGATCTGGCGGCCGTTCAGCCACACGTTGGCGCGATAATTGATGCCGTCGAAGTGCAGCCACAGGTGCTGGCCATGGGCGACTTTGGGCAGCGCGAACTCGGTGCGATACCACCACGAGGGCCGGAAAGGACTGCCGGCCGGCATCTCGATATTGGAAAAGTTTTGGCCGATGGGGTAACTGACGCCCGGAATCGAGCGTAGGTTCATGGCGAAGTACGGGTCGGGATAAACGTGGTTGCGGACCAGCGCCGCCAGCACCGTGCTCGGCACCGAAGTGGGATACCAGCCCGCCGTTGTGCGCCCGACGGTGGAGAGAACATCACCTTTGTCAGAGGTGGAGGTGGACGATTGAATCGCCCAGCCTTCTTTCAGCTCAATTCTGGAATCCGGCTTGGACGCTGCGCGCGCGGCCGAGCCGCCGGTGGCTACGGCGAGTGCGAGAAGGAAGAGAATGGACTTTTTCATGTTTCCTCCGAAAGTGCAGCATGGCTCAAAACGCACTCACTAAGCAACGGTAAAATGGAATAAGTCGAGAGCCCAAGGCTGAGAGGCACGCGACACGTGCAGAACCGGAGCGGTTGCTGCTTTGCGCACCGGTCGGTGGCGCAGCCAGACCTTATCTGGGAGCGAAATTCCGCTGCAACTTGCAGCACTGTGATATGGTCTGGCGGAGGAAACGGCCATGAGTCGATTGACGCGAAGAAGCTTCACTGGGGCCTTGACGGCAGCAGGCGTTACCACGGCACTCAGCGGCATGCGAGTGCTGGGGGCGAACGACCGCATCCGACTGGGTTTCATCGGCCTCGGGAACCGCGGTGATCAAGTCCTGGATGGCTTCCTGGGGCACAGAGATGCCGAAGTCGCGGCCATCTGCGACCTTTATCAGCCTTACCTCGACTTTGCGGCCAGGAAGATCGGCACCCACCCGAGGCAGTTTAAGGAGTACAAGAAGCTGCTGGAGGTCAAGGATCTCGACGCCATCGTCATCTGCACGCCGGACCATTGGCACGCACTGCAGACCGTCGGAGCGTGCCAGGCCGGAAAGGACGTTTATGTCGAAAAGCCGCTTTCGCTTCGCGTGGCCGAAGGCCGCAAGATGGTAGAGATGGCTCGCCGCCACAACCGGGTCACCCAGGTGGGCCTGATGCGGCGGTCTTCGCCTCTGTGCCAAGAGGCTGTCGATCTCATCCACAGCGGCGGCATCGGCAAGGTCACCAGCATTCGTTCTTTTCACATCGAGAACGAGTGGCCCAAGGGCATCGGCAACCCGCCTGACGAAAACCCTCCTGCGGAGCTGGATTGGGATTCCTGGCTCGGCCCTGCACCGAGGGTGCCGTACAACCGGAATCGCTGCCTTTATCGTTTCCGGTGGTTTTACGACTACTCGGGCGGCCAGGTGACCAACTTCGGGGCGCACTACCTCGACTTCACCCATTGGGCTCTGGGCCATGATACGCCGCTGGCGGTGACGGCGATGGGTGGTAAGCTGGCCGTCGAAGACAATCGCGAGATTCCTGACACGCTCGAGGCCCTGTGGACTTATCCCGGCGGGACACTCGTCACCTTCTCGCAATTCAACGCCAACGGCGCCCCTGCCGATCGCCGCGCCAGCAACATTGAAGTTCGCGGCACCAAGGGCACGCTCTACCTTACTTGGGACAGCTATGAGGTCGTTCCGGAAGGAATCACCCAGGATGAAATCCCGGCTCGCAGTCCGCTTCGTCGCGCCTCCGATTCCAACTACGCGAAGGATCGCAAGGCCGTGATTGCTTCGAGGAAGGCGGAAGGCAAGGATAGCACTGCCCTGCACGCCCGCAACTTCCTGGACTGCGTGCGGAGCCGCGGTCGGTGCACTTGTGACATCGAGGCAGGCCACCGCAGCACCGTGACTACGTTGATCGCGAACATTGCCAACCACACCAAGTCATACCTGGAGTGGGACGCGGGAAGCGAGCACTTTACCAACAACGACAGCGCCAACAGGTTGCTGAGCTATGGGTATCACGCTCCGTACCGGTTGCCGGACTGAAATAGGGTCGACCCGATCTCGGGCCTTTTAGAAATAAGGGAAATAGAGAGTAAGAATCATGGCGATCGAACTCTCGAGGCGTGACTTTCTTGAGCTATCCGCCGCGTGCGCCGCATCGTTCGGAACCGCGGTCGCACCGGCAGCACCCGCCGCTGGACCTTACACCGGTACGCTTTGCCTTTTCTCGAAACCTCTCCCGCAGATGAATTGGCAGCGACTCGCGCAGGCTGCCAAGCGCATAGGATTCGGGGGCATCGACCTTACGGTGCGGCCCGGCGGACACGTCCGCCCCGACCGCGCTGCGGAAGACCTGCCCCAGGCGGCAGCCGCCATCCGTGCGGAGGGACTCGAAGTTCCGATGATTACGACGGCTCTCACCTCTGCCGCAGACCCCACAGCCCGTCCGATTCTTTCCACTGCCGCCAAGCTCTCCATTCCGTTCTTCAAGCCCGGCTATTACGAGTACAGGCTAGTGGACGTGAGGCGTGAACTGGAAGAGGCCGGGGCACAGTTTCGCGGCCTCGTCGAGTTGAGCCAACAGTGTGGTATCCAAGCCGGGTACCACAACCATGAGGAATACATTGGCGCGCCCGTATGGGACATGGCGAGCGTGATCGCGCCTCTTGACTCGCGATGGGTCGGGTTTTACTTCGACCCGCGTCACGCGGTGGCCGAAGGCGGAGTGGGTGGCTGGAAGATTGCGACCCACCTGGTGCTGCCGCGCCTGAAAATGGTTGCCGTCAAGGACTTCTTCTGGGAAAAGACGGCGAAAGGCTGGGTGGCGCAGAACTGCCCTTTAGGCGAAGGCATGGTGGACTGGAAGTACTTCTTCAATGCGCTGGCGAAGAGTGGCTTTCAAGGTCCCATCTCACTGCACCTCGAGTATGAGGTGCAAGGGAATACCGAGGCCGCCCGGCAAGACAACCTACTCGCGGCCCTGCAACATGACCTTGAATTCTTGAAGGGACGCGTGCGCGAAGCCTATTANGAGATCTCCAGCAAGCCTGGCCTGCGATATCGGGCCTATGAAGGTGTGAAAGAATTAAATACAGAGACACAGAGACGCAGAGGAGAGCATGAGAACAACATGAAGATGTCGTTTGTTTCCCCAACGTCTCCAATTTCTTCTATGTGCCTCTGCGTCTCTGCGTTGGAAGCTCTTTCGCAATTACTTCACAGCCTATCGCCCTGGGTAATCATTGCAACAAGGCCACCCCTCGATCGAACGCGCCGCCTTCACAGCTCTCAGGACCGCTTCGGAAACCAACTCGGCAGCCAGGGCGCCGATGACCGAAATCCCGAGGTCGGAACTCACCTTGTTGGTGGACACAGCGAATGTCGAGTCGCCGTCGCCGTTGGTGTGGTACGGATTGATGGTACGTGCGGCGCCGGTCGAAGCCATCATGGCGATCTTGGTCACGGCGGTTTTTGTGAAGCGAACGTTGGTGGCCACGACTGCGAGCGTCGTGCTGTGGAGCACGGGGTCGCGCACCTGGAGAGACGAGGACTTGGTGTTGCCGCCCAAAGTTCTCAGGGTTTCAATGATGTTAGCGAATCCCTTGCCGTCGGGACGACGCGCTCCGGCCAGGATTCTGCCGGTGTGCCAATCAATAATGTCCCCGACAGCGTTTACTACCACCATGGCGCCGATTACGACCTCGCCCAGCCGCAGACTCGCGGTGCCGAGACCCGACTTCATACCTCCCAGACCTCGCCCGGCCAGCATCTTTCCAATCGTCGCGCCCGCGCCCACGCCAACATTGCCTTCCTCAACCGGGCCGGAGGATGCCACTTCGCAGGCTTTGTAGGCGGCGTCGGCGTCGGGCCTGATCCTGCCATCACCCAAAGCGAGATCATCGATCACGGCGCCGACCACGATCGGCACGCGGATATTGGGAACTCCCCAATCAAAGCCGATCTTGCGCTCCTCGAGATAGCGGACTGCGCCCCCGACCGCCGGCAACCCCATGGGGCCGCCGCCGGTCAGCAGCATGCCATGAATGGTCTCGATGGGGCTCACAGGTTGGAGCAGCACTCCCAAATAGGACCCGGGCGCGGAAGCGTCGTAGTCCGCCCCCGCTGTCGCCTCGCCGTCAAAAAGGATTGCCGTGCAACCTGTGGGACGGCGCGCGTCCGTGAAGTGTCCTACCCTGATCCCCTGCACGTCGGTGATTGATCCGTGCGACGCCACCACTCGACCGGTTTGTTCGTCGGTCACGGCATCAGGCTGGCTCAGCCAAGCAACTCCTCCCATGCCGACGACCGCGTGGTTGAATTCCCGCCGATTGATCTGGCTCATACGTCTGCCCCTTTCGCGTCGGCAATTTGTGCCCGCTGTGCCGGCGAGAACGGAGCGCCGGCATTTCGAGTTTGTTTCGGGGCTAGAGTATCGCTTAATCGCCCCGGCGTACAACCGGGATGCGCTTCCTTCCTCTTGGCCCGCGGCGCGGCGAAGGAGAACCTCTGCAGGCCCTGCAGGTCGCGGGTCGTGCCCGTCGTGATCGTGCGTGCTGACCTTGCTTTCACAGGGCGTCAGGTGTATGTTACCCGTCGGCTGGAGAATGAAGAACGGAAATTCCGGTTCATACTATTGCCTCTTGCCGGATGGCGGGAAGCCCTGTAGAACCTCAAAGCCATGACAAGCTCAATTGTGGAGTCACCCAGTGTTGGCGACGGACGCAAGGGATATGAGCTTTTCAATCAGACCCCTCCGCTGGTGGCATATAACCTCTATCTCATCGACACAACGTTGGCGGCTGCAATCGAACGAGAAGGGGCGGCGTGGGCGGTTGCTCAACTCCGCGAACTTGGGGAGTTTCTCGGAACCGAGGACGCACAGCGTTGGGGGTTTGAGGCCAATGAGAACGAGCCTGTATTGCACACCCACGACCGTTTCGGCAATCGTCGTGATGAAGTCGTGTTCCACCCTTCCTGGCATCACTTGATGCGGACCTCCGTCGAGCACAGGATCCATAGTCTTCCCTGGATCGAGCCGCGCCAAGGGGCCAACGTCGCGCGCGCCGCTCTCTTGATGCTGACCGCCCAGAATGAATTGGGTCACACCTGCCCCATCTCTATGACTTTCTCTGCGGTCGCCGCACTTCGCGCCGATCCGAAATTGGCCCGTCAGTGGGAGCCGCGAATTCTGACTTCGATCTACGATCCTCGATTTCGGCCGGCGACGGAGAAGCGAGGCATCCTGGTCGGAATGGGGATGACGGAACGGCAAGGCGGGTCCGATGTCAGGGCCAACGCCACGCAGGCGGAGCGCCTGGCCGATTCCCAAGAGTATCTCATCACTGGGCACAAATGGTTTTGTTCGGCGCCGATGTGCGATGCCTTTCTCATTCTGGCGCAAGCGCCGAAGGGTCTTTCCTGCTTTCTCCTGCCGCGATGGACGCCCTCCGGCGAACGCAATCGAGTCCAGTTTCAGCGGCTCAAGCGCAAGATGGGGAACCGTTCCAATGCCTCCAGTGAAGTCGAATTTGTCGGCGCCTGGGCGCGCCTGATCGGGGAGGAAGGGCGCGGCATTCAAACCATCATGAACATGGTGCAATACACGCGCCTGGATTGCGTCATCGCCGCCGCTGCCTTGATGCGCCAGGCCGTGGTCCAGGCAATCCATCACGCCAGACACCGCAAGGCTTTCGGCAGATTGCTCATCGACCAACCGCTCATGCGCAATGTTCTGGCTGACTTGGCCCTCGAGTCAGAAGCGGCGACCTTATTGATGGTTCGGCTGGCAAGAGCCTTCGACCTCAGCAACTCCGATGAGCGGGAGCGCGGCTTTGCCCGCATCGCCACTGCCATCGCCAAGTACTGGCTGTGCAAGCGCGCTCCGTCGCAGGTTGGAGAGGCCCTCGAATGCCTGGGGGGCAACGGATACGTCGAGGAATCGATCCTGCCGAGACTCTACCGAGAAGCACCTCTTTACTCGATATGGGAAGGGTCAGGGAATGTCATCTGCTTGGACATCCTGCGCGTCATCGCCAAAGAGCCTGACTGCCTCGATGCCATCATTCACGAGATCAGGCTGGGAGGCGGGGCTGAGCGCCGCTTGAACGCGTACCTTTTGAGTGTTGAATCGGACTTAACCAAATTGGCTCAGCAGCGCGGTCGACCGAGTAACCAGGGTTCGGAGGGGGAGGCACGAAGGCTTGCCGAGAGATTAGCCGTGGCTCTGGGGGCTTCTCTCCTGGTGCGTTACGGCTCTTCTGCAGCAGCGGATGCATTCTGCTCATCCCGCATTGAAGGGAATTACGGTCAAACCTTTGGTACACTTCCAACCGAAGTGAATATAGAAGCGTTAGTATCCGCGGTCTCGAATAGCCTCCCGCTCTGACTCCAAGGGGTTCGTGGCCACTAAATCTCGCTGCAAATTGCAGCCACTGAGACATCCGGTCCGTGTCCGGAATTTCGCCTGAAAAGTCGGCTACTCACTCGCCACTGGCCACTCGTCACTGGCCACTCGTCACTGTCTTTGTCATGGCAGTTTCCTGGTTCCCACCGCTTCGCGCACCTGTTCCAGCGAGAGCATGTAGTTGGCGAGCGCCTGGCGATAAGCCAGTTGCGTGGAGCGGTAGCTGCGCTCGGCATCGAGAAAGTCGAGCAGGCTGGCGGCGCCGTGCTTGTAAGCGAACTCACTGATGTCACGCGAGTCCTGCGCCTGTTTCAGATAGCCCGACTGGTAAAGGTCCACCACGTGTCCGTTGGTGCTGAGGCCCTCCCACGCGTTGGTGACGTCGGTCATGACCGTTTCCTCTGCCTCGCCCTTGCTTTCCTCCGCCTGGGTAATCGCATAACGGGTGCGCGCGATCTCGCCCTGGTTGCGGTCCCAGATCGGGACTTCGATATTCATGGTGAAGCTAGCGCTGTTGATGGCGGAAACATGGGTGTAGAACAACGTGGTCGTCAGGTCGCGCTTGCCATTGGCCCGCGCCAGGTCGTTCTGGCTTTTCGAGGCAGTGACGCCCTTCACCGCCGCCATCAGGTCCGGACGCTGCTTCAGCGCCAGGGCTTGCAGGTCCTCCTTGTTGCCGTGCACCGGGGAGTATTCGAGATCGCCCGCCACATCGTAATTCGCCGGCACGGCATCGTAACCCAGCAGTTGCCGCAGGCTGGCCATGGCCTGCACCAGCGCCACCTGCGCCGAGGAAACATCCGTCTCGAACTGGAGCATCTGAATCTTGAGCTTGAGCAGATCGCCCTCGCTGATGTCGCCCGCCTTGTAGCGATCCTCGCTGATTCCCACCGTTTGCTGGAAACTGGCGAGGTCCTGCCGGGCGAACTCAAGCGTGGACTTCGCCAGCAGAACGTTCACGAACTGCTGCCCCACGTTGAACACGAGCGCGCGCTCATTATCGGCCACCTGCGAGCGCGCCACCGACGTCTGGTCATGCGCCGCCCGGATGCGCGCGTCCCGCTTGTGGCCGCGCTCCCAGGTGAAACCCAGGCCGGCGTCGAAATTCGGTGATGGAGTTGAATGTCGCGGTACTGTAATCGTTGGGCGAGAGAGGCACGAAGAGATCGTCGTAGGTAAACAGCGGATTGGGCCGGATGGCGGCGGTGATCTCCTGCGCCTGGCTCTGGTCGATCTGGGTGCGCGCCGCTTTCAAGGCGTGGTTATGGGCGAGCGCCAGTCTTCATTGCCGGGGGCGTCTGCTGCCCGGCGACCGCGCCCGCCGCGAGCATCGCGCCCGCCAGCACGCAAGCCACCCCATGCGTCAACTCGTGGAGTAGGGCCTTCCGTAACGAGTGGTTGCTCAACATGTGGTTTGCACCCTTTCTTCAAAAAAGTGGCGAGTGGCGAGTGGCAAGTGACTAGTGGCTAGAGAGCTTTCAGCGATCAGATATCAGCTAGCTTTCAGCGAACAAGCTCAAGCCCCTTTGTGGCTGAGGGCTGAAGGCTGAGGGCTGAGAGCTTACTGGCCACTGAGCACTCGCCACTCGCCTCTGCGCCCTAACCCTTCTCAGCGCGTCGGGCCATTTCTTTAACCTTTTCGATAAGCTTTGGCAGTTGCGCAAGGCAGGCTTGCTGCCGCTTGTAATCGCCGATGGGACGCGCCGGCGAACCCCACACCACGCTTCCCCGGCGCACGATCTTGCCGGGGAAAATGGCGGAATGGCCGCCAATTTGAACGTTATCTTCGATGCGAATGTGGTCCGCGATGCCCACTTGCCCCGCCATGACGACATAGCTGCCGATCTCAACGCTGCCCGCGATGCCAGTCTGCGCGGCGATGACACAGTGGCGTCCAATCGTAACGTTGTGGGCGACCTGGCAAAGGTTGTCGATCTTGGTTCCCTGCCCGATCACGGTGGTTCCCAACGAGCCGCGGTCCACGGTGGAGTTGCTGCCGATTTCCACGTCGTCCTCGAGGATGGCCCGCCCGAGCTGGGGGAACTTGTGATAGCGGCCCTCGGCGAAAACGTAGCCGAAACCGTCGGAGCCGATCACCACTCCAGCGTGGAGGATGACGCGATTGCCGATCCGCGCGCCGGGATAGACGACCACCCGCGGGTGGAAGCGACAGTCGCTGCCGACCTCAGTTCCTTCGCCAATCACTACGCCCGCGTCCAGCCGAGTCCCGGCCCCGATCTTCGCGCCCCGCTCGATGACGACGTTGGGCCCAACGCTCACGTCGGCCGCCAACACCGCGTCCGCGGCGACGACGGCAGAAGGATGAATGCCGGGGTCGGGCTTGGGACTCGGACGCAACAATTCGACGGCGCGAACGAACGCGAGCTTGGGATGCTTCACCGCGATGGTCGCCGCCGCACCTGGCAATGTCGCGGCTTCCGGTACCAGAATGCAGCCCGCAGGCGATGCCGCCGCCTGCCCCAGCGCGCGCTCGCCTTCGGCGAACGTTAGATCGTCCGGTCCGGCGCTTTCGAGGGCTGCGACACCTCGAATCTCGCGGGCTCCGTCGCCTTGAAGTTTTCCTCCCAGCAAACTGGCAAGTTCTTTGGCCGTCATGGTGACTCCTAAGACAACAGGGAACAGGGAATAGGGAACAGAGAAGAACCTAAGATAACAGGGAATAGAGAATAAGCAACAGAGGGAACTGTTCCCTGTTCCCTATTCCCTTTTCCCGATTTCGTGGAACATTTGCCCCCGGCGTTTCGTTCTTTCAGAATGGCGGAGGAAACGGAGGCTGTCATATGAAGCTGAATCGAGTCATGCTGGCGGGGCTAACCGCAGCGCTGTTCGGGACCGCGGTGTTGCAGGCGGCGGGCGCCGACCAGTGGATTCATATCAAGGTCGATTCGAAAGTCGGCGACGAAGAAAGGGTGCGGGTGAACGTACCGCTTTCGTTCGCGGAAAAGATACTGCCCGCGATCCAGGCGGATTGCCTGCACAACGGCAAAGTCCGCATCGAAGGCAACATGGACAGCGTCGATTTGCACGCCTTGATGGACGCGATCCGGAGCACGGGAGACAGCGAGTTTGTGACCGTGGAGAGCAAGCATGAGCATGTGCGAGTGGCCAAGCAAGGCGCCTACATGCTGATCAAGGTGCGCGATGAGGACTCCTGGTCGAAAAAGGCGGATAAGGCCGAGACGGTGGACGTCAAGGTGCCGCTCTCGGTGGTGGAGGCCCTGCTGTCCGGCGGGAAGCACGAACTGGACCTCGCCGCCGCCGTCCGCGCCTTGCGGGCGCAAGGTGACACGGAATTGGTGACGGTGAACGACGGCGAGGAAACCGTCCACATCTGGGTGGACTCGCAGAATACTTCGGAGTAGTGCCGGGAGGGTCCCATGGCGACCAACGCCGAAAGCATTCGGAATGTGGCCATCTTCGCTGGAGCGGCGCCGCGCAGCGTGGCGCCGCCGGACGTAGCGCGTGCCCAGGTGGGATCGCGGGCGCAGCTCGCGCTTTTCTGGAAGACTACTCTGTTAGTCGTCGCGTCGCTGGCCGCGCTCGGCGCGCTGGTGGTGGCCAGCACCGGCGTCATCTGGGTTTCGATTCAGGAGAAGCAGCCGGGCGGGACCCACCTGCGGCTGGCGGTCCCTGCGATCCTGGTTCCACTAGGGCTACGGTTTGTTCCCCGTCATGTTTGGCGGGAGCAGGCCCCTCAGGTGCAACCCTGGATGCCGGTGGTGAAGGCGGCGGCGGACGAGTTACGAAAGTGTCCCGACGGCACGTTCGTCGAGGTGAGAAGCCGGAGCGAGTACGTCAACATAGCCAAACATGGCGGGGAGATGGTGGTGGACGTGGACGATGGCGGCGATGCGGTACACTTCTCGTTTCCCATTTACCTGCTGGGCTCGGTGGCGCATCAAATCGAGGCCGACGGCAGCAAGCGCTAGAAGAGTTGCCGATTGCCGATTGCCGATTGTAAGAGGAGGCTCATTGACGATTGTGGATGGCCTATTGAAACGATCGCGGGCCTTGCCTACTCTTGTCTTCCAATCGTCAATCGTCAATCATCAATCAGCAATTCATTCGAGTTGAACCGCGTCGCCGATGGCGATCTCCCGAGTGCTCGCCACCACCACGGCCACGGCTGACTTCCCTTCGACGGACAGGATTACCACTTCGCCCACCGATTCCTGGGGCGTGGCCGGGAAGTGAAGGAGGCCTTGATAGAGGAAAAGGGGTCGTCCGCGGTCGGCATGGACGATACGGTAGACTTGGCCGGCATGCACGCCGTCGCGCGACCCACGGTTGATGTAGGCAAGATCGCCTTGCCCAAGGTCGGAGTCATTGCGAGGGCTGCCGATGATGGTTCCCCGAACCTTCTGGTTGGGCGCAGCAAAGCGGTCAAAAGGGACGCCGGCGGCGTACTCAGGGATGGGACGGGGCTGGTAGAGCAGGGCGATGTCCCCACGCAAAATCGGGCCGCAAGAGAAGGTGATTTGGGCCACCGCGGCCTCAGGAGTTTTCCTGATCACGCGGGCGCGACCGGCGTCGTCGTAGGGGTGGCCGCTCTTGCGAATCTGCTCGCGTTGGCCAGGCGCCCACGACACCGGAGGGATGATGTTCTCGTTGGTGCCCGTCAGACGCAGAAAGAAGGGGAGGGCCGCAACCTTTTCCGGGCGCACGAGGCGGAACTCGGTCCCTTCCGCGATTCCGCCCACGTTGCCGCGAAGATAAATGAAGTCGCCGGCGGTGTACTGGCGAATCCGTTCGTGGAAATCGTCGTCGGCTCCTTCGAGTACATAAATGTCCTTCGGCACAGGGGCCGCGGCGATAAATCCGGAGCACTCGGATTGCGTGGGCCTCGACACCGGAAGTTGCTTTCGCTCCTGCGCCGCACTGGGCGCAGTGGCGAGCAAGAATACAATGGTAAGGCTGAGAAGGTGTGAAATAATTGCGCGGGACCTTCCAACACAGAGACACAGAGGCACGGAGAAAAATGGGAAACGTCGGCAAGCAAACGACATCTCCATGTGATTCTCGTTCTCTTCTTTGTGTCTCTGTGCCTCTGTGTTTAATTCTTCGAACGTTCTGAGTGGTCGGTGTCTCATGGTTCCTCCGGGCGGGCTGCCCGCAACCTCTCCTAACGATACGCCCTTTCTTACTATATCGTCAATACCGATTGCGAGGATGAGTTTCAGGTATTTTGCCGGTGAGAAATCTGACCCACCACACTCAATTCTTGACGGTGGCCAGTGGGCAAGAATTGACGATTGACGATTGTCGATTGCCGATTGAAAGACCAGCGCGGCTTGCGTCTTCTCTTCCAATCGTCAATCGGCAATCGTCAATTCCTGCCCCCTAGCCACTGCCGAGAATCACTCGGGCAACGTGAAGACCACATCGATTTCCGTTTGTACCTCGATCGGGTCCCCGTTCAGGAGGGTCGGCTGATAACGCCAGCGAGCGACCGCGTCCATCGCCGCCGCCGTCAGCAGCGGAGGTCCGCTGATCAACTTCAATCCCTGGATGGTTCCGTCGATGCTGATGAGGGCTTCGAGCTTCACCGTACCTTGTACGCGAGCCATCCGGGCAAGTGGCGGGTACTCTGGCCTCGGGCCATAGATAAGCTTCGCGGCCTCGACTTGACCGCCTAGGCGCACGATCGTCGTCTGCTTCTTTGCTGGCGGAGGCGGCGGAGGTGGTTGGGAATTGCCGATTTCGGAGAGACTATAGGGCACTCCGGCGAGTTCGCCGGTGCCGCCCGGAACGCCAGTGTTCCCAGGAGGCAGGTCTTCCGGCGACTTCGGCATATCCCGAACCAGCCGGATCGAACGAGGGATCATGGTCGGCGCTGCAAGAAGGTCGCGAAGGGCGGGCTGGTGCACCAGCCTCGCACCGGGCGGTCGCGATGCCGCATGGTAGCGTACGGGGGGCGTGGGCGGGCTGAGGATCTCGTGAGTCCATTGCGATTCGGGGAGAGCCTCCGTGTAGATCAATGGCAGCATCACCAGCAGGCAGAGCAATCCGATCTGGAAGACATACGCCATAGGGATGGCGGCGCGTTTCCAGTCGCCGGTCTTTCGCGCCGAATACACCAGGTAGATCAGAAAACCGGGCAGGCTGAGAACTAGCGTCAGAAACAGCCAGGGCCACGCGCGTGACTTGAACCGCGCTGCGTCGGCGAACACATAGCACAGCATCAGCGTTTGCAGCGTGCACATCAATCCGGCGGCGGCCGCAATCACAGCCAGTCTGGTCTGCGGCGTCGACCGGGCGTGCAAGATCGAAAGGGCAATGCCAAAACAGACGCATCCAGCCAGCAGGGACAGCCCCCAGTGGAGCCTCCTCAAGACCGGCTCCCGCAACGGCGAGGAATCGAGCAATGTGCTGAACATACCACACCTCCTGCGGCAAACCGCCGCGACAGTTGTATGCCCCCGTGAGCCTTCGCAGGCTTCAGGTTGCTCGGCATTCGCTTTTATCTAGCCACGTGGACCGGTCCCTGTTCTCTCTGCCCCCAATAGACACCGGGGCTCGCGCCGATGTTTCAATACTTCCACCGCATGTCATTCGGAGCCAGGCCGGTAGACGGTAGACGGAATATGGGGAAGAGGGACTTCTTCTTCGCCCTTATTCCATCTACCGTCTACCAGCCTGGCTTCGCTCAGAATGACATGCTGGAGAAGCTAGGACAGCGCCGAAATTTGGCTTGATCCTTTGCCGGCGATTTCCTAGAATGAAAGTCGAACGAACGTTCGATTAAGGTTGGGCCGCTGGGAATGAATCGCAAGTCGGCAAAGTTCGATCGGAAGCTGGAAGAAATCCTGCGTGAGGCGGCGGCCGTTTTCCGCTCCCTGGGATACCACCAGGCTTCGATGCGCGATATCGCCCACGCCACTGGCGTAAGCCTGGCAGGGCTCTACTACTATTCCCCCAGCAAGAAGCACCTGCTCTACTTGATCCAGCGGCACGCGTTTGAGGAGCTTCTTGCCTCCGCCCGCGCGGCCCTGGATCTCATCGTCGACCCAGTGGAGCGCCTCCGGACCTTCGTTCGCCTTCACCTGCAGTTTTTCCTGGAGCACCCCAACGAAATGAAGGTGCTGACGCACGAGGAGGAATCTCTCGAAGATGACCTTCGTCGCGAAGTGAACGCCATCAAGAAGGTCTACTACCAGCTCTGCTACCATCAGGTGGAGGCGCTGAAGCAGGCGCGCAACCTCGCGGGGCTGAACACACGCCTCGCGGTGCTCTCGCTTTTCGGCATGATGAACTGGATCTACACCTGGTACAACCCCAAGGTGGACCCCGACTCCGTCGCCATGACGCAACTAATGACGGGTATTTTCCTGAATGGAATCACCGGGGCTTGGGGACGGGGCGCAGTCGAGCGGGCAACCGCCGGGCCGGCAGTCCGGGTGTCCGGCCCCGGGAATGGAGAGCAGCGAAGCCGTCGCGGCAACGGCGCCGGCACGCCGGCCAACGGCCACTCCGTCGGCCGCGGATCGCCCTTATCGAGGCCAGGGCGCCGTGCGCCAATAACCTCGTAGTGGGGGTTCGGGGTTCGGGATTCGCAGAGGAAGACTACGGTGCGGGGATTTGTTCTACGAGCCCGAGATCCGAACCGCGAATCATGGTTCCTCTGCGAACCCCGAACCCCGAACCCCGAATCCCGAACGCCGATATGTTAGCGTACTTATGAAATGAACGATTTGGGAGGAGACGAATGGCCACCGCAACAGCTTCAGCTTCAACCGTCGGCACACTGATCAACTACTCGGCTGAGGGCGGGATCGCCTGGATCGAAATGAACGATCCCCCGGCCAACACCTACACCTACGAAATGATGCAGCATTTGGATCACGCCATTCTGACGGCGCGAATGGATTCGTCTGTTCACGTCATTATCCTGCGTGGTGCAGGCGAGAAGTTCTTCTCGGCTGGTGCCAACATCAAAATGCTTTCCAGCGTGACTCCGGAGTTCAAGTACTATTTCTGCCTGCACGCCAACGAGACGCTGAACCGCCTGGAGCAGACGCCCAAGTTGGTGATCGCCGCCCTCAACGGCCACACCGCGGGCGGTGGACTGGAAATTGCGCTGGCGGCGGATATTCGCCTGGCTCGTCGCGATGCGGGCAAAATCGGCCTGCCGGAAGTAGCGCTCGGCGTTTTGCCGGGCACCGGCGGCACGCAACGGCTCGCGCGCCTGGTCGGGAAATCACGCGCCATCGAGTTGATGGCCACCGGCCGCACTTTCTCCTTTGAAGAGGCAGAAGAGATCGGCCTCGTGAATCAGGTTCTTGACCGCGACGACTTTTTCGAGCAGGTTACTGTCTACGCCAAGCAGTTCCTGCCGCCGCAGAAGGCGGCGCGCGCCGTCGGTCGCATCAAGCGCTCGGTCCAGTCGGGCCTCGAAATGGCGTTCGGCGAGGGCTTGGCCTTGGAGCGCGAACTTCAGCAGCACCTTTTCCAGAGCGAAGACGCGCACGAGGGCCTGGTAGCCTACGTGGAAAAGAGGACGGCGAATTTCAAGGGGAAGTGAAGAAAAGGAGTCAGGAGACAGGAGTCAGGAGTCAGAATGAAAGGTGCGGTTTGCTGGTCTTCTATTTTCATGCTGACCCGGAAGTCATGGAAAGGGAGTCGGAAGACAGCGTTCAGAATAAGACTAAGGATGTCCTTCGGCTAGGTGCGTCTTCATTCTGACTTCTGACTCCTGTCTCCTGTCTCCTATTTTTCTATGAAAATCGCCCTCTCAGTTGCGGAGAAAGAAATCGCCAGGGGGGCAGAGTCCCCCTATTTCAAGGCGATGGTCGCTGCGGGGGCGAAGCCGGAGGAGCTTCGATTGGTGAACCCGCGCGATGCCCGTCGCGCGCGGGCGGAGGAGTTCGACGGCATTCTGTTTGCCGGCGGCCGAGATGTGGACCCGGAGTTCTACGGCGAAAAGACAAAGTACGATACCGTCGAGGTGGACCGCGCCCGCGACGAATTCGAGATGGGATTGCTCGATCGCGCGCTCGACCTGCGGCTGCCGGTGCTGGGCATTTGCCGCGGAATCCAGATGATCAACGTGAAGTTTGGGGGCACTCTTTATCAGGAACTGGCCGAGGAAATGAGTGGGGGCCACCGGCAAGAAGGAAGCCGCAGCGCCGTTACGCACGGAGTGACGGTGACCGATCCCGACTCCCAACTAGCAGAGGTGTTTACCGGAAGTTGCCGGGTCAACACGCTGCACCATCAGGCGATCAAGCGCTTGGGTCGTGGCCTCAAAGTGACGGCCCACTCCGAGGACGGCTTGGTGGAGGCGGTGGAGGCGGCGGACGAATATCCGTTTCTGATGGCAGTTCAGTGGCACCCGGAAGAGTTGGTGGAGGAGCACGCCGAGCAACGCAAGCTGCTGGGGCTTTTCATCGCCAAGTGCCAGGAAAGGGCCGGGCGCCGAATGTCGGCTCCAAAGGCGTAAGAGCCGAGGCCACCGCCATATAGTCTTGGCTAGAGCGGCTAGCCGGAAATATAGGCCCGAAACGACCGGATGGAGGATAACCAGCTTAGCCCTCGAAGGGTTTCGACGATGCATCGCGAGTTGCCGGACTATCTGCGGCCGGGTCTTGACGTGGTCTTTGTCGGCTTCAATCCCGGAGACCGCTCTTCCCGCATCGGTCACTACTACGCGGGGCGCGGCAATCAGTTCTGGAGCTTTCTTTTCGAATCGGCGCTGATCCCCGAGAGACTGCGGCCGGAGGAGGACCATCGCGTGTTTGAGTTCGGCGTGGGGATGACCGACGTCGTCAAGCGTTGGTCACGCTCGTCGAGCGACTTACGCGCCGCCGATTACCGCGATGGTGTTCCGCGACTGATCGCCAAACTGACACGCTTTCAACCGCGGGCTGCGGCTTTTAACGGCAAGGTTGCCTACGAGATGTTCAGCGGTCGTCCGGCGCGCCTTGGCTTGCAACGGGAAACCATCGAGGGAGTTCGTATCTTTGTTCTGCCCTCAACGAGTGGCAGGAACGGAAGTCTGACGCGGGCGCAAAAGCTGGTGCATTTCAGGCGCCTGGCGCGGTGGGTGAAACGACATGACGAATGAGCCGGTACTTCTCCAGCGCGATGGACCGATTGCGACGATCCTTCTGAATCGGCCCGAAAACCTCAATGCCTTCGGAGAGGGAATGCACGAGGCGGCGGCGGCGGCGATCGATGCGGTCGCTCACGACCCCGCCGTCCGGGTCGTCGTCATCACCGGCGCCGGACGCGGTTTCTGCTCGGGTGGCGATGTCAAGAAAATGGTCGAGCTGAAGCAGGCTGGGCAGTCTGCCGTTTTCCGTGAGTATCTCGAGGCTGGCAACGGCCTGGTACGTAGCCTCCGGCGGATGCCGAAACCCGTGCTGGCCTCGGTCAACGGCACCGCTGCCGGCGCGGGCATGAACCTGGCGCTTGCCTGCGACCTGCGTATCGCCTCCGAGCAGGCGACGTTCACGCAGGCTTTTGTTAGGATCGGCCTGCATCCCGACTGGGGCGGCACATTCTTCCTGCCGCGTCTCATCGGAATCGGACGCGCCATCGAGATGTTTGCGCTGGGCGATACTGTCGGCGCTGCCGAAGCCCTTCGTCTGGGCATTGTGAACTTCGTGGTTCCACACGAGCGACTGGCGGAAGAAACGCACAAACTGGCAGCGCGGCTGGCGGAGGCCCCGCCGCTGCCTCTCATCCTGCTGAAGCACTTCGTGAACGAGCGGCTTGAGACCGAGCTGGATAAGTTTATGGAGCACGAGGTCAGCGCGCAGATGAAGTGTTTTGACTCCGGGGATTTCGCCGAAGGGCTGAAGGCGTTCCTCGAAAAGAGGAAGCCTAATTTCAAGGGATCTTAGATTCGGTTAGCGCTCCGTGGCCTAGGAGAAGTGGCTAGTGACTAGTGGTTAGTGACTAGCAAAGACACGAGATACAGAGCGGTAGTTTTGCTAACTTGAGCTTCGGCTTCTTGAACTAGCCACTAGCCACTGCTTCCAAGGTTGGAGGCCTTATGCTGAGAATATCGAACTTTGACGACTGGATCGACTACTTCTATGGCTGGCAGAAGGAAATCGGTCTCGACGCGCCTGAATTCCGCGAGTATAAGTTCGAGGCGAAGTACGGCGAGTTACCGCTGAACGAGATCCAATTCGGTGACTACAAAGGGCGACTGCGCTGGAAGACGATCATGCACATTCCGGACCAGCGCATTCGCGACGCGGCGCTGAACCTGATCGTCTACCAGGGCGACACGGAGTTTGCGTCCGTCGAGCAGCAACGTCACCTCTTTGAAACCGCGCCCAGCCGCTACGATTACCTGAGTCTGGTGCGCGTGATGACCGAGGAAATGCGCCACGGCTGGCAGATGAGCCACATTCTCATCAGCCAATTCGGACGGTCCGGGCGCACCGAGGCGCAGAAGTTGCTGGAGCGCCGCGCCTTCACCGATGACCGCCTGCTGGGCGCGTTCAACGAAATCGTCGAGAACTGGCTCGACTTCTTCACCTACACCCAGTTCGTGGATCGTGACGGCAAGTTCCAGTTGACGATGCTCTCGCACTCCTCCTTCCTGCCCCTGGCGCAGAGTATGCCGCCCATGCTCAAGGAAGAGTCGTTCCATTTGGGCACGGGCAACAATGGCCTGCGCCGCATCGTCCAAGCCGGCAAGATCCCCACGACGATCATTCAGAGGTATTTTAACAAGTGGCTGCCCACGTCGTTTGACCTGTTCGGGACCGACCATTCGTCGTCCGCACACTGGGCCTATGTGTGGGGATTGAAAGGAAGGTACAACGAGGGTGACACGGGCGAACAGGCGGACAAGGACAACCTGAACGACGCCGCGCGCGCGCTTTATTATCAGGAGGTTCAGAAGCTCACTGACTCGCTGAACAAGTTGGTATCCGAGGACCAGCCGAAGATTCAGGTGCCCGACATCAAGTTCAATCGTAAGATCGGTAAGCACGCGGGAAAGTTCTATACCGTCGAAGGCAAGGAGCTGACGGCCGAGGAATACGCGCAGTATCTGCCCACCGTGACGCCGACGGAGGCTGACAAAGAAATTTTGAAGTCGATCTTCAAAGAGAAGGGCTGGATCGCGCCCAAGAAGGAAGAGGAATTGAGCCATTGAGTCAGCTAGCGCTGTCAGCTCTCAGCCATCAGCTATCAGCAAGACAAGCGGCCTTCCAAGACAAGCGGCCTTCCTTGCTGACGGCTGATGGCTGACGGCTGAGAGCTAGCGATCTGATGACTCAATTCTTCTCGGTTCTTCGAAGGGAGTAAGAGCATGAGTGACATTGAAATCACGCCGCAAGAAGTTGACCAGATGCGTAAGTCAGGCACCGACTTTGTTTTGATCGACGTTCGCGAGCCGTGGGAATACGATACGGCGCGCATCGAAGGCTCAACGCTGATTCCCATGCGCCAGGTGCCGCAGCGGGCGAGCGAAATTCCCGCTGGCAAGCCGGTGGTGGTTCACTGCCATCACGGGGGCCGAAGCCTCCAGGTGGTCCGCTGGCTTCGCCAGAACGGAGTTGAGGCTCGAAACCTGACCGGCGGGATCGACCGCTGGGCCTTGGAAATCGATCCCAACGTGCCGCGGTATTGAGGTTCGAAACTCGAAGCTCGAAATCGAGGGTTTGTGAACCAGGAGACGATTCAACTCCACATTAACGGCAAGAAGTTTCAGATCGAGACGGAGCCCAACCGCCTGCTGCTCGACGTTCTGCGCCAAGACCTCGGCTTGACCGGTACCAAGCGCGGCTGCGACGACTCGAGTTGCGGTGCCTGCACGGTGCTGATCGACGGTGAGCCGCAGATGTCCTGCCTGATGCTTGCAGTTTGCTACCAGGACTGCGAGATCACCACCATCGAGGGCGTTGCCACCCTCAGGGGAAAGGACAACGAACTCGACCCGTTGCAGCAAGGCTTTGTAGTGGAAGGCGGCGCCCAGTGTGGCTATTGCACGCCGGGGATGATCCTGACGGCCAAGCACCTCCTCGCCCAGAATCCCGATCCCACGGAAGACGAGATCAATCAGGCGCTTTCCGGGAACCTCTGCCGTTGCACGGGCTACACGCAAATTCTGGCGTCGGTGCGCCGGGCCATCGAACTGCTCCGCGATCCCGCATGGCGGGACCAGGAGGCGCAGTCACGATGAGCTTGGATCCTGCCCTGGTTCCGAATTCGCGGAACGGCTCGAACAGTTCCCTCGTGGGCGCGCGGATCCCGATGGTGGATAGCGTCGACAAGGTCACCGGCGCCGGCAAGTACACCGACGATCTCACCCTGCCGGGGACGCTGGTCGGCAAGATACTGCACAGCCCCCACGCCCACGCGCGCATTCTCTCTATTGACGCTTCGGCGGCGGAGCGCCTGCCCGGCGTGCACGCCGTCGTCACCGGCCGCGAAACACCGGTGAGGTACGGCATTCTCCCCGTCGGTCACGATGAAACGATCTTCGCGACAGGGAAAGTGCGATACATCGGAGACAACGTCGCCGGAGTCGCCGCCGAGTCTGAGTCCGTCGCAGAACAAGCGCTGCGGCTAATCAAGGTGGTTTATGAGGTGTTGCCCGCATACTTCGATCCCGAGAAGTCGATGCAGGCGGAGACGAACCTGATCCACGACGACAAGCCCCAGAACATCGAGAAGGAGTACCACCATCATTTCGGCAACGTCGAAGCAGGCTTTGCCGAGGCGGACTACATCCGCGACGACCGCTTCGAGTGCGCCGAGGTGACCCACGCGGCGCTGGAGCCGCATTCGACGCTGGCGAAGTTCGATCCTGACGGAAGCGTGACGGTCTGGTCTTCAACGCAGGTGCCCTACTACCTGATGAGAACTCTCGCCGCCACTCTCAAATTGTCAGAGGAAAAGGTGCGCGTCATCAAACCGCTGGTGGGCGGCGGATTCGGCGGCAAGAGCGAGGTGATCCCGCTCGAACTCGCCGCCGCCGTGCTGGCGCGCAAGGCCGGGACTCCGGTGAAGATCACTTACACGCGCGAAGAGGTGTTCTACGCGCACCGGGGGCGGCCGCGCCAGATCGTCGAACTCAAAACCGGAGTGAAGCGCGACGGCAAAATCACCGCCGTCGAGGCGCGCATCGTCCAGGACGGCGGGGCCTACTGCAGCTACGGCGTGGTGACGATCCTCTACTCCGGACAGTTGCTCAACGCCATGTACGACATCCCGAACGTGAAGTTTGATGGCTATCGCGTTCTGACCAACAAGCCGGCGTGCGGCGCCATGCGAGGGCACGGCACCGTCAACTCGCGCTTCGCCTTCGAGACCCAGCTCAACATGATCGCCGAGGTGCTGGGCATCGACCCCGCCGAGATTCGCCGGCGAAACCTCTTGCGGCCGCCCTGCGTGACAGTGAACGGGCTCCGCGTGCTCAGCTACGGGTATCCTGAATGCCTGGAGAAAGTGGTCGAGCGGTCCGGGTGGAAACGGAAGTACGGCAAGCTGCCTTACGGGAAGGGAATCGGCCTCGCCGGCAGCCACTACGTCAGCGGCGCCGCGAATGCGATTGTACGCGCCGAAATGCCGCATACCACCGTGGATATTTCCATCGACCGCTCCGGCATGGTCACCATTTACACTGGCGCAGCGGAAATCGGGCAGGGCTCCGACACGATGCAGGTGCAAGTGGTAGCGGCGGAGCTCGGCATTGGTCTCGACCGGGTGAAGATCGTGGCCGCCGATACGGCGCGAACGCCGGTCGATCTCGGCAGCTACTCCAGCCGAGTCACGTTCATGGCCGGCAACGCGGCCATCGCGGCGGCGCGCGAAGCGAAGAAGCAGATCCTGGCCGCAGCGGCTCGGAAGCTCGACACCACTCCTGAGAACCTGGCGCTGGAGGGCGAACGCATTACGTGCCGCGATCCCGCATGGCGGGACCTTTCGCTGAGCTTTGCCGAGACGGCCGCGCTCGCCGTCGGGTCCGATGAGGCGCTGCGCGCCAGCGGGTCGTACTCGCCGCCGGCCAGCGCGCAAGGCGGAAAGTACAAGGGCGCCGGGGTGGGCCCATCGCCCGCCTACAGCTACAGCGCTCAGACCGCGGAAGTGACGGTCGATCCCGAGACCGGCGAAGTGAAGGTGGACCGCGTCATCGCCGCCCATGACTGCGGCAAAGCGATCAACCCGCTCGCCGTTGAGGGCCAGGTGCAAGGCTCGGTGTGGATGGGACTCGGCCAGGCGGTGCAGGAAGAAATGGTGTGGCAAGGCGGCCGCCTCATGAACCCGGGACTGCTGGAGTATCGCAGCGCCTCGACGCTCGAGTCGCCGCCCATTGAGACCATCATCGTCGAGTCGAACGACCCGGAGGGTCCGTTCGGCGCCAAGGAGGCCGGCGAAGGATCACTTGCCGCGACCATCCCCGCGGTGGTGCAGGCGATTCATGACGCCGTGGGCGTGTGGATCACATCGCTGCCGGTCACGCCGGAGAAGGTCCTCAGGGCGCTGGAGGAGAAGAGGCGGCGGGAAGAATTGAGCTATTGAATTGAACCATTGAGCCATTGAACCACTGGGTCATTGCGCGATTGGGGTGATTGATAGGTTGATGCGTTAGAAAGAGGCCACTAACTACCAAGATGAGCTTGCCTTCGTTTGACGTGATAAGACCGCGCACGCAGCACGCGGCCGTTGATGAGTTGGCGCGTTACGGCGCCGAAGTGCAGATGGTGGCGGGCGGCACCGATCTGATCCCCAGCATGAAGCAGGGGCTCTTCGCGCCGCGCGTGTTGCTGGACCTTAAGCCGCTCCGCGAGCTTGACTTCATTCGCTTCGATCCCGAACAGGGGCTTTCCATTGGCGCACTCACCCGCATCTCGACCATCGCCGGTTCGCGCGTCATCGCCGAGCAGTTTCCCGTGCTGCACGAGGCTGCGAAAACCATCGCCAGCCCGTTGCTGCGCAATATGGGGACGCTGGGCGGCAACCTCTGTCTCGATACGCGCTGCCTCTACTACAACCAGTCGCACTTCTGGCGCGACGCCCTGGGTTACTGCATCAAGAAAGACGGCTCCGTCTGCCACGTGGCGCCCGGCGGCCACTTTTGCTGGGCGGTGTTCTCCGGCGATACGGCTCCGGCGCTGCTGGCGCTCGGCGCGACCGTGCGACTGGCGAGCCCGCGCGGCCCTCGGCAAGTGCCTCTGGAGGAGTTCTACGCGAACGACGGCATCGTCCACATTGCGAAGGCGCGCGACGAAATCGTTACCGGCATTCGCGTTCCGGCGTCGAATGCGGGCTGGAGTGGGGTCTACAAAAGGCTGCGCATCCGGCAGTCGATCGACTACCCGCTGGCAGGTGTGGCGGCTGTGATGCAGAAGGACGAGGCCGGCGTCTGCCGCGAGGTCCGCGTGGCGCTGACGGCGGTGAATCCCGCGCCCAGGCTGGTCGACGCCGCCATCCTGAAGGGCAAGGCTTATGACGCCGGCTTGGTGGAGCAGGTCGCGTACGAAGCCATCCGTACGGGAAAGCCGCTGCGAACTTCGGCGTCCACGCCCGAGTATCGTCGCCAGATGATTCGCGTCTTCGTGCGACGCGCTCTGCGCGAGCTCTGGCTAAACGGCCGGGCAGAAGAATTGGGTGTTACAGCACACTAAAATCGATTTGCGGTTCTCCGGGGACCGCGCTACACTGCGCCATGCGACTAACGTCCCTGGTCTGTTGCGTCCTGACTGTGGTCCCCTCGATGGCCCAAACGCTACGACAACCGAATCTCGAAGCCCAGCACAGTGCCATGAAGAAGCTGGGATTCCTTGTGGGAAGATGGAGTGGGGAAGCCCGCCTCCTGCCGCCTCAAGGTGAACCGGTGGTTCTGGCTCAGACTGAGGACGCACAATACAAACTCGATGGCTTGATCCTGACGATTGAAGGGGTCGGTCGTGCGAAGGCTGATGGTAAACTTGCCCTTCAGGCGTTCGGGATCATCTCTTACGATGACGAGAGTGGCGCCTATCGCTTCCGCGCATTCAATGACGGACGGTTCCTCGAGTGCGAGGTAAAACTGACGGAGGATGGCAGAGGCCTTACCTGGGGCTTCACGCTCGGGCAAGCTAGAACCAATTCCCGATTGCGCATCACCGATAAGGGCGACTGGACTGAACTCCACGAGATTTCGATCGGTTCGGCACCCCCGCGGAAGCTAATGGAACTGACGGTCAGCCCCAAGAATTAGCTGTCCCTAGCGCTTCGCGCGATTTCATGACGACCAAGATTTATTTCGTTCAGGGCGACATCACCGAGATGAACGTGGACGCCATCGTTAACGCGGCGAACACCGACCTCTTGCTGGGCGCGGGCGTGGCGGGAGCGATTCGCCGCCGCGGTGGAGCGCGAGTCGAGGAGGAATGCGAGCGGGCCGGTCCCATCAAGCTGGGCGAGGCGGCGGTGACCACGGGCGGCAATCTCAAGGCGCTTTACGTGATTCACGCCGCCAGCATGAGATTGGGCGGCCCGACCACCGAGGAGTCGTTGCGCTCCGCCACGCGCGCCAGCCTGCTGCGCGCCGAAGAAAAGACGATCAAGAGCATCGCTTTCCCCGCCATCGGCACCGGTGTCGCCGGGTTTCCCCTAAAGGAGTGCGCGCGGATTATGATCGAGCAGGTTCGCGAGCACCTCAAGATGCGCAGCACCATCGAGAAGGTCTTCTTCGTGCTTTACGACGACGCGGCCCTGAAAGTTTTTGAGGAGACGTACCAGGAGATCATGGGAATTGATTCATTGCGCCATTGAATCATTGAGTCATTGAAAAGAGCCGCCTCTCTTCAATGGCTCAATGGCCCAATGACTCAATGACTCAATGGCTCTATGGCGCAACGACTCAATGACTCAACTTCAGACCACTCTCTTCGAGATGTTGCGCCAGTCCGGCCCCATCACTTTCGAGCAATACATGTCGCTGTGCCTTTACCACCCGCAGCACGGCTACTACATGCAGGGGCGGGAACGGACGGGTGTGCGCGGCGACTACTTTACTAGCCCAGATCTCCATCCGATTTTCGCGCGGCTTATCGCGCGCCAAGCGGTGGAAATGTGGGAGCGTCTCGACCGGCCCCCACGGTTCACCTGGGTGGAAATGGGTGCGGGACGCGGCTGGTTCGCTCGCGACTTTCTCCAGTGGGTCGCGACCCAACGGCCGGACTTCGCCGCCGCCCTCGATTACGTGGCCATTGAGCCCGGCCTCGCGCAGCAGGCCCGCATTGCTGAGCGGCTCGCGGAGGCGGGTCTCGCCGGACGCGTGAGATTGATCGCCAATCTGGAAGAGTTGGCGCCTTTGAGCGGAGGAACAAGTCCGGAGACTGCGGCGGCGGTGGGGACACCGCCGCTACAGCCCACCATCACGGGTTGTTTCTTCTCCAACGAGCTCATCGATTCCTTTCCCGTTTCCATCGTCACTCGCTCCCACGGACGCCTTAGGGAGATCTACGTCGGCCTCAAGGGCGAAGCGTTGCATGAGACCACTGGACCCATTCGCGACCCGGCGGTAGCGGCTGCCGTGGCCCGCTATGCCAAGGAACTCGAGGAAGGGCACCGCGTCGAAGTGAACCTGCACGCCGCGCGCTGGATGCAGTCGGTGGCCGAAAAGCTGAGCCGGGGCTTCGTGCTGACGATCGACTACGGCGACCTCGCCTCGCGACTCCATACGCCGGACCGTCCCGACGGCACGCTCATGGCATACCGTGGCCACATCGCCTCCAACGACGCTCTCGCTGCGCCCGGTGAACAGGACCTCACCGCCCACGTCAATTTCAGCGCCTTGATCGAGGCCGGCAAAGAGTCGGGCCTCGACTGCCTGGGCTTTACCACCCAGGAGCGGTTCCTCATGGCCCTCGGGGAGAGCACCGCTTTCGGCGACCTCTACGATCCCGGCCAGACCGCGCTGCAGCAACTCGACGCCCGCCTCAAGCTGAAGCGCCTGATTCACCCCGAAGGCATGGGAGCCATCTTCAAGGTTCTCGTCCAATACCGCGGCCCGTGCGATGTCTCCTCCTTGGAGCTCACGGGCTTCCCAAAAACAGTGGCCAGTGGTCCTTGACCGGCGGCCGCGTTTCAGAGCAGTCCATAATAAGCGCAGCGGCCGGGAGAAAGGCCCACCCCAACAGCGTTCAACCGCTACCTGACTTACCCCGCCCTTTGCTATAGTGGTTCGGAAGGGAGTTGGGGCATGTGGATTGTTCGGCTGGCGTTGCGGCGGCCTTACACCTTTGTGGTGGCAGCGATTCTCATCCTCATTCTGGGTGCGCTCGCCATTCTGCGCACGCCCAAGGACATCTTCCCCAACATCAATATCCCCGTCATCAGCGTGCTCTGGAGCTACAACGGTCTTTCCGCCGAGCAGATGTCCGAGCGGATTGTGACCAACAGCGAGCGCATCGCCACCACCACCGTTAACGACATTGAGCACATGGAGTCCCAATCGTGGGACAGCCGGGCGATTATCAAGATCTTCTTCCAGCCCCACGCGGACATCAGCACAGCGCTGAGCCAAGTGACGGCGGTTTCTCAAACCCAGCTTCGCTTTCTGCCGCCAGGTACTACGCCGCCTCTCATTATCCAATACAGCGCTTCCAGCGTTCCCATCCTGCAGATGGGGCTCTCCGGGGAAGGGCTCTCGGAGCAGGCCCTGTTCGACGTGGGAGTGAACTTCATTCGCGTTCAACTGGCCACCGTGGAGGGTGCGGCCATACCCTACCCGTACGGAGGAAAGCTGCGGCAGGTGATGGTGGACCTGAACACGGCGGCGTTGCAGGAGAAGCGACTGTCGCCGGTGGACGTGGTCACCGCCATCAGCAATCAGAACCTGATCCTGCCCGCCGGGACGTCCAAGATCGGCCAGTTCCAATACGACGTCGAGACCAACGCCAGCCCATCGAAAGTGGAGGCGTTGAACGATCTGCCCGTGAGGAGCGTGGGAAACGCCGTGATCTACGTGCGCGACGTAGCCCACGTGCGCGACGGCTTCCCGCCGCAGACGAACGTCGCTCACGTGGATGGCCAGAGGTCCGTGCTGATGAGCATCCTCAAGACGGGTAACGCCTCCACGCTGGACATCATCAGCCGCGTCAAAGAGGTGGTAGGCGGACTTTCCGGAGGCCTGCCGCCCCAGTTGCGAATGCGTTTCCTGGCCGATCAGTCGCTCTTCGTGCGGGCTGCGATCCAAGGCGTGCTGAGAGAAGCGATCATCGCCGCCTGCCTGACGGCGGCCATGATCCTGATTTTCCTGGGGAGTTGGCGCAGCACGCTGATCATTGCCGTCTCCATCCCCCTTTCGATTTTGACTTCCCTGGTTGTGCTGAGCGCGCTGGGCGAGACCATCAACATCATGACGCTGGGCGGGTTCGCTCTGGCGGTGGGCATCCTGGTGGACGACGCCACGGTGGAGATCGAGAACATCAACCGCAACGCGGCCATGGGGAAAGAGATTCAGCAGGCCATCCTCGACGGCGCGCAGCAGATTGCGATACCCGCCTTCGTTTCCACCCTTTCCATCTGCATCGTCTTCGTGCCCATGTTCTTCCTCACCGGCGTGGCGCGGTACTTGTTCGTACCGCTGGCGGAGGCCGTATCCTTCGCCATGCTCGCTTCCTACCTGCTCTCCCGGACCCTGGTGCCGACCATGGCGAAGTACCTGCTGCGCGGTCACGAGCAGGACATCGATAAGTTGGAGGCCGAGGCCAGTCGTCACCTCCTGGCGCGCTGGCAGGTGAAGTTCGAGCACGCGTTTGAGCGGCTCCGGCAGAAGTATCGCGGCTGGCTGGGCGCCTGCCTCCACCACCGGGGCACGTTCGCGCTGTGCTTCCTGGCGGCGGGCCTGGCCTCGTTTGCTCTCTTGCCCTGGCTGGGCCAGGACTTCTTTCCCACCGTCGACAGCGGCCAGTTCACTTTGCATATGCGGGCCCGCACCGGAACGCGCATCGAGGAGACGTCGCGGCTTTGCGCGCGAGTGGAGGATTTCATCCACCAGGTGGTCCCCGCACACGAAATTGCCAGCGTGATCGACAACATCGGCCTCCCCAACAGCACCATCAATCTCTCCTACAGCAACTCGGCCCCCGTCGGCACCGGCGACGCTGATATCCTGGTATCGCTCATACCCGAGCATCACCCCACGGCCGAATACGTGAATCAACTGCGGCCGAGGCTGGCGCGGCAGTTTCCCGGGGTCTTGTTCTATTTCCTGCCTTCGGACATGGTGAGCCAGATCCTGAACTTTGGGTTGCCGGCGCCCATCAACGTTCAGGTGGTAGGCTTTAATTTGGACGCCAACCGGCAGTTCGCCGACCAGCTTCTGGAAAAGATCAAGCACATTCCCGGCGCTTCCGATCTGCGTATCCAGCAGCCCTTCAACCTCCCCAAGCTGGAGATCAATGTCGACCGCACGCGGGCGGCGCAGGTCGGGTTCTCCGAACTCGACGTGGCGAGCAACCTGCTGGTTTCGCTGAGCGGGAGCTTCCAGACCACGCCGTCCTTCTGGCTCGATCCGAAGGGCGGCGTGAGTTACAGTGTCACCACGCAAACTCCGGAGTATAGGGTCCAGTCGCTCCAGGACCTGGAGAACATCCCCATCGTCGGCACCAACGGCGCCCCGCCGCAGATCCTGGGCAATCTGGCCTCGATCAGCCGCGACGCTTCCCCGGCCCTGGTCTCGCACTACAATGTCGCGCCCGTCATCGACATCTTCGGCGCCGTGCACGGCCGCGACCTGGGCGGGGTCGCCGGCGATCTCGACCGCATCGTGCAGGCGAGCGAAAAGGATCTGCCCCGCGGATCGCACCTCGTCGTCCGCGGGCAGATCATGACCATGCGCTCTTCTTTCCTGGGCCTGATGGGAGGGCTCGTCTTCTCCATCCTTCTGGTCTACCTGCTGATCGTGGTCAATTTCCAATCGTGGCTTGATCCGGTGATCATCATCTCGGCGCTGCCGGCGGCACTGGCCGGAATTGTCTGGATTCTGTTTGTCACCGGCACTACTATCAGCGTGCCCGCACTCACCGGGTCCATCATGTGCATGGGCGTGGCGACGTCCAACAGCATCCTGGTGGTGAGCTTTGCCAAGGAGCGGATGGCCGAGGGGCGCAGTGCGGCCGAGGCCGCGCTGGAGGCTGGATTCACGCGCTTCCGGCCGGTGATCATGACCGCGCTGGCCATGATTATCGGCATGGTCCCCATGGCCCTCAGTTTGGGCGAGGGCGGCGAGCAGAACGCCCCGCTCGGCCGCGCCGTGATCGGCGGGCTGCTGTTTGCAACCGTATCGACGCTTTCCTTTGTGCCGTCGGTGTTCGCCATTTTTCACGGCCGCAAGGAACGACGCCATGGGGGCCAGAAGGTGTGAAAACCAAACACAGAGGCAAGGAGACAAGGAGAAAAGAACAAGGACCACATGAAGGTATCGTTTGTTTCGCGACGTTGCCGCAACCCAAAGAAAGACCTCAACCCAGAGTTCACAGAGTTCCGCGGAGGGCACAGAGTTCTCTTTCTCCAAAAGGGGCACGTCTGCCGAGAGCTTTCTTCGGAGCAGCACCCAAAGACGCCTCTTGTCCGGGGTCTCTGTGGGTCTCCGTGAACTCTGTGTTGAGCTCTTAATTCTTCGCGCGGCACGAAGAAGTTTGGGATTTGTAGTACCGCTTCCCAAGGGGCGGCTTGAGGTTGGTGGGGAGTTTTCATGAGAATCGACGAGCAAGGCGCGCTGGAGGTCCGGCCGGAGGTCGAACCTCCCGCTCAGGTAGAACCGCCGCGAAGCAGTCGCGTTCGAGTGGTGCTGACGGCGATCCTCGCCTTGGCTGTGGTCGCGGGCGTGGTGGTCGCGGGCATCCTGCCGCGCGTCAAGGCCCGTCAGGCCGTGCGGGCGGAAACCGAAGAGCTGGCCGTACCATCCGTCAGTGTCGTTCATCTTCAAGCAAGCTCGCAGCAGCAGGAAATCGTGCTGCCGGCCAACATTCAGCCGTTCATCGACGCGCCCGTTTATGCCCGCACCAACGGCTACCTGAAGAGTTGGGTCACCGATATTGGAACGGCGGTGAAAAAAGGGCAACTGTTGGCGGAGATCGAAACGCCGGAGGTGGACGCACAGCTTCGGCAGGGGCGGGCGGACCTGGCCACGGCGCAAGCGAACCTTCACCTCTCCGAGGTCACCGCCGTACGCTACCAGGAGCTGATTAAGACCAATGCCGTCTCCAGGCAGGACTTGGATAACGCCGTCAGCGACCTTGCCGCCAAGCGAACCACCGCGCAGTCGGCGGAGGAGAACGTTCATCGTCTGGAAGACCTGGTGTCCTTCGAGAAAATCTACGCCCCCTTTGATGGCGTGATCACGGCGCGCAACACCGACGTGGGTCAACTGATCAACTCCGGCTCCAGCGGCGGGCCAACCACCGAACTCTTCCATCTCGCCGCCATCGATACGCTCCGGGTATATGTGAATGTGCCGCAGATCGACTCGCCGGCGGCCCGGCGCGGCCTTTCCGTGGACCTCACGCTGCCCCAATTCCCGGGACGGCGCTTCTCCGGCACCCTCGTCCGCACCGCCGACTCCATCGACCCGGCTTCGCGCACCTTGCTGGTGGAGATCGACGTTAAGAACCCGACGCGCCAGCTTCTGCCGGGCGCGTTTGCCGAGGCGCACTTCAAGCTGCCGTCGTCCGGCCGCGCCATACTGCTGCCGGTCCCGGCGCTCATCTTCCGCGCCCAAGGGCTGCAAGTGGCCACCGTGGACGACGGCCAGCACGCGGTGCTGAAGCCGGTGAAGTTGGGCCGTGATTTCGGGACGCAGGTGGAAGTGCTCTCCGGACTCACCGAAAACGACGTGGTGATCGTCAACCCGCCGGACTCGTTGATTGACGGAGAAGCCGTCCATCCGGTCACATCGACCAGCGGGGAAAAGTGATTTCAGAAGAATTGACGATTGCAGATTGACGATTGACGATTGGAAGAAGAGAACAAGCAAGCCGCGCTGCTCTTTTGATAGGCTATCGAGAATCTTCATGCACTCTCTTCCAATCGTCAATCTGCAATCGTCAATTCTTCCGCGGTGTGGCCGCGCGTCAAGCATTTGCTATTACGAAGCCCTGGCCTCGCCACTGTCTTTTCATGCTGAATCGAGTCTTCCTGATCGACACCGACACCGCGTCCGACGACGCCGTGGCCCTGATCATGGCCCTGCGAGCGCCTGACGTGCACGTTGCGGCCATCACCACGGTCGCCGGGAATGTCGACGTCGAACAGGCCACGCGCAATGCCCTCTTCACGGTTGAGCTCTGCGGAGCTGAGGTCCCGGTCTACAAGGGCGCCGCGCAGCCGCTCGCACGGCCCCATCAAAGCGCTACCTGGTTCCATGGGCGCGACGGACTGGGCGACCACGGCTATTTGCCGCGTCGAAGAGCCGCCGAACCCCTGCATGCTGTGGACGCGATGATCGCGGCCATCGAAGCCAATCCTGGCCTCGTCCTCGTCACGTTGGGACCCCTCGCCAATCTTGCCCAGGCGCTCGCCAGAAGACCCGAGATCGCTGCCAAGGTCAGCCGTTCGGTGGTGATGGGAGGCAATCCGTGCTGCGAAGGCAACGTTACGCCCGCCGCCGAGTACAACCTCTGGGTCGATCCCGAGGCGGCGCGTATCGTCATGCGCAGCGGCCTTCCCGTCGAGCTGATTGGCTGGCACCTGTGCCGCTTCGACGCCGCCTTGAACCCGAGTGACATCGAGTTCGTTTTGAGCTTGAACACCGATCGGGCTCGCTTCGCCATCGAATGCAACAGTCACGCGCAGCAAGCCTACCTGGAGCAGACGGGCGAGCACGGCATCTCCCTGCCTGACCCGGTGGCGATGGCCATCGCGCTCGATCCCACCATCGGCACAGGATGGAGCGAGCACTACGTGGACGTGGAAACCCGGAGCGAGTTGACGCGCGGCATGACCGTGGTCGACCGCCTCAACGTCGCCGCCAACGATCGTAATCGAGGTGTGTGGGCTGAGCTCTTGGCCACGGGTCACCGGGCCAAGGTCTGCTGGACCATCGACACGGCGCGCTGGAAGCAAGCGCTCTATTCCTCGTTGAAGTGACTTTCCCAGAAATGCTGGAAGGCAGTGGCGAGTGGTCAGAGGGGGTGGAGTAATTGCGAAGGAGTTTCCAACACAGAGACACAGAGGCACAGAGAAAAATGGGAACGTCGGGAAACAAATGACATCTTCGCGTGATTCTCTTTCTCTTCTCTGTGCCTCCGTGCCTTTGTGTTTGATTCTTTCACATCTTCTCGGTGGCGAGTGGAGTGCGGGAAGAGGATGAACGACCATTCGAGCGACGGGAACGGACCCTTGGCAGATCGCCCAGCCAGTCGTCTTGAGCCAGCCAATCGCCACGCGGAACCAGCTCCTGCCTTTCCTCAACCCGGCAAGCTCAAGCACCTGGTTGTCGTCGGGTACATCGTCCACAAGGGCAAAGTGCTGCTCGTCTGGCACGAGAAACTCAGGAAGTGGCTGCCTCCGGGCGGGCACGTCGAGGCAGGCGAACTGCCGACCGAAGCTGTGATCCGCGAGGTGCTGGAAGAGACGGGTTACGCCGTCACTCTCCGGGATCGAACACCGCCCGACGGCAACGAAGAGAGAGTACAGGTTCTGCCATTGCCGCACCACATCCAGGTGGAATACATCGATGAGCAGCACGATCACCTCGACCTCGCGTACGAGTGTTGCCTGGTGAATCCGAATCCGGCGGCGAACGGCACGTCCGAGCACCGATGGTTTACGGAGGGCGAGCTGGCGGAACCCAGCGTGGGAGAAAACGTTCGCCATTTCAGCCGAATGCTGCTGCGAACCCAAGGCTAGCAACCAGGGGCGCATGGGTAAGAGCCTAGGAAAAAGAAAGAGGGCGCCGGTGCCATTGAGCAAAAGAATGAAATCCACAGATTGCGCAGATTTCGCGGATTCAGAAAAGCGGGAGTTCCTTCTCTTAATCTGTCTAATCTGTGTAATCTGTGGATTCCACTCTTTCCCAAATGACACCGGCACGGGAAAGAGGAGCGAGTGGCTGATTCGGTTGGGCAGATGAGTAGGCGACGGGCCTTGTCCATGCTGGCGCTGGCCTATCCAATGGGGACAGCGATCGGACCGGAAGGAGACTCCTTGCAAACCCAACGGCTGAACTCCGCGGAGCTGCGAAAGTTGATGCCTTCGCTCAGCGCGCCGTCGCAGGATCGACTGCTGGCGGTCTTGAACGATTCCAGCCTGCGAGGCCAGATCCCGGCGTCGGAAGTCGAGGCTGTGGCGAGCGTCGAGCGCGCATCGGTCGACCAGTTGATGCTCGATCTGCTTCCGATTGCGCAACTCCGGTCCCTCGCGCCATTGTCCCACTATCACGTTGGCGCCGTCGTGCGCGGGACCAGCGGCAGCCTCTACCTGGGCGCGAACCTGGAAGTTCCCGGCCACATGCTGGGACTCAGCGTCCATGCGGAACAGTCGGCGGTGGCCAATGCCTTCATGCACGACGAGGGCGGCTTGACCTCCATTGCCATCACCGCCGCGCCCTGCGGGCATTGCCGGCAGTTCCTCAACGAGCTGTCGAATGCGCCGGGGCTGACGCTCATCATCAAGGGAAGCGGGGGAACCGGACGAGCCGGGTCGGCCAAGCTGCCGGCGCTTCTGCCTGCGGCCTTTGGTCCGAACGAACTGGGCGTCGCCGAGCGGCTGTTCAATAGCAAGAAGGTTGATCTGGAGCTTATCGCGGGCGTCTCGGATGAGTTGACCTCCGCCGCTTTGGGAGCCGCCGCCAAATCGTATGCGCCCTACACCAAAGCCCACTCGGGAGTGGCGTTGATCGCCTCCAGCAAGACCGTGTACGCGGGTTCTTACATCGAAAACGTGGCTTTCAATCCCAGCTTGTCCCCGCTCCAGGCAGCCTTGGTGGGTCTCATCATGGGCGATGAAGAGCCGGGCCGGATCTCCTCGGTGGTGCTCGTGGAGTTGGAGGGCGCAGCAATCAGCCAACTGAGCGCCACGCAAGCGGTGCTGGAAGGCCTCGCTCCGGCCGCCCGTTTGCGGCGCGTGACGGCGCGGCTGCGGAAATGAATTTTGGATTTTGGATTTTCGATTTTGGATTGAAGACCTCTCACAACCGGGGGTTTCGGTGCCTTAATCATGTAGCCCAGTCATGTAGTTATCGATCAGCGGGGATTTTAGATTGAAGACTTCCCATTTTCATCTGGACATGTCTTTCCCAAGCAAACGGTTCTTCAGTCCAAAATCCAAAATATTTCCTCCGCATGTCATCCTTCGCTGCGCTCAGGATGACAGGTGGTGAGATCAAATCAAAGGAAACCACGCCGGGTCTCGATCCTTGTGCGTAGACTCATCGTCTACCGGTCTTCAATCCAAAATCCAAAATCCAAAATCCAAAATGAAAAGACTCACTGCCCCGCCGCCAAAATACCCTTCCACCGCTCCCATGCATCGGTGCGCGCCTTGCGGTTGGCGTCGTTGGCGTCGGGAGCCTCTCCGGCGCGCATGAACCCGTGCCCGGCGCCGTCGTAGGTGACTGGTTCGTAGGTCTTGCCCGCCGCCTTCATCCCGGCGATCGCGTCCGGAACCGTGGCGCCGATCCGCGCGTCGTTGCCGGCATAGAACCCGTAGACTGGGGCCTTGATGCGCGCCATCGCGTCCTTATCCGGCGGCGGACCGTAGAACACAAAGGCGGCCGCGAGGTCGGCGCGCTTGGTGGCGAAGCGGAAGCTCTGGCCGCCGCCCCAGCAGAACCCCGCCACGTATAGCTTGCCGTTCGCCGCCGGAATCTTCAGGGCATAATCGGCGACAGCGTTGAGGTCCGCCGTAATCTGGTCAGGATTGAGATGGCTCACCGCCTCAACCGTCGGGCTACTCATGCCGCCTTGCCCCTGGGGCCCCTGGGGGAAGGCGCTACTACGGCCACCGTTTGGTCCCATGCCGGAAAGGAGATCAGGGGCGACGGCAATGTAGCCGGCTTCGGCGAGCGTGTCCGCCATGTCCTCCACCCAGTCGGTCATGCCGAATATCTCGTGGATTACCAGGACCACCGGCGTTTTGTCCTTCCGCTCGGGATAGACAACAAAGGTTTCGACGGCGCGGTTGTCGTGCTTGATGGTGACCCACTCGCGATGGCGCGGCGATTTCTCCACTTTCGCGCGCGCCCAATCCTGGGCGGAAGCGGCGTGCCCGGTAAGCAGCGTCGCGAGAACAATGAAAAGGATCTGGTTGATGCGTTTCACTGTGTAATGCCTCCTGTCAGTCATAGCCAGCTTGCCGATTCCAGATTGACGATTTGAAACAGCTTTCAGCTATCAGCGGTCAGCTCTCAGCACGAAAGGCCGGTTCTTTCTGATAGCTGATGGCTGATGGCTGACTGCTTTTCAATCGTCAATCGTCAATCGGCAATTTTTCCTAGGGCCACCCCACGCCGCCGTTCTCATCGTAGAACACTTCCGTAAGGTTCGGCCCGTCCAGGTAGAGAACCGCAAAGCCGTTGAGCACGCGTTCGGGGACATCCGGGTCATGGGCCAAACGCTTTTCATACCAGGCCACGTTCGGGTTCGCCAGATCCGAGGCCAAGGCCCACGGCAGCCCGCCGTGACCATTGACGCGGCAGCGAACGTTCCCCGTGGTGGCGGTGGTTTGATACACCGCTCCGGCATGGACGTGGCCCCAGTACCAATAATCGGGGCCGGTGCCGGTGGGGAACGCGCTCATCACCTGCGACCAGACGGTGGTGGTGGCCGATCCATCCTGGGTGAGACCGTTGTGGTGGGTCAGCACGATCACCTGCTTGCCCTTCGCCACCTGGGCCTGTAGGAACCGTAGTTGAACTTGCGGTCCGCCCTGCGAATACAAGGCGCCGTCCAGATAAAGCTTCTCCTCGTCGGAGTAATACGCCGAGTCGAGTCCGACGATCACCCAATTGCTGTTTTCGAGGGCGAAAAAGCTATGCTGCTGCTGGAGGGCAAACCGGCTGCCGGCCAAGGCCTTTTGAAAATAAGCGTCCCCGCCGGGGTACATTTCGTGATTGGAGTTCAGCGCCAGCGCGCCCAACGGCCCGGCAGGCCAGAGGTCGAGCAGAAAGTTCTGTTCCTGGTCGTTCGTGCCGGCATAGTAGACGTCGCCGAGGTGAATGGTGAGGTCCAGCTCAAGGTTGGCCATTGCCTTCCTGACGCGTGTGCTCGGCGCCGGGTTGGCGGTCGTTCGCCAATCCCCGGTGCCCCAGTCGCCCGCCATCCCGATCTGTATGGAATCCGGTATCGAAATCACATTCGGAGCAGTGGCGGGGAAGGCGTGCTTGCCCAGGACCAGGTGTTCCATCCAGTAGGCAACCGCCTCGGTCCAGCAAGGATCGAGTTGCTCATACTTGCCGGTGCCCCAGATCTCACCCTGCGCATTCACATCGACCTCGACTCCTGCGCCGAGCGTTTCCAGGACTCCATCCTGATCGTCGGAAAGGACGCTGTGAGCCAGCAGCAGATCGTGCTTGACGGCAGGGTCCTGTGGAGGCGCCACACCCGTCTGACTGAAGCTCAATGCGTGCTGGTGGGCCTCCGCCAGGAGTGGCGCGATGTGCTTCTGCTGGTCCGGCGACAAGGCGGCGTACGCATGCTTGATCCGGCCGGCGATTGCTGGGTCGATGTTCAGCTTCATGTTTCAGTCCTCAGTTCTCAGAAGGCAGTAGGCAGTAGGCAGAAAGCAGAAAGCAGTCGGCAGTTACCAGTCGACAGTCTGTCAGGGGGTCGCCGCTCCGCGCTCGCCACAGCCTGCTGTGTGCTTGCCGTCTGCGCGATCTTCACTTTTGCCATTTGCCATTTGCCATTTGCCTTTCTTCTGGCGAAAGAAAAAAGGAAAGAAAGGGAAATAGGGGGCGACCTAACCCAGGGCTCGCGCCCTGGGCTAAATTCTGTCGCCGCTCCGCGGCTTCGACTGTTACTGCCAACTCCCAACTGCTGACTGCCGACTGCCAACTGCCGACTGCCACCTGCTGACTGCCTACTGCCAACTGTCTTCTAAAGCTCCCATCCTTCCCGCCGTGCCGGGCTGAGATACGGCTGCGCCGAGGCTACATTCGTGACCTTAAGGCCCGCCCGGTCCCACGAGAGGCTCTCCCCCACGCGCAGCGCCGCGTTGGCCAGTTGCAAGGTCTCGGTGACCATGCCGGAAAACTCGAAGTTCGCGCCGGGTTTGGTCTTGCCCCCTTTGCAGGCGTCGAGCCACTCGCGATCGTTGCCGGGCGAGCGAGGCAGCGTCTTGGGGGGCGGCGTGAAGGCCTTCATTCTGGACGCGGGAATCAGCCGCGGCCGGGAGCCATTGAAGCCGCAGAGGATTTTGCCCGTGTCGCCGACGAACAGCAGGCCTTCTCCGGGTTCTCCGCTCATCCTTTGCGACGCGTCCATCTCCGCCGGACGAGGCGGCAACAAACCGCCATCGTACCAGGTGAGCCTCACCGGCGGCATGTCGCCGCGCGCCGGGAAGTTGAGATAGATGATGGACGCGAGCGGATAGGTCTCGTCGTGGCGTTCCGTCGAGCTCGCCTGCACGCTCGATGGCGCCTCCAGCTTCATGACGCGGAAAATGGTATCGAAACTGTAACAGCCCATATCGCCCAGCGAGCCGCAGCCGAAGTCGTACCAGCCTCGCCAGGAAAAGGGCAGGTAAGCCTGGTTGAAGGGACGCGTCGGCGCCGGACCCAGCCAGAGGTCCCAATCCAATCCCTCGGGAACCGGTTGCGTTTCCGTCGGGCGATCGACGCCTTGGGGCCAGAAAGGACGGCTCGACCAATTGAGAACTTCGCGCACCGGTCCGATGGCGCCGCCCCAAATCCATTCACACAGCGCACGCGTCGCTTCCGACGCCTGATTGGCCACCGCCACCTGGGTGGCCACGCCGGTTTCGCGCGCGATCTCGGCAATGCGCCGCGCCTCGTAAAGCGTGTGGGTCATCGGCTTCTGGCAGAAGACGTGTTTGCCCTTCTTCATGGCCGCCGCCGAAACGTTAGCGTGCAGGTTGTCGGTGGTGCACACCACCACGGCGTCCACATCCTTCTCTTTATCCAGCAATTCGCGGTAGTCGCTGTAAGCGGCGCAACCGCGCGAGTTGCCGGATCGCTTCTTGAGGCCGTTATAGGCATCCACGATCTTCTGGCAGGGCTCGCGACCGGCTACGCCGCCGGTCACCCGCATCGAGTGGGTCAACTGGATCGGTTGCTCCGGGCTCAGCCAGTCCCAGCCGGTCGTGACGCCGAGCAACTCGCGCACTGAGTTGCGAAATTCGTTCCCGCCCCACTGCGGGTAATCGGAACTGCTCCGGTTGACGTCGCACACCGCCACCCCTTGCACGTCGGGCTGCTTCAAGAACTCCAGCATCACGCGCAGACCCTGCGCGCCGACGCCGATAAAAGCGATGTTGACCTTATCGCTGGGAGGAACATAGCCGGCCCCGCCCAGCACGTGGCGCGGGACAATGGAGAAGCCGGCCGACAAACCGGCCACGGTGGCCGCCGCTCCGCCCAGGAACTTGCGTCGAGAAAATGCGTCTTGCGAACCGCCTTCGGAATGATTCTTGTTCATCTTTTCGTCATCTCCTGAAGCAGTTGCTGGCGCCGGGTGGCGTGGCGGGTAAAGGCAGTCGGTAGAGGCGGCTTTGCGCCGCCAGTGGCGAGCTAAACTCGCCACTACAGTCGGCATCGGCGAGGTGAACTCGCCGCTACAGTCGCCATTGGCGAGGTAAACTCGCCGCTACCGCATCAAATTGACCCACTCCCATCCCAGGCTGCCTTCACTCGTCACTCGCCACCTGCTGGTCGCCCCTTCCTCCCATTCTGCTTCAAGAGAAAATGGCACGTTTTGCTGCGATTTGCCACAGAAAAGAGTGGCGCGGTGCTGTCCCAATTTTCCCTCGTCTGCTGACTCCCGTCTCCTGTCTTCTTCTTGGGAAGAGAGATTCTTCGCTTCGCTCAGAATGACATACCGATGGGGGCCCTCCCTCGGATTACCCGACGCTGCATGCACTACGTTAGTTAGCCTAGACAAGTGACCATCCCAGGAAGAGGGGCGAATTTCGCGTTTCGATTTTCGAATTTCGCGTTTTCGACTCTTCAACCTTCGACCGTCAACTTTCGACTTCTTACGCGAACGGCACGGGACCCTTTTCCACCCGCGGGATCAACGGACCGCTGATGCCCATGGCGGTGGAGATCTTCTTGATGATCTCTTCCGGGGTTGGTTCCTTGCCAGCGAGTTTCCCCGCCACCACCTTTTCCAGGTAGTGGCGCACATTCTCTTGGCCGGCGGTCTTTTTCGCCAGTGCCCTCTTCAGCCGACGATTCTGGCGGGTGATCCGGGTAGCGGTGCGGCCGGCGTCTCTGGACAGGGTGTGATAGCGGCCCCGCTCGATGTGGAGGGAAAGCACGTCGGCCTCGCGCGCCGGTTCACCGGCCACGTGGGCGAGCACCAGGCTTTCCACGATCGCCCCGGCGTCGCCCGTCGGGTTGGCCAGGTATTCCGTCAGCAGTTCCTTTACTTTGGGACGCGCGGCGGCCACCGCGGCGGCATAGTCAGGAGCGGGCCGCGGCGTCATTGGCCCCTTTTCGTTTTGGTGTGCTTCATGGTTCAACATAGTTTTCTTCACCTCCAGAATCGGTAGACAGTAGACGGTAGTCGGTAGATGGGGAAGAAGGAAGACGGTAGACAGTAGACGGCATACGGGCTCTTTCCTGCGTCCCCCCGTCTGCTGTCTACCGTCTACTGTCTACCTTTCCGGTCTACCGTCTACCCTTGCGACCCCGAAATGGGTTCGTAATGGGTTCGGTCCAAAGGCCTCCCCTTTGTTTTCAGTAAGTCAATGGCTTCGGACCTGTCAAAATCATCATCGATGAGCGGCTGTAACGGCGGTGTCCTTACCGCCGATTCCGGCATGTCAACCGGGTAGGGCCGAGCGGCGCTCGGCCTGGGCCGGGGCGTACCCAACGATTCTCGGACGTCAAGCGCCCCGCTTTGGACCGGCGTTGTTATCGCGGGCGATCTCTTGTGTTGAGGGGCTGGACAAGTTTTTCGGCCGTGCCTTGGCGTCAGGGGTGGGGACATCACCGCTACACCTTGGCGGTTGGGATGGGGAGTCTCACTCGCAGGCTCGGCGGTCGGCTCGGCTTGTAGCGGCGGTGTCCCCACCGTCGATTCCTCGGCCTGTGCCGGCGGTGTCCCCGCCGCCGATTTTGTCCTCATCCCAAGCATGAAGCCCAAGATGCACGCCAGCATGAGTAGCGGCAGCGTCGTGACCGCCGATCTCGCGTCCGGCCCTTCCGCTTGAGGGTTCGGAGCTGGAACGTCACTGGCAGGCCCTGCGATTGCCGGTTTGGGATCGGAAGCCGAGTCGCCAGCCTGATTGCCATCGCAGGAGCCAACGGAGCCAGACGTGCTCGTGGGCTCCTCGACCGCCTCGGTCGCCTCACCCGGCTCTGAAATCGGCGGTGGGGACACCGCCGCTACCTCAGGCTCAGCATCTGACTCGGCGGGCGCCCCAGACGGGCCTGGTTTTGCCGCAGGCCGAGCGCCGTTCGGGCCTACCTGCTGATCCTCCTGCTGGATCAGCCGCCACTTTCGGTCTTCCACTCTCATCTTCATAAAGAGGCGGGTCTTGGCATCGATATCACGGTCCACCATCCAGATCTCGCGCGCCAGATACCAGTCCGTCGGCGCGGCGGGCGCAATGGCGGCATCGCGTTTATTCTGGGGGAGGAAGACGTGGGTCTCCATGAACAGCATGTAGAGTTCGGTGACGTCGTGCAATTCCTGGTTCAGGTTCGCCAGCAGCAATTCGTTGGGGAGATCAAGCCGGGGGTCGTAACCGGGCTCGTCCTCGGCGGTGGGGGCTTCCTCATCCTTCCATACCGGGTCGCCCGGCGGCGGCCAGGGACGGCGAGCCTTGAGGGCCGCCTCGCGCTCCTGCTGCAACTGAATCAAGTCGACAAACTGGTTGAAGATGGTGGCGCCGCGGTAGCTCGCCTGCTTGCCGTAGATGGCGGTTAAGTGGGGGAGGACATTGGAATAGTCGCATTGCTCGGCCTGCTCGATCAGGATCTTGAGCTTGTCGCTGAGGACCTCGTACTTGGCGGGGCAGTCGTCGATTTTGCGCAAGCCCTTCTCCAACACTTCCGCTTGCGAGACGTCGGCCACGTCGTGGTTGATCTGGAGATGCATGAGCCGGCGCTGGATTTCGAGGGCTTGCACACGCTCGTACATCCGGGCCGATTGGGAACGCTCCAACTGGCCGCGGCGCCAGCGGAGGGTGGCGACGTCCTCAATCACCATGCGCTGGCCGTCGTGTTCGGGAGGGTAGCCCTTGAGGAGGGAGTTGAGAATGCGGGTGCGCTCGGCGGGGTCCTCGCCCAGGGTGTCCATCACCTCGAACTGGGTCTGGGCGTAACGGCCGTGCTTGAAGTTGTTTTGCGAAGAAACCTGCTTGCCGCGATCGGTGGACGGTCCGGTGGACTTCTTCGCATTGGATTGATTGGCGACCACCTGCTTTTCGGTCACCACCTTGGGTCTTAACAAGGACTTCTTGCTCATTGTCTCTCCTTTCCCCTTCGATACTCGAAACTAGAAATTGGAAACTGGAAAATGGAAAATGGAAACTCGAAAACCGAAAACGGCTAACCGCTAACCGATAACCGTGAACCGATAACCGTGAACCGATAACCGTGAACCGATAACCGTGAAAAATGCGCCTTCGGCGAATTTCGATTGTCGAGTTTCGATTTCCTTTCAATGCCGATATTCGGAGTGAGCTGGCCGCGTGGCCTTGGGAATCGCTCGAAAACCGATAAGGCACGCATTTTCATCCTCATAGCAAAACGCCATCCCAATCCGGGCACACGGCGGCCTCACTGCTCCAGAATCAAGGCTAGCACCTGAAAATGAGACAATGGAGACAAATGAGACAAATGAGACACTTTTTTTTGCTACTGTGGAATCAGATACTTAAGTGCCCCAAAACGGTCGCCGCTTCCGAAAAATCGAAAAAGTGTGGCATTTTGCCACACTGGGGCCCGTCGGCCCTGGTCGTAGACGGACGACAGGGCGGCGGAGCCGCTGGTTGTTGTCAAGGATTAAATGCTATCTTAGTACATCGTTCCGGTAGTTCCTCGCATCATGGGGAACTCAAGTTCATGGTGGGGAAACACCCAGAGTTTTGATGGCAAGGCCCGGATTTATCCGCTGCTAAAAGACAAACGGTGTATGGCGTATGCGCCCTTTCGCAGGGGAGAGGGTCAAGAGTTTCTATATTTTCCAGCCCTCTGACTTGGAGAGAGTATCTGGAGTTTCTACATTTTTCAGCCCTCTCCCTTGGGGAGAGGGTCTGGAGTTTCTACATTTTCACAGGGAGATGTCTCAAGCTAGTCCTCCCCGGCGGGGCTCCCGCGCTCACAAATAGGTCGGTTCTTGCATTATTTAGTT
>JGI26339J46600_10000002_pt1 | contig 91345 bp, 81 predicted proteins | sample BogFormECP12_OM1_FD_46600 | JGI IMG/M metagenome (IMG submission 46600) | reverse complement strand
AAAAATTGTAAAATTTGGCACGATTTTGTACCCTCAATAATGCCCGGAAACGGACACTGCTGCCAATAACCCATTTATTTGCAATACCGGCTTCCGCACCCAGGTGGGGACCGGGTGGGGGAAATTGGACATTAATTCCCATATTAATTTTCCGACATTTACCATATCGGTAACCATGCACGGCCCATGCTCGCCCTCGAATTTGGCCGATTCTGTGTAATCGTTGTGCCGTGGCACCCTGGCCGTGGGCCGGACGGTGGCTGGATCATACGAAGGCTTCATGTAATCACTGAGGAGTTGAGGTCTTTCTTAGAGATCAAGGTTCGACAACTCGTGACACGGGTCAGCCGTCAGGCATCAGCCCTCAGCCCCTGCCCCCAAATTTACCGTTTCCCCGCTCCCCTCCTTCCGGCAACTCTACTAGCTTAACCGGCAAAGTAAGTATAAGGGAGGGTACTAGACTTGTCAAAAAGGAAAAATGGCCCGTCGTTGATTGAGGTACGGACAAATGGTGCCATCGGATTGAACCCCGCATTCTCGCTCTGCTACTCATGGCGTAGCGCGACCATTGGGTCCACGCGAGCTGCGCGCCGCGCCGGCACATATGAGGCCAGCAGCGCAACCGCCGCAATGGCGCCGCCAGCCAAGGCCACTGGACCGCTGGTCTCCGGTTTCAGATCCAGTACCAAGCTGGCTGCCAGGGGCCTGCCCCACAACACCATGCATGCTCCAACCACGAACCCGGCGCACAGCATTCCCATCGCATGTCCCAACACCAGGCGGCTTACGTCGCCGGCTATCGCACCCAACGGCATGCGGATACCGATCTCGCCGTCGCTGCGCGGCCGGCCGGGGTCCTTATACAGGAACTCGACGAGCCGTTCGGGGTGTACAACCGGCAGTTGGTGCAGCAGGACGGTGTAGAACAAGCTGAAGATGGCGGTGTTGGCACCGATACCGCGGGCCAGGGAGAGCACTGCCACAACCGTGAAGCCGGGGCCGCGCCGCATCAGCCGGAGACCGTAGCGGAGGTCGTTCCAGAGCATAATCCTCAGAAGGATGTCGCCAGCCGAAATTTTACAACTCGACCGGCTCCAAATGCAAGCTTCGGCCGATTCATCATCGAGGGAAGAATCAACATCAGAACCGCACTGACCGTGGCCACCCGCCCGCTCCAAATGGTAGAGCGGCCATAAGATAATTAGCTTGACAGGTACGCTTCTTTGCATCATACTAAGCTAGGTGGCTTCGACACGCGGCGTAATGAGTAGCCTCGGGCGAGCGTGGCTCTGAGACTCTCCGCCAGCGGCCTGGTATTGACTATAAGCAAGGCGCAGACCTTTTTTTCAAGGTCTGCGGCTCCTTCTTCCCGTCGCGTTCCATTTTGTATCAAGCTCACACAGCGTGTGCGCCGGGGCTATGTCGCAGCCCAAAAAGAACCGGAGACCTGAAACGAAGGTCTGCGCCACCCTTGCTGTTGTGCTAAGATTTCTTTGGTGCTGGGCGCGCCTCCCAAATCATGATCGGAACAACGGTTTCGCACTACCGCATCATGGAGAAACTCGGCGGCGGCGGAATGGGTGTGGTCTATAAGGCCGAAGACACCAAGCTCCACCGCTTCGTCGCCCTCAAGTTCCTGCCGGAGGAAATGTCCAGGGACCATCAAGCCTTGCAGCGCTTCCAGCGCGAGGCTCAGGCCGCGTCCGCCCTCAATCATCCCAGTATCTGCACCATCTACGACGTCGACGAGCACGGCGGTCGACCGTTCATTGCCATGGAATTGCTGGAGGGGCAGACGCTCAAGGAGTTGGTTGGTAGGGGAGCGCTCCGCGCTCCCGCGGGAGGGCAAAGCCCTCCCCTTCCGCTCGATACTCTGCTGGACTTGGCGATCCAGCTCGCCGACGCGCTGGACACGGCGCACGCGAAGGGGATCATCCATCGGGACATCAAGCCGGCGAACATTTTCGTCACCAGCCGGGGAGTGGCGAAGATTCTGGATTTTGGTTTGGCGAAGCTGACTGTAGGGGCGAGCGGCGCTCGCCCAACGGTAGGGCCGAGCAGCGCTCGGCCGTTGGGGACCGGTGTCGCCCGCCCGTTGGACGAGGCCGAACGCAGTTCGGCCCAAGGCCGAACGCAGTTCGGCCCTACAAGAGGCGCCCACCGCATCCATCGACCTCGATCACCTCACCAGTCCGGGCGCGACCTTGGGGACGGTGGCCTACATGTNGCCCGAGCAGGCGCGGGGCGAGAAGATGGACACACGCACCGACCTCTTTAGTTTCGGCGCCGTGCTTTACGAGATGGCGACGGGGCGAGTAGCGTTCGCGGGTTTGACCACGGCCACGATCCATGACGCAATCTTGAATCGCGCGCCCGCGCCGATCGCGAGCTTGAATCCACAGCTTCCCGGGGAGTTGGACCGGATCGTTACCAAGGCGCTGGAGAAGGACCGCGACCTGCGTTGCCAAACTGCTGCCGAAATGCGCGCTGATCTGAAGCGCCTGAAGCGCGATTCGGATTCGGGGCGCTCGGTAGCGGCGGGTTTACCCCGCCACGACCCGAGTGGCGGCGTAAAGCCGCCGCTACAAGGCGACAGCTCGGATTCGCAGATCATCGCGGGCCTGGTAACGCGTCACAAGGCAGCCGCGATCGGGAGCGTTGTCATGGTGGCGATGCTGATCGCCTTGGCGTGGTTCCTGCTGCGCCACGCTCCCAAGTCAGGCGAGCCTTCGGTTGGGCCTTCAGCCCAGTTAACGCAGAAACGGCTGACATTCAACTCCAGCGAGAACGCTGTCTGGAGCGATGCCATTTCTCCCGATGGCAAGTACCTCGCTTACTCTGACCCGGCTGGGATTCACGTCAAGCTGCTCTCAACAGGGGAAGAGCGGATCATCCCAAGGCCTCCTGGCGTTCCGACCAGCGCCTTCTGGAATGTCGATTCGTGGTTTCCCGACGGCACACGACTGCTCGCCGACGCCGACGAGCCTGGCGGTCGAGAAAGCATGTGGACAGACTCGATGCTAGGACAGTCTCCACGGGAGTTTCGCGAGAGCGCATGCGGGGGGGTGAAGCCTCGCCGGACGGGACGCGCATCGTTTTCACCCCTCGCTCCCCGAGGGAGCCCCCGGGCGGGCTACCGGGCGAAGCTCGCGAGATCTGGGTGATGGGCAGCCAGGGGGACAACGAGCAAAAGGTCCTCGGGCTGGGGGAGAATGAGTGGGTGTCCTCGGTGCACTGGTCGCCGGATGGACAGCGCCTGGCCTACTTCAGGACGCAACGCTCTCCCGATCGGCAAAAGTCGATCGAAACCTGCGACCTGAATGGGGTGAACCAGACAGTGGTTGTGTCGGAACCGGACCGGTGGCCGCGAGATTTTTGCTGGCTCGCGGACGGCCGGATCGTCTATTCGAGGCCGGAGTCTCCGGAACCCCAAAGCGGCCAAGGCTTGCTTAGTGACGACAATCTTTGGCAAATCGGCATTGATAATCATACTGGCAAACCCATCGGCAAGCCGAAACGCATTACCCATTGGGCTGGATCTTACCTTCGGGGACTGAGCGCCAGCGCGGATGGGAAGCGGCTGGTGCTCCAGAAGCCGACATCTCAGGGCCAGGTGTACGTCGGTGAACTCGCGGCAGGGGGAACGCACATGAGCCCCCCTCGGCGGCTGACTAATGACGAAGCCTACGATATGCCCTCGGCATGGATGCCGGACAGCAAAGCTGTATTGTTCGGATCAAACCGTAACGGCACATGGGGCATTTTCAAGCAGGGAGTCGACCAGGACACCGCCGAGCCTGTGGTCACAGGACGTCAACTTGGCGGCGTTCCGCGCCTCAGTGCCGATGGCTCCTGGATACTCTTCGGGGGGGAGACCTCGCAAGGGCCGGGCATAATGCGCACTCCTGTGAGCGGTGGAGTACCTCAGGTTGTCTTCGAGGTGCTAGATTGGCTGAACTTCGGGTGTGCTAGCGCCCCCGCAAGCCTCTGCGTGATCTTCCGCACGAGCCAGGATCAAAAGCAGCTCACGGTCACGGCATTCGATCCCCTGGAAGGCATAGGCAAGGTGCTCAGGACCGTAGAGCAAGACCCCGCGACTGATTACGGCGGCCGCGTGTTATCTCCCGATGGAACTACCTTTGCGATTTCGAGGACCGGCGAGACAGAGACTCACATTCTCTTGCTCTCACTCACCGGCGGCTCCGACCGCGAAATCACGGTGAAGGGGTGGCCAAACATCAAGGCTATAGACTGGTCCCCTGACGGAAAGGCGCTTTACTGCGGATCTGTTACGCCGCAAGGCCGCACTTTATTCTACGTCGACCTGAAGGGAAATGCGCGGGTGCTGTGGCAGTCCAAGGGCGCCGGTTATCCAATCTGGGGCGTGCCCTCACCGGGCGGCCGCTACCTTGCCATACTGGGCTACGTCACCAACAGCAATGTCTGGATGGTGGAAGGCTTCTGAGTAGCGCGAGGGCTGCGATTGGAGCCTGAAACCGTCGAGCGGAATCCTGTTCAATCTCCAGTTGTTCGAGACGCTGCCTGGTTATCAAAGCCAAATTCACCACCGCGGAGCGGTGAACCGTGAGTAGCCGTGGGCGCGAGCCCATGGAACAAAGCTCGCCGTCATGCACGCCTCAGGTCCCCCTCCCCACCTGCCGATAATTACTTCATGAGAGGGCGCAAGGCCATGCTTCGCGAAGCTGGCATTCGGGGCCGAGGCGAATTGGAAGGGCAGCAAACCGAGGACCTCCGAAATCGAGACGGACGGAGGAGGAATATGACCGCGATAGATTTTCAGACTCCGGACGTAAACGGGGCGGCCGCTCCGCCGTCCTTTGTGCCTGGTCCCAACTTGGATGACGAGGCCCACGTCGATCAGGAAACCACGCGCCCGGAGAGCGACGACGGAATCTATTTCGATCGCCTGGCAGACGGAGCGGTCCTGGAGCTTGAAACAAGGCATCATCGTTACACCCTGGTGAAGAGGGCGAGTGGGCAGGCGCTGATCTCCGGCCATCCGGATCTCTGCCCGGAACCGATCCTGGTGGGAATCTTGGGCTCTACTGGACGGGCCTCCATCTTGAAGGTTGGCTTCATCGGGCGTGGGAGACACCTGATGTTTAATCACCCAGCGCATCGCACCGCCATAGGTACGTCACGTATTCTGCACCTTCGCCAAGTCCGTTAACACCCTCAGAAGAATTGACGATTGCCGAAGCTTTCAGCTATCAGCAAGACGACTGACTTTCTTGCTGAGGGCTGATAGCTGACGGCTGATGGCTTCAGCAATCGTCAATGAATCGCGGCAACTCCCCACGAAGCGGCCAGGAACCGCCGTCCCGCCAGTGTGCGTTTTCGCACAAAACGGTTCGAAAACGGACGCCGAAGACTGCTCAGGTATCGTTTCGGGCGAACCGCCAGGACAAGACTAAGTCGTTCCTTGAGATACGAATATCCATCAAAGCCAATGCTGGCACGACGCTTGCATTCCGCCTGCCTTGGACTTCCAGGTAAGTTGGGGCGGCAACCACGCGTTACTTAGTACTGCCGTTCGTAATTACGGTGACGTATTCAGACGCCTCAGCCGGAGCCCCGGAGGGGCGGTAGAGAGTAGCCCAGGGCGTGAGCCCTGGGTGCAAACCGGGAGCACATTTCTTGATTTTACGGGCATCTGGCCCCAGGGCTCACGCCCTGGGCTACTCTCTACCGCCCCTCCGGGGCTTCACGTCACCGTATTTACGAAAAGCGGTACTTAGGCAATAGGCAGATGCGGGCCAGCCGGCTAACCCTTGGAAATCCTCAACCGTCTACTCACTGGGGGAATTCTCCATGTCCGATGTGATCCAAGACCTGAAGTACGGCATTCGTATGCTAGCCAGGAATCCCGTCTTTGCGGTGGTGGTCGTCTTGGTTCTAGCGCTGGGAATCGGCGCCAACACCGCCATCTTCAGTGTGGTGAACGCCGTGTTGCTCCGGCCGCTGCCCTATGAGGATAGTGGACGGCTGGTGACGATCTGGGGCAAGAATCTGCCCAAGGGCGAAGACATGGACTCGGTCTCCGCTCCCGACTTCGCCGACTGGCGGGCGCAGAATCGGGTCTTCGCTGAGATCGCGGGTTCCACAGACGACATGTTCACGCTCACCGGAGCGGGTGATCCCGCCGCGATTATTGCCTATCAGTTTGACGCCAACTTCTTTCACCTACTGGGAGTGCCGCCGCTGGTCGGTCGCACCTTCCTCCCCGAGGAAGAGCAACCCGGCAAGAATCACGTGGTCGTCTTGAACTATGCCCTCTGGCAGAGCCGCTTCGGCGGGGACCGGGGAATCGTCGGCAAGTCGATCACCCTGAGCGGTACGCCTTACACCGTTATTGGCGTCATGCCGCGCAGCTTCGACTGGCCGCAGGATGTCCAACTGTGGGTACCAATCAACGTGGACCCCCAGTGGACGGGCAACCGCGGCATCCGCTACCTGCGCGTCATGGGCCGCCTAAAGCCCGGCGTTACCATCAAGCAGGCGGAAACGGAGATGAACACCATCGCGGGCCGGCTGGAGCGCCAGTTTCCCACCACCAACCGGGACCAGGGAGCACGGATTATCACCGTGCGAGAGTTTATCGCCGGGGATATCCGCCCGGCTCTCCTGGTACTGCTTGCCGCGGTCGCGTTGGTGTTGCTCATCGCTTGCGCGAATGTCGCCAACCTGCTGCTGGCGCGGGCTTCGGCGCGACAGAAAGAGATTGCCGTACGCACGGCGCTGGGCGCCAGCCGATTGCGAATCGTGCGACAGTTTCTCACCGAAAGCCTCTTGTTGGCCCTGATGGGCGGCGTCGCCGGCTTGCTGGTTGCCTACTGGGGAGCCAGCGGTCTGGTGGCGATGTTTCCCCGGACCATCTCGAACCTCAGTATTCCGCGAGTGGACGAGATTCCTATCGACGGCCGCGTCCTCGCTTTTGCGGTCCTCACTTCCTTACTTGGCGCTTTGTTGTTGGGATTGATTCCGGCTTTCCAGGCCTGCCGGCTCAATCCCAACGAAGCGCTCAAGGAATCGGGAAGGAGCATCACCGGCAGCGCGCAGGGACGCCGGTTCCGCAGCGCGCTGGTGGTGTCGGAAGTGGCGCTTTCGTTGACCCTGCTCACTGCGGCCGGCCTCCTGATGAAGAGTTTCCTTCGCTTGCTCAACGGCGATCTCGGCTTCCGGCCCGATCATGTCCTGACCTTCCGCATCCTGCTGCCGGAGCATAAGTACACCACCGATGCGCAGAAGCTGGCGTTCACGAACGGGGTGGAGGACCGGATCAAGTCGCTTCCCGGCGTGCAGTCGGTTGGAACCATCACCTTCCTTCCGCTGTGCGGATGGTGGGGGGAGCGCGGAATCGCCGTGGAAGGTCGGCCGGTGGCGCCGGAACGCCAGCAGCCGCGAGCAGTGTGGAGCTCGGTGACTCCGGATTATTTCCGCGGCATGTCGATCCCCCTGGTCCGCGGACGCCTTTTTGCGGAGCAAGACGACGCTGGCGCCACTGGCGTAGCCATTATCAGTGCCAGCTTGGCTCACCAGTTATGGCCCGACGAAGACCCCATCGGCAACCGGATCACGCTGGAGGGTCAGAAGCAGCCTCGGGAAGTTGTCGGCGTGGTGGGGGATGTGCGGCAGTTCGGCTTGGCCGACGAGCCCAAGCCGGAGGTCTATCAGCCTTACGCCCAGGCTCCGGCCGGACTGATCGGGTTTGCCGTGCGTGCGGCGTCGGACCCGATGAGCATGGTCAATGCTGTGCGTCGCGAAGTCTGGGCCGTGGACAAGGACCAGGCGGTCGGCTATCTGATGAGCATGGAGCAACTGGCTTCGGAGTCGCTGGCCCCGCAGCGGGTGAGCATGGTCTTGCTGGGCTTTTTTGCCGCCGCGGCCCTGATGCTGGCCGCCATTGGCCTCTACGGGGTGATTTCCTATGCGGTCACGCAACGCACGCACGAGATCGGCATCCGCATGGCGCTCGGGGCGGACCGGGCCGCGGTGTCGCGGATGGTCCTGGGACAGGGAATGGCCCTGACGCTCGTGGGTCTGGCCATTGGCGTGGGGCTCGCCCTGCTGCTTACGCGTTTCATGAGCACCTTGCTCTATGGCGTGCGTGCCACCGACCCGATCACGTTCCTGCTGGTCGTCGTCGTGCTCGCTGCGGTTGCATTCCTTGCGACTTACATCCCGGCGCGGCGGGCAACGCGGGTGGATCCGATGGAGGCGCTGCGGTACGAATGAAGAAAGGGTAAAGTGTAAAGGGTAAAGGGTAAAGGGTAATGGCCAAGCGGTTTCATTCGCTTACCCTTTACCCTTCACCCTTTACACTTTTATCTCGAATGAAGAGGTAAACCGCCAAGACTCGAGGAAAGAACAATATGGGAAACCTCGTCCAGGACGTGAAGTACGGCCTTCGAATGCTGCTGAAGAGCCCTGGTTTCGCGGCCGTGGTGGTTCTTTCGCTGGGACTCGGAATCGGTGCGAACACCGCCATCTTTACCCTCATTGACGCGGTGATGCTCAAGACGTTGCCGGTGGAGAAACCCGAGCAATTGGCGCTCTTCTACAACGGGCCGAATGAAGGCATGAGAGTAAGTCGAGGCGGCGTCGGCACAGGCGGACGATGGGATTACTATTCCTATCCGCTCTACGAGTATCTGCGCGACCACAACCAGTTCTTTCAGGGAATCTGCGCTTTCAGGCAGGGTGAGGACCGCTTGAGCGTCAGTGTGGAGGGCGCTCCTCCCGGATCGAGTCAAAAGGCGACGGGCCACTTGGTGTCGGGCAATTACTTTTCGGTGCTGGGCGTGAACGCCATCCTCGGCCGGACCCTCAGCCCGGAGGACGATCGCCTTGGGGCTCGCCCCGCGGCGGTGATCAGCTATGGCTACTGGAAGAGCGAGTTTGGCGGCGATCCGAAGGCGGTGGGCAAGGTCGCCGACTTCAACGGAACTCCATTCACCATCGTCGGTGTGACGCCACCGGAGTTTTTCGGTGAGCGCGTGCGGAAGTCGCCGGACTTCTGGCTGCCGATCGTGACCCAGCCCCAGGTGATGCTCCACGACTCCTACCTCAAGGACTCCGGAGTTTACTGGCTCAACCTGATGGGGCGGCTCAAGCCGGGCGCGACGCGCCAGCAGGCCCAAGCCGCAGCTTCGGTCCAGCTTCGCCAGGTTCTGACCGACCAAGTAGGATCCGATCTCTCCGAACACGAGCGAAAGGAGATCGCCAATTCCTACGTTGAGTTGGCCCCGGGCGGACCCGGGATTTCCGGGCTGCGGATTGACTACTCGCAACCCCTCCACATTTTGATGGCGTTCGTCGCTCTCGTATTGCTCATCGCCTGTGCCAACGTGGCGAACCTCCTGCTTTCGCGCGCCGCCGCCCGGCAAAAGGAAATCTCCATGCGACTGGCGCTGGGCGCCGGCCGCGCGCGCCTGGTCCGCCAACTTCTCACCGAGAGCCTGATCATGGCGAGCCTGGGGGGTGTGGTGGGCGCGCTGCTTGCCTCCTGGGGAGTCCGCATCATGGTGGCGAACTTCGTTGGCAGGACCTCTCCCCTCAATGTTCATCCCGATCTGCGAGTGCTGGTGTTCACCCTCCTGGTTTGTGCGCTGGCGGCGGTCCTTTTCGGACTGGCGCCGGCGCTGCGCAGCACCCGGGTGGATCTAGTTCCGGCCCTCAAGACGAATACCGCCGCCGCGGGAGCCCCGGGGCGGCGCTGGAGTCTGGGGAAAGCACTGGTGTCGCTGCAGGCCGCATTGTCGTTGCTGATGCTCTTTGGCGCCGGTCTTTTTGTGCGAACGTTGCAGAAGCTGGAAGCCGAGGACCTGGGCTTCAACCGGCAACACGTCCTGCTGGTGAGCATCGATCCGCGCCTGGCCGGCTACCAACCGGCGCAACTTGCTCCCTTCTATCAACAGCTTCTCGATCGCGTGAACGCGCTGCCGGGAGTACGCTCGGCAAGCGTAGCCGCCTACAGCCCGATGAGCGGCACCAGCAGCAGCAGCAATATCGGCGTGCAGGGTTATACGCCCCCACCCGGCGCGGATATGGATGTCAACGTCAACGTGGTGGGCTGGAAATACTTCGAGACCGCCGGGATGCCGATGCTGCTGGGCCGCGAGATCGGCCCACAGGACACGCCAGCGTCGCCCAAGGTGGCGGTGATCAACGCGACCTTGGCACACGATTTCTTCGGTAAGGAGAACCCCATCGGCAGGCGGTTCGGCTTCGGGGATGACGTGAAGCACAGTGGTGATATCGAGATCGTCGGCGTGGTGGCCGACGCTAAGTACCGCGACGTGCGCCAGAAGGGGCAGCGCATGATCTTTCTGCCGGTCGTCCAGATGAAGGAAGACGCGGCTTACGTGTCGGAGATCGATGTCCGAACCGTGGGCGATCCGAGGGCTGGCGCCTCCGAGGTGCGCGGCGCCATCAACGAGATCAACTCCAGTCTCTCCGTGACCAACGTCACCACCCTCAGCGAACAGGTGGATCACTCGCTCCACGAGGAACGCACCATCTCCGAGCTTAGCAGTTTCTTCGGATTGCTGGCCCTCACGCTGGCCTGCGTCGGCCTCTATGGCGTCATGGCCTACGCGGTGGCGCGGAGAACCAGTGAGATTGGCATTCGCATGGCGTTGGGCGCCCGCTCGGCCGACGTCCTCTGGATGGTTTTGCGCGAGGCGATGCTGCTGGTGCTGGCGGGCGTAGCGATCGGCGTACCGGCCGCGCTCACAGCAAGCCGGCTGGTTGCGAGCATGCTCTTTGGGCTGACGCCCTGGGACCCGCTCACCATCTCGGCTGCGACTCTGGTACTCGGCGCCGTGGCCGTTCTCGCCGGTTACCTGCCGGCCCGTCGAGCGTCGCGCGTGTCGCCAATAGTGGCGCTACGCTACGAGTAATTGACGATTGACGATTGTCGATTGACGATTGAAAGACCGGCCTGGCTCGCATCTTCTCTTCCAATCGTCAATCGGCAATCGGCAATCGCCAATTCCTGATAGTCGTTGAGCGACAAGCGTCAGTTCTTATACTGCGGAGGGCCCGATGACGACTCTAATGCAGGACCTGAAGTACGGCGTGCGGATGCTGCTCGCGAAGCCTGGTTTCACGGCGGTAGCGGTGCTGACCCTGGCGCTGGGGATCGGCGCCACTACGGCAATTTTCAGCGTGGTGAATACGGTGCTCCTGCGGGCGTTGCCTTACGCCCACTCGGACCGAATGGTGCGAGTGTACACTGAGTTTCCTAATTTTCCAGACGGCGGCTTGCGGCGATTCTGGGCGTCGGCGCCGGAGTATCTCGACATCAGGCGGGAAGCCAAGTCTTGGGACTCGATGGACGGCTGGGTGAACAGCGGAGTCAACCTGGCAGGGCAGGCCGACCCGGTTCGCGCCACGGCCTCCTTCATCACTGGCGGTCTGCTGCCGTCTCTGGGTGTTTCTCCCCTTCTCGGTCGCGCCATCACCCCGGCCGACGACGATCCCGCCGCGCCCTTGACCGCTGACATTTCGTACGGCCTCTGGCAGCGGGCCTTTGGCGGCGACCCACATATCGTCGGGCGGGAGACTTTGCTCAACGGCAGGAAGGGCACAATCATCGGCGTCATGCCGAAGGACTTCCACTTCCCACCGGGCGAAGTGGACGCGCCGGAGGTCTGGGTCCCGCTCCAGATTGATCCCGCCAAGCCCGGAGGACGCGCTTCGCATTTCCTGTCGTTACTGGGCCGTTTGAGGCCCGGGGTCAGCCTTACCCAGGCGCAGTCGGAGCTCGATGCGCTGGTTCAGGAATGGGGAAAGTTGGACACGATGAAAGCCCACTACCTGAGCCCCAAGAACCATCCCCTGGTCAGTTACCCGTTCCAGGAGGAAATTGTGCGGGGCGTGCGTTCTGCCCTGCTCATGCTGCTCGGCGCGGTGGCGTTGGTGTTGCTGATCGCCTGCGTCAACGTCGCGAATCTGCTGCTGGTCCGGGCCGAGGGCCGGCAGCGCGAAGTGGCCATCCGCAGCGCCATGGGTGCCGGCTTGGCGCGACTGGTACGCCAGTTTGTCACCGAAGGGGTGATTCTCTCGCTCCCAGGCGCGGTGCTGGGGCTGGCGTTGGCTTACATCGGACTCGGACTCGTGAAGACCACAGCGGCGATCAGTATCCCGCGCGCGTCCGAGATCGACATCGACCCGCGTGTGCTCCTTTTTGCTCTCGCGATTTCGGTTCTCACCGGCGTGTTCTTCGGGATGGCGCCCCTGGCCCACCTGGCGGTCAGCAACCTGCACGAAGCGCTCAAGGCTGCCGGTGGCGCAACCACGGCCGCCGCCGGCGCCAAACGATTCCGGCATGGACTGGTGGTGGTGGAACTGGCCCTGGCTTTGATGCTTCTAATCGCCACCGGGCTCATGGTCCGCGCCTTCTGGAAGCTTCAGGAGGTTGACGCCGGTTTCGATCCGCACCACGTGCTCACCATGCGCGTTGCCCTGCCGGGCTCCGTCTATGGTGACAATGCGAAGGTGCTCAGCTTCTGGACACGACTGCAAGACCGCATTTCCAGCCTGCCCGGAGTCAAGGCCGGAGCGATCGCCACGGGATTGCCGCCGCTGCGGCAGCTCAACGCCAACGATACTCAGATCGAGAACTTCGTGCAGGTCAAAGGCGGACCGATTCAAAACGTGGACTTCTGGCAGATCGTGACCAAGGACTACTTCAAGGCGGCGGGTGTCCGCCTCATTGAGGGGCGTCTGTTCGACGAGCGCGATGGACCCGGCGCTCCCGATGTCGCCATCGTTAACCAGACCATGGCCCGCACTTTCTGGAACCACCGGAGCCCCGTCGGACGCCGCGTTCGACCCGGTTTCACGGACCCATGGTGCACGGTGGTCGGAGTAGTGGCTGACGTTAAGAACGCCGGGCTCGACAAGCCGGCGGGCACTGAGTTGTATCTGCCGTTCAATCAGCCGCAAGGCCTGGGGAATAACCGTTTCTCCATCGTTGTGCGTTCCGCCGGTGACCTCACGTCCTTGATCGGCGCGGTTCGACGCGAAGTGCGCGATCTTGATCCCACGATCCCCGTGGCCAACGTTCGCACCATGGACGAGGTGATGTCGGCGGCACAATCGCGCCCGCGGTTCCTCACCGCCTTGCTGACTCTGTTCTCCAGCGTGGCTTTGATCCTGGCGGCGGTCGGAATCTATGGAGTGATAGCCTACTCCGTGGCGCAACGCACCAAGGAGTTTGGTCTGAGGATGGCGCTGGGGGCCGAGCGCGGCGACCTGCTGAAGCTGGTCGTAGGCCAAGGCCTGATCCTGGTTGCCGCCGGAGTGCTGCTCGGCCTTGGCGGCGCACTGAGCTTTACGCGCTTCCTCTCCAGCTTGTTGTACGGAGTTCGGCCCACCGACCCCATCACCTTCAGCGTGGTTCCCCTCGTGCTCGGAGCGGTGGCGCTGCTGGCGAGTTACCTCCCGGCACGGCGGGCGACCAAGGTCGATCCCATGGTGGCGCTGCGCTACGAGTAATTGACGATTGAAAAGGCGCCAGCTTCCAGCCATCAGCGGTCAGCAAGGAAAGATCCCGGGGATGAGCCGTGCGTGCTGAGGCTGAGCGCTGATGGCTGATGCCTGTTTTCAATCGTCAATCGACAATCGTCAATTGTTTGCCCCTAATAGTTCCGCGGGCGTGAGGATCGGTCCCGGCCGCCGCCACCGCGGTTTCCCGAGAAGCCGTCCGTGCGCTGAGGGCGAGCTTCATTGACGGTGAGGGGTCGGCCGTCGAGCGTCTTCCCATTCAAGCTTCCGACCGCGCGTTGCAGGTCCTCACCTTCGGCCAGCTCCACAAAGCCGAATCCGCGCGGCTGCCCCGTCATCTTATCCTTGATCACCACCGCCGAGGCTACTTGAAAGCCCGCATTAGTTACAAACTCGTTCACCGAGCTGTCCGTGGCGCTGTGGGGAAGATTACCAACATAAAGTTTCGAAGCCATTTGATCCTCCAAGTAGGTCGACTCTAGGCCGCCTCGTTAAGTGAAGCCGAACTGCGTCGGCGCGCTGCCGAGCCCGATTCTTTTGCCCGTGGGAAGCGCGGCGACCACGGCTGGCACTGGTCGCTGCGGGCCACGCAACGGTCAGCCGCCCAATGCCGGCCCTTCGGGGCGGCCCGGCACGGCTGGCGCTGGTCGTTTTGTCTCCAGTGCAATTCGCGCTTCTCGGGCGAGCTTCCTCCGCAGGACCTTCTCCCGGCGTACTCTGCCGAACCTCGACTTGTCACCATTTCTTTCCGACACGGTCCCTCCCCCGCCGGCGCCGGTTGCAGAGTCATGCGGAGCATCCGGTCTCGGCTCGGTTCCCGTCTTTGAGGTGCCATGGCAGATAACCTGGCTAGGTCAGGCGACCTGGAGAGCTCCTGGAAGGCGGCAGTTCGCTTCCTACTATGGGCGCATCAACTTCACTAGTCAAGGAAAATACGGGTGGTGGTCTCATGTGACAAAACAATAGAATCCACAGATTGCGCAGATTTGTCAGATTGAGAAAAAGAGCTCGGCGTTGTTACAAGTGCGAATAACACGCGAACTTGCTGGTTACTTCTTGTGGAGGATCTGATGCTGTAACAGCGAGTCTAGCTCGCCAAATGGCGGCGAAAGCCGCCTCTACATGAAACTGACCCACTACCCTTTCCCATTTCCCGAGCGGGCTTGACAATCTCTCTCACTTCGATTTAGTATAAGCAGCGTTATCTATCCGGAAGGTACCTAGAGCTCGGTTAAGCCGGGAGCGACCGGCACAACAATGCTGCGGTCGATCAGGGGCCTCGACGACGGAGGCTCAGGCATCGAAACCGCCCGTTGGTGGTCGCCAGCCGGCGACCCACTGAGATTGGCGGGCACGCGGATGGCGCACGCGAAATCCAAGACAAGGCGGCAACAACCCGGAGAACTGCGAACATCGGCGGCGCTGGGGCCGGCGGGCGTGGCTCACGACGTTGACAACCTGCTGACCGCCATCCTGGGCGACTGCGGATTCTTGTTACGGCAGGTCCGTCGCGACGATCGCCTGCGCGCCATGGTGGAGGGGGTAATGAACGCGGCGGAGTTTGCGGCGCTCCTCACCCGTCAGTTGGTGGCGTCGAGCGGGGTCGGGATCCGTTCGCCGCAAGCGCTCGACTTGGGGGACATTCTGGCAAAAATGACCGGCACACTGCGAGCCGTGCTGGGATCGAAAATCATCCTCAAGGTCCGTGCACAACCCGGCTCGGGATCCATCGAAGCCGATCCTGGGGACCTCATCCGGCTGATCCTGAACCTGGCCTTTAACGCCCGGGACGCCATGCCTGACGGTGGAACGCTCGTGTTCAGAACGGAAAGCGCCGGTTCTGACGGAAAGCGACCCGTTCACCGCCGCGACAGCAACTCAGACTGCTACGTGCTCCTGATCGCCTCCGACACCGGGTGCGGCATGGACGAAGAGACCAGAGCACACCTGTTCGAGCCGTCCTTCACGACCAAAAGCAAGGCGGGGCCGGGCAGCCGGGGTATGGGTCTGGCCACCATCCAGGAAGTAGTGAGGACGGCCGGGGGCTTCATCGAGGTCGACAGCCAGCCTGGTCGCGGCACCACCTTCCGGATTTACTTCCGGCGGCTGCGGAGCCCGCTGGATCCGCCTCCGGCCCGCCACGCCGTCGTACCACGGAGCCGGCGGACGGCGACAATTCTGGTGGTGGAGGATAACGAAAGCGTGCGGGTGTCCGTTTGCCGAACGCTCAAGATGTGCGGCCACACGGTCGTCGCCGCCTCGAGCGCTCCCGAAGCCCTGGAGATCGCCGCCCACGCCGACAATCCGATCCACCTGCTCCTGACGGACGCCGAGCTGCCGGGGGCCAGCGGGCTTGTGCTGGCTAGGCGCCTGAGGGCTTCGCACCCCCAAACCAAGGTGCTCTTGACTTCGGGGTATCGCGTTCGAGGCAGCTCGCGCAAAGGTCTGGTCGCCGGCTTCCTACCCAAGCCCTTCAGCCCGAGTATGCTGGCCAAAAAGGTGTCTGAGATTTTGGAGGAAACCGAGTCGTGAGAGAACCTGACCGCCGGCAGCGCGAGGCTACGCCGTCCAGTCGCTGGGACCGTATGACGGACCAGTCGGGTCGGAACCGTAGGGGTCAGGCCGAGCGGAGGAGCGCGACGCCTGTCGGGCTGGTGGGGCCGGTTGGGTCGAGGCGACCGACTTCTCCACTTGCTCCCAGGCCTCCCGCATGGAAAGGAAGTCTTGGGCAACCTCCTTGAGGACTGAGGTGGAGTTCTGGGCGCTCGCCTGGATGATCCGCCTGCGAGCCAGGTTGTAAAATCGTTCCAGATTGTGGGCGACTTGCGGCCCGGCTTTGAAGTCGAGAGCGTTCTGGAGATGGCTCACCATTAACAAGGCATGGTTCAAGTCCTTCGTCTTTTGCTCGATGCGATGAGCCTCGATGGCGCGGATGGCCCCGTACAGGGCATTGAGGATCTGGTCGTAAGACTGGATCACCAGGCTCACCAAGCTGGCGCCTTGACCGGCTAATTGACGATAAGCACGCGCGGGATCAGGCACCGGTGGTACCTCCTGTTGACAGGCCAAGTTCACTGTCGATCTGCTCGATGATCAGGGGCAGTTGTTGCAAGGTGGCGTTTACCTGGCTGAACTGCGTCGTGAGCTGCTGCTGTTGGGTGGTGATGTTGGCCTGAAAGTCGTTGATCTCATTTGCTACTGCGGTGAGGCTGCTGTTGACGCCCTGCAAGTCGATGGCCAGCGGTCCGCTGATGGTGTTCGTCAGGTTGGTGAGGTCGCTGTTCAGTTGAACGGCGAACCCTTTCTGACCGGTAGTCTGCTGGAAGAGGTTCTGAACGGCGCTGAAGTTGTTGGTCAGGGCGGAGGAAAGCGTGGCGCTGTTAACCTGGAGCGTGCCGTCGTCTTGAAGGCTGACGCCAATGGACTCCAGGTTGGTAATGCCATTGTTGCCGGTAAGAGCGGTGTTGATGTCGGTGTTCAGCGTCTGCTGCACCTGCTGCAGGCCGCTGTCGGCAAACAGCGGAGGCTGCGACGAGGCGCCCGCCGTGTAAGAGAACTGAGTGTTGATCGCCTGAACGACCGCGTTGTACGCGGAGACGAAGTTGTTGACCGCCGAGGTAGCTTGAGTGGTGTCCGGCGCGATACCCAACGTCACCGCGGTACTCGAGGTCCCGACCAGGTTCAGGGTGACGCCGGGGATGGCGCCAGTAACAGTATTGCTGGCGCTGCTGACCGGGACGCCGTCCACCGACAGCGAAGCATTGACGCCGGCGATGGCATTGGGCAGACCGGTGGTGGCGTTGTTGAAGTTCAAGCCGGTGGTGTTGCTGACGACCGTGATGTTGCCCGGCTGGCCCGTGGTGTTGCTGACAATCGACAGGCGGGCGCCGCCCGCATCGGTGATCACGTTGGCGGTGACCCCCAGAGTCTGGCTATTCTTGTTGATATAGGAAGCGAGACTGTTCAGGGTGTTGTCGTTGTGGGTGGTGCTGTCGACAGGGATGGTGACCGGGCTATTCGAGCCGACCTGCAATTGGATCTGGCCGCCGCTGAACGTCGTGTTGCCGTTGGTCAAGGACGTCGTGTAAACCGAGGAGGTGGAGGCCAGGGTTCCTACCGTGATCGTGTGGTTCTCCAGGGTCGCCCCTCCCGTCGTGGTGGCGGTCAAGACGGCTGTGTTCGACGAGTTGGCGACTTGGGAGGTGAGTTGGCCTTGGGGATCTTGCAGTGCCTGAACGGAGGTCTGGAGGGTGGTGAGCAGGCTGCTGATGTTGCTGATGGCCGAACTCTGGCTCTGAAGAAACGTCTGCTCGTTGAGCATTGGCTGCTCGGGCGCTTCGTCAGCCTGGATGATGGTAGCGACCGTGGTCTGCACATTGATCCCCGTGCCGAGGCCGAAACCGCTGGTGTTGAGGTTGATTCCGAACGTTCCCATCTAATCACCCTTTCCCTTCACGGCGGGGGCATTAGACTGTGCAGACTGAGCGTCCAGGTCTTGCGCGATTTGTGCCTCGTCGTTCAAAACTGCCTGCGGAGGCACCTGCAAGACCACTTGGCCGGATTGCGGATTGAGCAGCTGAAAGTACAACTGCTTCGTCTGCTCGTCGATGTGATAGGCTAGAACGTCTTGTGAGGGTGGCGATTGCGGCGACGCTGGCGACGGTGGCTGCTGGGCATGCGACAGTTCTGCATAGTCGGCTTCCGGCTGGCTTTTTGCCGGTGCGGGCGCTTCCGTCGAGACCGACTTGCCCTTCGGCGGAGCGGCCGAAAACACTGGCTCTGACGCCGCCGTGGGTGAGGACGCTTGGACTGGGTCGGCCGGCATAGAACTTACTCCTTGCTGAGTTTCGAGAAGGCGGGTCGCGCTGGCGTCCCGCCTTCCGTTTGCCTACGTGACCTTGAAGGTCACCTGAATAGACCCAGGATGTTCTGCAACTGAGTGTTGGCCTGGGTCAAAGACGAGATGCCGGTCTGATTTAAGACCGAGTACTTGGACAGGTTGGCCACCTCCTGGGGAATGTTGGCGGCAGTGATCCCGTCCTCCGCTGCGGTCAGGTTCTGTACCTGAGCTGTTGCGACGTTGGAGGCTGCATTCAGCCGGTTAACGGCGGCTCCGAGAGAGCCTCGGGTGCTGGCCACGGTTTGGATCGCGGCCGTGATCTGGCTGAGCGCAGTGACGGCATTGGCTTGGGTGTCGAGGGCGGTAGAGAGGCCCAGACCAGCCGAGCTCAGCGTGTTGGGAGCGACGCCGATGGTAGCGGTCGACAGGGTCTCTGCGGCGCCTCCGTCACTCAGGAAGATGCTGGTAGTGCCCGCTTGGAACACCGAGGTGCCGTTATAGGTGGTGTTCTGGCCGATCTGATCGATTTCGGATTTGATCGAAGTGAACTCGGTGTTAAGAGCGGTGAGCTGGCCGGCGGTATTGGTGCCGTTGGCGGCCTCGGTGGCCAGCGTGGTGGCCCGGTTGAGCAGGTTGGTCACCTGGGCCAGTGCGCCATCGGCGGTTTGGGCCAGGCCCACGCCCTCATTGGCGTTCGTCGCCGACTGATTCAGGGCAGTGATGTTGGCTTGGAGTCCATTGGCGATCTCCAGTCCGGCCGGGTCGTCCGCTCCGCTGTTGAGGCGCGAGCCGGATGACAGTTGGAAAAGGGTGCTTTGGAGTGAATTCGACGTCTGGTTGAGATTGTTCTCGGCCTGCAGTGCCGAAATGTTGTTCAAAAGACTGATAGCCATTGAGTTTCTCCTCTCAGAGTTGGGTACCCGTCTTGGGCCCGAGAACCCGCGCCGGGGTTAGATCCCGGCGCTCAGCCCTCTGTTCCACTCAGGCACCACTTTCAAAAACCAAGTACACCTATCGGCACGACTTATAATTTCTTTAATTGAGGGGGCTAAGGCTCGATGGTACTTTCGTACTCCCGGCTTTCGCTTCGAAGTCGCGCCGGGCTTCGAGCCGCTTCGGAGCCTGGGGAAAAAGCTCAAGGGCCTTAGTGCTCGATTTCATTAGTACACTAACATGTGACGTACTTGTGAACCCGAGGACTTAGGGAGGAGAAGGTGTGAAAAACCAAACGCGGAGGCACATGGACATAAGGATGAGAGGGAGAAATTACGTGGAGATATCGTTTGTTTCTCCACGCTTCCCAATTTTCGCCGTACCTCTGTATCTCCGTGTCGGAAAAGTCCTTCGCAATTACTTCACGCCTTAAGAGGCGTGCGGTGCGGTCGAAAATCTGGAGACGGGCGCGGAGGCTGGCGGCGGGGCACGCCGGCGCCCCGCCTTCCGTCGTCGTGCAGATGTCGAAGGTCATCTGAACAGACCCAGGATGTTTTGCAACTGAGTATTGGCTTGGGTCAACGCCGAGATGCCGGTCTGATTCAGCACCGAGAACTTGGACAGGTTCGCCACCTCTTGCGGGATGTTGGCCGCGGTGATCCCGTCCTCCGCTTGGGTCAGGTTCTGCACCTGAGCGGTTTCCACGCCCTGAGCTGCGTTCAGGCGGTTGATGGAGGCACCGAGACCAGCTCGGGAACCAGCCACGCTTTGGACCGCGGCCGTGATCTGGGCGAGCGCAGCGACGGAGTTTTGCTGGCCTGAAACATAGCCAGGTTGCCCGAACGTTCCTGTAGCGAGGAGCGTGGTGTTGTCGAGGGCGAGACTGGCCTGGCTCAGCGCGCCGGGAGTGACTCCGATGGTAGCGGTTGTCAGGGTCTCCGCCGCGCCTCCGTCACTCAGGAAGATGCTGGTGGTACCCGCTTGGAACACCGAGGTCCCGTTATAGGTGGTGTTGAGCCCGATCTGATCGATTTCGTTCTTGATCGAAGTGAACTCGGTGTCAAGAGCCGTGGACTGAGTGCCGGTATTGGTGCCGTTGGCGGCCTCGGTGGCCAGCGTAGTAGCCCGGTTGAGCAGAGTGGTCACCTGGGCCAACGCGCCGTCGGCGGTTTGGGCCAGGCCGACGCCCTCGTTGGCGTTCGTCGCCGACTGATTCAGGGCGGTGATGTTGGCTTGGAGTCCGTTGGCGATTTCGAGGCCGGCAGGGTCGTCGGCCCCACTGTTGAGCCGGGAGCCGGACGAGAGTTGGAAAAGGGTGCTCTGCAGATTATTCGACGTCTGGTTGAGCTGGTTCTCGGCTTGCAGTGCCGAAATGTTATTCAAAAGACTGATAGCCATTGATATCTCCTCTCAAAATTGGGTACCCGTCTTGGGGTCCGAGAACCCGCGCCGGGCTTGGGTCCCTGGCGCTGTCGGCCCTCTGTTCCACTTCAGGCGCCACTCTCCAAAACCACGTGCCATTATCGGCACCACTCTCTAGGTTGCAATTGGGGTTCCAAGACTCTTGGGTACTTTCGTAATCCCGGCTTTCGCCTCCAACTCGCGCTGGGCTTCGAGCAGCTTCGGAGCTTGGGGAAAAAGCTCCAGACCTTTCTGCAGGAGGCGTGTTGTGCGATCGAAGTCCTGGAGGCGGGCACGGATGCTGGCGGCGCGGAGGAAAAACTGGGGTTGCGGCTCGACGGCCTCCAGCTTGGCCTCGGCGGTCGAGGCCGCTTCTTCCAAACGTCCCAACCAAACATAGGCCGACACCAGGGAGTCGTAAGGTTCGCCAGACTGCGGCTCGCGCGCGATGGCGCGGCGCAGATGGGCAAGCCCGTCGGCCACGCGCCCGCCGCGGACTTCTGCCAGCCCCAGCTTGCTATCGAGCGTAGCGGTCTCGCCGCCGCGTTGTTCTGCCCGCCGGTAACAGCGCCGCGCCGATTCGAAATCGCCGAGGTTATAATACGCATCACCCTGGCACTCGAAGACAAGAAGGCTCTTTGAGCCCGATTCCTCGGCACTTCTCAGCTTGAGCAGAGCTTCCTGATATTGTCCGAGTTGCAGGAGAGCCACGGCGGAGAATACCCAACCCAGTTGGAAGCGAGGGTTGAGCTGCGTGGCGCGCTCGAAGCATTGGCGCGCGGCCGCGGCGTTCTTGAAGTGATCCAGTTCCTCGACGCCCAACTCAAAGTGGGCCTGCGCGTCTTGCGGCCGCTCGCGGATTTTTTCCCGCCCCAACTCACGGTACAGATGATTCTTGCGCGACCGGGTTTCCGGATCGGCGACAAAACCGAAATGGTGGATCACGAAATTGGCGGCGCCCAGCTTGAGTCCGGCGCCCAACACGCGCGCCCCGACGGTCTCGTGGACCCGCCCTTCAAAGTAGATCTCGGCCTGCCGATGAAACAGTCTCACATTCTCGTGCTCAATGTAGGCGGGGTAGCGGCTCGCCGCCGGCAGGCGCGACGTGTTGGGCTGGGCAGCGCGGTCCCAAACCCTCTGGTTCAGACTGAGAACGTAATTCCTAATGGGCACTTTATATCCGGCAATAGTTGCCCGAGAGAGTAGCTCGGGCATGACTCGAGGCGATTCGGGATCCAGCATTTCGTCCGCATCGAGGGAGAGGACCCAATCGGTGCGTACTTCCTCCAACGCCCGGTTGCGGGCTCGGGCAAAGTCGTTCTCCCAAGGGACCGAGACCACGCGGGCGCCAAAGCGTCGCGCGATCTCCGGGCTCGAGTCGGTCGAACCCGTGTCGCCGATAACAATCTCGTCCACGACGCCACGCACGCTTTCCAGGCACCGGGCCAAGTCAGCTTCGGCGTCGCGCACAATCATTGACAAACCGAGTGTGGGCATCGTGTCACCATGCGCGGAGTTGAACGGCTTCGCGCTGCTCCGCTAAACTTGCATCGGGCGTCGCGACGCGCCCCCGATAGACCTCTGTGATCTGTGACCACTTGAAGCGCGTCCGGGTTTTTCCTGTCGCCTCCGGCCACGCTCAGCGGCTTCGTCACGAGGCGCGTAGACTTGACGCGTCGGCCGCGCCAGCTCCCCGAGAGGGGGCCGGAGGTCTGAAACGGCAACCTCGGCGGCGGGAATCAGACAAGACGACTCGGGCGAACAGAGATCCCGCGACGGGACCTCCGCCGTGGTGATTGCGGGCTTTCACCCGGTGCAGGCGGCGCCCCAAGGCCACGAAGGTGTGAAAAAACGCCTTAGCCCCGAAGGGGCGAAAGAGAGTAGCCCAGGGCGCCAGCCCTGGGATCAGATGCCCCAAAAACCACAAAAACTGTAACTTGCCGGCCGTCTCCCAGGGCTGGCGCCCTGGGCTACTCTCTTTCGCCCCTTCGGGGCTTAAGGGCATTTTTTCACAACTTCTACCGTCGAGGACGAGCACCACGAAACCCGCACCTACCATTAGGCCCTCATCTCCAGTGCTTGGACTGCAGCCCGAGGCGCAATATACTCACTCGGCGCCACAAGCTGACGGATGCGATCCAGGTAGATCTGTGTGACGCGGGACCAGGCGTACCTTTCACGAATTGTCTTGCTCGCGGCTCGACCGCGTTGTATAGCTTCGTCGCGATGCTCATAGACATAGCGCAGGGTGAGCGCAAGTTCACCAAGATCAGGCTCAAACCAGGTGAAGTCGCCAGCAAACTGGCCGAGTGGTGGCGGGTCGTCCGGCACCTCCTCCTCACGTGCGGAGACAAGATATGCCGTCTTCTTGGAGCAGAAGTCCTCAGAGGGACCCCGAGCGGTGGTGATGACGGGCTTGCCACAAGCCATGGCCTCCACCAACGGCATTCCGAACCCTTCCCCGCGGTATGGCAAGACGAAAGCGTCACATCCTCTGTAAACGCTGGCAAGCGTCGCGTCGTCGAACGAATCCACTAGAAACTGGAGGTGGGGAGCCTTTGGATCGTTGGCAACCTCCTGCATCTGTGCGGTGAGGGTGTTATGCTGATACGCGCCGGCGGACCCTAGTATGTGAATAACCAGGGTGACGTGTTCACCAGGGTCGAAACACGCTTTGTAGGCTTGAAGCAACGCATCAACGCCCTTACGCCGAATTGCTCCTCCCACGAAAAGGAACATGAACTTCCGGCAACCGTGCGGCCGCAAGACAGGACCTTCAGGAGTGAACACTTTGGGGTCGACGCCGTTGGGGATTACCTGCACACGGTCGCTTTCAACGCCACACCGCACGAATACATCACGCACGAAACGGGAGGGTACCCACAATTCATCGACGTTCCTTCTGATCTGGTCGACCCAGACGCTTGGAACCGCGCCGTATTCCCACGGCAGGGTGACCGCCAGCTTTCCTCGAGGAGGACGGCTGAAGTCGGGGGGCCATTGGTGCCGGATCGTCAGGTCGAGGTGCTCAGGGTGACGGAAAAAAGCCGGCCTGAGCACGTCACCGTTCGTAACCTTTTGCGGCACAAGCGAGGGCACCGAAGACGGTTCAAGGCATGCGTCCAGTTGCGGAGACCTGACGAGGCTCGCGCCAATTTCACGATTGATCCGGCCGAGGCTTGACTGTTCGAGGAAAGGTCCGCTCAGAATGATGCCCGGCTTTCCAGTATCCAAGCTTCCGGTCCGGCGGAAAGGAGCCGTCGCCGACTCGAGTCGGTCACGCAACAGGGCCGCGGTGTCTTCGGCCAAAGGCAAGTTTTCCACGAGGTGGCGAGCAGAAGGGAAAGCACGATGGAGCAAGAGAAAATCGAAGACTGCTTCCAGAAACTCTGGCGCATCCCGAGCCAGGCTGCAAAAATCCCATCGGTGTTTTTCCACCAGAGTTGGTGGCAAGCGCAATTTCAGCAGCTCCTCGGCAGCAGGAGCAAAAACGGGACGCCTGAGCATTCCCGGAAGGAACCTTTCGAAGGCCGCTTTGATGCTGCCGGTACTTACATCCAGAATGCCCAGCAACCAGTTGGCGCGGTAAGAGCTTTCGCCTCCACTGCCCAAGAAGCCGCGGTCCGGAGCCTTCAACTTCTCGAGAAGGGGGGGCCACGCCTTCCAAGATTGTTCTTGATGGAAACACAACAGGCCGCGAAGATACGGCAACTCAGCGTACCCGGGATAAGCCTTCATTCCGAGTTCAAGGAGTTCCTCCGCCTTGGCCAGATCCTGGTGCCGCATCATCACTACGGCGAAATTGCGCAAGACCAACGCCGCTAGGGCGGAGGGGAGCTGTTGGTGTTCCTGCCACATGCGGACCAGCGCGTCAATCTCAGCACCCGGTTTTTCCTGCCCCGCGAGCAGGGCGAGGGAGAGCTGTGACCAAGGTTCGGCGTTGGCCTTCAAGGCGGTTATAGCCTGCTGAGAGACGGTGGCCGAGCTGCCGATGCGAATGCTGAAATCCCAGTAGTCATGCTGGCGGCCAGCCGAAAACCAGCGAGGCTGGATGGTAATTAAGTCCACTTCTTGGAAGCACGGTAGATGTACGGGAACAAAAACGCGTCGTCCTGGCGTTCGCAAGTTCTGTCGTATCGAGGCGACATCACCCTCAAGAAGCTGCTCACCATCAAGCCAAGTCACGACGCCGTCTGTCCCGCGTGGAACTCGAGTCGTGCGAAAAGCCTTGAGGCTTCCGAAGAGCATGGAATCCACGGCAGAGCGCACCGCCGCGGGTATCGCTTCGGCAGAAGCTGCGTCGCTTTCGAGAGTGATGACGGGGCTCTGCTTGTAACTACTCTTCACGAGCCCGTTTCGGCGATCTATGGTGTAAAACGGCATCGGCTTCCCTTTCTAGCTGGAGGGACAGCGTTACTTCCCCCAAATCGGAGTTCCTAGAGCCGAACAGGAATGGTGCCTTTTGGGGGTGGGGCCGAGAGTCCCGGTTGGTTCCGCTTCAATTCCTTTCGAGCAGGAGATTAAACATGGGAAACTGCATGGCCTTTTCTTCCTCGAAGGGTTCCAGGGTGTCCCAGGGTGTGATCCACTGCATCGAGAAGCCGAATTCCCGAATCCGCCTCAAGAAGTTTTGAGGATCGACACTCTTGCGAATCATGGGAATGTTGAACTCCATGAGAATCGTTAGATTGGGGCTGCGGGCGATGATTCCCCGCATACCCTCAAAAATCAATGGTTCGCTTCCTTCCGCGTCGATCTTCATCAAGTCGACTCTTTCCTGAATGATTTCGTCGAGCGGAACTGCCTCGACCACTGGACGCCGTTCAGGCGGGGGGTCGGCCTCCGGCACCAGCTCCGGCACGAACAGGCTGCTGCTTCCTTGGAAATGACGCAGTGCGTGAAGTTCGACTTGTTTCTTTGAATCTAAGACAGCCAGTTGATGGGCGCGCACCACGGAACCGTACCAGTTGACATGGATGTTCTTCATCAATAACTCGAAGGCGCGCGGGTTCGGCTCAAAGGAATACACCCGGCCCGCCGTACCCACGACACCACCTGCGATCAGGGTGTAATAGCCATAGTTCGCCCCTACGTCGACGACCGTCATGCCAGGCTTGACGCGAGCAATAAATGCGTCCGTGATACATTTCTCCCAGTAACCATGGGTGACCAGGTAAGGAGTCACGCTCATGTCCGCAGCTTCGACGTACATCAGAAAGTTATTCAGGACCTTGGTGAGCAACAGGCCTTCGCCGACAGGAGCGACAACTAAGTCGGACGAAGCGCGGCCGCTGGCAAGGCTGTCGATCCGACGGTTTAGATCACGAAGAAGGTTCTCCAAGGTCTGGAGGGACCCCACCATGGTCTCCCGCGTTTGGCTTGCCGTTTTCTCTAACTGGAAGAGCCGGGAAGCAATAGCCTGACTCAACTGCCCTTGCAAGAACGCGTTCTTCTGCAACCCCAAGACGCGGTCAGCGAACACCTGGTCCAATTGCCCTTGCAAGAGCGCATTCTCTCCCGCGGCCTTACTTAGCTGTTCGACCGTCGTCGCCTCGACACTGGGTATGTAGCGCCCTCCAGGGCTCTTCTCTGTCTCCGTTAGTTCAACCAGGCTTTTATTCGTTTCTGCGCCTCTTGCCTTCTGAGCTTCCGCCTTCTGACTTATCTCCGTGACCTCCGATGCATCCAACCGGCGGTCAGGGTGGTCCCTGAAGCTGCCACCCTGGGTTTTCTCGAGAAGCAGAGTGCTCATCGGAGATGCCATGAGCTTCCGCTCATCAAAAGGCTCGATAGCGCCGCCCTTACTGACGATCGAGGTCTTGAGACCCAGTTCTTCAATTCTACGAATAAAGCTCAGTGGGTCCACGCCAGCCATCCGAAGAGTATGTTGATTAAACTCCGAGACAATTTTGATCTCCGGGCTGCGATCGAGCACGCCACGCATACCTTCCAGAATAAGAGGCTCACTGCCTTCGGCGTCGATCTTCATTAGGTCCACGCGCTCCGAAACCATGTCATCGAGGGGTCGAGCGCTGACGGATACTGGCGCGAAAGCCGGGTCGTCGGGCTTCTCGACGAAAAGGGTGCTGCACCCCAGAAAGCGTGGCACCTCGTAAAACGAGATCTGCCGTTTGGCATCCAGCACCGCACAGTGGTGGGCGCGAACTCGATCGCCCAGCCAGTTTACACCCACGTTCAGGGTGAGGATCTCGAAGTTCCGAGGACCAGCTTCAAAGCTGTAGACCCGCCCTTGCGGGCCGACCGCTGTCGCCGCCAGCAGCGTGAAGTATCCGAAGTTGGCGCCGATATCGACGAAGGTCATTCCGGGCTGCAAGAGCGACGTGAAAAGCCAGGTGATACCCGGTTCCCACCCGTCGCCCACTAGGAAATGAGGAGCCACGCTCAGGTCGCGGGTGTCCACATACATCAGGAAACGGTCCAGAACGCGGGTCAGGGCAAGGTGATCCCCCACATAAACAGATGATTGCTTCTCCGCCTGGCGCTCGGTTGCCACAGTGCGTACCTCCCGCGCTTTCGTCACTAGCTCAAGAAGGCGGGAAACAAACGCCTGATTCAACTGACCCTGTAATAGCGCGTTGTCTCCCAACGCCTTGCCCAACTGTTCTATGGAGACCCGCTCGTCGCTAGCCGACGCCGCTGTTAGGTCAGGGCCCCTGCCACGACTCGCCGATTCCACCAAGCTTCCATTCATTCCAACCCCCTGGCTTTCGTCAGGATTCGGTACTTCATCCCAGCAGTCTTTGGAACTCATTGATCCAGCGCGGAAGCGTGACGCTCCAGTCCCAATGTTCGAGCATCAACTGGCGCCCGCGCTTGGCGCGGTCACGGGCTTCTTCCGGATGCGAGTAAACGTCGCGCATCAGTTGCCGTAGATGCTCCACGCTCGGCTGCGCCCAAAGATGACCGGCAAACGACTCGAACTCGGTCGACGCCGGAACGAGCCCCTCGATGTCGATCAAGTAGCTGTTCTCGTCGTTGAGAAAGTCCAACTGCCCGCTCCAGCGCGTAGCGATTACGGGTACCTCGCAGGCAAGCGCCTCCAAAAAAGGCCGCCCACAACCTTCTCCGTGAGTGGGGAGGACGAAGGCGTCGGCGGCGGCGTACAGCCTTGCCATGTTTGCCTGTGAGAGGAATTCCTTTTTGAGCATAATGACGGGGGGAGATTTTTCTAGGGTCAGGCCAACTTCCTTCTCAATGAAATAGGTCAGTTGCGCCTCAGCGTCGGCAAGCTGCCCGCAGTGCTGGGAGACCTTAAGAATCAGGGTCACGTCTTCATCCGGCTTGAACTCCCTGAGATAGGCCTTCAACAGCAGGTCAAATCCCTTGCGGTCGTGCAGGTCGAATACCGACAGGAAGTTGAAACCGCGTCGATGGGGTATATCGAGTGGCTGCATGCCTGGTCGAAAGACCTGGGCATCGAGTCCTTCATGTACGACGCGGAGTTTATCAGGGTCGACGCCGGCGGAAGCAAACGTATTCCGGTTGAACTCACAGGGCACCCAAACTTCATCCATCGCATTACATCGCTCGGCCCATCCGTCGGGTATGCGGTCCGTCTCAAACGTGGTGCGGCCAATGCGATAGCGCGCGTAGGCGTCGAGATTCCACATGTACGCCATCGCGGTTTGATAGAAAACACTCTGAGCCAGATCGACGCGCTCGTGATGAAGGCGCGAGAGGAGCCGCCTGGCCTCGGAAGGCAGGATCTGCATGTCGTCGTTTTCGGAACCCACCGGTGCAAGTTGGGTAGGAATGCCATGATTGGCCAAAGCCAGAGCGACCATCCAGGCTTCCTCGGCGTAGCCCGTCCCTCCATAAACAATCCCCCGAAAGAGCACGCCCACAGGCAAGCCACGCCCGGACTTCTTTGCACACCGCCTGCCGGAGCTTTCGACGCCGGCCTTCTCCACGCGGGACGACGTTAGTCCTTTTGCCAGCCCATCCTCCATTGCCGGGATTATTGGCATTTCACCCATTGCAGTCTCCCTCGTCGATTTGCGCCCGCCGACGGCTCATTCCAAGTGGTTTATGCCCGGCATCCGGCAAACAGCGCCTGGCCGAGATCGTCGACAACATCGACCCTCTTGGCAGCAGCATTTTGGCTGCCAAATGCCAAATGACGCTTGATACACATGGAAGCCAGATTCCGGCCCCGGAGTCCGAGCGCGGCCGCGTCCAGGCAAGTCATAACCGGGTATGGAAGGCAGCTTGCATGAGAAAGGGAGCACAACACGGAGTGGAAAGGTAGGCATCATGCCAGACTATTCGGTTTCGCGGAAGAAGTTGTTCGACAGTGAAGATGTCACGGACCCGACTTCCGAGGCACACATCATTAAGGACAACATGGCGAAGATCGCCCTGTGTCTCGACCAGCTAGCTAAGGCCGTCATTTCTTTGCGGGAGCAGGCAGCCAAGACTGACGCTTCTCTGCGCGAGCAGGCAGCCAAGACCGACGCTCAACTGGCCGAAATCAAGTCGCAGTTTGCGGCGATCAAGATCCATACGGAGTCCTTGCCGAACGCCTTACGCGAGGCCAAGCGCTCGGATGTTGCCGTGCAGAAGAGCATTGCGGATTTTTCAGCCAAGCTTCATGAGGTTGAGTCTCTGCGCGAGCAGGCGGCCAAAACCGACGCTCAACTGGCCGAAATGGAGTCGCAATTTGCAGTGATCAAAATCCATGCGGAGTCCTTGCCGAACGCCTTACGCGAGGCCAAGCGTTCGGATGTTGCTGTGCAGAAGACCATTGCGGATTTTTCAGCCAGGCTTTATGAGCTTGAGTCTCGCCTGTCCGGTACCCTGGCGACGGGTAGCGCAGCATGAGGCGAAGATGAGGAAATTATTAGAACGTTAGGAATAGTTAAGAAAGCGGGTTGCCGCAACACATCACCCGTTGGAAGGCCCTTTCAAAAAGCGCCTCAGACCAGCGCCCACGGCCGGAGTCGCGCATGACCGGTTCGGCAAAGCTCAGCAAGCTCTCGGGGGTCAACTGAAGTTTCGATTCCCCCGGGGCTACGAGGGGAAAATGCCGGAGCCAGTCAGACACCACCCGCGAGCGGGTGGCTTGATGAGTGGGGTGCCTGCTGCTGGAATCCGCTGCACAGGGACGGCGCGAAGGTTCGGGTACATCCTCCGGAATCATTCCAGTGCGATCCCCAGCTCTTCAAATAACGTGCACCGGCGCGCAGTACGAAGGTCCACTTCCTGCTACTGAAGCTGGGGTGTAAGCTTCGCCTGCTGACATTCGTGCTCGAAGCGTTTTCGGGCGCATTCGTACACTAACTGGTCGATCTGCGTCAGCTCCTCAATGCATTCGAGTTCCTCCGCTGACAGGTCGGCTCGCTTCAACTGAGACGGCTCGGCCTTGTTAAGGTGATAAGCCTCAGGAGGCGCCGGCACATTGAACATGCGCGCGAATAGCCTTAGGGTCTGGTGATGAGCCTCGGCGATGCCGACCATGTCCATGTCCGACATGACACGGATGGCTGAGTCCAGCAGGCCGTACTGCTGATCCATTGAAAAGAGGACGTCCCCAAAAGCCGCCGACTGGCAAACATAACTCTGTTTTTGGATCCTCCTGTAAAGCATCTGGGCGAACGACAACGAAGCCAGGTAGCGTGCCTGGGAGTTGTCAAGCCGGCGCCGGAACCTGACGTGATGGCACAACTGCAAGACACTCATGCCCCTGGCATAGCGGTGGAGCGGATGCACGGGATCGCGTTTGGCGTGATTGATCTCGGAGATGGTGCGATCGACAGGATCCCGGAGGATGGTGACGATGCGAGGCCACGAAGGCAGGATGATAGGCAACAGTCCTCCGAAATGCCCCGACCACACCTTCCAGTTGCCCGCGGCGCCGGAATAACTCTTAACATCAGCCCAATCCCTGAGTGGAGACATATTGGCCTCGCCGAAGGCGCTGGTCAGAAAGCAATGAAAGCTTGTACCGGAGGTCTTGGGAATGTGAAGAAAATAGATGAGTGGCTTTCCGTCTTCAGGTCCCCATCGATTGAGTGCGGCTTGAAGCCAATCCGATGATGCCATGGGGTTGGGTGTGTCCGGCTCTCCATTCGGGGCTGGCGAGGACTTCACCTGCTGCCCACCGACCTGTAGCTCCAAGGCGTGCAAACGTGTGAGAACGGTATTGATCGCCGTTCCATGCAGATTGAGCGTCTCGAGAACCAGGCCTCGATCGAGGGGACTGTCGCCCAATGCAGGCTTGGAGCCAGTGGGAGGCACCTGAGGGCGACACTGTTGACTCATTGACATGGGTTCGAATCTCCTTTGGAAACTGTCCTGTCCAGACAAAAACTCAGAATGCTGGCAGTCGCCTACCAAAACCTCGCCAAGCCCGGATTCTTCTGCCTTACCCATAATCACCTCTGAGGTTGAAGGTCATCACCAGCGGGCCCCAGTGGACTGCAACTGTAAAGGTCAAATCAGCCACAAAGACACAGAGAACAGAATTACAACGAAGGCCGTCGTCAGTTTCCTGAGGCTCGCCATTTTTCCTCTGCACCTCGGCATCGCATTGCTGGAAGCTCCTCGCGATCATTCCGGAGCTTCCCCGCCCGCCACGCCTATAAAATCCACTGGCAGGACTTGCCCACCCGGAAAAGCTCGGAGTGCCGGGGGGCCGTTCTCCCCTTATAGGCCTAGCACTTCCGTTACCAACCTTTTCCGGACCGGCCCGAGCCCGAATGTTGACCATTGCTGTCGAACCGAAGAAGGGAGCATCGCGACCGCCAAGCTCTGAGCCACGCGGTCGAGCACCAATGACGCGGCGGTAGGGCGGATAGGCGAAGGCTTCGGCCATCCAATGACGATCTGGAGAGCGGCTTGCGTTTGGCTGAGTGCGTCCGAAATCCCGTTACGGCAACAGATTGCTAGCAGTTTTCTGCGGCGCGCTGTGTCTTTTAAACTCGAAAGACGGCTTGCCTGAGGAAGAGAAAGGCTTCCTGCACCGGCACCGGCCAGCAACACTCCCATCTTCGCCAAGCTTGGCTGTCGCCAACCTCGAGGGCCAAGACACGGCGAAGGCCCCCTTTCGCTCTGTCAGCATGATCGCAAGCCCGTTCGGCAGTGGCCCAATCGTTCCAAGGTACCGCTGTTTCGAGACCTTTCGAGGCCTCGCTTAGCAGATCCCAGCCTTCTGGTAGTTCCTTGTTAAGAGGGGCTCCATTCCTTTCTTCGGAGCCAAGAGCTCGCCTCGGCCCGCAGAGTCTTGCTGGCGAAAAGGGAACCCCCACGTCATGTCAAGCCAAGCCGGAGCACACTCACAAGTTAACAGTACCAGGTAGAAGAATAAGATCGCCGGCCTCTTTAGATCGCGGCTTCTATCGCCGCCCCTGATTCACGACTAGTAAGATTTGGGCTGCCGATGGTGGCACAAGGTGAGCAATTTGGCCAGCGGCCCCGCATCCTGTTCCGTGGCGTTTTCGAGCGCCCGTTCAAGCAAAGGGATAGCCGGCGCGTATTGCTGCGTTTGCACCAGGAGCACAGCCAAATTAGCCAGCGTGCGCCCTACCAGGTCGCCGAGTTCAAGGGCCCGCCGGTACCCGCGCTCAGCTTCGGCATAACGCCCACAGCGGACTTGGGCTGATGCCCAGTCGTTCCAACGCTCGCCGCTCTCTTCTTCGCGAACAACCTCCGCCATAAGGCGCACCGCATCCTCAAAGAATCCCTGTTCAAATAAATAAAGCGCATATTGGTGCTGTTCCTCAAAAGCCACGGATGTTCTCCGGCATGCTTAGGAGCACGTCTTGTACCACGGCGGCGAAGTAGAATTTTAGCAGCAGCTGGCAATTGAATTGCAGCAAATGCTCACTGCGGGCCTGGTGTATTGCCAAGCCCGTGCACTTCCACCGCTTTGCGCCCAGTGAGATTTCGGAGGATTAATGAAAGAAGACAAAGTAGACCGGCTGTACTTGGAAGTTACTTCACACTGTAATATGCATTGCAGTTTTTGCCCGTCGGACGACATCCTTCGAACCAAACAACATATCACTGAAGAACATGCTCTCAAGTTCATTCAATCTGCTCCTGAAATGGGAACCCACCTGTTGCTGAACGTGCTGGGAGAACCTCTACTGAACAAGAAAGTATTTGATTACATCGGCTTGTGCGAAAAGCTCAACTTCCCGGTTCATTTGGTCACTAACATCACGCTGCTCGACGAAGAGCGGCTCCGCAAGCTTTTTTCCTATTCCAATCTGACCATCCGACTGAGCCTGCACACCCCTACCGAGAATTCTTTCTTGACCCGCGGTTACGACAAGATCCCCAGCGTCAGCCAGTACCTGGGGATCCTCTTCAACGCGTTGGAGGCTAAATTCAGGTACCACAGCCATGCGTGTGTTGAGATTCACATAGCAACCGAACTGGCGGACGGTTCGATCCAATCGGATACAGGGCGCCTCTGGACCCTGTTTTCAGGAGACCAGGAATTCGAAACGGGATGGAATCTGTGCACTGAGAAACTCTCGAAGCTGGCGGAGGAGATCCGGCAAAAACATCCCGTCGAGTACCAGGAGGAAGTGCAGCGAGCGAGCGTCCAGCACCAGGGCCGGATCGAAGCCCGGGAGATTGTTTTTAAACCCTCAGACCTTGCCGCTCCCACCCCGGGGGATTTTGACATGGAGCGATTCTGGTGGATGGCCATGCCCAACGTCTTCGTCCATTTCAAAGCGTTTTCGCTGTGGGGCCGCCACGAACCCTTGCTCAAGAAGCATGCGGCTCCGGGAACGTTCCTTTTCAACGAAGAAAGGAAAGAACCTTTCATCTGCCCGGCGCCGCTGCACAACTTCGCCGTCCTTTCCAACGGCGAATACACGCTCTGCTGCCAGGACGTGGAAGGCGAGATGCAGATAGGTAATATTCGGGATATGGAACCGAAGGCGGCGCTGCAGTCAGCGCGGCGCCGTGAAATCATCGAGAACTCCGCAACCTCGAAAGTTTGCCGGGTTTGCATGGGCCATACGTTCATCCTGGAAACAAAGCCCCTGGCGGCGCATTTGCAAACGATCGATAAGTTCGGCTTTGGTTTTCATGCTCCCGAAGCCGATCTGTTTGGGCGCCCCGGGTGCTGGACCGATGGCAATGCCAAAGCCTATTTTTATAACCGGTTGGACGCATCCGAAATTCGCGTCGATTTCTATTCACCTCACCGTAGCGAAACAAAGTTCAGGCTGGTTCTCAGCCAGTTCGATCCTGTCCGGAAGTGCTTCGTGACGGAGCTGAGCCACGACTTCTCGGGCGAGCAAGCAAAGTACTCAAGCTTACTATTGCCTGTGCGGCTTAAGCCGCTATCATTCTATCGCCTCAGCCTACTCTCCCCCAGCTTCATACCGGCGTCCCAGAGCAAGGATGCTCGCCCGCTCGGCATCACCATCGCTTCGATGGAGCTTCGTGGCCAGCCCCTCACAGACATCAGCCATCCCCTTTCAGGGCCGGAAGCCCGGAGCAAGAGCGCTTTACCATTGGCCCAGCCGGGGCCTAAACTCGACGGTTCAAAGCGGATGGGTCGATAACGTAGCGTTGACTTCAGGAAGGCCGCACTCCAACAGGATGACCGGGATGGGGAAACTTCACCGAAGCACGGTTTTGCCTCAACAACCAGTCGGCCTGAGGGCCGCCGCTGCGGGCTAACTCCAATCCTCCCGATGCTCATATCCCAACTTGAGCAGCAGTGGGTTATACAGCGACTTGAAATAGGCAATGTGCTTCTTCGTGAAGTGATTGCGCCAATCGCCGTGGACGCCACGCCGGTAGTGATTGGACATGTCTTCCTGTCCTGGAGAACGTCCTCCGGAAAGATTCTTGAAGCTATATTTTTCCAAGATGGACGTTAGGACCCCACAGGCGATCTTCCCCTCCATGATGCTGAGGTGCTCCAGCACCTTTTTGAATAGATCGAATGGCTTTAAGATCATGTCTTCGAACTTCAGCTCGAGAATTGATGGCTTGGCATCGTAGTCCCACGACAGCATGTGCTGGAGAAAGACCCCGCTGAACTCCATTTCTCTCATCAATCCTTCTTCTTTCGATAAAGACTGCAAGTATGGACGGTAAAACCGAAGCCGGGGCCAGCCTTCGTCTGAGTGGGTCTTCAGGTGTGAGAAATAGCCCGACACCACCACGTCGCGCGGGTCCCGCACCACGTGGAAACCAATCGTGTTGATGGGACGGATGAAGGCGTAATCAGCATTGGTGTAAGCCCAAAAATCGAAGTGGTGCTGGCGGCGGTAGTTCACGATGTCGCCGCCAAAACAGTGTTCGTAGTGATTTTCGTAAGCCACCAGGTTTACGGCCTGACAGACGTCCAGCATCACCTTAAGAATCCATGTGGAGCCGCACTTGTGGTGTCCGTAGTAAGCCAGAATGGGGCTGTCCGTCTCCGGCGCAGTTACGCCCGCTCCCGTCGGCGCCTGGATTGCCTTACCGCTGGCCTCGACTGGCGTCGAACCTCTGCACTGGCGGAGAAGCTTCTCGACGGCGGGCCGCTGACCGTCATCAATGCCACACAGGCTGCGCGTCAGAAAAGAGATGGCCTCGATCGTCCGGCTCGACATCGCTAGCAAGACGCCCAGATTCGCGGCGGCCTGCAGGTTCCAGGGGTCGAGATCGAGCGCGCGGCGGAACCCTCGTTCGGCTTCCACCGAATGACCGCAAAGCTGCGCAGCCGACGCCCAATCATTCCAGCACGCGCTGGTTTCGTGCTCCTTCAACGCCTGGGCGAAAAGCGCTATCGACTCCTGGACGCGTCCGGCCCGAAACAGACGCAACCCTTCTTGATAACTTTCACCGGCAACCGCCATGCTACCTCCAGGGGCGATCAGGGGACCGTCTCGTCGATTCCCGCTTTCGCGGGGTGACCCGGAAAGGCTGGGCCGCACGCCAACCTTAGCCGTCATTCCCGATTCCCGCGCCGCCCTTTGGTATTCCCCATCACTGCTGTCATTCCCGCGCCATCGCTGTCATTTCGGGCGAAGTGAGGAATCTCGCTCTGAATAAAATACGCGATTCCTCTCAGTCTCACGAAAGAACCGCGTTGTGGATGGGTCCCTCAGCAACATCTCTTCATCCAGTGCCTCAATGCTGCCGGCGTGACTCAGGAACATCGGCGCCACGCCCAGATCGCGCGGCCACATTAGGCTCTTGAGGCAAACCCTTCTATGGGGAAACTCTAATCCAGACCTGCCAGCCTCCTTAATTGTCACCAGATCTCGTTCCTTTGCCGGCCACTTCCATTCGCGTGCAAACGGAGGGCCAATTACGCCCACGCGCCATGAGTTCAATCTGTGGGCCATAGACGCCTCAGATGGCAGGCTCAGGACAAATCGGGACCCAAGCTTCAACACAGTAAATGGTGATGGTGCACTAATAAGCACTCTCTCGCGGAAGTGCGATTGCACGCAGTCTAAGCGAACTCTCATCATTTCTGTAACGGAGATACTTTCACTGGCCAAACTGCCGCCCCGCGTTACTCTGCGTTGCTGCGAGACGGCGCGAGCCATCGAATCTAGGGTTTTGTTTGCAAAGAGTTCCGCCGCAACTCTCCCTGAAGCCATCTTCCTTCTCCCTCTCTTGAAAGCCCAGCGAAGTACCAACGTCAGAAAGGCACTTGTGGAACTCATATTGCATCAACACTCCAGGCAGCCACTGCCGATATGGCCGGCGCGGATCATGTGACTAAATCTTAGCCAGCCGAATCGATGCGAAAGCGCAAGTCACGGTGATACCAGGGCAGAAGAATTCGGGCGTGGCGAGGTTTGGGCAGGCGACTGCCGGCATTCTGAGCGTTTGTCTGAACCGTATCGTTTCCAAAGGAGACTCGAACCCATGTCAGTAAGTCAACAGTGTTGCCGTCAGACGCCTCCCGCCAACTCCAAACCTGCATTCGACGACGGTCCTCTCGATCAAGGCCTACTTCTAGAGACGCTCAATCTGCACGCCACCGCGATCAGTACCGCATTGAGGCGCCAGCTTGCCTTGGAGGCGCAGTTGAAAGAATTGCGCGCGCAACCGTCGGCGCCCCCAGCAGCATCCACGCCTGTTGCCGGCAAGGCAGGGTTTTTCCCGGCCCGCTTCGACGTGGTTCATCAAGCTCCGGTCCTGATGACCATGACCGAGCGTGTCCTGCTATACGGCCTCGTCGCTGGCCTCCGGCCGCTCAGGTGCCTGGAGATTGGCACGCACAAAGGCGGTTCAGCCATGATCATCACGGCGGCTCTCGATGATATTGGCGTTGGAAGGCTGGCGTGTGTCGATCCGAACCCGGTGGTCAAACCCGAGCATTGGCAGACGATCGCACACCGCGTCACCTTGCAGCAGGGCTGCTCGCCTGACATCCTGCCTGCCGCCTCACAGGCCGTGGGTGGAAAGTTTCACTTTGCCCTCATCGATGGCGACCATTCGACGGCAGGAGTGGTTCGGGACATCAAAGGGGTACTCGCTTACCTGGAAGACGACGCCTATCTGCTATTCCACGATGCGCACAACAGGGAGGTTGTGGCAGGCATCAACGCTGCCCGGAACGATGCTGGAGACTGCCTTGTCAACTGCGGCATGATCTCCACCGAAAAAACCGTCGACCTGGAGCACGATGCTCTCTGGGGCGGGTTGCAACTCCTGCGCTTCTCGCGCAGAGGGTGACTTTCGCCTCCCACGACGTTTGTGCGCCTGCACAAGAACCCATCAACCGCTGGCGCCGCTTCTTCACTGCCCAAGCCCCCAACAAGCGCTTCGGGTTCCAACCGAGATCCCGAAAGGGGCGGAGTCAAATCGTCCCACGCCGATCACCCTGTTCCGCGAGGAGAGGCAATAAACAAGCGGTTGAGCTTTAAGCCCCCCGCCCCAAAACTTGTGATGGACTCCAGCCAGATACTGGCATTAAATCTGAATGTCATCGTCGGAGAAATGCTAGGGTGATTGGATTCGAGGCCGATGCAAGACCTCGGCGGCCTCGGTGAGAAGGTGGGAGGGTGCGATCACAATGTGATCATTATGGCGCTCAATGCGCCGCCTCCATCAGCTCTGCGCTGACGCGAGGCGGGGGCATCACGGTGGCTTTCGCCGTTGTTGATTTCAGCACGTGGCGGTAGAGGTTCAGCGTGCGCTCGGTCATTCCCTCTCGCGTGTAGTGCGCGAGGAATCTCTCCCGCCCCGCTTTTCCCATGGCTTCACGCTTGGCTGGGTCCGCGATCAGGGTGGCGAGCGCCGTGCGCAGGCTCTCCGCGTTACCGGGCTCTGCCAAAATGCCGGTGACGCCATCCTCGATTACTTCTTTCATCCCGCCTGCTCGGCAGCCCACCACCGGCTTTGAGAACATCATGGCTTCAAGGAAGACCAGGCCAAAGGACTCGAAGAGCGAGGGCGCCGCGAAGATGTCGCACTGCGCGAGGTAATTCTCGAGCTCGGCGTCGGAGATCTTGCCGGTGAAGATTACCTGGTTGCGGAAGGGCGCCTTGCCGTGCCGTGCCCGGAACAGTCCGGCCCGCGTGGTGCCGTCGGGCTGGGGCCGATCTTCACCCACCAGAATGAAGCGCACCTTGGGATATTTCAGGCAAAGTGCGGGGATTATTTTCAGAAGCACATCAATGCCCTTGCGGCGTTCGAAGCGGCCCGCGAAGAGCACGTCGAGGGTATCCTTTTTCTGGGCCGGCAGCTTGCCTCGAGAGCGGTCTTCCATGCCGTGGGGAACAACGAGGAGCTGCCCGGGACGGAATTGGATGCCGTAGCTCTCCTGCATGATCTCGACGATCGCTTGGCTGTTGGCGCGCAGGCCGTGGGCGCGCTCCGTCACCAGCGTTTCCGCCGCGATTAGCTCCTCAAAGAATCTCTGCTGCTCGGCCGTGCCGGTCACCAGTTCGGAATTGGTCTTGATCCACGTCTTGATCGACGTGTGCAGGCTCGTTACCATCCGGAAGGAGCCGTCCACAATCGGGGCGATGCCTTCGGCATCCCAGATGGGTGCCTCGACAATGTCGATCGCGTGCGTTTGTTGAATGCGTTTCAACTCGCGCAGCATCCGGGCTGAAAATTGCCAGATGTGCTTCGGCACTACTATGCCCGGCGGGCTCGATGGCTCCTCCTGGTCCATAGCCAGCCGATGCACCCAGACACCTTCTTCGAAATCCACCGTGTTGTGGGACGCTGTGCTTCGGGTGAGCACGTGCACGTTGTGCCCGCACGCGGCGAGACCATTGGCGAGATCGTAGGTGAGCCGGCAGATACCACCCACCCCGCTGGGCGGGTATGTCTGGCTTAGATAGCAAACGGTCAACCTCTCGGACTTCGGCAGCAGGGTAGTACAGGGCTTAAAGGTTCCGGCGTATGCCGGGTCAAGCACGTCGAAAGCAACGGATCCGCGCAATTGTCGGGCGATGGGCGAACCGATGAAGCGCCGGGGCTGCACGAGCCCATGTTCGATGCCCTCACGCGTTGCCAAGTCAGCATCACGCTGAAACTGCTCCATTGCCTCCTGCGGAGCAATCCCTTGTGCAATGTGATGGCGGAGGGTCGCTTCCCATTCATCGATGGATCGCTTCCAATCCTCCACCAGCGTGCGCGTGGATGTGCCCGGTGGACTGTTCTTAAGGCTAAAGTAAATCTTGCCTTTGATAACCGGACGATAGTTCGTGGTGGCGCGGCTGGCGCCGCGCATATCGCTAGGGAGAAAGCGGTGATAGACAAAGGCGTTCGAAAGTTGCTTGAGGAGGTAGCCGGCGTCGATCAAGCGCATGCAGACATCGGTCTCGTCCAAATAGGGACCGAATTCTTCGTCCCACCCCCCCACTTCCATTAGAGCGCTGCGACGGTAAACGGCATTGGTTCCCTGCAGGTAGGGAAACTCGAGGCAGCCAGGGTAGCAGAATTCTCCGCCCGGGAAGGGAACGTTCCAGCGCGGGTTGCCGAGACGATTACACAGGGAGTAGCGATATTGGAGATCGTAACCAGTGTGGTTATACACGATGCCGCCCGCGGCCCCCACATCGTCGCTGTCAAAGGCGGCTACAATGTCATCCAGCCAGTTCTCGTCCGGCACCGCGTCGTCATCCATGAATCCAACGAGCTCGCCGTGCGCCATTTCGATGCCGACGTTCCGCGAGACGGATAGATTGCGCTCCGAACAGGTCCCAACTCGAATGTGCGCACGATGCTTTTCCAGCACCTCGGATGTGTGGTCCGGCGAAGGACCATTGACCACCACCACTTCAAACCAGGGATAGTTCAGCCTGCGCAACGACTGCAGAGTCGTATCGAGGCTAGTAGCCCGATTGTAAGTATTGATGACGATCGAGACTCTCAGATTAGAAACCGGCATGGGTGATTCGCCTCCCTACTCGCCCGAGCATTCTAGACAATGGCGTGAAATAACAGAAAACCCTCATTTCTCCTTCGTACCGAAACCACGTCGTACCACGAAGGTGAACATGCTCGAACTTCCTCAAAAGGAACCATGAAGAGTATGCTCACGAAGTCCAGCCCTCGGCGCGGCGATTCATGATTGAACAGAATCTCCTCGCTTGCTCGGGGAGGTCAGTCGTTTTCCCGATGCCTATCATTCCTCTCGTCCTTTGCGCCTCGGTGTCTCGATACTGGAAGCTCCTCGCAATCATTCCGCAGGCCACATCGCATGTGCAGGGCCAAATTCTGGGTTCGGCATAACACCACGTTGGTCCCGGCAGAAGAAGCTCCAACGCGCTGAAAACAAACAGAAATAATACGAAAGCTGGCTCTCGCTCGAGAGTCACAAAGCCCGTGAAATGAAACCCTCTCCACTACGGGATAAATGATGAGAGTTCGCTTAAGATCGCGGTTAGACCCGCGCCTCCGACAAGCCAATCGAATGCTCTTCGGATCCCGTTTGCCAAGCGCCGTCCAGCAACGCCGCCTGTTTCGCGCCCGACTGGTGCCAATCCCATGCCGTGCGCACGATTTCGTCCAGTCCCGTTTCTACAGAAGACCAGCCAAGAACCGATTTCGCCTTTGTCGGCTGCGCCACCAGAACCGGCGGGTCACCCGGTCTGCGCGCCATCTCGCGGACAGGGACCAGATGCTCACTCACACGCTCAACGGAGGCAACTACCTCGCGGACAGAGTACCCATGGCCGGTGCCCAGGTTGAGTGCAACGGTTTCGCCTCCACCGAGCAGGTACTCGGCAGCCGCCAGGTGCGCACGCGCCAAGTCACTTACATGGATATAGTCGCGAACGGCAGTCCCATCCGCAGTGGCGTAATCGGTGCCATAAATATCGACAAACTTCCTGGCCCCGGCAGCCGCATCCAGCACCAACGGAATTAAATGGGTCTCCGGATCGTGTGCTTCGCCCAATTCACCTTCAGGATCCGCTCCGGCCGCATTAAAGTAGCGAAGCGCAACTGACTTGAGCCCGTAAGCCTTGCCATACCAAGCTAGCATCTTCTCAACGAACAGCTTGGATTCGCCGTAGGGATTGATCGGGTGCTGCGGCGCCCCCTCGGTGATGGGAACGGACTCGGGCACTCCGTACGTCGCACAGGTCGAGGAGAAGACGACGCGCCGCACCCCCGCTTGAAGCATGGCGTCGAATAGCGCGAGGGCATTCACGACATTGTTGCGGAAGTACTTCCGTGGATTGGCCATGGATTCGCCGACATAGGCATGGGCGGCGAAGTGCATGACGAGGTCAATGCCATAGCAAGACAGAGTATCCTGAACGAGCGAAGTATCGCCTACATCCCCCTCGATGAATGGACCAGATTTGGCCGCCCAGCGGTGACCAGTGCTCAGGTTATCCAGCACAACAACCGTATGCCCTCTCCGGGCTACTTCTTTGGCTGCATGACTTCCGATATAGCCAGCACCGCCTGTAATCAGTACCCGCATGGGACCTCATCTAACGAACCGGACTATGCCGCAGCCGGGCCAAAGCGCCCTCAATCGTCACCAGATCTCGTACCTTTGCCGGCCACTTGCATTCCTGTGCAAACGGAGGGCCAATTACGCCCACGCGCGATGAGTTCAAGTGTAGGGCCATGAACACCTCTCAGATGGCAGGCTCAAGACTAATCGAGCACCCGGGCATCCAAGCTTCAACGCGGTTAACGGTGATGATGCAATAGTAAGCACTTTCTCATGGAAGTGCGATTGCAAGCAGCTTAAGAGCAGTGATCCAGGGCTTGACCTCTCTCGGCCGAGCTTGGGGCCGCTCATCATATCGGGATGACCGGTCCCCAGCATCACGACCTTGTTTCCGGTCGCGCCGAGAGTGGAGCCGCGATGCGAATCCACTTCCGCCGTGGGGCAATACGACTTAGGAAAAGAGATGGCTCGCAATAACAGAATGTCGGCTGCCATCGGGGCGCACCAACGCGCCGTTGCCATCGCGCCTGACCACCCGGACTCTCACCTGACGCTCGCCAGGGCGCTACGTGATCAACATAGGTTTAGGGAAGCGGCGGAGTCATTCCGGCGCGTCATCAAACTTAGGCCATCCGATCTGCAGGCGCAAATCGGCCTCGGCGCCATGCTTCATCAGGCAGGGGAGCTGTCGGCGGCCACGGAAGCGTATGTCCGTGCTTTGCAGTTGAAACCAGACTGTGCCGAGGCATTCACGAACCTAGGACTCGTGTGCCAGGATTTGGGAGATTTCGCGCTGGCTGTCGAGCTGCAGCGTCAAGCGATTGCAGTTGCACCTGGGATGGCGGATGCACACAACAATCTCGGCTCCGCGCTTTCGAAGCAGGGCAACACCGAGGATGCGCTGGCCTGCTTTCGTCGTGCCCTCGCTCTGAAACCGGATCACGCCGGAGCTCACTACAACATCGGGCACCTCTTCGCGAACCGCGGAGATCTGATGGCCGCCGAGACGTGGTACCGGCGCGCGCTGGCGTACAAGCCTCAGTCCGGCACGTTGCGTTTCTATCTTGGCGTGCTGCACCTCTTGCAAGGTAGGTTCTCGCCGGGCTGGCAGGAGTACGAATTCCGCTGGGGTTCCAGGCATCTGCGCGATGCCAAGCGCACCTTCTCGCAGCCGCAATGGCGCGGCGAACCGCTGGGAGGGGACTCCATTCTGCTATATGCGGAGCAAGGACTTGGAGACACCATGCAGTTTGTCCGCTACGCCCCATTGGTAGCGGCGCGCGGAGGGCGAGTGCTGCTGGAAGTCCAGGCGGGGTTACGCCGCCTGATCGCCGGGATGGAGGGGTGGGGACAGGTACTCTCGCAAGGGGATCCCCTCCCGGACTTCCGCTGGCAGTGCCCCTTGATGAGTCTTCCGCTGGCATTCAAGACGGAACTGGCGAGTATTCCTGGCTCCGTGCCTTACCTGCGTGCGAATGACGGGGAGGTCGAACGGTGGTCGGAGAGACTGCAAGGAAGTGAACTTCGCGTCGGCGTGGCGTGGGCAGGGAATTCAAAGCATCCGCGCGAGAGCATGCGCTCTATTCCGCTTGCGGCGTTGGCACCGCTCACCGCCGTCGAAGGCACACGTTTTTACTCGCTACAGAAGGGTCCGGCTGCAGCGCAGATCCGGGGGCTTCCCTCCCGCATGATGGTCATCGACCTCGACGCGGAGCAGAAAGATTTCGCCGATACGGCGGCGATTGTCGCCAATCTTGACCTCGTCATCTCGATCGATACCTCGGTGGCGCACCTTGCTGGCGCGTTAGGAAAGCCCGTATGGGTACTGCTGCACCACGTGCCCGACTGGCGGTGGCTATTGGGTCGCGAAGACAGTCCCTGGTATCCTACAGCGCGCTTGTTTCGAAAATCTGTGANAGAAGATTGGCAGGCCGTGGTGCATCGCCTGCGGGATGAGATTGAAAAGCTGGCAAAGCAGACCGCCCGCCAAGATCAAGCACGCACCCCGGAGGGCCGACATCCGTAAACACGCAGTGGGCAATATTTGCCCATCCAGATAAGCCTGGAATGCCAGGGATCTTTCTCCCTTTTATCGCTGGGACTTCCGTTGCCAGACCTATCCCCGCCAGCCCCAAGCTGGAGGTTGGGCATTCCCACGCTAACTACCCCTCAGAGTTTTTCCGAAAGCGGTCGATATATAAAACGGACGTATTAAACGGACTAACGATTGCTTGTTACAACATGGGTTCGTGGGTGCGGGAGATTGTGAGGAGAGTAATGATCCATCTCACTAAACTCAACAACCAGCCCATGGTGCTGAACTCGGAGTTGGTTGAGTTCATTGAGAACAAACCAGACACGGTGATCACCCTCATCACCGGGAACAAGGTCGTGGTGTTGGAAACCACCGAAGAAATTATCAGCCGCATCGTCGACTTCCGGCGGCGCGTGATGGCCGGGATCTGTACCGCGCTGCCGCCCAAGGCAACCTGGCAGCCGGAGGATGATGACTCGTCGAGGCCAGACTAAGGGGGTCGGCGTTGGACAAAAGTACCTTTGCCGGCATTGCACTGGCGCTGGCGGGAATCCTGGGCGGCATGATGATCGAGGGCGGCAAACTGGCCCAGATCCTTCAGCCTACCGCGGCGATGATCGTGTTCGGAGGGACCTTCGGCGCGGTCATGATTCAGTACCCGCTCCCGCTCGTCCTGGCCAGTGTGTCCCATCTCAGCCAGGTCTTCTTCGAAAAGTCGAGGGACTTCGAGACCATCATCCAGGAAGTGGTGGGCTACGCCAAGCAAGCCCGCAAAGACGGCATCGTTTCCTTGGACAAACAACTGGACAAAATGGACGACCCGTTTCTTAAGAAGTCTCTCATGTTGGCGATCGACGGAACCGATCCGCAGGAACTGCGTAAGATGATGGAACTGGAGATGGACAACCAAACCGAGCACGAGGAGAAGATCCCCCAGGTTTTCGAGTCGGCGGGCGGGTTTTCGCCCACCATCGGCATCATCGGCGCGGTGCTCGGACTCATCCAGGTGATGCAGCACCTGGATAATATCACTGAGGTGGGAAAGGGCATCGCCGTGGCTTTTGTAGCCACCATCTACGGTGTGGCCTTGGCCAACATCTTCCTTCTTCCCTCGGCGGGGAAACTGAAGATTCGCATGCGCGAACAGCAACTGACCCGGGAGATGATCCTGGAGGGAGTGATCTCCATCCTGGAGGGGCTGAACCCGCGCATGGTCGAAACCAAGCTGCGAGGGTTCCTGGTGGCGGGCACGCAAGAGAAGCAAGAAAAGAAGGAGGCCGAGGGTGAGCAGAAAGAAGCGGCATCCTGAGCACGCAAACCACGAACGATGGCTGGTTTCCTACGCTGACTTTATCACCTTGATGTTTGCGTTCTTCGTGGTGATGTTCTCATCGTCGCAAGTCGACAAGCGCAAGGTGGGAAAACTCGCTCTCGCCATGCAGGTGGCGTTTCAGCAAATGGGTATCTTTGAAGCCTCGAACACCAAGATGCCCCTTTCTACCACGGCGCCCATGCCGTACTCCGAGGCCCAATTGGTCGAGAACACGCCACTCACCGAAGCCATGGGACGGCTGGTTTCGACGTCGCGCGGCAAACCTGGAGCGACCGTAGGCGCACCCGGAGGCGGATACGGACGCGGGCCCGGGGGCAGACCCGGGGCTGGACCCGGAGCTGGACCCGGAGGCGGGCCTGGTCTCCCCGACCTCGACCAATTGCGGCGCGAGATCGAGAGGGCCCTCGCTCCCCAGTTGCGTTTGAACGAAGTGGCGATCGAACCGAGGGGGGACGGAATGGTGCTCAGCCTTCGCGAAGTTGGTTTCTTCGACAGCGGATCCGCCACTCTAAAGGAAGGAGCTGAGCCGGCCATCAGCAAGCTAGCCGCCGTGCTGCTTGTCCACACCTGCTTTCTCCGCATCGAGGGGCATACCGACAACGTCCCGATTCACTCCTCGGCCTTCGCTTCCAATTGGGAGCTTTCCACGGCGCGCGCCACCAACATGATTTCCTTGTTCACCGCGCAGTACCGTTTTGACCCCGCTCGCCTTTCCGCCGGCGGATACGCGGAGTTCCACCCCGCGGCTTCCAACGATACGCCGGAAGGAAGGGCGCTAAATCGACGCGTGGATATTGTGATCCTTCCCCCAGAGGATTTCTCCACTCATTTGGCGGCCACTTCCATCATCAGGGCCTTGCCACCCAAGGGTGGCAAGTAAGGCCCGCATCTCGAAGCTCGCCCAATCGAAAACTCGAAAGTCGAGATTCGGGAATCAGGCTGACGCGTTGCGTTCTTCGAATTCCCGCTTGGCTTTTCACTCTCTCATTATTTTCCCCTCAAGTCGGACGACGACCTTGACGATTTCTAATGAGGCAGCTCTCAAAAATCGGGGCTTGCTATTTCGGTGTCCTGAGGTTAATATTCGTTGGAGTAATGACTTATTTAGCCATCGGATACTTCGGCGTCATCGAGGTTACCGACAGAACACCGATTACTCGGGGGAAGATTCGATGCGGGTTCTGGTGGTAGAGGACGACAAGCCGGTCGGCCGCTTTTTGCAGAAGGGCCTCGAAGCCGAGCATTATGCGGTTGACGTTGCTCTGGACGGCGCCGCGGCGCTTCAGATGACGGAAGGCTGCAACTACGACCTCATCATTCTCGATTTGAATCTGCCGGGCATTGATGGGTTGGACGTCCTCAAGCGTATCCGTGGGGCGCGTTCTTCCGCGCCCGTGTTAATCCTCAGTTCACGCACTAAGGTTGAGGACCGGGTGAAAGGATTGGATCTTGGGGCAGACGACTACCTGCCTAAGCCATTTGCCTTTTCCGAGCTTGCCGCGCGCACTCGCTGCTTGCTGCGCCGCACGTCGCGCCCGGTCGAGACCAGCCTCCGCATCGCCGACCTGGAGTTGAGTCGGGTTGATCGCCGCGTGAACCGGGACGGACGAACTATCGAACTGAGTCCAAAAGAATTCTCCTTGCTCGAGTACATGATGCGAAACTCCGGCCGAACAGTGACGCGCGCCATGATCATCGAGCACGTCTGGAATCTCTCGTTCGACACAATGACCAACGTAGTCGACGTCTACGTCAGCTACCTGCGAAGGAAGATCGACGACGGTCGCGACCAAAAGCTGATCAACACCATCCGTGGAGTCGGCTATCGGATTGGTCCGGTGCGGAGCGGGGAGGACTGATTGACGGATTCGCAGTCATGCGAAGGCACGCGGGCGAGCGCGATCCAACCAACAGGTTCGCCACATTTGTTATCTATGAGATAGCCGCTATGACGCAGACCAAGCCACAGGGCATATCGCTAGTTAAATCAAAAACTTGTAGAGATCTTCAGGCCGTTTTTGGGAAACGAAGCCTAGCGAAGCCACGACAAACAAAGCACTTTTTATCAAGGGCTTATGCGTAAATCCCGGCAAACGAAGCAAAGGAGGATAAACACCGCTAAATCAGTAAGCTACAGCGATTTTCGCCCCATTTTTGGAGAGATTGCTGCCGACGAACAACTTCTCTCTATTGCGAATTCGAGAATTGTGGTCAGCATCCTAATGCTTTCAATAAGTTGCAGGCATTCTCGGGCGATTCTCGCGGGTTTTGAATGGACTCAACTTTCTGGTGTGAAAAGCAGGGCACGGCGGACACCGGGGTTTGGGTTTGGCATGTGCATAGGCGGGGCAGGGGTTATGGGACTCGCCGACAGAACGTTGCAAGCCGGTCCGAGTTCCCCTAGCACAGGCACTCTTGCCTATGTCTTCGACAAACTCGCCGACAGAACATCGCAGGCGGTCGCAGTTGCGGATTCGGATGTCCGAATCCGGACAACCATGGAGCAAGCCATTGAAAACAAGAATGTTAAACGAAATTGAATCGCTAACTACCGTGTTTTCTGTAACATGAGCTATTTTTGAGCGAACGAAATATTTAACGTCGTGGTGGTTGGCACGAAAAACTCGTTGGTTTTTTTCCGACCGATTGCTGAATTGGGACCGGAGCCGGTGCGAGCTTGATCGAGACGGGCATTTTCGTCCAAGGTGGTGCGCTGGAAGGCGCATGTTGTCTATCGCGTTTTGGACGGAACAAAGTATTGCGAAGACCGGCGGCAGACGAGAAAAGGAATAGGAGGCGCAAGTGGGGCAGAATAACACTAAGAGTTACTCTTCAACGACGCCCGTGTCGCAATCGCTCGGGGCGACAGGCAACCAAAGTGCATGGAAAACTTCACGGACCAAGCCCGTTGGTCCTGCCAGGAATTCCACAGGCGTTTGGCCAAGGCTGGTAGCCGATCAGATTCACAAGATGAGCCAGCCCCTGACGGCCCTTCATGGCACGGTGGAACTTGCCTTACTGTCGGAGAACACGGCAGAAGGATATCGGGCCGCGTTGGAGGAGTCCTTGGAACAGTTGATCCGGCTGAACGGTATCGTCAGTTCGCTGCGCGACTTGGCAGATGCTGATGCCCAGAATACAGGACCGAAAAGCCGGGTGCTGAGCATATCAGTTAATCGCGGCCCGTTCGAGAAGGCTACCTTGGCGGTGGAGGTTCCGGGGCGAGTTCGCGCGCGGAAAAAGTCTGTAAGCTCGCCTTCGGTGTCCACGGGGGAGAGGAACACGGCGCACCATCGGCGAGATCCCCAAAGCATGACCCGGGAGGAGCTAAGAAAACTTTCATAATGGCTTAATGTATTACTTATGTTAATAAGTTATGATTTGAGAGCCAGCCCGCTCGCTGGCGCCGAACGGCCTGCGGTTGTCATTTCACTCCCGTAGACCAGGGGGTACTTCATGCTGATCGTCAGCCCCGATGGTGAATTTCGCGACAAAGTGCTGGAGAAACTGTGTGCTCCTCATCAGCAGGCCAACCAAGCCAACGGCGGAGCCGAGGCGCTCGCTATGTTGGAATCCGAACAGCACGACGCTCTGCTGCTGGATCGCTGGCTGCCCGACCTCGACGTCGCCGAACTGGCCAGAATCGTGAAGACTGCTTTCCCCAACGTCCGAGTTTTCGTCGCCGGATCCGACCCGAATTCAGCCTGCCCTTTGGGAATCTGCGCCGGATCAGAGTTTTGCGTTTACTGTGATACCGATAAGAACCCTCGATGCGGAAATGGCAAGGGGTTCGCAGCAGCCAAGAACGGCTTCGGAACCGGGAACGGCAGCGGTTCCTTGCACGGCAATGGCAACGGCAACGGTTACAAGCCCGTTGAGCCCCTGCCGGGAATGATCGGAGAAAGCTGCGCCATGCAGCAAGTGTACCGCCTGGCGAGGCTGGTGACGGCACGGTCGACTCCGGTGCTGGTGATGGGAGAAACGGGAACGGGAAAGGAGCTCGTCGCGCGGGCCATCCATCAGCTTGGGCCCCGAGCCCGGCAGCCGATGGTAACGGTGAACTGTGCGGCGATTCCCGAACCGCTGCTGGAAGCGGAGTTGTTCGGCCACGCGCGCGGCGCTTTCACCGGCGCTTTCCAGTCGCGTCTGGGCCGGATCCATTCCGCTCACGGCGGAACGCTGTTCCTGGACGAGGTGGGCGAGGTCCCGCTGAGTATCCAGGTGAAGCTCCTGCGGTTTCTGCAAGAGGGCGAGGTGCAGCGGTTGGGCAGCCCTGATGTCATTCGCGTCGACGTCCGCGTGATTGCCGCCACCAATGCCGACCTGACCAAACGCATCGCCGAGGGACAGTTCCGCGAGGACCTTTACTACCGGCTCATGGTATTCCCCATTCCCCTCGCCCCGCTCCGTAGTCGTCCCGAGGACATTCTTCCCTTAACCATCTCTTTCCTCCGCGACCTTTGCCAGGAGGCCGGCGTTCAGCCCAAGACCCTGTCGCCCGCCGCGAGAGACCTGCTCAAGGACCAGTCCTGGCCGGGGAACATCCGGGAGCTTCGGCACAAGATCGAGCGTGCCTTCATCCTTTCCGAGGACTCGCCAGAGATACTGCCCGAGCACGTGACCCTGTGACCGCTACGACGAGATGGGACGAGGGAGTCACGGGAAGGAGGTCCCGCGCCCCGCACTCGAATTAGAGGAATTTTACCTCCCGCTTCAAATCTTGGCAGTGATCGTGCACTCCAGTGACCGCTATGCCGACTTTGCCCACTACCGGGGAAATATTGCCGGCGCCGATCCAGACTCTGGCGCCGGACCCCGAGGCGCTCAACCAGGCTTTTGAGTCTTTTGCTCAAGCCGCGGGCTCGCTGGAGGCTTCCTACGGGCAGCTTCAGGCGGAATTGGCTGGGCTGCGTCACGAACTGGAAGTCAAGAACCGCGACCTGCAACAAAGCCTGGCTGCCAACGAGAGTATGCGAGCCTGGCTCAGCCGAACCCTGCAAGGGCTACCTTGCGGGGTTCTGGTAGCTGATTCCAATCTTCAGTTGCGATTGGCAAACCCGGAGGCACGCCGTCTGCTGGCCATCGATCAAAAGTCGACTATGCGAAACTTCGCTCCCGTTCCGGAATCTTTGCAGAAGCTTCTGGTCGATATTATCTTCAGCGGCCCCGGGGCGGAGCGGATCTGGCCACTGGAAGGGGGGGAAGGCGAGCGCTTGATCGCGATAACGTGCGCTGTCCTGCCCGAGCCCTCGTCCGAGCGCGGAGACTTTGTCTTCATCTTACGCGACGTCACAGAACAACGGCGGCTGGAGCGGGAGCGCGAGTCAGCGCGCCGCCTCCAGGCCCTGGGTGAGATGACCACAGTGTTGGCACACGAGATTCGCAACCCCTTGGCCAGTCTTGAGCTTTTCGCCGGCCTGATCAGTGACGCCACGCGCGAGCAACTCGATGTGAGCCAATGGTGCGTACACCTGCAAGCCGGCCTCCGGGCTCTCTCCGCCACGGTGAACAATGTCTTGCAGTTCCACACCCAGGCTCCCCCGCAAAGGGTACCGGTCGATGTCGAGAAGCTGCTGGACGATACGCTGGAGTTTCTTCAACCACTGGCTTTGCAGCGTGGCATGGCGATTCGCCTGATGAAACCGAACAACAACCAGGAGGGCATCTGGATTCATGGCGACGCGCATCGTCTGCAGCAGGTCTTCTTCAACCTGGCGATCAACGCCTTTCGCGCCATGTCCTCCGGTGGGATCCTGACGGTCCGAGTGCGCCGCGGTCAGTTGGAAGGCGCGAACCAGGGGGCGCGGATTGATTTTGAAGATCAAGGTAGTGGCATCGCGCCGGAGAACCTCCAGAAGATTTTCGCGGCCGGGTTCACGACGACCCCGGGCAGCCCCGGGCTGGGCCTCGCGGTTTCGAAACGGGTGGTGGAACAGAACGGGGGCACGCTTCGAGTGAAGAGCGCTCCTCACCACGGCAGCACTTTTACCATGGCTTTTCCGAGCTAGGGAGTTTGGCAAGCGGGGCGGCTGGTGGCCGCGCCGGCAAGGATGGCAGATGACGGACGTTCTGGTGGTTGATGACGAAGTCGGAATGCGAGCGGCATTGGAGGCGAGCTTTCGGCGCAGCGGCTGGAGGGTGCGTACGGCCTCAGGCAAGAACGAGGCTCTGGCTCTTTTTCGCTCCGCCCCTTGCCCGCTGGTGGTCACCGACATGCGGATGCCGGACGGCGACGGCTTGGCGGTGATGCAAGGCATAAGAACCATGGCGCCGGAAGCAGCGGTGATCTTCCTCACGGCCTTCGGAAACGTTCCCGAAGCGGTCACGGCGATGAAGGAAGGAGCTTGCGACTATCTGATCAAGCCCGTGCCCTTCGAGCAACTGCGGCAGGCCGCGGAACGGATCCTGGGCCGGCGCGACCAAGCCCAACCCGACGCGGCGGAAGCGCGTCTCATAGGCAGGTCGCCGCGCTTCCGGACTCTGGTCGAGATCGCCCGGCGCGCCGCGAAGACCGAAGCTGACATTCTCATCGAGGCCGAAAGCGGCACCGGGAAAGAGGTTTTGGCCCGGTTCATCCATCTCGCCAGCCCGCGCCGCGACGGTCCCTTCGTAGCCGTGAATTGCGCTGCCTTTCCCGAGACGCTCCTGGAAAGTGAACTCTTCGGCCACGTGCGCGGCGCTTTCACCGGCGCCATGAACTCGAAGCCGGGGCGATTCGAACTGGCTAACGGCGGCACGCTGCTGTTGGACGAGGTGAGCGAGATGCCGCTGACATTGCAGCCCAAACTGCTGCGCGTGCTACAGGAGCGCGAAGTGGACCGGCTGGGCGACACTCGCTCGGTGAAGGTCGACGTTCGAGTGATTGCCACCACCAACCGCCGCCTGCGCGATTCCGTCCAGCAGGGCGGCTTTCGCGCCGATTTGTATTACCGTCTCAATGTGATTCCGCTGGCGCTTCCTCCTTTGCGCGAGCGCCGCGAGGATATCCCGGAGTTGGCGCAACATTTTGTCCGGCAATACGGAGCCGGTGCCGGGGGCCGGGAAGTCACGCTCTCGGCCGAGCTTCTGGAACGCCTACAGCAGTACGATTGGCCGGGAAACATCCGCGAGCTGGAGAATCTGATTCGACGCGTGCTCGCTCTCTCACCCGGGCCCGTGATCGGCCTCGAAGTACTGAACGGATATGAATTCAACTGCGCAGTCCCAACCGCTTCGGCGCCGGTCGAGCCGGGCTTGACCCTGCGAGAACTGGAGCGGCGACTCGTCGAGCGCACGCTCGAGGCCACCGGAGGCAACCGCACCCGCGCCGCTGACCTGTTGGGTGTCAGTCTCAGAACCGTCCGCAATAAGATTCGCGAATACGGCCTTGGGCCACGGAGGATGGCATGAGCTGGATCGATTCCAATCTCCTCGGTCAGATCGAGGGCTTCCTGCACCTGGCGTCTTTCCGGGAGGCTCTGGTGGCAAACAATATCGCCAACCTGGATACGCCCAAGTACCACACGCGCGACGTCGACTTCGAAGCCGAGCTTCGAAAAGCGCAAATGGAGCCGTCCGTTTCTTTCGAGCCCCACGTCCGGCAAGTCCGGGGACTGGTGGAACGTCCCGACGGCAACAACGTCGACATGGATCGCGAAGGCATGCTGCTCGCTCAGAGCCAGTTGATGTATCGGCTGGGGGTTCAACTGTTGCGGGACCAGTTCAAAACTCTGCAGTCGGTGATCGAAAGTCAGTGAAGGGAGCTAAGAAGATGAACCTGTTCGGCGTTCTCGATCTCAGCGCTTCCGCGCTTCAAGCCCAGCGGCAGCGCGCGGAGGTGGTGGCCAGTAACCTGGCCAATGCGGAAACCACCCATACATCTCAGGGCGGACCTTACGAGAAGCAGGAAGTTGTATTCGGACCGGAGAGGCTACGCGCCGGCAGCTTTGATGTGGCTCTTGCCTCGTTCAACGACGTGCACATGCGGGGCGTCCGCGTCGAGCGCGTCGTCACCGATCAGGCCCCGCCGGTCCGGCGGTACGAACCTGGACATCCCGACGCGGACTCCCAAGGCTATGTGTCGTTCCCGGCCATCAATCCGACCGAGGAGATGGTGAACTTGATGAGCGCGGCGCGGTCTTACCAAATGAATATTTCGGCAGTGCAGGCGACTAAGGCGATGATCCAGGACGCAATCACCATTTTGCAGTAATTGAGGTACGGCCGGCAGCATCAGGGGCTGGATTAGGGCAATGAGCAACGTCATCAGCGGTCTACCGCCGCTAGACCCGGGGCGGTTCCAAACCGAAGTCTCGAAGCCGGCAGCCGGTAATGGGCCAGGGTTTCTCGATACGTTACGGAAGACCCTGGATCAAGCCCAGCAGATCCAGGGCGAAGCTGACCAGAAGGTTTCGAACCTTCTGAGCGGCCGGGGAACTGAAGACGTACAGTCGGTGATGGTGGCGGCGGAGAAAGCCGACCTCTCGTTCCAACTCGTGATGCAAGTGCGCAACAAGATCGTTCAAGCCTACAAGGAAGTTTCGGGACTGCAGTTCTAAAGGCTGACTCATGGCTATCGACCGCCGACAAATCGTCACCCAAGCCACCATCTTCCTTCGGGGTTTGACTGCCCGCCAGAAGATCATTTTGGGGACGAGCCTCGTGGCGGTCGCGGGCGTCGTTTGGCTCTTTGTGGTGCTGGCCGGAAAGGGCGATTATAAGCCTCTCTACTCAGGCCTCTCTCCGGAAGACACGCAAACCATCTCCCAACGCCTGGCCGCGCAGAACATACCTTTTCAGCTTTCGAGCGATCGTACGAGTTTGAGCGTTCCCGCCGACCAGATTGACAAAGTGCGCCTGCAGATGGCCTCCGCGGGTTTGCCCGTTACCGGACGGCTGGGTTTCGAGCTTTTCGATAAGCCGAACTGGGCGGGAAGCGACTTTTATGAACAGGTAAACTACCAGCGAGCGCTCGAGGGCGAGCTCGAAAGAACGATCGAGTCCTTGAGCGACGTTCAGGGCGCGCGGGTGCATCTTGTGCTGCCGAAAGAATCCCTCTTTACCGAGCGCGAACGTGAAGCCAAAGCCGCCGTGCTGGTGAAACTGCGAGGGCCGCGCCTTTCCGAGGAGTCGATCAACTCCATTACCTACCTTGTGGCCAGCTCGGTGGATAACCTGAAGCCCGAGAATGTGACCGTCGTAGACGCCGACGGGCGGGTTCCGATCTCCAACCATGGAAGCGACCGGCAGACGGGGTCGCGTGGCGACGCCGACTTCGAGACAGCCCTGACCCAAAAGCTCACTGCGACGCTGACTCCCGTCCTCGGGGTCGAGCACGTCCGGAGCAGCGTCTCGGTGGATTTTGAAACGGCTTCGAATGACACCACCCAGGAAACCTACGACCCGAACGGGGTCGTGGCGCTCACGTCCCAAACCAGCAGCGAGCAGCTCCGTGACGGGGCAAGTGAAGGTATCCCCGGCACCCCCAGTAATGTTCCCCAGGCGAAAGTCGCCGATGCCTCCAAAGCGGCGGCTGGCGCCGCCCCGAACTTGAAGTCCCCTCAGGCCGGAAGCACGAAGGCAGAGGACACGAACGAGGGTGACGGCGCGACGCAAGGCGAGCGGACCGAAAGCAAGACGTTCGCGGTGAGCAGGACTCTGCGCCATACGTTGCAGCCTCCCGGAAGCATCAAGAGAATTTCCGCCGTGGTACTGGTGGACGACGCCGTGGAGACCAAGGTTGAAGACGGAAACACTGTTGAAACGCGGCGCAAGCGGACTCCCGATGAGTTGAAACAGATCCAGGACCTGGCGTCGGCGGCGATCGGAATCGACCCCGCACGTGGCGACCATCTGACGGTCGAGGGTCTTTCGTTCCTGGGGTTACCCAAAGAGAATCCGGCGGAGCCTACGCTCGCGGATCAGGTTCTGCCTGTCGTCCAGCAGTGGTCGACCTTGATCCGGTACGGGGTTCTGTTATCGCTCTTCGCTCTGGTTTATCTCCTGATCCTCCGACCCCTGAAAAAGCAAATGGTGATCACTCTCAGCAGGATGCCTCGCCTGCCGCGGGGGGAGCGGCCGGCGCTAGTCGGAGCGACGGCAACCGGGATTCTGCCAAATGAAACGCAAGAAGCCATTCAAATCGAACCGGTGGAAACGGCGGAGTCCAAGCGGCATGAAGAGTTGAAAAGGTCGATCGCCAAACGCGTCGAAAAAGAGCCGGAGGAGGCCAGCCGGGTGATCCAGAGCTGGCTCCTCGACGATGAGGGGGCATAGTGGCCACATTGACTTCGCAGAGGATTACAGGGGTGCGTAAGGCGGCCATCCTGATGGTCCTGCTGGGCGACAAGCTGGCGGTCGATGTATTTCGCCGTCTTCCTGCGAAAGAAGTCCAGCGCCTGACGCGCGAGATCACATCCCTGGGACCCATCCCACCGGACCTGGCCAATCGCACGGTCCAGGAATACAAGAAAGCGGTTGCCGACGAGCGCTCGGTGAGCAAGGGCGACTCCGGTTTCGCTCAGAAGATATTGGTTCAGGCCTTCGGCGAGGCGGCCGGCGAAAGCCTGCTGGAGCACGCTATGAAACCCCCGAACCCCGAGTTCGGACCGGAGAGCTCGCTCCAGCAGGCCGATCCTCAGCAACTGGCAAGCCTCCTCGAGGGAGAAAGCCCGCAGACGATTGCACTGGTCGCAGCCTACCTAGGCACCAAGGCCACCTCATCTCTGCTAGCCTGCTTGCCCGAGAAACTGCGGCCCGCGGTGGTGGAGCGCATGGCCCAGATGCGGCACTTCTCTCCGGAAGTGGCCCACCGGATCGCTGAAGTTCTAGAAAGGAAAATGGCTGCATTAGGAAAGCAGAGCCGGCTAGCCTTTGGGGGCATCAACGCGGTGGCCAACCTGATGAAGACCCTGGACGCCGCCTCGAGCCGTGCCATCCTCGACGGGATCGAAGCCACCGACGAAAACCTCGCGGCCTCCATCCGCACCCTGATGTTTACTTTCGAGGACCTTCTGGACGTGTCCGCGGCCGGACTGCGCGAAGTCTTGACTCGTTGTGACAGGAGAACGTTCACACTCGCCCTGAAGGGTGCGTCCCCGCAACTCGCTGCCCACCTGTTTCAAGCATTGTCTTCGAGGGCGGCAGAGATATTGCGTGAGGACATGGAAGCGCTCGGTCAGGTGCGAGTGCGCGATATAAGACGGGCCCAGCGAGAGATTGCGGATTTGGCCCGCAACCTGGAGGCCGCTGGCAGACTGACTCGGAGAAGTGAAGACGAAAATGCTCACATTGCCTAAGTCACGAATACTGGATATAAATCAACTCGGGAGCGGAGTACTCGAGGCTTTCGACTATCCGCCCGCTGACGGCTCGGGCGGTTCCCCCTCTGTACTCCCGGCAGTAGCTTCCCGGGCGAACGCCGCACACGTTTCTTCCGCGGAGCTCTTGTGGCCCACCCTCGGTGGGGATCGCTATCAGATCGCGAGACACACGGAGCAAGAGGTCAAAGCGCGGGAAAAAAAAGCGTGGGAGGCAGGCTTCGAAGAAGGCCGAAAGAAAGGTCTGCTGGAAGCCGCAGAGAGTATCTCCACCGCTAAGGCCGGGGTGGCTGTAACGCTCGAGGACTTCGCCGGCGAACGCGAGCTTTACTACCAGCGAGTGGAAGGAGAAGTTGTCACCTTGGCCCTTGCCATCGCTCGTAGGGTCTTGCACCGCGAGGCGCAACTGGACCCCATGATGCTCAAGGCTGTCGCTCACCTCGCCTTGGGTAAGATTGCCGAGGGGACGAGCGTTCGGTTGCGCGTAAACCCTCAACAGGTTGAAGCATGGCAGGAAGTCATGAACCGGCAGCAAGGCTTGAAAGTGAAGCCCGCGGTGGTGGCCGATCCAGCGGTGGGCCGCGCCGACTGCTTGCTCGAAACCGAGGTTGGAAGCTCCGACCTTTCCATGGAAGCCCAACTCGAGGAGATCGAAAAAGGTTTCTTTGACCTCCTGGCAGCGAGGCCGTCGAAACTCTAGTGTCCAGACCGAGCCTGACCCCCTATATTCGCCAAGTGCAAGAGCGCCCAATCCCGCGATGGACGGGCCGCATCACGAGAGTCGTGGGCAATCTTGTTGAGTCCGAGGGACCGTTCTGCTCCGTGGGAGAGTGCTGCGAGATGGTGGACCGTACCGGGCAAGTCTATACCGGCGAGGTTGTCGGATTCAGCGGAAAGAACGTGCTCTCCATGCCATTGGAGAGGCCGGGTGGCATCGGCTATGGTGACTGCATTTCGACTCGGGGTGAGCGCCCAACGGTGCGGGTGGGCGATCAGGTGCTCGGCCGGGTTCTGGACGGAACCGGGAAGCCGCTCGACTCGCGACCACCCTACCAGGCCACCGAGCGCTGGCCCCTTTACGCTGCTCCTCATTTGCCGCTTGAGCGCGCGCCGATTACCGAGGCGCTGGGGTGCGGTATCCGCGCCATCGACGGGTTCATCACCTGCGCGCGCGGGCAGCGCTTGGGGATCTTCGGGGGCAGCGGCGTGGGCAAGAGCACGCTCATCGGAATGATGGCCCGTGGCAGTGCCGCCGACCTGGCTGTTCTGGCGCTGGTGGGCGAACGAGGCCGCGAGGTCCGGGACTACCTGGAGAAAGCCATCGGGAAACAGGGTCTGGAAAACTCAGTCGTAGTGGTATCCACTTCCGACCAGTCTCCCCTGCTGCGAATTCGTGCCGCGTTGGCGGCCTCAGCCATCGCCGAGTATTTCTGCTCGAAAGGCAAGCATGTTCTTCTGGTGATGGACTCCCTCACCCGCGTCGCCATGGCACAGCGGGAGATCGGTCTTGCGGCCGGGGAGCCTCCTACCTCCCGCGGGTACACGCCGTCGGTCTTTACGCTTCTGGCGCGGCTCATCGAGCGGGCCGGACATTTCGGCAAGGGCAGCATCACGGCCTTTTATACGGTGTTGATGGAAGGCGACGACCAGCAGGATGTGATTGTGGATGCGGTCAGGGCCCTGCTCGACGGGCACATTGTTCTCGACCGCCGACTCGGCAATCAAGGGCACTATCCGGCGATCTCGGTGCTTGATAGTTTGAGCCGGCTGATGCCCGCCGTGACCGGGCGCGAGGCTATGGAAAAGGCGACTCGTCTCCGCAGGCTCCTGGCCACTTACACCGCTTCCGAGGATATGATCCGGGTCGGCGCCTACCAGAAGGGCGCCGACCCCTTGCTCGATCAGGCAATCGCAGCCATGCCGGCCATCACCGGTTTCTTACGACAGCGCTCGGACGAAGCTGCGCCTTTCGCTCAGACCATGGCTTCACTCCAAACCTTGCCAGGATAGGTGCACCGTGGCATTCCGATTTCCGCTTCAAGCACTTCTGAAACTGCGCCTGGGGTACGAAGAGCGCGAGAGGATGCGTCTCGCGGCGGTGATCAGCCGACTTCACCAACTACGAACCCAATATGAGTCCTGGCAGCAGCAGAAGCAGATGGCGAAGATCAAGCTCTCGCAGCAGATGCGGACGGGAATGATCGCGGTGGAATTCCACTTCGCTCAAGCCAGTCTGGAGGCTGAGGACCGGCGATTGAAACTGGTGGTGGCCGAGATTGCCAAGGTCGAGCAACTGCGTCAGGCACAACAGGCCGCCTATCTCGAGGCCCAGAAGAAGCGCAAGATCCTGGAGCGGCTGCGTGAACGTCAGGCAGAAGCTTATCGCCTGGTCGAAGAGCGTCGCGAGCAGCAGCAGCAAGACGAGCTGTTTGCGGCCCGCCAAAGCAGGACGCAGGGCTAGTTCTTGCCCGCCTGCCTCGGCAAGACTTGCCCACCTCAGTCTGACATCCTCTCCTGATCGATCAATGTCCAGCCCTAGCTGACAGGCAACACTCCTATTACCAAGGGGTTAACGGTCCCACCCGGCCGCGGGCTGGTTTGGCCCGCCGCATGCTCCAAACCGTCACGTATGACGGAGTGCTGCACAACGACGAGCTTCGATTCAACAGGCGCAAGGCCGAGCTCTCTCAATGCCCGCAACCCTACCCCGCCCGTCGACACCGGCTCCCAAGCCGCGCCAGCCACTTTCACCCATGAGTTGGATCGGGCCACGCGGGGGCAGCAGACGACGTGCGACGAATCGAGGCCGAGTGAACGGAAGGGAGAGCCGCAACGCAGGCATCCAGATAGCGCGACATTGCGTGCCACGACCGCTGGAAGCGATGGCAGAGCTTCGGCAGCGCCAGAGCGAACCCCTGCTTCGCCTCCGAAAAAAAAGCAAGTTCAGCTTCCCACCGAAGCTGTGGGACCCAAGCGGCTAAGTGCATCGCTTGAAGGTAACCGAGCGGCAGGCAACGCTGATCCTGGCGCTGGCAAGGACCTCGCTGGCAAAGTTACCCGTGAAGATCAGGCCGCAAGTTCCCCTGGGGGTGCATCGCTACCTGCTCCAAGTGGATCCGCTGACAGCGGTGCTGATCCCGCCGCCGGCAAGGACCTCCAGCAGATTGCCCGGGAAGCTCAGGCCGCAGGTTTTCCTGGGGGTGCATCGCTCCCTGCTCCAAGTGGATCCGCTGACAGCGGTGCTGATCCCGCCGCCGGCAAGGACCTCCAGCAGATTGCCCGGGAAGCTCAGGCCGCAAGTTCTCCCGGGTGTGCATTGCCCGCTACTCCGGGCGGTTCCGATGCCGGCGGCGCTGGCCTGCAGCAGACCGGTGATTCGAACCCAGGATTGGTTTCAACTCCGGCGTCAAAGTACGGGGACGTTCAGAGCGAGGCGTGCATTGCGCCTCACCCGTCTCAGGGCGCCGAGGTGGGGCAATCGCAACCCGACGCAGCCGGGCCGCATTCATCCCCCGACAAAAGTCCGTCCGCGGCAGCCGCGGCCGGCGCTCGCAGTATCTCAGCGCAGCCGACCGACAACGCAAGCGTTGTAGGGGAAATCTCCCCCTTCCTACGGCTAATCGGGCAGGAGGCTTTCGCCTGGACCCCAGGCGCCGGTCTTGACCTGGCCGACCTGCCAGGGCAAACCACAACCTCCGGGTCGAGGGCCGCGCAAGCACCAGCCGGAAACGGCGTCAGACAGAATCAAGCTACCCAGCCCCGGGAACGTGGCGGATTAGGTGAGGCTGATTCTGCCTCCGCGTCGTCCGCCTCGAGCTCCAAGACCTCACCGAGCAGCAGCGATAACAAGTCCTCAGGGGACGCCCATACCGGCGACCAAGGTACTGCTCCCGATTCGGGCCAGAGTAGCCATGGGAAAGTTGACAGCACTTTGGACCTCTCGTCGTCGCCAAAGACCTTTGAGCTTCCAGCCCAACCGTCGGCCACGTCGAGCGCAGAGAGGCCGATGCCTTCCACGCCGGACCCGGTTTCTGTGCCGAATCCTGCAGGGAGCTCCGCCCTCGACGCCTGGGGAGACTTGGCAGCTCGTGCAGGCCGCACCGTGACGTCGGCCGCTTTGTCCGCAGGAACGGATCAAGCGAAAATGCAAGTCGAGCTTCGCACCGAAGCCCTGGGATCCATGCAATTGACGGCGTCCCTGGAAGGTGATCGTGTGCGAGCGGTGATTGGCGTTCAAACGCCCGCGGCGCACTCCTGGCTGGTAACAGAGTTGCCGGCGTTACACCAAGCCCTCTCCAACCAGAATCTGCACTTGGATCATGTTTCGATTCTCGAACGCGGCGGCACGGACAGCTCACTGGACGGAGACACCAAGGGCCGGGGCGGGTTTCGATCGCCTTCGGACGAGCCGCCTCGACCGAGCGGCGAGCAGATTCGATCCGGCGCACAGTCGGTGAATGGGGTCCATGCGAGCTCTGAGGTTGAAGCGTCGCTTGTCACGAGCCGGTCGGGCCGGCTGAGCGTGCGTGCCTGACGACGAGAGAAAAACTAGACGCAAGGAGAAACCAAGGCATGAGTAACGTGAATAGCTTGCTGGCGCCGTCCAGATCTCAACTCTTCGCGCATCAGAACACCACGCCAAGCACTACGCCGAGCGGCGCGTCCAGCTCCAAATCAACCACTGGGAGCACTAGTTCGAGCACCGATCTCTCGGGCAACTCCTTCATTACCCTGCTGGTTGCGCAGATTCAGGGGCAGGATCCATTGAATCCGATGGACCCGACCCAATTCGTCACCCAGCTCGTGCAGTTCAACCAGCTCGATCAACTGATGCAGATCAACCAGGAACTCGGGAACAATGCCGCCGGCTCTTCGACTTCGGCGCCGGCGACAAAAAGCTAGGAGGAAGCCATGTCATCGTTTTCCATATCGCTGTCGGGATTGCTCGCTGACGATCAGGAGCTCTCCGTGCTCTCCAACAACCTCGCCAACCTTAATACGGTCGGGTACAAAGGAGAGACCGCCCAATTCCAGGATCTTTTCTATCAGGAGGTAGGCTCCAACGCGGGCTCCAACGGGGCGGGCGATCCAGTGCAAGTCGGCGCCGGCGCCGAGGTCGGCTCGACCCCCACGGATTTCACGCAGGGAACCCTCGACTCCACCGGCCTCTCCACCGACATGGCCATCCAGGGAGCCGGCTTCCTCCTCTCCCAACATGGGAACGTGACGCAGTACACGCGCGACGGCAATCTCTCGACCAACGCCCAAGGCTACTTGGTGACCTCAGATGGCTCCGAGGTGCTGGGATACCCGGCAGTTAACGGAGTGGCTAACTCCAGTGGTGCCTTAGGTCCTCTGCAAGTCAATAATGGCCAGAGCAGCCCTCCACAGGCTACCTCCAACGTGACCTTGGCTTTAAACCTCAATGCCGGGGCAAACGCCGACGCGACCAGCGCGTTCAGCTCCGAGGTCGCTGCCTATGATTCTCTGGGATCGGCTCATGTGCTGACCTTCACTTTCACCAAGACCGCGACCAACACCTGGAGCTATAGCGTTACTATCCCGGCGACGGACGTCGGAACAGGAGCGGCAGGGAACCCGGTCGTGTTGGCGCAGAGCACGCCGGGCTCGTCGACGATGCCGCCGCTCACGTTTGACGCCAACGGAAACCTGACATCTCCCAATCCGAAGATCCCCATCTCACTCACCTTGCCGACAGGCGACACGTTGGCGGACGGTGGCAGCCTCAGTAGCAAGCTGGCATGGAATTTGGTCAGTTCTGGCGGTAGCGCCGAGATCACGCAGGTGGCTAACCCGTCAGCCACCTCCTCCACCCAACAGGATGGCTATGCGGCGGGCTCCCTAACCGGATTCACCGTCGCCAGCAACGGCACCATTCAGGGATCGTTCACCAACGGACAGACAGTGGCGCTGGGTCAGATCGCCCTCGCGAGCTTCCCCAATACTCAGGGTCTGTTGCGCACCGGATCGAACAACTACATGGCCAGTCTGGCTTCAGGACTGCCCACGGTCGGGGCGCCTGGGTCCGGTGGGCGAGGCACTATCTCCGATGGCTCTCTGGAAAACTCCAATGTGGATATCGCCACCCAGTTCGCCCAGCTTATTCTCGCGGAACGCGGTTATCAGGCAAACTCTCAGGCGGTCAAGACCGAGGACCAGGTTCTCCAAACGGCGTTGAGCATCCTCCAGTAGTAATCTGACCTGAACCAGTCCTAATGCCCGACCCCCGCGCGCTGCGAGCGCGGGGGGTTGGCGCCACCCCTCTACTAGAGAACTCTAATGAGATTCTCTGAAACCTGCCTGGAGTGAGAAGCGCAATCAGACGAGTTACTTCGAGCTTGTTCTCAGCTCCCTCGACAAGCCCATGTAAATAAGCTGCCTTGCGCGGCTCGCTGCGCCGGCGCTGAGTTTACTCGGCTGCCTCCTTTTGGCGGACTAATTGCTCACCACAAGGACTATGGCTAACGACCCGAACCTTGCACCAGACGACCCCGACGTTGCTCCCGAAGAGGAGAAATCCGGGTCCCCGGTTCGAACCATCATCGTCGTTGTGCTGCTTCTCGCCGTCGCAGGCGCAACGGGGCTCTGGTTCCGCGCACGGAGACAGCGTGCGGCCGCGTCCAACAAGAAGAAACCCGCCGTCGAGACCAAGGTCAACGCGGTGATGCACCTGGAAAGCTTCACTGTCAACCTGGCGGACAAGGAGAGCAGCTACCTCCGGGTTGGCATCGATCTGGGTCTCGGCCGCGAACTCCCAGGAGGCAAGGAAGGAGACCAAAACACGCGGTTCACACCGCTGATCCGGGACACGTTTCTGGGAGTTCTCAGTACTTCGACCTCCGAAATGCTCCTCGCGCCCGACGGAAGGGCCAAGTTGAAAGCGGACTTGGTGAAAGCTCTGCGCGACCGTGCTCCCGAGTTGGATGTGAGGGAAGTGTACTTTACCGACTTCCTGGTACAGCGGTGAACTATGGAGCAACAACCGGCAACACCAACGGAAAACGCAACCAAGCCAGCCACGGCCACTCCGGCGCCCGATATCTGGGCCGGTGTGCAGGGCCTGCCCTGCACGCTGAGCGTTTCGCTGCCGATCGGCGGGATCACCGTCGGCGATCTGCTGCATCTTGAAGTGAACTCGATTGTGGACAGCCAACAAGGCGCGGAAGCACCACTACCGGTGTGGGTGAATGGAGTGATGGTGGCCTCGTCCGAATTCGACGTCGCTGGCGACCGGCTGGCAATTAGGATCAAGGAATTGCGCTGATTCAGGAGGTCAAGATGATCGAGTACAAAGCGTCTGCACCCTCGAAGAGGGCCCTGGTGAGGGTGCTGGGAGCGATCGTCCGGCAGATTCAGGCGCTGGTCAGACGACGCGAGGGGCACGTGATGCGGCTCTGTGAAACGCTCTCTCTGGGGGACCGCCGGTTCTTGGCCGTCGTCGTGGTCGAGGAGCAGAGGTACCTCGTGGGCGGCGCCGGGAACTCGATCGCGTTGCTGGCTCAGCTACCCGGCAGCGCCAGGCCGGCGGGCGCCCAGATCGACCAATTGGTCAGCAGATTCTAGGAAGCCGGTGGGAGCATGAGGAAAGCTATCAAAGTCGCAGCAAGAGTGAGCTTGATCGCCATGCTGGCTGTTTGTGNCGCCGGCACTGCGAAGGGTGTNGTGACGCCACCCCAGGCGCCGCTCGGGGGCCTGCAGATTCCTGGCGTGGGCAACGGCTCACTGGCGTGGACGGTCTTGGTTCTTTTCACCGTTCTCACGGTTCTGCCCGCCATACTGCTCTCGATGTCTCCCTTCGTTCGTCTTCTGATAGTCTTCCATTTCTTGCGACAGGCGCTGGGGACACAGACCGTCCCCACCAATCAGACCTTGATCGGCCTTTCGTTGTTCCTGACGTTTTTCATCATGCAGCCGGTCGGCGTGCAGGTTTACGACGCGGCGATCGTCCCCATGGAAAAAGGGTCTGTTAACGCGGTGGGCGCTCTGGAGCTGAGCGCGGCTCCCATGCGGAAGTTCATGCTGAAGTACGCGAGAGAGAAGGACCTTGCGCTTTTCGTCGAGCTTTCAAAAGAACCACGCCCACGCACGCCCGATGACCTGCCGATGCGGGTGGTGCTGCCCGCGTACATGATCTCGGAGATGAAGGCAGGTTTCCAGATTGGGATGGTGCTCTTTCTGCCCTTCCTGGTAATCGATATCGTCGTCGCTTCCATCACCACCTCCGTAGGGATGTTCCAGTTGCCCCCTGTGGTGGTCTCGACACCCTTGAAGATCCTGCTCTTCGTCGTTGTCGATGGCTGGCACCTGGTGGTGGGGTCATTGATGAAGAGTTTCTACTAAAGGAGTCCCCATGTTAACGCAATCTGCGGTCACGCTGGCGCGCCAAGCGCTTGCAACCACGTTCTGGTTGGCTGCACCGATTCTGGTGGTGGCCATCGCGGTGGGGTTGGTGATCAGTATCTTGCAAGTGATGACCTCGATCCAAGATACCGCCATCAGTACCGTTCCCCGCTTGGCAGCGGTCGGATTGGTCGTTGTCATCCTGATGCCTTGGCTTCTCCGGAAGCTGGTGATGTACACCGCGCAGCTTCTCGGCGATTTTCGCCCATACCTGGGCTGACGTTGGGGTGGATCCCGAATGGAATCTTTTCTTCAGCCGATGGTGACCAAGGGGCTTCTGGTAGGGGCGCGGGTCAGTATGCTCATGGTGTTTGCGCCCTTCTTCGGCAGCACGTCGATTCCCGTCCGCCTTAAGACGGGGTTGACTCTGGCCCTGGCGGTATTGCTCTACCCCAGCCTCCCCGGCAGCAGCCAGGACGTTCTTTCTACCTCGAACTGGGTCCGAATTCTCATCGGCGAGATGTCGATCGGATTGGCAATGGGGCTGGCGACACAGTTTGTTTTTGAAGGCGTGCTGGTGGCCGGCCAGATCGTGGGGTTTCAAATGGGCCTTTCTATGGAAACTGCGATTGACCCGACAACCCAGGTGGATAGCACCGTTCTGGCGGTCTTTAATCAGTGCATCGCCGTGTTGATCTTCCTGCAGCTCGGTGTGCACCGCTGGGTGCTGCGAGGCCTGGCCAAGAGCTTTGAGTACCTGCCGCCCGGCATGGTGGCGGTGACCCCGGCGACCACGGCGGAACTGCTTCGGGCCGCGGGCGGGATGCTCCTGATAGGGCTTCAAATCGCCGCTCCGGTGATGGTCGCAACCTTTGTCACCGATGTCTCGCTGGGTTTCATAGCCAAGGCGTCGCCCCAGTTCCCCGTGGTTTTCACCGGCATTTCCTTGAAGAGTCTGATGGGCATGCTAATCCTTTGGGGCTCCGTCGCCCTGTGGCCCAGCGTCCTGGAGTCGCATTTTCAGGCCGCTCTGGTTACCTCTGAGCGCTGGTTGCACTTGGCGCGTTAGGAACTTCCATGGCGGACGATAGCCGTACCGAACAAGCAACACCTCGTCGCCGACAAAAGGCACGTGAGAAAGGGCAAATCGCGCGCAGTCGCGAGATTTCCGGCGCCCTCGCCATGCTGGGGGCAGTAATGACCATTGGCTGGCAAGCGTCCTCCTGGAGTGAGAGCTGGAAAGGCTTGCTGCGAGGAGCGCTGAACGGGGCCACCACCGGGGAATTGACGCCCCAGTCGGCCGCTCTTCATCTGACCGTTGTCACGATCCTCCGGTGGGTCGGGCCGGCGCTGGCCCTAACGTGGGGTCTGGCCGTCTTCGGCAGCGTGGGGCAAGGATTCGTGTTTTCCGCCCAGAACTTGGGACTGAAATGGGAGCGGCTGAATCCGGCCTCGAACCTCCAGAAGCTGTTTTCTCCGGCCGGACTCGGCAACATGCTGAAGTCTTTGGTCCCGATGTCAGTGATTGCTTACATCGCCCTGTCGGTGATCAGCCGCGACTGGGACCGGCTCCTGGGCGCGGTGCGAGTGGGCGGGCGTGGGCCACTGGCTTGGATGTTTGGGGTGGTCTTCGAGCTTTCGTGGAAGGCTTGCTTGGTTTTCCTGGCTTGGTCATTGGTGGATTACATGTTGCAGAAGTTCAATTTTTCGAAGCAACTTCGCATGACGAAGCAAGAGATCCGCGAGGAAATGAAAGAAACGGAGGGGAATCCGACCAGCAAGGGCCGCGTTCGCCGGCTGCAAAGGCAAATGAGCCGGCGTCTGATGCTCAAGCGCATCGAGCGCGCGACCGTGGTTATCACCAACCCCACGCATTACGCGGTAGCGCTCGAATACCGGCCCGCGGAAATGGCGGCTCCCCTCGTCGTGGCCAAAGGACGCAACCTTCTTGCCGAACGCATCAAGGAGGAGGCGCGCCGGCACGGCGTCGCCATCGTGGAAAACCCGCCCCTGGCTCAGGCGCTCTACCGCGCGGTGGAGATCGGCCAGTCGATACCGCCGAAACTCTATCGCGCCGTGGCTGAGATCCTGGCCTTCATCTTCCGCGCCCAGACGCGGGCGGGGACCGCCTCGCGCCGGGCTTCAGTTTCCGCAGCCATGGCCCGGGCGCCGATTACATAGGAAGGAATCAATAAGACTGTTATGGCCTCGAGTCCTCCCGCAAAACCGGCCAACGCGACAACCCGAGGGGACTGGATTGTTCCTTCGTTGGGCGTCGCGATGGTGTTCGTCATGCTGGTGCCGGTTCCGGCCGCGGTCCTCGATCTGCTTCTGGCCACGAGCATCACCACGGCCGTTTTGGTGTTGCTAGTCTCGATGTACATCGAACGGCCGGTGGAGTTCTCGGTCTTTCCATCCCTCCTCCTCCTGCTCACCCTTTTCCGGCTGTCCCTCAATGTGGCGAGCAGTCGGCGGATTCTCCTGCACGGCAACGAAGGGGCCTCGGCGGCCGGGCACGTCATCGCAGCCTTCGGCCAGTTTGTGGTCGGCGGCAACTACGTGGTCGGACTCGTTCTGTTCCTGGCGTTGATTGCCATTCAGTATCTCGTGATCAACCACGGCGCCGTGCGCATCGCAGAAGTGACTGCCCGCTTCACGTTGGACGCCTTGCCCGGCAAGCAGATGGCAATCGACGCCGACCTGGGCGCCGGCCTTATTGACGAAACCACTGCCCGCGGTCGCCGCGCCCAGATTGCCAAGGAGGCCGAGTTTTACGGCGCTATGGACGGCGCCGCCCGCTTCAGCATGCGGGATGCGATGGCCACCATCCTGATCACCGGCATCAACATCATCGCCGGATTCCTGATCGGCATCTTTTATCTGGGGATTCCTCTCCAGGAAGCGCTCAAAACCTACACCGTCTTGACCGTGGGCGACGGCTTGGTAACGCTGATCCCTTCCTTGCTCGTTTCGGTGGCCGGCGCCATGGTTGCGACCCGCGCCTCATCGCAATCGACTCTGGGCGTGGACCTGAATCTCCAGTTGCTGCCGCGCCCGCGGCCCCTGTGGATCGCCACCGGAGTGATGGCAATGCTGGGAGCGATCCCGGGTCTTCCCAAGTTCTCCTTTTTCGCGATTGCGGCCGTGGCGGCCATGCTGGCCAGCCGAGCCAAGGGAGTCCAAGCTGCTGCCACCGCAAAACCCGAGGCGGAAGCGAAAGCCGCCGCCCAGGAACCCACCACTCTTCCCAAGCTGGACGATTTGAGCATGGAGGTCGGTTACGGATTGGTGCCCTTGGTGGATCAGGCCCAGGGCGGGCAACTCCTGCAGCGCGTTCGTGCCCTGCGCCGTCACTTGGCGTCCCAACTGGGATTCATCATTCCGCGCGTCCATATCACTGACAACCCCCAGTTCAAGCCACGCGAGTACGTGGTGCGGCTCCGCGGCGAGGAGGTGGCGCGCTGGGAGATGGTCCAGGACTGCCTCTTGGCCATCAGTTCGGAGGTGGTGGCCAGGCCCATCGAAGGCAAAGAAACGCGCGAGCCGGCGTTCGGTGCCAGCGCCAAATGGATCGCGCCCGCCTCTCGCGAGCAGGCTTTGGCTGCCGGTTACGCTGTGGTGGACCAAACCTCAGTCATGGCCACCCACCTGGCGGAAATCATCAAGCAGCACGCCCACGAACTCCTGACGCGCCAGGAGACGCGCCGTCTGCTGGACTCGTTGGCCGAGAGCCAGCCCAAGCTCGTGGAGGAATTGGTCCCCAAACTGCTCAACCTGGGTGAGGTCCAGAGAGTGCTTCAGCAACTCCTGCGGGAACAGGTCCCGATCCGCGACTTGACCACCATTCTGGAGGCGCTGATCGACGCCGCGACGGTCAACAAGAACCCCGTGCCTCTGGTGGAAGCGGTGCGGCAGGCGCTGGGACGGGCACTCGTCCGGCCGCTGCTCAGCGACGAAGGCAAGCTCACGGTGGCTACCCTGGACGGCCAGATGGAGGAACAGATTTACCAAGCCTTCGAGCCCCAGAATGCCGCCGGCCGCGCCCCCTCGCTTCAGCCATCGTTCGTGCGCCGCCTAATAGATGGCCTCAAGGGGTTGATGGGCGATCAAATCTCGATCGCATGCCCGACGTTGCTTTGCAGCTCGCCCGCTCGCTTCCACCTGCGACGCCTGCTGGAGCCCTTTTTCCCCAAGTTGGTGGTGCTCTCGCCGGCTGAAGTGCCGACCACGGTGCCCATTCAATCCCTGGGGGTGGTACGTTGAACCAAGCTGCCTACGCCCAACCCGGCAACCAGTCGCCCAACGGCACGGTGAGGCGAAACTACGAGGAGATCAGCAACCTCAACTCCGAAGACCGCGACCGCCTGGTGATGGACCATCTCCCGCAAGTCCGCTACATCGCCAAGCGAATTCACGAACGGCTTCCGCAACAGGTCCCACTGGAAGACCTGATCAGCGCCGGCGTGGTAGGGTTGATGGAAGCCGTCCATCACTTCGACGCCTCCAAGAACGTGCAGCTCAAGACCTATGCCAAGATCCGGATTCAAGGCGCCATTTTGGACAGTCTAAGGGACCTCGACTGGGGGCCCCGCAGCCTGCGCCGAAAGGCCCGGGAGGTGGAACGCGTCCAGCAGAAGCTGCGGGCGGACCTGGGACAGCAACCCACAGAGATGCAACTCGCCGCCGAAATGGACATCGATTTGCCACAGTTGCAGCAGCTTCTTAGCGACCTGCGAGGACTCACTCTGGGCAGCCTGCAGGCACTGGTGCCGGAGGACGGACAGCCGGAGGACATGTACCGGTACATGCCCAACGCCCCCGACGAAAGCCCCCTCTACCAATGCATGCGGTCCGAACTGAGGGAATGCCTCAGCACCGCCATCGGCGAGTTGCCACCAAGGGAACGTCAATTGCTGGCGCTGTATTATGTGGAGGAACTTACCATGAAGGAGGTCGGAGCAGTGCTTGGGCTCGGCGAAGCCCGCATCTGCCAAATCCACTCGGCGGCCCTCGTCCGCTTGCGTACGCGCCTGCGGGAACTTCTCGACGAGCAGCCGACTCTGGCCCGCGGAGAAAAGCGCAGCTATGAATAACGATCGGAGAACCGTGAGTCAAGAAGAGAGTGACGCCCTGTTTCGCGCCTACCAGAAGCAGCAGGAAATGACCGCCGACGGGCCGCCAAAGCGGCGGACCTTCCGAGGCTTGAGGGGTCCGGCCGGCCGCATCGCCAGGCAGCAGGTCTACCAGATCAGCGTCTTGCACGAGAGTTTTGCCCGCAACCTTGCCGCCGACCTCAGTGGATTGCTGCGGGCCCCAATGGAAGCGCGCCTGATGGCAGTGGAAGAGCAGGCGCATGAAGAATTTTTGAATCGAATGCCCCGGCCGACCTACTGGGCTTCGGTCAACCTTTCGCCGTTTGATGCCGCAGGAATTCTCGGTCTGGAGCTCAGTCTGGCCTTCCCGATGCTCGACCTGCTATTGGGCGGCGACGGAGCCACACCGCTGGCGAGCCGCGACGTAACCGATATCGAGGAGCAGGTCCTGGAAGTGGTCATAAGCGCCATTTGCCGGAACCTGGAGGCCACCTGGCAGCCCCTGCTGGATCTTAAATTCGCTTTCGACCGGCGCCAGGACCGAGCCAACATCCCGCGCGCGGTCCCCCTGGACGAGAAGGCCCTTTCCTTGAGCTTCGCGCTGGGCTTGCCGCACGCGCACGGAATTCTCAGTTTTGCTTTTCCCGCCGCGGTCGCGAGTGTCCTGCTCAGCAAGATTACCCGGCAATGTCTCACCCCGCAGCGCCGAACACCACAAGCCGGCAGCGCCTCCCTCCGCGAGCGGCTCAAGAAGAGTCACTTCCTGGCCGAGATGATCCTGCCGGCCAGCATGGTGCGCGGCCGTGAGCTGATGGACCTCAAGGCAGGGGAGATACTCGTGCTCGACCACCACGCCGGCGATCCGGTTCTGATTTCCGTGGCCGGCCAGACGATGTTCAGCGCCACCCCAGTGCGGGTCGGGATGGCGAGAGGCGCCCGGGTCCGGCAGCGGCTTTTGCCGGCAGCCGATACGCCAAGGGAGATTCCATGAACTCCACCGCCGCCGCCACGGCGCCAAAGGTTCAGGACTGCCTGAACGCGTGGGCCGGCAGCATCAGCCGCGCGCTCGGCCAAGTCCGAGGGACTCCGTTTCTGGTCGAGCCGCTCACCACTCAGGAACTCGAAGCCGCGAGCCAGGATCTCCGGGCCGGCGGAGTGTGGTTGCGATTTTCCGCCGATGCCATGCTGCGCGGGGAACAGGCTCTTGCCCTCTCGGCGGCAGACCAGTCGCGCCTGGTCCAGATTCTCACCGGCGAACCCTTCGACGAGAACGGTCCTTCAGCCAACCAACATCGAGGCGCCTTGTCCGAGTTGTTCCGGCAGGTAGCGATAGAAGCCTCGACCCGCCTTTCGCAGAGCCTGGAGAATGAAATCCACCTGCAATTTGCCGGAGGTGAACAGCCTGACTGGTTTCCGGCGGTTCAAGCCGGTTTCCGGCTCACCAGTGACACCACTCCACCCGTCGCGGTGCACTTCCAAGTGAGCCCGGAGTTCCTGGACTCACTCCAGCCGGGACGGAGTAACGGAAGGGGGGGCTCACGGGAGGATGACGGTCGCGGCGCCCGACCCACGCGGACCGTCGCTGACGGCAATCTTGGTCTGCTGATGGACGTCGAACTCGAGGTCACCCTCAGATTCGGCCGGCGGCAGATGCTCTTAAGCGAAATTCTGGACCTGTCAGCGGGCTCTTTGGTGGAGCTGGACCGGCAGGTCCAAGACCCTGTCGAGTTGCTGGTCGGCAAAAAAGTGGTCGCCCTCGGAGAAGTGGTCGTCGCCGACGGTAACTACGGCATCCGCGTCACGGAGATCGTCAGCCGCCGTGAACGGATGGAGTCTTTGAAGAAATAGGTGGCGTCGCTGTGGCTAGTGGCTGGCGGCTAGGAGCATTTTGGATTTTGGATTTTGGATTGAAGGCCCGACGACGGATGGGTTTGCGTATGTGGATTGAGAGATGTTCTTCGATCAAAAATCCAGGATCAGACGAAACCAGGTGCAGAAACTCGTCCTGTGTCTGGTCTTCAATCCAAAATCCAAAACCCAAAATCGAAAATCCAAAATGCCCCAAGCCCCTAACCTGCTCTAAAGAAAACCCTCCGATCAGTCGATGAACCTTGTTGGAGGACGGAGAACAATCCTTGTTGCGCGAATCCAGCAGCGTAGAGCCGCCGATCTCGGTCGGCGGCGGCGGGCCAACGAAGCGGGACCAGTGTGTGCCATTTCCCTCTCTGAAGCTACCTGCTTTGCCTGCCAGCGTCCGTGAATTGAACCTCATCCTGAGCTCGGATCAAGTCGACCTCCGGCGGCTGCGGCAGGCCTGCTCATCCGCTCCCAACCTCGCCGTCCGGATTATCGGCTTGTCCAACTCTTCCCTGTTCGGGCTCTCCCAACCGGTCTCCAGCGTAGAACAGGCCGTGATGATGATCGGCGCCGACCATCTGCGAATCCTTGCTCTCGCCTGCGCTCTGGTCGAGTGCATGGGTGGCCAGTTCACGCCCGAAGTCGAGCAGCGTTTCTGGCGGCGCGCTTTTCTAACCGCAGCGCTCAGCCAGCGGATCGCCCAGGGGGCCCACTATCCGGATGCGGAGACCGCTTACTTTGCCGGCCTGCTCCACGATATTGGAATGCTGCCGCTGCTTTTCTTCGCTTGCCACCAGGAAGCCGGTGGCGACGCGGAGGAGCACCTCGGGACCCTGCCCGCCCAGCGGAGGCGGTTTGGCACAGATCATGGTGAGTTGGGGCGAGCCATCGGAAGGCTGTGGGACTTCCCCGCCCCGCTGGTGGAAGTGTTTGAGTTTCACGAGGAACCCCACCGCGCCCGCCACCACGCACCGTTGGTGCATATCGTCGCCGCAGCGGCGAAGCTCGCGGCAGTGCCGGGGCCGAATTCAGAGCGATTACCCCACGAGGCCCAGACGGAGGTCGCCCAAAGCCAACCACTCTTGGCAGCTTGGCTGCCCGGGATGGATCCCAAGACCTTGGTGAGCCTGGCCGAGGTCTTGTACCGGGATTATCGCCAAGTGAGCCAGTGGTTGGAGAACGGTTTCTTGAAAGCATTCGCGCCCCTGAACGGGGCGAAAAACCGAGGCGGCTAGCCATGAGAACGATTCAGGTTTTGATTGTCGACGATTGCGCGGTGACGCGGAAGATGGTGCAACGGGCGCTGTGCCGCGCTCAGTTTGGGGCGCCCGTACTCGAACCGGCCAACGGCCAGAAGAACGGTTTGGCCCGCGTCGACTCGGAGCGGTGGGACGAATGCCTCACCAGCGTTCAGGCCTTGGAAGCGGCCAGTGCCGCCGATGCCCTCGCCATCCTGCACGCGAACCGCGTCGATCTGATCTTCAGCGACATCAACATGCCAGGGATGGACGGACTGAAATTCCTGCGCCAGGTTCGGAGCGCCAGAGAAACCAGGGACATCCCCGTGGTGATGATCACGGCGGACGCGAGCGCTTCGCGCGTCGCCGAAGCGCTTGCCCAGGGCGCCAACGATTACCTCAAAAAACCCTTCAGCGCCCAGGAGGTCCGGGACCGGACCGAGCGGTTGTTGGGAGTGCGAGCCTGACGCGCCCCGCTCGTCCGACGCCGAAGAGACTGAATCCAGCCCAACACGTCGACCCTCCCCCTTGCTCCACGCCCAAAGCAAGCAGCAAGAGTCCCCTGCCCGTCGCGCCGGTCCCGTTGAACTCTCTACCCTTGCGTGTTAATCTTCCTCCGGTCCCAAAATAGTGAGACGCACTCATGAGCTTAGACACGGTGCAAGAGATCGAACGCGCGATACGAGCGCTTACGCCACCAGAGTTGGAAGAGTTGTACTCATGGCTGGACCAGCACTGCCCTCAGCCTGTCGACGCCCAGCTTAAAGCCGATCTTGACGCGGGCCGCATCGACGATCGCATCAATCGCGCCTGGGCCGACCATACCAGCCCGGCGGTGTGCGATTCCCTCGCATAAGCTGGTTCTCTCGAGTATACCGAAATAGGCCTACCAGCACTGTACGCCACAGCCGGGATGTGAGCCGTTTTTGTAGCGCGGGCGTCTCGCCCGCTGTGGCGGGAGCATCCCGCTCCCGCGCGAAGCAAGGTTCGGCGGTTTCTGAGAAAAGGCAGATGCTAGCCGAAACGTTGGTGCCCAGTCGCGCGGCCAGAGCCTGCCCTGGGCTTAGTGAAGGGATGCCCGTCCCGCCAAGGCGGGAGGCGGGACGCCCGCGCCACATCTCGCGTGACAGGGCTCGCCCCCTCCGGTATTCTTTACTGGATGAAGGAAGTGGCGGAGTTGCTCAACGCCATGCGCGCCGCAGGCGTGATCAGCGAATACGCTTTGTTCGGTGCGATTGCGCAGATGAGGTACACCGAGCCGGTGGCCACGCTTGATGCCGACGTCCTGGTCGCCATGCCGTCGCCACAGGGCTTGGACGTCCTTAGGCCAATCTACGAGTTTTGCGCTGCGCGAGGATTCCGGCCCGAGGGCGAGGCCGTTCGCATCGGGGAGTGGCCGGTGCAGTTCATCCCCGTATTCAGCCCGCTCACCGAGGAGGCGCTGTACAAGGCGGAAACGGCCGATTTCGAAGGCGTACCGTTGCGCGTGGTAGGCGCTGACTACCTGGTAGTGATCGCGCTCGGTGTCGGCCGAGCGAAGGACCTGGCGCGGATTCTGGAGTTGCTGGAATCGGCTAGCGTCGGCCGCGACCAAGTGGCGCGGCTGGCCGCCCGGCACGGGTTGACGGAGGCGTGGAGACGCTTCGAGGCGAGGTTCTTCAATGAGTGACACGCTCAAACTTTTGGAGCGCCAAGCCACATGGCAAAAGTGCCGAGTGGCGCTGACGTGGGCGGAAAAAGTTCGCATGGCCGAAGCCGTTCGCGACTCGGTAGCGCAACTCCGCCGTGCCCCGCCGCTGGCGGATTCCGGCGTTTCGGCGCGGGGACATCATCCCACCAAACTCCCTCGCCAAGGTTCGCAAACCTAGTCTCCCGTCCGGGCTAACTCTTTACAACACCCGCTGGCAGGGCTGCGAGTTCTTGATCGACGTAACCCTCACCCGGCGCTGCGGCGCCCGCGGACGGGGTACCCCGCGTAAAATATTCTTCTTGACAATACCGTTCTGTGGGTATAGCCTGTTTCTTAGGCTAGCCTCGGACACGATTGCGGCTGTGGGTTGAAGGAGATGGTTCCGGCCGCCAGGTGGGATCTGAGATTCGAGGGGGACCGAGGCAGACCGAGGAGGTTGATGGCATGTCGTTAGTAGAACGTGAAGTGACCACGGCGCGGGTGGCCGCCAGTCAGGCGAACGGCAAGAAATCGAAGTGCCCCAAGACCCCGGAAGGCAAAGCGCGATCCTCTCTCAATTCGATCAAGACCGGAGCTTACGTGAAGACCGACAATGCCCTGCGCCAGATCATGCTGAGACGCGGCGAGGACCCGGCTTTTTACGACCAGTTACACTTGGAGGTGACGGAGGCTTGGCAGCCGGACGACGTGATGCAGGCCATGGCGGTGAAGGCCATCGCCGAGAAGAGCTTTGACAAAGCCCAACTCCGAGCCGCCTGGATGGAGAGCCAGTCGAAATGGTGGTCGCCACCTCCGGCACGGGAAACATCCTCCGACGCGAGCGCCACCGAGCCTGTCGACAAGGCAACACAGGGCGCGGCATCGGCCTCCGGGCCGACGGCTTCTCCAGGCTCTAGTCCAACCTCCGGTCAGAATCCAGAAATGGTACCGGAAGGGCTTTCGACCGGGGATGAAACGCTCACTTAGATTGATTTAGGGCACGGCGGTGGTTTGAAAATGCCGAAAACGGTCAATCGAACCTAGTAAGTTACGCATAATCAATTACTTGACTTCAAGAACGAACCCAAAACGAACCTAAAACGAACCTTGAAAGTCCCTTAGAATCGACTGCCACAGCAGAAACGAACCTAAAACGAACCTAAAACGAACTTGCAGGCTAAGAAAAAGAGCTGCTTTCTTTTCTTATACCTCTTAGTCTGACAAATCTGCGCAATCTGTGGATTCCATTCTCTTGTCAAATGACAACCTGGCACCCCGCTGGAGCCTCGGAAAATGTTGCCGAGTTCGCCCGGCTCTTGACCGGTCACTTCTTTCCCCTCGTCCTTGCTTCCTATCGATCGGGCAGCCCGCTCGACGAGGAGGCTAGCCGGCAATTCCCTGACTCCCAACGGGTTACGGCGCATCAAAGCTCGACTTTGTCTTTGGCCTCGAACCTGCATGGAAGGCAGCGGAGAATTGATCTATGGGAAGCGGATTCTACGCAGCTTTTAGCGGCTTGGCGGCACGGACCCAGGAACTCGACTTGCTCGCCAGCAACCTCGCCAACGTCAGCACCGCGGGCTACAAAGGGCAGCTTCCTTTCTACACAGCGCTGGAGGCTAGCACTCATGCGGCGCGGCTCGGCCCCCTCAATCGCGCCATCAACGACTTCGGAATTCTGGGAGGTGCGGCCATCGACCTCAGCAACGGGTCCGTCGAGACCACCGGCAACGACCTCGACGTGGCGCTGGAAGGGTCTGGCTTCCTCACGGTCAAGACCCAGCAGGGCGTGCGCTACACCCGCAACGGGAGCCTGAAGGTGGGTGTGAACGGCGATCTGGAAACGCAGTCCGGCGATCCGGTCCTGGGGCAACAAGGCCCGATCCAGGTTCCGAGCGGAAAGGTCGCCATCAGCACCGACGGCACGCTGTCGCACGAGGGAACGGTGGTGGACCGGCTGCGGATCGCGGACTTTGCGCCGGGCGCACAACTAGCCGCCGAGGGCAATTCTTACTACTCGGCTCCCGCTGGATCGGAACGGCCGGCGGCCGACCCGCGCGTCCACCAGGGAGCCGTGGAGGCCTCGAATCTCAACGCCGTGCAGGGAACGGTCAGCCTGATCGAGTTGCAGCGTCAGACGGAGCTTATGCAAAGTGCGCTGACGATCTTTCACACCGACTTCAATCAAGCCGCCGCCCAGACGTTGCCCAGTATCCAGTAGCGACACCAGGAGAGTCTTATGCTTCGTGCCCTTTACACTGCCGCCAGCGGAATGAACGCCCAACAAACGAATCTCGACAACATCGCCAACGACCTCTCGAACGCCAGTACCACCGGTTTCCGCCGGCGCCGCCTGGAGTTCCAGGACCTGCTCTATCAGAACATGGTGGTGCCGGGATCGGCCTCCACCCAGCAAACCAACGTCCCGGAGGGCCTCCAGATCGGCCTGGGCACGCGGTCGGGAAGCTCCGAGATCATTCAGCAGCAAGGCAACGCCATCACCACCGGGAATTCTCTCGACCTGATGATCCAGGGAAACGGCTTCTTCCAGGTCAAGCTCCCCAGCGGCGAGATCGCCTATACGCGCGCCGGCGATTTTCACCTCGACCAGAATGGCAACGTGGTGACCTCCGACGGCAATCCGCTCAGCCCGCCGGTGGCCATTCCCAGCAATGCTCTCAGCATCAGCATCGGAGCGGACGGTACCGTGACCGTGACCCAGCCCAATCAGCAACAGGCGGCCCAAGTCGGCAGCATCCAAATCGCGCTCTTCCCCAACCCGGGCGGCCTGAATAGCATTGGCGACAACCTGATGCTCCAAACCACCGCGTCTGGCCAGCCGGTGGTCGGCACGCCCGGAAGTGCGGAGGGCCTCGGCAGTCTGCAACAGGGCATGCTGGAACAGTCCAATGTGGACGTGGTGCAGGAAATGGTCGACATGATCCTGACGCAGCGGAACTACGAGGCCAACTCCAACGTGGCGCAAACCGCCAACCAGATGTTCCAGAACCTGAACCAGCTTGGCCGGTAGTTCAAGGCCCGGTAGGTCGAGACAAAGATGAGCTTGCGTAACGCAAAATCTCGGGTCGTCCTTCTGCTGGCTACTTTGCTCGCCCCCGCAGCGGTGTTCAGGGCCATGCCCGCGCCTACCGGCAACGCACTGGTAACGCTTCCGAGCGCGGTGGAAGTGAGATCCGAGACGCTAGCTCTGTCGGACCTTTTGCCGCCGGGAGCGCCCTCCGATCTTCTTCGGGCGGCGTCCGGAATTGCGCTGGGGAACACGCCGGAACCGGGCTCTTTGCGGACCATCGTGCGCGGCGAAATTGAGGACCTGCTGCGCGCCGAGCCGGAGCTGCGGGCAAGCCTCTCATTGCCGGAGCACATCATCGTCAGCCGCAGTCATCGGGAGTTGACTTCGCACGAGCTGAGTGCGGCTATCAGCGACGCCACGGGGGGACCGGGCGCGCTGCCGTTGAACTTGAAGCTCTCGGCCCCAGTCTACGTCACCAAGGACGACCCCGGGCTTAAGGTGGTGCGGGTGGAGTTCGACCCGCTTCGGCGGGACACTCGCTTTTGCCTCTGGGCTTCCAAGGAGCCGGACATTCTTCCCTTTTATGTGACTGTCAGCGGAGGTTCGGTGCTGTCGGCCCAGCCGGCGTTGGTGGCTCGGCGCGATCTCGCTCCGGGAGAAATTGCCGGCGCCAACGACTTCATGGCCCAGCCCCGCAAGCTCACCACCGCAGCGGTCGGTCAGCTATCCCAAATGGGTCTGCCGGTGACGCCTGAAGCCTTAGCGGGACGCGCTGCCCGCGCTTACATCAAGGCCGGCCAAGTCGTGAACGCTTCCATGTTCAGGACCGTGGTGATGGTCAATCAGGGAAAGCTCGCGGTACTGGTGATGGAGGGGCGCTCTTTCCAAATTTCGGTCCCTGTGATTCCGCTGGAAAACGGGGTGCTGGGCCAGCAGGTCCGGGTGCGCAATATTGACTCGCGGCGCGTCGTCGCGGCGGAAGTGGTGGGCCCCGGCCGCTTACGCAAGACGCTGGAGAACTGAGGTGAAGAATGATCCGACGTATCCAACGGAGAAGGTGGGAAGAACTAAACACAGAGGCACGGAGGCACAGAGAGGATAACGAGGGTCACGTAAAGATGTCGTTTGCTTCCCGATATTCCCCGTTTCTCTCCGTGTCTCTGTGTCTCTGGGTTGGAAGCTCCCTCGCAATTATTTCACAGCTTTGTATGGCCGGGACCGCGGAGGGTCGCCGGCAGCAAGACAAGCCGGATGGCGGGACTGGCCCCAAGGGCTCCTACTTTCGAGGTTGGCGCGCTCTGCTCGGCGCCGCCGCAATCTTGCTGCTGCTGCCCCAGATCACCATGGCGGCGAGCATCAAAAAGAAGCTGGCGACAAAACCGATGGGCCAGACCCTGGATGAGTACATCCAGCAGGCAAGCCACAATCTCACCGTCGGCGCGCCCACCAACGGCGGGCTGTGGAATCCGCAGAGCGGGTTCGCCAACCTGATGATCGACTACAAAGCTTACAAACTCGGCGACCTCGTCACCATTAACGTGGTGGAGAGCACCACCGCCGCGGCTTCCGGCAGCGTCAAGACTGCGCGGACGTACAGCGCAACCTCGGGCATCAGCCAGCTCTTCGGTATCGTGGGAGCGCGCAGCGGCATCCAGAACCTGCTCAGCCCCAGTTCTTCCGAAGCCCTGGCCGGATCGGGCCAAACCGCGTCCACTTCGGCTTTGACCACCAGCCTCACCGGAACCGTAGTCGCAGTGCTTCCCAACGGCTTCCTCGTGGTCCAGACCGGGCGCGAGGTCGAGGTCGACAATCAACGTCAGAAGGTGATTTTGCGAGGCATCGTCCGGCCCGGTGACCTTGACCAGGCCAACTCGGTGGCGTCCACCCAAGTGGGTAACCTTACCATTGAGGTCGAAGGCCGGGGGGTGATCAGCGATGGGGTTCGTCGGCCGAACGTCTTAACGCGGACCATTATGAAAGTACTGGGGTTCTAAGCCCATGAAATACAAGTCTCGGTTCATCAGCCTTACGCTTCTCGCTCTCGTTCTGAACGCGTCCACGATCGCCCGCGGCGCAATGCCCGCCACTGCTGGCACCGCAGTTGTTCGCATCGGCGACGTCATGACGGTGGAGGGGATTAGGGACAATCCCTTGATGGGCTACGGCATCGCAGTGGGGCTGAAGGGCACCGGCGACGGCCAGCAGACGGTGTTCACCATGCAAACACTGGCCAACGTCCTGCGTAAGATGGGCGTTCAGGTTAGCGGCACGGCGATTCTGACCCGCAACGTCGCGTCCGTGTTCGTCACCGCCACCCTGCCGCCTTTTGCCACCGCCGGAACACGTATTGACGTGAACGTGGCGTCCACCGGCGACGCCAAAAGCCTGGAGGGCGGCATGCTTCTGCTGACCCCCCTTTACGGTCCGGACGGGCAGGTCTACGCCGTCGCCCAAGGTCCTTTGGTCCTCGGTGGCTATACGGGCGGCGCCCAAGCCAACGGCGTGCAGGTGAACCATCCCACCTCCGGCAGGATCCCAGAGGGAGGCATCATCGAGCGCAATCTGGCAATGGATCTAAGCCAATTAAAGAAGCTGTCGTTGCTGCTGGGACAGTCCGACTTTGGCACCGCCGAAAACGCGGCCGGCGCCATCAATAAGGCCTTGGGAAGCCAGGTCGCGGCAGCCATCGACAGCCGCCGGGTGGAAGTCAACGTGGGAGGCCGCAACGTCCCTGAGCTTCTCGCCCAGGTGCAGAGTCTTACCATTACCATTACCCAGCCGGCCCGCGTCGCGGTCAACGAGCGCACCGGGACTGTCGTTATGGGAGGTAATGTCACTCTGGGGGCATGTTCAGTGATGCACGGCAGCCTGACAATCGCGATCACAACTCAGTACCAGGTTTCACAGCCGTCGCCGCTCTCGAAAACCGGCCAGACGGTGGTGGTACCCCAGACCACGGTACAGGCGAGCGAGCAGCCGGCACGCCGGCTCGAGCTCAAGGAAGGTACGACGGTGGAGGACTTGGTCAGCGGCCTGCAGGGAATAGGAGCCACGGCGAGGGATATTGTTGCGATCCTGGAAGCCATTCGGGCTGCGGGCGCGCTCAACGCTGAATTGGTCACGATTTAGATTAGGGGCGACGAAATGTCATCGTTAATACAGTCGAACTCTGTTGGCCGGCAAAGTACTGATCTCCAAGGGCTTCCCGGCACGCAGAAAAGCCCGACATTGGAGAGCCCACGGGCTCAGAAGCTTCGAAAGTCAACCGAGGAGTTTGAGTCGTACCTGGTAACCTCCTGGTGGGAGAAGATGGAAAAGAGCTTTGGCGACACTCAAAAACAGCCACCTGGCTTCGAAACCCTTAACAAGATGGGACTTCACGCCGTGACCCTGGCCATGGCCAAGGCCGGCGGGCTGGGCATCGCTCGCATGTTGTATCACAAGTTGGAGCCGGCGCTGGAACATGCCCCGGTAACGGTACCCGAGAACCATTAGAGTGTCTTAAGATGGGATTAAAGTTTTCAGCGACTGTGCCGATACATATCACCGTAGCCAGTGGTAGCGGGGCTCGGTATGAGAATCGACGCAGCCAACACGCTTCCTGGAAGTCAAGAGCCGGACCGGCCGGGTTCGTCGACCTTTACGTCGAAGTCAGGAGAGGCGGGCCAGACCGTTTTAGGGTCGGATACCGCCAGTCTCTCTTCGGCGGGGGAGAGGGTAGCGAGCCTAAAGGCCGAACTCCAGAATACTCCGGAGGTCCGGCGTGACCGCGTCCAGGCACTCCAAAAAGCCGTCCAGCAGGGCAGCTACCAAGTCACAGACCGGCAAATCGCCAACGCGATACTCTCCGACCCCTTGGGTCCTTCACCTTCGACCAGATGATGGGGGTTCGCCATGGCAGATTTGTATGAGGTCTCACCCCCCACTATTCAATCGATGCCCGATCCGGCTCAGCGGCACTCGTTACGATTGCCGGAACCTCGACCAAAGCGCACTCCCAAGCCCGAGCCATCCGCCGAGGTGGAGCCGGAAGAGGTCGACGCCCTCGAGGCAGACCCAAAGCGCGACCTGGACGTCACAGCCTAGGCCACAACATGAAACCAGAAACCCAACAGATCGTCGAGTTGGCTGAGAGACGTGTGCTCGCACTCCGCTCCCTCGCCCGTGAAATGCGTAAGGCTCAAGGCCCCCTGACCCGACTCGACGCGGCCGCGATCCGTGAAAACAGCGGCGAGCAGCAACGGCTGGTCGACGAGGTTCGGACCCTCGATTGCGAGTCGGCCAGGCTCAGGCGCGCCCTGCCGGAACTCGATCCCGCCACGTCCGCCCGCCTCCTCGCTCTAGCCCGGGAGCTACAGGGGGTCCAAGCCGAGGTCCGGTGCTTGAACCAAGTCCAAGCCAGACTGCTAAAGGCTTGGCGGTGCTCCATCAACCTCTTGATGAGCTTCACCGGAACCTATCAGGCCCCGAGGCACAGCCTGGCCCTCGATCTGGCCAGCGAACTCGAGGCGCGGTGGAAGGAGTAGACGATGGGCGGCTTGACGGGAAGTCTAGAAATCGCGATGCAATCGCTCCTGGCCCAACAAGGCGCGCTGGAGGTCACGAGTAACAACATCTCCAACGCCCACACTCCCGGCTACTCGCGGCAGACTCCAGTGCTTGTGGAGGACCCGTCCATCAACGAGGGCTCGTTGGTCTTCGGGGAGGGAGTCAGCCTGCAGCAGATCAAGAGCGTGCGCGACAACGTGCTGCAACTCCAACTGAACCAGGAAACGGGCACTCAGTCGCAGGTCAATGCCTACCTGGGCGGCATGAACCAGGTGGCAACGGTCTTCAACGAGACTCAGGGAGCCGGCCTTCAAAACGTGATCAGCCAGTTCTTTAACAGCTTCCAGCAGCTTTCCACCAATCCCACCGACGCCACCTTGCGTCAAGCCGTGCTCACCGCCGGCCAGAACCTTGCCACAGCGTTCAACCAGGCCTCAGCCTCGCTGGGCCAGATACGTACCGGCCTCGACCAGTCCGTGGTGCAGGACGTGGCGCAAGTTAATCAGTTGACGTCCCAGATTGCCGCCCTCAACCCACAGATTGCCGAGGCGCAGGGAATAGGCCAATCCGCCAACTCCCTGATAGACCAGCGGAATGATTTGATCAGCCAGTTATCCGGGCTGGTCAATACCTCCGTGACCGACGCCGGCAATGGCTACGTCACGGTTTCCACCGCCGACGGCGCTCCGCTGGTGGTAGGTAATCAGAGTTTTGCCCTGACCGCGCAACTGGATACCCAAACCGGAACGGAGCACGTTTTCTCTCAGGGCACGCCATCGTACCCTGGGGCGCCTGGAACGGACATTACGGCATCGATCCAGTCCGGAGACCTCGGCGGATTGATCCAGGCGCGCGATCAGGGTGTGGCCAGCGCCCAGACTAACCTCGACAACCTGACAGCCGGCATCATCAGTTCCGTGAATGCGCAGCAGGCTCGGGGCTACGACCTTTCGGGCAAGGCGGGGGCAGCCTTCTTCACCGGCTCATCGAGTTCCAATATTGCGGTGGCCAATAACTTCCTCTCTTCTCAGATCGCCGCCAGCTCGGACGGGACCGTCGGCAGCAACGGCAACGCGCTGGCGCTTGCCAACATCCAGAACGACCCCATCGTCAACGGGCAAAACCCCGGCGACTTTTATTCCAACTTTGTGGCGGGCATCGGCAATCAAGTATCGACAGCAACGTCCCAACAAACGGCCGTCGGTCTGGTGATGACGCAACTTCAGAATCAGCAGACCAACATCTCAGGCGTTTCCTTGGACGAGGAAGCCGCCAACCTTGAGCTGTACCAGAATGCTTACAACGCGTCTGCGCAAGTGGTGGCGGCGATCAACACCCTTACCCAGACCACCATCAACATGGCTACGGGGGCCTAACGTGGGAATGCGCATCGTTTATAACCCTTATACGACCTTGCTGCAGGGAATCGAGCAGGATCGCCAAGCTTTGAACACCGCCATGTCCCAGGTTTCGACCGGTCAGAAGTTCAACTCCATCGGCGCCGACCCGCAGGCGGTTGCCGGTGTAATTGAGAACAACTTCGAAGCGGCCAACCTCGACCGGTACACGCAGAGCGTCTCCAGCCTTCAGTCTCAATTCCAAGCGGCGGGTTCGGCGCTCGACTCGGTGACCCAGGCGCTCACCACCACCATCGGACTCGGCGTCCAGGGCGCCAACGGGACCCTCAACCAGAACCAGCGCGACGCCGTTGCGGCGCAAGTCAGCCAGATCGAACAGCAGGTTCTCGGCTACGCAAACAGTCGCTATCAGGGAACCTACCTTTTCGCCGGTACCGCCACCACCACCCAGCCTTACGTCCAAGACTCCGCCCCGTCTTCCGGAATACAATACGTAGGCAACACCGAGACCAACACCGTCGAAATCGGCGACGCGCAGAGCGTCCAGCAGAACCTGCCCGGAAGTACCATCTTCAACGCTTCCGGCGCCGACGTCTTCAAGGGCTTTAACGATCTGATCACTACTCTCCAGAGCGGCGACACCGCCGGCATCAGCAACGCTACCTCCGAGTTACAGGCCGCTTTCTCCAACGTGGGATTGCAGCGCACCTTCTACAGCAGCACCTTACAGAACCTGAACACCGCCTCGTACACCCTTTCGCAGGAGCAGACGAATCTCACCGTACAGCAGAACAACCTGCTGGCCGCAGACCCAGCAACGGCCATTACCAATATGACCCAGGACCAAGTAGCCCTGGATGCTGCATTGGCCGCCGCCGGCAAGGTCGATCAGAACAGCCTACTGAATTACCTGAAGTAGGGAAGATGTGAGGGCGGGGACTGAGGGGATTCAAGAGTCAGCATCAGCCAGAATAGTCAGAATGAGAGGATTGAACCGTCGAGTCGTTGGCCGAATCGTCCTTCAGCGCACCTGCTTGAGCGAGCCTCCCCATGACGACGCCGCCTGAAGCCGCTGCCATTCCTTCCGAAGGTCGTCCCGACGCGCGGTCAACTCGGATTGCAGCCCTTCCAGCAAACCCCTCACTTGCCTCAGATTCTCGGTGTAGGCACCGATCTCCGCACGCACGACCGGGTCACCGGTATTCTCTTTCAGTAGCGGTCTTACTTGCTCCATCAGGCGCCCCAACGCCTGGAGCTCAGCCGCCGTGGGCAATGGTCCGCGCCCCCCAGCAGTCGCCGGCGCAAGCCCTTCCTGGAACTTTCTCAGTTGATCGTTGGCCGACCGCAACAAATCCCGCGAATTCACTGGAAACCCCCTGAGTTAACTTGAAATTCGAAACGAGAAACTGGCAAACGAAATCTAAGGGTCGAGTTCCGAGTTTCGATTCCCGAATTTCGGCTGTTTTCAGTCCATAACGGACAGTATAACCTGGAGCGCTGACGTTTTTGTCCACACGACTCGAACTGCGAATAACCAGAAAAGTTCGGCTTCCGTCAGCAGCGATTGAGCTTGGCAGCCTGGCTGGTAATGGTCCTAGCCGCGGCGCTCGTGCGCCGGGCCGGAGCCACGACAAATAGTCCTATAGCCCCGGCCCAAACTGCCGATAGTACTCAACGGGGACACCGTAATTCCCGTTTGGCTCGGAGATCCAGTTCTGTGGACTTGAAACCCGTCGCCGCCCGTCAGCCCATCTTCGATGCTCGCCAGCGAGTCTTCGGCTACGAACTGCTGTTCCGGTCCGGTTTCGAGAACTGTTTCATCTTCCCTGACGGCGACGTGGCCACCTCCCGGGTGCTGGATTCCTTCATGATCGAGGGTCTGGAGGCCCTCTGGCGCCCGCAGAAGGCCTTCATCAACTTCACCCGCAACGCGCTGCTCCACGGCCTCGCCAACCTGCTGCCCAGCCAGACTCTGACGGTGGAGATCCTTGAGGAAGTTGAGCCCGATCCGCCGGTGATCGAGGCCTGCCTCGAGCTGAAGCAACAGGGATATCAGATCGCGCTCGATGACGTGACCACACTGGAAAAACGGAAGCCGTTCCTGGAACTGGCAGACATCGTCAAGGTTGATTTTGCCCTCACCAACGAGCGTCAGCAACGGGAAATAGCTCACCGGCTGCGAGTGCGGGGTGTTAAGCTTCTGGCCGAGAAAGTGGAAACTTCGGACCAGTTTGAGAAGGCGGCAAGCTGGGGCTACCACTATTTTCAAGGATTCTTCTTCTGCCAGCCCCAGATTATTTCGGCCCGCGAAATTCCCGCGTTCAAGGCGGCTTACCTACAGCTTCTTCACGCCGTGCATCGCCCGGAGCTGAACTTCGGAGAAATCGAGCGCATTCTCCGCCGCGAATTGTCCCTTTCTTATCGTCTGCTCCGGTATTTGAACTCGCCGCTGTTCGGCTTGCGCGGCGAAGTTCGGTCCCTCCGGCATGCTCTCTCTCTGCTCGGTGAGCAGCACGTCAAGCGTTGGGCGGCGCTGCTCTCCACCATGCTGCTGGCGAGCGACAAGCCCCCGGAGTTGCTCATCACCTCCCTGATGCGCGCCTGCTTCTGCGAGCTGTTGGCCGGCCCGCTGGCAGGAAAGACCGAGCGGGCGGACTTTTTTCTGCTGGGTCTCTTCTCGCTGATCGACGCTATCCTGGGCCGGCCTATGAAGGATATTCTCGAAGGAATTCCGCTGGCCGGCGAGATCAAAGTGAGCTTGCTGGGCGGTCACAACTTGCATCGCGAGGTTTACGAATGTGTCTTGGCGGTGGAAAGAGCGGACTGGAACGCTTTGACCCAACGCGCGGGCAAGCTCGGTCTCCAGGACCAGTTCGTGGCTAGCTGTTACGTGCAGTCGGTCGAGTGGGCAAACGAGGTCTTCGGCCAGCAGGCGAGGAAATCGGCTTCCGATAGCCCCCCGGGCAAGCGCCAACTCCAGACGACGTGAATGCTCTTTGGTGTTCCCTCGCACGCGGACCGTTTTCCCCATCAGCATCGTGCTCGACCCAGCTTGAGCGGCGGATCATCCTTCCGACCGTGGAGGAGATGTACGGACTACATGCTGATGACCGCGACAAGCTGGTCATGACTTGGCGAAACGTACTGAGATGCAGCGACCCGACGCAGGATTCTAGAGTAAAGGTAGACGGCTGGTGTGTCGATAACAGAGTAGGAAGCAAGGGACTGTGATGAGGATGGGACGACGGCGATATCTCGGTTGGGTCTTCGGGTTGCGGGTCCCGACGCGCAGTTCGCCTTGGGACATCCCCGGCAGAGGAGTGGGTCGCACGGGGCGGCTAAACGTAACCGTCACTAGGTTCGCATCCACCCTTATTCTCCTAGCGATGACGGGCGCGACCAGTCAGGCTCTGGCACTCGACCGAGAGAAGCAAATCGATCAATACGGACACGATGTTTGGACGTCGCAGAATGGCCTGCTTGGCGAAGCGGTATATCAAATCCTTCAGGGCCCCGAGGGATACTTGTGGTTAAGGACATCGGCGGGGTTGGTGAGGTTTGACGGGGTCCGCTTTGTGCTGGCGGAGCCGGTGGTCGCGGGCCATCCGGTAAACGAGCCGGTGAGGGCGATTTGCATCGGCGCCGATGGTGATTTGCTGGTGCGCACCACCACGAGGACACTGATTTACAAAGACCGAATGTTCTCCGATTACCGCCCTCCTGGGCCGCTTCCGGATGGAGATATCCGGCTCATCTTTGAGTCGAGAGAACGTGAGGTCTTCATCGGGTCTGATGACTTTTTGTATGTCTTTCAGGACGGCAGATTGAAGACGCTTCGGCGCGGGACGAGTTGGATCGACGCTTTCCTCCAAGACGACCGGAAACTGTGGATTGGTGGCGACGGCGCGCTCTACACCTATCATGGCGGCATCCTCTCGACGGCTTGGGGCTTGGGCAAAGGCCGCGCGGCTTTCTCTTTGGCCGAGGATCACGAACACACTCTATGGATTGGCACGCTGGATGGCCTCTATCGCCTCCCTCAGGACCAGCGCGTGCCGGCGCGGGTCGCCCGCCTCGTGATCCGAGGTGAGGTGAACGCAACTATCGAAGATCATGAGGGAAATCTCTGGGTGGCGACCAGTGCAACTGGCTTGTTGCGCCTCGCCGGCGGCGACGTGTCGTCGTTCAGCTCGCCGGACGGCCTGACCGATAGCCGGGTACTCACCCTCTATGAGGATCGAGAAAGCAGCCTCTGGGTGGGGACCGCAAGCGGCCTGGACCGCTTCCGCGACACCAGATTTACCACGCTCACCGTGAAAGAGAAGCTTCCCGGTAATCAGACCACAATGGTGATGCAATCTCGGGATGGCAGTGTGTTTGTCTTTTGCCCGGGAGCCGGTCTGGCGCATATCAAGAATGGCGTCGTCACACCCATCACCACCAAAGACGGCTTGCCCCACGTGTACGCCAACGGATTATTTGAGAGCGAAGAAGGCAGCCTTTGGCTGGGAACTGGCGGCGGTTTATCGCGATACCGCGGCGGAAAATTCACCCAATATCCAGCGGGAGGGCGCTTAGCCAAGCATTGGGTTTCCGCCATCAGTGAGGACAATGAGGGCCTGATTGTCACCACCGATGAAACACTGGCCTTGCGATTCAAGAATGGCGAGGTGCAGCCGCTCACCTTTGGCGGGAAAGCCACGCCGCTCTCCAAACCCGGCAACTACACGTTCTCCATATACCGCGACCGATCGGGCATCATGTGGTTTGGCACGGTTCTGGGCCTTTTCAAATTCGCCCCGGGCGAATCGCCCGACACCGCCTGGCAGAGGCAGGTGTCGTTCCCGGTCACGTCCATATCCGATGACCTGCGGGGAAGCCTCTGGCTCGGTGGCAGGATACCGGGGATCACCCGATTCGACATCCAAAGTGCCCGCGTGACCCACTACACGAAACGGGATGGGCTCTTTGATGATTATGCCACCCGCGCCCTCCCTGATGATGAGGGCAATCTCTGGATCAGCACCTCGAATGGCATCTATAAGGCCTTCCGCAAAGATCTGGACGACTTTGCTGACGGGCGTGTTTCTACCGTTCGAACCACCCGTTACGGAACAGACGACGGTATGAGGACCAGCGAGGCTTCCACACCGTTCGCACAGCCGGGCGGCGTACGGACGAGCGATGGCAAGCTCTGGTTCACCACCAAGAAAGGGGTGGTGGTCATTGACCCCGGCCATCTGATGCACAACGATCTGCTCCCTCCCGTGGTTATTGAAGAAGTGGTCGTGGACGGCGCCCCCTTTTCTCCCCAAAACGATCTTCAGCTAGCCGCCGGCAAAGACAAGCTCGAGTTTCACTACACGTGTTTGAGCCTGTTGATCCCCTCCCGGGTACTGTTCAAGTACAAGCTGGAGGGCTACGATCGCGATTGGATTGATGCGGGCTCGCGTCGCGTTGCCTATTACAATAACCTTCCTCCGGGTAAATACCGTTTCCGGGTTATTGCTGCAAATAACGACGGTGTGTGGAACGAAAAAGGAGCGTCGACGAGGTTCGTTCTGATGCCTCACTTCTACCGGACCTATTGGTTCTATTCCCTCTGCGGACTGCTGGTGTGCTTGATGGCGCTTGGGTTGCACCGGCTTCGCATCAAGCGGATGCAGGCCCACGAGGCCGAGCTCGTTTTGACCGTTGCCCAGCGCACGACGGAATTGCAGGAGGACATTCGCGAGCGCCAGCGGGCCGAGGTGGCGCTGGGCCGGCTTAACTGCGCGCTTCACACGCTCAACCGGTGCAACCAGGCGCTGGTTCGCGCCGTGGACGAACAGGAACTGCTCCGTGAGGTGTGTGGGGTCATCGTGGAGGTCGGTGGCTACTCTCTCGCATGGGTTGGTTACTCCGAGCACGACGAACACAAAAGTGTCCGGGTGGTCGGCCACTCCGGTCTTGAACGGGGATACTTGGACCTGGCCCGCATCTCCTGGGCCGACAACGAGCGGGGACGAGGTCCAGTCGGCAGCACAATCAGGACCGGAAACGCTTGCCTGATCCGGAACGTCGGCACCGATCCGGCCTTCGGTCCCTGGCGCGAGGAAGCGAGCCGCCGCGGTTATACGTCGGTGATTGCGCTTCCCCTGAAGTCCGATGGGCAGACCTTCGGTGCGCTCACCATCTATGCGCGCGAAGCGGATGCCTTTGACGCAGAGGAAGCCGGCCAGTTGAAGGAATTAGCGAACAACCTGGCGTACGGAATCCTCGCGCAGCGCACCCGAGCGCAACGAGAAAGCGCCGAAGCCGCCTTGGAGCAAGCGAAGGAAGCGGCCGAAGCCGCGAATCAGGCTAAGAGCGAATTCCTCGCCAACATGAGTCACGAGATCCGCACGCCCATGAACGGCGTGCTGGGCATGATCGATCTGCTTCTGGACGCTGGACTCAACGCCGAACAACTCGACTACGCCGGCATGGTGAAGTCGTCCGCCGAGTCACTGCTCACCGTCATCAACGACATCCTCGACTTCTCCAAAATCGAAGCCGGCAAACTCGAATTGGAGTCCATCGAGTTCAAATTGCGTGGCAGCGTGACGGCGACGGCCAAGGCCCTGGCTTTGCGCGCACACCAGAAGGGTCTGGAACTGACCTGTGATATCCGCCCGGAAGTGCCGGAAGAAGTGGTGGCCGATCCGACCCGGTTGCGACAAATTATGATCAATCTTGTCGGCAACGCGATCAAGTTCACTCAACGGGGTGAGGTGGGCCTCAAGGTCGCATTGGAGTCCAGGACGCAAGATCGGGTCCTGTTGCACTTCGTGGTCCAAGACACTGGCATCGGCATCGCGCCGCAAAAACAGAAGCTCATCTTCGAAGCTTTCTCTCAGGCCGACGGCTCCACGGCGCGCCAGTTCGGCGGCACCGGCCTGGGACTCACGATTTCGAAACGCCTGGTAGAGATGATGGGCGGCAGGATGTGGGTGGAAAGCGTCGAAGGAAAAGGCAGCGCCTTCCACTTCACCGCCAGCCTCGGCGTGGGCAAGGCAGCGGAACCACCCCACGCAACGGCCACCGTCGCCCTCGCGGGACTGCGCGCGCTGGTAGTGGACGATAACACCACTAACCGTCGAATCTTCCAGGAGATGCTAAGCCACTGGGAAATGAGGCCTACCCTGGCGGAGAGTGGGACCGCCGCGTTAGAGTGCGTGAAACAGGCCGAGGATCCTTTCGCCTTAATCCTGACCGACGTCAATATGCCCGACATGGATGGCTTCACTCTTCTGGAGCAACTCCGGCAAGATCCAAATCTGGCCGCCGAGGCCAAAGTCATCGTGCTCACCTCAGCCGGGCAGCGGGGCGACGCCGCTCGCTGCCGGGAGTTGGGCGTGGCTGCCTACCTCACCAAGCCCGTCGGCCAGTCGGAGTTGTTTGACTGTGTCGTTCGCGTTCTGGGTACGTCCCGGGCCCGGGCCAGGTCGGCGCCGCTGATCACCCAGCACACCTTACGCGAGGGGAAGAAGAAGCTCCACGTTTTGCTGGCGGAGGACAATGCTATCAATCAGAAGCTCGCCGCGCGTCTGCTGGAAAAGCACGGGCATCGGGTGACGGTGACGGCGAACGGGCGCCAAGCCCTCGCCGCCCTCGACCAGCAGAACTTCGATGTGGTGTTGATGGACGTGCAGATGCCGGAGATGGGTGGATTTGAGGCCACGGTCGCCATAAGGGTCCGGGAACAGGGCACCGGCCGACACCTGCCGATCATCGCTATGACGGCCCACGCCATGCGAGGCGACCAGGAGCGATGCCTGGCGGCGGGCATGGATGGCTATCTCGCCAAGCCCGTCAAACCCCAAGAATTGATCGATCTCCTGGAACGCTTTTCTGTGCCGGCCGCGACCCTCGAAGTAGTGCCGACTTGAGATCCGCATTGCCGCGCGTGGGGGAGAGGGTTTGGGGGTGAGGGG
>JGI26339J46600_10000001_pt1 | contig 94284 bp, 71 predicted proteins | sample BogFormECP12_OM1_FD_46600 | JGI IMG/M metagenome (IMG submission 46600) | reverse complement strand
AACTAAATAATGCAAGAACCGACCTATTTGTGAGCGCGGGAGCCCCGCCGGGGAGGACTAGCTTGAGACATCTCCCTGTGAAAATGTAGAAACTCCAGGCGCGGGCAGGATGCCCGCGCCACAGCGGGCGGGACGCCCGCGCTACGTCCCATGGAGTTACCTCACTTTTATGTCGCGCACCGGGGCAGGCACAAGGCCTGCCCTACTTCAGCCGGAGGCAGCGGAGCAACTCGGCCTTCTGCTGGGAGTCAGCGCGGGCGGAACTGCGCGACGGCGAGCTGGTCTGGCAGAGCAGATAAACGGTGAGAGCGGCCTCGCGCAGACCCTGGCAACAACTCGGGCACTGGCGGCGCAGGTGTTCGCTGACCGGGGCGGCGTCCTCATGGTCGAGCGCACCGAGCAGGTAGAGCTCATACAGTTCCACGCCGTCCGGAACTGCCCGTGACGCGGCGGGCGCTAGTGCGTTCGGGATCGCCCGTGAGGACACGGGCGCTACAGCTTCCCACAAATGGAGGAAGGCTTCCTGGACAGCGCGGTCGGCAGTGTCGCGCTGGGTCAGAATCCGCAGGGTTATACCGCGAGGGCTGGGGGCATAGCGGTCGTAAAGCTCGCCGATTCCCGATCATCGAAATTTTAATGAAGCAAGGGGCGCAAATTAATACTTCCGTAACACACGCCCAATAGATTGTCGCGGTACCATGGCGAGCATCGCAGTTGCTAACCGATGCCCGAACTTATGAAGGAGGCTTTCGATGTTCAAACGCTCATGTTCTTCCCGTTTGGGTGGTTTGCTCTTTCTCATGATGGTCGCCTGCGCCTTGGCGAAAGCTGACTCAGTCAGCGCGATCACTTCGTCGGCGGCGCTGGTCAGCCCCGACTCGTTCAGTTGGTCCCAAATGGGGCCTGATGGGACTGTTATTCCGAGTGGCGCCTTGGTGACGTCCACGTCTGGGACCAACCAGGCGTTAATCGTCTTCGGCGGCGTCACGTTCAGCGGTTTGGCGCAGGTTCAATGTCCGGCTAGTCCTTGCAGTGCGAACGGCGGCTTCAATGCCGGCGACACTCTGATCTACACTTCGGACGGGACCAATGCCAACGGACCGCTTGCTATTTTCTTCGCAAACCCGGTGCCGGGTGCGGGTTTGGAGGTTCAGCCAAGCGTTCCCGGTGCATTCACGGCCGAAATTCAAGCGTTCATCAATGGCAGCTACACTTCGGTTTACTCAGTAAACAGCGACGCTAACGGCGACCCCGTATTCATCGGGTTGTCCGATCTAAGCGGCAGCAACATCAGCGTTATTGGTGTCGACGTGACCAACAGCAATTCCAACGAGCAGTTTTACGCCGATACCCTCTTCGTCGGCACCCCAGAGCCTACGTCGCTCTTGCTTCTTGGAAGCGCATTGGCTGGCATCGGCTTGAAGAGACTCAGGCGCCGCGGGGCGGGCTCCGAGGATCGCGGCTAGAGGCGTGCCTCACGACACTAAAGGGAGGGGACCCGTTGCCACGGCCTTAACTCCACACCGTGCCCCGTGTCTTCTTCCTGTCAGTTCATCCTTTTGTGGCAGTGATCGTCCGTACTTGACTTTAACCCAGACGAAAAAGGGAGGCCTGTTATGCTTGCGCACAACTCACAAATCCGAAAGCGCCGGGCGGGACTGACCGTCCGAATGCTGCGCGGAATCGGCTTGCTGGCGGCGGTGCTCTTCCTGGCCGTCCCCAGGACGACCGTTAGCGCCCCCGCGCATCCCGCGCATGGCGCGCACCCTCAAGTTCCGGACAGCGGGTGTAATCTCGGAAACGGTATTGAGCACGTGATTTACGTTATCTACGACAACATCCATTTCGAACGCGACAATCCGAATGTCCCCTCCGATCTGGAGCAGATGCCGCATCTTTACAATTTCATCAAGAACAATGGTACGCTGCTCAGCAACAACCACACACCACTCATTTCCCACACCGGCGACGACATCATCACTTCGCTGACTGGGGTCTACGGTTCTCACCACGGCCAACCGGTGGCCAACAGCTTCGACTATTACGTCCCATCCACACTGAAGACCAGATTCACCAGCACCTTCGAGTATTGGACCGACATTGTGGACGCGAAGAACGACCCGACGTATTACATGATCACCGCCAATGGCCAAAACGCGCCCGCGCCCTGGGTCCCTTATACCCGAGCGGGCTGCAATGTCGGAGCCGTTTCGATCGCCAACCTGGAATTCGAGAACATCACGACCGACATTAACAATGTGTACGGGCCGAATTCCCCGGAAGCTCAGGAAGCCAAGAGCAATCGCACCAAGGCGGCCGCTGACTTCGAGGGAATCGCCGTTCACTGCGCGCAGAACAATCCGGTTTGCGCCGCGGCAAACCATGGCGAGCCTGACGTGCTGCCGCAGGAACCCGGCGGCTATAACGGCTTTAATGGCCTCTTTGGCCACAAATACGTTGCGCCCGTGATCAGCCCCGGTGGCCCGATCGAGGATGTCTTCGGCAATGTGATTACGGACGGGAACGGGAATGACGGTTTTCCCGGCTTCGGTCCCATTTCAACCGCGCAGACACTCGGCTACGTTGCCCAGATGGTCGAGAGCGGAGTTCCCGTGGTCTTTGCCTATAGTTCGGACGCTCACGACGATCACGTGACCAATGCGGCGTCCGGTCCTGGCCAGGCGGACTACGAGGCGCAGTTGCAGTCCTACGACTTGGCGTGGAAGGATTTCTTCACTCGCCTGCAGAACGACGGCATCACGCCGGCGAACACCTTGTTCGTGTTCAGCTCCGATGAACAGGACCACTTCTGCGGCGGCCCGCCGAGCCCGGCGAACTGCGATGGGGTGAACGTCACTTGCACGTACTCCAAGATTGGCGAAGTCGACGCCAACATGGCGGCTCTACTCGACGCGCAAGATTCGAATCTCTCGAACGATGGCTTCGATATTCACTTCGATATGGCGCCCGTGTTCTACGTCTACGGCAACCCAACCGTTGGCAGTCCGCTCGCTCGCGAATTCGAGCGAGCGGCTTCGCAACTAACCGCCGTGAACCCAATCACGGGCAACACTGACCAACTCACGGTCGCTCTGGCCGACCCGGTGGAGCTGAAACTGCTGCACATGCTTACCGGCGACCCGCTGCGTAATCCCACCTTTGTGATGTTCGCCAACCCCGATTGGTACTTCCAACTCTCCGGTCCGATTGCAGAGGGACCTGGATTCGCGTGGAACCACGGCGGCGTGGCTCCCGAGATCAACACCACTTGGGTTGGCTTCGTCGGGCCTGGCGTGGCCAACAGAAGTGTTGATAGCGCAACCTGGGCAGACCACACCGACGTCCGTCCCACCATGCTCGTTTTGGCGGGTCTCCAGGATGATTACCAGCACGACGGGCGCGCGCTGGTGGAGGACCTCAATAACAGCACCTTGCCCGCACCCCTCCAATCGAGCGGCCCCCTCTCGAGCGGTGCTGCCTTCCGGCTCTTGGCCAACTACTATAAGCAGATCAACGCGCCCCTGGGCCCGCTCGGAATGTCGACCCTGGCCAGTTCGACCACAGCCGTGGCGAGTAATGACCCCAACGACGCAACCTACAACAGAATCGAAACTGCCATCAGCAACCTCACGACCCAGCGCGATGCCCTCGCGGCTCAGATGCTTAGCATCATCGAGGCAGCCGAGTTCAGCGGCAAACCGGTGAATCCGGCAACAGCGGCGCAACTTGCCTTTGACGCGGAGGCATTAATCCATCAAGCGAAGAACATTCATTAGCACGTCGGGCAGGGCCTGCTCCCCAGGCCCTGCCCGTCTATACCCGTAAAGCGTGGAGCTACTTCGATCGCAGGCGGCGCAGCAGTTCGGCTTTTTGCTGGGAGCCGGCGCGGGCAGAGATGCGCGCCGGTGAAGCGGTTTGGCAGAGCAGATAAACGGTGAGAGCGGCCTCGCGCAGACCCTGGCAACAACTTGGGCACTGGCGGCGCACGTGTTCGCTGACCGGGGCGGCATCCTCAGGGTCGAGCGCACCCAGCAGGTAGAGCTCATACAACTCTTCTAGATGTTGGCACCCCATGTTCCCATCACCGCCCGCAGGCGGTGCCTCAGGAAGCGCATCGCGGCGCGCACGTCGCTCTTCACTTTGGCGAGCGGCTCCCCCTGCTTCTCTGCGATCTCGGTTTCGCGCCAGCCCTCAAAAACCAGCTTCTCCAGCAACTCGCGCTGCGGCTTGGGCAACTGGTGGAAGATCTTCAGGAGCAGGTCGCGCCGCCGGTCAACCAGTTCCACCTCTCCTGTCCGGGGCAGCCATGCGACCAGTTGACCGTTCAGTTCGAATTCCCCCGCGTCGGCGGTGCGAGCGGCACGCAGTCGGGCGAGGGCGGAGGAGCGCGCCTGGAGAGTGAGCCAGGCGGCGGCGCTGGTCCCTTGCGGCCCATCCAGGGGCATGCCGTCCAGGACTGCCCGTGACGCGGCGCCCGCTAGAGCGTTCGGGATCGCCCGTGACGACACGGGCGCTACGGCTTCCCACAAATGAAGGAAGGCTTCCTGCACAGCGCGGTCGGCGGTATCGCGCTGGGTAAGGATCCGCAGGGTCATACCGCGCAGGCTGGGCGCGTAGCGGTCGTAAAGCTCGCCCAGCGCCTGGCGGTCGCGCTTGCGGACGCGAACCAGAAGATCATCCGTTATCGCGGTATCATCCATCGTGCCTCGAAGACAGAAGTCCAAGCCAGCAGTTAGCAGTCAGCAGTCGGAAGCGGCTGATTGCTAACTCCTGACCTCAACCTCGCTCCAGACGCCCGCTCACTATTTCAGCATAGCACCGGCCTGACTCTGCTGGGCGATGGACCTTCAAAATCCTTTGATGATTATCATAAGAAGAATTGATTGGACCGAGGATGGCGACCGGGAGTGTAATCAACTCAGTTCTGCCCGCTGGTATGGGACCTGCGCCGCGAGGATCTTGCCCCCAAGCTTTGCGGCGCGAGGTGAGCGGGCTGAATCTCCCTCGGAGCCCCCCCGAAGTTCCCATCTTCGAGGGGGCACCTCTTCCTGAGCTCATCGTTGTAGCGCGGGCTTCCAGCCGGCCTGCCGCCAGGATGGCGGCACTACGGGGTATCAAGGCGAAGCCCTTGGCTAGTCTTCGTCTCGTTCCCTCTCCGGCGTCCCCGTTATCTCCTTTGCCCCGGCATCCCATCTGGCGACCGTCTTCTGAAAGTACGAGTAGTTCGCCATGTGGCAGCCGAGAGCGGTGTTGTTGCCGAATCTGGCGTCTTCCACCGAAGGCTTGCGCGTGCGCACTGACTGAAAGTAATTCCACAAGTGCTCGCGATCGTCGTTGTAGCCGGGCGGGGCATGGAACTCCATCGCCTCCATCGGCCGCTGGCTTCCGGGCTGAATCTTGTGCTCCGCGTCCCACTTCTCCGCGTACTCCGTCCGCATCTCTCGTGGCCAGCCCGGCGTGCAAGGGTCGTGATCGAGGCCGTCCTGCGGCGAAACGCTCAAGACGCCGTCGCGGATGGTGAGCACGCCGCGGTCGCCCATGAACTGCGTCATCTCGTCGGTGTCGGAATTCAAAGTGACCCGCACGATGGCGCGGAAGTTCGGATAGTCATAGACCGTGGTCAAGACATCAGGCACGTCGCGGCCGTCCTTCCAGCGGAAGAGTCCACCGGCGGAAACGGCGCGCTCGGGCGGCTCGGTGATACCGGCGATGTGATGAATACCCGTGAGCAGGTGCACGAACAGGTCGCCCGGGATGCCTTCGCCGTAGTCCTGGAAGCAGCGCCAGCGCGTCCAGCGGATAGGATCAAAGGGACGCTTGGGCGCCGTGCCGAGCCACGTCTCCCAGTCCACGGTCTGGGGCGAGAGGTCGGGCGGCACGGTGTACTGCCACGCGCCACAAGGATCGTTGCGGCCCATGTGCGCCTCCACCAGGCAGACGTTGCCGATGGCCCCCTGGGCCAGCAGCTCTTTGGCTTTGCCATAAATGATCGAGCTGCATCGCTGGCTACCGATCTGCACGATCCTGTTGTTCTTGTGCTCCGCTGCGATCATCTCGAAGCCCTCGCCCACATGGTGAGTCATGGGCTTTTCGCAGTACACGTCCTTGCCGGCGCTGCAGGCGTCCACCACGATCTGCTTGTGCCAGTGGTCGGGCACGGCAGCAATCAGGCAATCGATCTCCTTGTTGTCGAGCAGGTCCTGGTAACGCTTGCTGATTTGGATCGGTTTGTCGACGATCTCTTTGGCCAGTTCGCGGCGACCGTCGTAGAGATCGCAAGCGGCGACGCACTCGACGCCCGGCAGGCCGATCGCCGTGCGCAACAAGCCCGATCCCTGCATGCCGACGCCGATGATACCGAAGCGGATCGTTTCACTGGGCGCCGGCGTAGTCCGAGCCGGAATCGGGCTCGCCTCCAGCTCAAACGATCGAGCTGCCATCATCGCCCCCGTAATGCCGGCCGCCTTTCCCATGAAGTCACGCCGTGAAATAAGTGGTTTTTGCATGTCATCCTCCCTCGCAGTCACAGTTACACCAAGAGCGCCATCTTAGGCACGGGATGGGGCGGACGGCAAGACAAACTTCACTGCGCGGTGGCGTGTGGTTAGTGTGAACTGTAACGCTCGGTTCTTCAGAGATCTGGTGTCTAGCCCAATTTCAGGTTCAGCTTCGACCGCCAACGAAGAATTGACGATTGCGGATTGACGATTGACGATTGGAAAAGAAGAGTAGACAAGCCGCACGGCTCCTTCCATTGGCCATCCCACACTCGCCAATGAGTCTTTCTTCCAATTGGCAATCGGCAATCAGCAAGCGGCGATCGGCAACCGGCGATTCTAAACCATGTGACGCAGGACACAGACTGCCAAGGAGCGGCCGACTTATAAATAGAGTGAGCATTAATTCTGATGTTTGATGAGGTTGGCGATGGGGAGTTTGATTCAAGACTTGCGTTACGGCTTGCGCGTTCTCAGGAAGAATCCGGGCCTTCCGGCTTTGGCGGTGCTGACACTGGCATTGGGCATCGCGGCGAACAGCACTATTTTCAGTTGGATTAACTCGACTCTGCTCAATCCCATTCCTGGCGTTGCGCGCACCAGCGATATGGTGACCGTCATGAGAGGAGAGAGGAGTGATCATCCCACGCCGCCTTTCTCCTACCCGGACTACCGCGACCTGCGCGACAATAACGGCAGCTTTTCCGGCCTCCTGGCCTATCATCACGAATACGTGTCCCTCACGGGCGAGGGCAAGCCGGAACGTATTTACGGAGTGTTGACCTCCGCGAATTACTTCGACGTGCTCGGCGTAGGGCCGATCCTTGGACGCGGTTTCGTACCGGCGGAGGAACGTGGGGGCGAAGGCTCCGCCCCGGTGGCGGTGATCAGCTACGAACTGTGGCAGAGCCATTTTGGCAGCGATCCGTCCATCATCGACAGGAAAATACAGATCAACCGGTATCCGTACACGGTTGTCGGGGTCGCTCCTCCGGGCTTTCAAGGATGTATGCCCGGATTGCGAGGGGACATTTGGATTCCCGCGGTGATGGTCAGGGCCGTGTGGGGGTTTGAAGGGAAGCTCGACGATCGCGGCGATTTCTGGCTCAACGTGCTGGGAAGGCTCAGACCAGGGATCAATTCCCGGCAAGCGGAGGGCGAGCTGAACCTGCTCATGCAGCGGATCGCTGAGCGTTTTCCCGACGATCATCAGGGTCCCAACCAGATCTCCCTCGATCCCCTCTGGCGCTCTCCATTTGGAGCCAACGTTTATCTTTCCGCCACGCTGCCCATGTTGTTGGGACTCGCGGCCTTGCTGCTGTTGCTGGCTTGCGCCAATGTGGCCAATCTGCTGCTGGTGCGCTCCATCTCAAGACGGCGCGAGATCGCCATTCGCTTGTCCATTGGGGCAAGCCGGTGGCGACTGGTCCGCCAACTGATGATGGAGAGCCTGTTGCTTGGCCTGGCCGGCGGCGCCCTCGCCGTGTTCATCACCACCTGGAGCGCGGGCACGTTCACCGCCTTCGTGCCTTCCACGACTCTCCCACTCGCGCTCAATGGCCATGCCGATCACACTGTAGTTCTAGTGACCTTGGCCATCTCGATCGTCACGGCAGTGATTTTCGGCATTCTGCCAGCGCTGCGCTCCTCGAACCTGGCGCCGGTGACGGTGCTGAAGGAAGAGGCAGGGAGCGTCTCCGGTGGGCTCCACCGGTCGCGCCTCGCGAGCGCACTGGTGGTGATGCAGATCGCCCTTTCCGTGCTCCTGCTGGTTTGCGCGGGTCTTTTCACCCGCAGCCTCGAAAAGGCCCAGCGATCGGATCCGGGCTTCGACCCGGACCACGTGCTGCTGGAGTCCTTTGAGCTTCGGCCGTCGGGCTATTCAAGCGTGCGAGGCCTTGAGTTCGACCGGCAACTGCTGGCCAAGATTGAGGCCCTTCCAGGGGTTGAGTCGGTGACGCTGGCCGACTTCTCGCCCCTCAGTTACACCATCCGCTCCGAAGGCGTTCAGCTCGAGGGCTACGTGCCTCGCCCTCACGAATCGATGGAAATCGATTGGGCCAGGGTGGGCCCGAATTACTTTCGGACCTTGCGGACTCCCCTTGTTTCCGGGCGTGATTTTACCGCTCAGGACGACGCCAAGTCACAGTCGATAGCGATTGTCAACGAAGAATTTGTCGCCCGTTATTGGCCGGGTCAGGATGCGATAGGGAAACGGATTCGGCTGTATGACCGATGGCGCACCGTGGTGGGCGTGGCCCGCAATGCCAAGTACCGCCGCGTGACCTATAACGCGGAGCCCTGCTTTTTTGTGCCCTGGTTCCAGGATTACCCTCCTTTCGATGCGATCATCGTCCACACGCGGGTGTCGGGCGAGCCTATGGCGTTCGCTGCGCCGGTGGAGAGGGCTATCCATGAACTCAACCCCGATTTGCCCGTTTTCAACGTGGACTCTCTCCGGTCCAGCATGCAAATGGGCAGCCTTTTCGAGCGGATCGTCGTAACCTTCGCCGGCTCCTTCGGGCTGCTGGCGTTAGCGCTGGCTGCGGTAGGAGTCTACGGAGTCGTGGCCTATGCCACTCGCCAGCGCACGCATGAGATCGGCATCCGCATGGCGTTGGGAGCCGAGCCAGCGGACGTCCTCCGCCTGGTTCTGGGCCACGGGCTGCGGATGACGCTCACGGGGCTGGGCGTAGGAGTCGCAGTTTCGTTGGCTGTGACACGCTTGCTGCGCACCCAGCTTCTGGGCGTCGCGCCGACGGACGTGCTGACCTATGCGAGCGTGGCCCTGTTGCTCTCGGTCGTGGCGCTTGCCGCTTGCTATATCCCGGCGCGGCGAGCCACCAAAGTCCAGCCTACAGTCGCACTGCGGTGCGAATGAAGGAGCCGTCGACGATCGCCTCGAGGCCCGTCAGCAGTCCACCACTATGATAGTGCAGCGCGTCATCATCTCATTGTCTGATAGACTGTAACGGAGTGATCCTGCAACATCACACTCGCGCCAAGCAGAAAGCGGCCCGTGCCGACCGCACGGCCGGCCTTGTCGCATTGGCCGCGTTCGCCTGCCTGCTCCTCAGCCTGAGCCTTCCTTCGCGGTCCTGGGCGGAAAAGGTCACCGACCTCAAACCCCAAGGCTACGTCAACGACTTCGCCGGCGTGATCGATGCGCAGACCAGCGAACGCATCACGGCAATCTGCACTGAGGTGGACCGCGAGGCTCAGGCGCAGATCGCGGTCGTCACTATCAATTCGCTAGACGGCGAGCCGGTGGAGGATTTCGCCGTCGCTCTGTTCAAGCAGTGGGGAATCGGCTATAAGGGCACGGATCGCGGTGTCCTGATCCTCCTCGCGAAGTCGGACCACAAGCTCAAGGTTGAGGTCGGTTTCGGTCTGGAGCCGATTCTGCCCGACGGGTTGGTGGGCAGTTTTGGCCGCCAGGTAGTACCGATGCTGCGGAGCGGGGACTACAGCGGCGCGCTCCTGCAGGAAACAACACTCATCGCCCAAGTGATCGCCAAGGACCGCGGCGTGAAGCTCAGCAATGTCCCGACGGAGAGCCAACGCCCTGCTCCCTCGGCGCCTCAGTTCGACTTGGGCAGGCTGATTTTCTGGGGTATCATTCTCGGCTTAGGCGGCCTGGTCTCACTGATACGGCGGTTCAGCACTGGTTCCGGGCGAAGCCGCCGGGGGTGTTGGATTGGTCCACCCTGGATCGGGGGCGGGTTTGGTGGCGGCGGCTTTGGCGGGGGCGGTTCCTGGGGTGGCGGCGGCTTTGGCGGCGGTGGCGGTTTTGGTGGATTCGGAGGAGGCAGCTCGGGAGGCGGAGGGTCGACCACGAGTTGGTGAGGACTTCCCTGCTGCGGCTGGCAACAAAAGGAAGACGAAGAAAATCAAAAGGCAAAAGTGAAGACGGCAGGACGCGGGTTTATTCGCGAGTTTCGAACTTCGAGCTTCGAGCTTCGATTTTCCAGTTTCGATTTTCGACTTTCGAGTTTCAGATGCATAAACAGCTAAGCGAACTGGTGGAAAAGCTGAAAGTGGCGGAGGGCGCCAACCTCAAGTCGGTAGTGCTGCACGGCTCGGCGGCCGGCGGCGAGTTTCACCCCGACCATTCTGACTTCAACGTCGTGCTGCTGCTTGAACGGCTCGACCTTGCCGAGATCGAGAAGCTCAACCGGACGGCGCGGTGGTGGGAAAGCAAGGGTCATCCGGCGCCGCTGGTCTTCACGCCCGAGGAACTGGCCCGCTCGGCGGATGTCTTTGCCATCGAACTGCTCGATATCAAAGCGAGGCACGAAGTGCTGGCGGGCGTAGACTTCTTCACCACGCTCGAAGTGCCGATGAACCTCCATCGCGCCCAGGTGGAACGTGAGCTGCGCACCAATCTCGTGCGGCTGAGGCAGCACTACCTCGCCAGCCCCGGCGATCGCAAGGCGATGCTCAAGCTTATGACCGAATCCGTTTCCAGCTTCGGCACCCTCTTTCGCCATGCCCTGATCGCCCTCGGCGCGCCGCGCCCGCAGCACAAGCGCGACGCGGTGGATCGGCTGGCCGCGCAGTTGGGCTTCGACCCGTCGGCGTTCCACACCATTCTGGAGGTACGTGCCGGCCGGCGCCCCTCGAAAGAGATCGACGTGCAGGCGACCTTTCGTGGCTATCTGGAAGCTGTGGCGCGCGTGACGCACGAAATCGACGTGAGATTCAGCCATTGAGAAGAAGTCGAGGGAAGAAGTCGAGAGTCGAAAGTTGAAAGTCGAAAGTCAAAGAAAGAATTGTCTTCACTTTCAACCTTCGACTTTCGACTTTCGACTTCTTGAAAACTCCTCACTCCTTAGAATCCGGAGGAAGAACAATGAAGGGATTTCTCATTACCATCGGAGTTTTGGTGCTGCTCGCCATCATCCTCGTCAGCAGCTACGTCCGCCGCCGCAACGAAATGGTCCGCAAGAACGAGACCATTAATGCGGATTGGTCGCAGGTGGATGTGGACCTGCAGCGCCGTGCCGACCTGATCCCTAATCTGGTCGCCACGGTGAAAGGCTATGCGGCGCACGAAGAGACCGTCTTTGGCGATGTCGCCAATGCGCGCGCGGGGCTCCTCAACGCCAAAACGCCTGCCGACCGCATCGCCGCCAATGGCCAACTCGATGGTGCCCTCGGCCGCCTGCTCGCGATCGCGGAAAACTATCCCAACCTAAAAGCGGACGAAAGCTTCCTTCGTCTGCAAGACGAACTGGCCGGCACGGAGAATCGCATCGCCGTGTCGCGCCGGCGCTACAACGAGGCGGTGCAGGACTACAACACCTATATCAACCTCTTCCCCAACAACATCGTCGCCAGCATGTCTGGCTTCCAGCGCAACAACAATTACTTCACGGCCTCGCCCACATCGCGCGAAGCTCCCAAGGTGGAGTTCCCGGCAGCGAAATAAATGATGAACGCTGAATGATGAATGATGAACTGAAAACCTCAAAGACCTGTCTTTCCGTTCATCATTCATCATTCAGCGTTCATCATTTTCTTCCATCGTTCCCGTGATCAGCCTCGCCGAGCGCCCATAGAAAAAGTAGGACCACGTCCAATCGAACATCACCATCAAACGATTGCGAAAGCCGATCAAGAAAAAGATGTGGACGAGCAGCCACATGACCCACGCGACGAAGCCCGACACCCGCAGGCGCCCGAAGTCGGCTACGCCGGCCGCGCGCCCAATGGTGGCGAGCTGGCCCTTGTTATGATAGTGGAAGGGTTCGAGAGGCTTGCCCTGCGCGGCCCGCACGATGTTGCTCGCCACGTGCCGGCCCTGCTGGATCGCCACCGGCGCGACTCCCGGCAGCGGCTTGCCCGCGCCGTCGAGAAAAGCGGCAGCGTCACCGATCACAAACACTTGCGGATGGCCGGGAAGCGTAAGGTTGGACTCCACCCGCACTCGGCCGGCTTGGTCCACCGGCACGCCCAGCATCTTCACCAGTGGCGACGCCTTCACGCCCGCTGACCAGATGGTGGTCGCCGCCGGGACCGCGTGCTCGCCGACCATCACCGCGTCGCGGCTGATAGCCGTGACCCGGGAGTTCGTCCGCACTTCCACACCCATCTTGGTGAGGGCGGCTTCGGCCTTGGCCGAGAGCTCCGGCGGAAACGCGGGCAGCACGCGCGGCCCGCCCTCCAACAGAATGATGCGGGAATCACGCGGATCGATGGAGCGGAAATCCTCCGCCATCACGTGGCGCGCGATCTCCGCGATGGCGCCCGCCAGTTCAACGCCGGTGGGTCCGGCGCCCACCAACACGAAGGTGAGCAGTTCCTGGCGTCGGGCAGGATCGGTCTCGCGCTCGGCATGCTCAAACGCCAGCAGAATGCGCCGCCGGATGTCGAGCGCTTCCTCCAGGTTCTTCAATCCCGGCGCCCAGGGCTGCCAGTCGTCGTGGCCAAAATAGCTGTCCGTGGCGCCGGTGGCCAGAATCAAGTAGTCGTAGCCAATCTCCCCGCCATCCTTGAAATGCAGCTTGCGCGCCGTGAGGTCCACACCAGTGACTTCCGCCAGCAGCACCTGCGCATTCTTCTGTTGGCGCAGCGCGGCGCGAATGGGATAAGCAATCTCGCCCGGCGAAAGCCCTGCCGTCGCCACCTGGTAAAGCAGAGGCTGAAACAAGTGATGGTTGCGGCGGTCGATGACCGTGATCCGCACCGCAGCGTGCTTCAGCGCCCGCGTCGCATAAAGCCCGCCGAATCCCGCACCCACAATCACCACGTGCGGCACGCCAGCGGAAGGTCGCGACGCAACGGCAGAAGGCAGAGGCCGAGTCTCGTTGGCCGTCTGTGTGATCTCCACCATGCCTTTTTTGATGAAGTATTGTGATCACGGATTCGGCGCGCGGTCGCAATGCAAGGTTAAGCATTTCTGAATGTGAATCAGACACAGCGGTCACCATTCAATGCGCCGCCAGTGGCCGCGGTCAATACGGCACGGCGTGCGGCCGCAACCAGAAGGAAGAGCTCAACACAGAGGTCACAGAGGCGTAAGGAGACCACGGAGAAGAAAGACTGGGGTACGCGTCCGTGACCGCCGGTTCAGCGCGAACGAGCTTTGAAGGATCTCGGGTGAGCCGAAGCTGAATGCGTTAGTTAGCACGCTCTTCTCTGTGGTCTCTATGAGGCTCCGTGAACTCTGTGTTGAGCTCTTAATTCTTCGTGAGCCACAACGAAGTCCGGAAACAGCACTCAGCGGTGTCGCCTCCCGGAGAACCTGCTCCCGGATATACCAGTGAAGCCCACCCTCTGTGACCACGTCCAGCTTGCGCCCAAGAAGGTCCTCGAGATCAGCCACCAGACCGCCTGGGAAGAACGGGGTTCGGTCCGGTCCCATGTCTACCAACAAATCGACGTCGCTCTCAGAGCCTGCCTCACCCTTTGCCCGAGAGCCAAAGACGCGAACATTTCGCGCGCCGTGTTTGGCCGCGAGCCGTAGAATCTCTTCTCGTTTTGCTGCGAGCACCTTGTCAACACCCATGACCGCCATCCTTGTTCTTGGCTTCAGACCTCGGAACCCCTTTCCTTACCAGTTGATCTTGGCACGAAGCCGCCGGCGTCTTCAATCGGCAATCGGTAATCGGCAATAAAACAGCGGGCGGGACGCCCTTCGCTACGTCACGTCCACGCTCAGCTTTGTTTTGCCGGCCAGCACCGACGCGGGCAGCACCACGCGGTCGCGCTGTAACTCGCCCGCCGACGTCGACTTCAACGCCTCGCGGCCTGGTGGATGGATGTGCACAATCAGGTCTGCGCCGAACGACTCGGGCAGCATGATTTCCACGTGCCACTTCGCCCCGTTCCCAGTCGCGCCCGCGCCAGAGCCTGGCAAGCTCGTTGTGGTCCAACCGATTTCTCCGAAGCGCGTGGGGCATTTATCAACCCGAATCTGCTCGCCGGGCTTGAACCAGTGCTTCGGCGCGGCCTTCTGGAGGTGGACCACGTCGCGGTCGTGCTCTTCGTAGCAGAGCAGCCAGCGCAGTCCCATGGACGGTTGAAGTTCGCTGTTCACCACCGCCGACCACGCATAAGGGCTGCCCTCGCCCGGGAAATTCGCGGGCAGCAGGGCGTCCTCGGGCGCATAGCGGTTGCCTGAATCCATGGCGTAGCAGAGGTTGCCGTAGAGCGCCACCAGAAAGGGCCGGTAGTCATCCTGACGGATCAGACCGGCGAGCGTGCCGTGCTCCATGAAGTTCGAAGTGCGCGGGAAATCGCCGTCGATATTCATGCGCAGGATTTCGAGGCCGGCGATGGCGCGGTGCTTGAAGTGGCCGAGGTCCAGCTCGGGGTCGCCCCAATCGCTCGTGAACCAGTCCATCATGTAGCGGTGGTTCTCGTAGCTCGAAAGCTCGGTGGGCTTGCGCTTGGTGTCGAACGCCGTGAAGGGTGTGGTGCCGGCTTGCTTCATCTCGGGGTTGCGATCGTCAAGCGTCCGCCGCAGCGAGCGTTCGATATCAGCACGCATCTCGGCCGCCACTCGCGCGGTTTCTACCGCCTCACGACTGAGATCGGCGTCGCCCTGCGCGCGTCCGGCGCGTTCAAGGACGCGAGCGTGCTCGCGCAGTCCGCGCCAGGTCCAGGAGGCGTTCTGGTAGTAGTAAGGGTGCGACTCCGGGAAGTCGTCGTTGGGATCGCCGTTATCGGCCTCGGGCGAGCCCCAGATCAGTCCGTGGCGCGGATCGTCCGCCGGGAAGGTTGACTTGCTGTAGCGGTAGCGCTTGAGCACGAACTCGATCATCTGTCGCAGAACCGGCAGCCGCCGTTTCAGCGCTTCGAGAGACCGGGTATGATCATAGGCGCGCGCCGACAGCTCCAGAAAGACTCCGGCGTTGAGCGGCGCCTCCACCTGATCCTGCGTGTTATACAGAAAGTTGCCGTCGGGAAGAACGTAGTGATTCAGGTAGTGCTCGAAATACGGCTCGACCTCTTCCGTCAGGTTCCAGAGTTGGTGCGCCCACACGAACTCGTAGTGGGCCACCGGAAACAGGGCGTGGCTGCGCGCGGGAATCTTGGTATAAGCGCCCTCGCCGATCTGATACGTCGGGTCAAGGCCGTGGTAACTGGTACGCGACAGCGTGATGCCGGCGCGCGCCGCGTCGAGCAGCCATTCGTCGGGAGTCTCCACCTTCATGCGGTCCTCGAAGAAGTGGCTCCACTTGCCCCAAAGTCCCGCCAGCGCGGCGAAAAAGTCGTTAGCGGAACCGCTCCAGTAACGCTCTACGAATTGGCCGGACTGGGGGGAGCCCGTGTACTCGGTATCTCCCGGCGGGATCATGGTGCCCTCGACGCCCGTCGGCAGTTGGGCGCGAATCCGGCCGATAGGCTTGGCATCCACGCCCACCGGCAGCACCACCATCACCTCGTAGCCGCACCGGAACTTGGGATTCCACACGCCGATATCCGCGGCCGGCAAATACCCGCCCAGCAGCGTGCGCTTGCTGTAGCCCGGAACATACTCGTACCAGTACTCGGAAGGCAGGAACCGCCGGGGGTCGAACAAGCAGCCGGTGAGATCGGGCGCCCACTGCGCCTGCGGGTCGGCGGGCAACTGGCGCGATTTGCCGTCGGCTTCGAGCCAAAGTGACTTTTCGGGCGCCGACTCCTCGTTTGCCACCAGAGTCCAGCCAATCAGCTCCGCGCCCAGGGCAGCGATGTTCTCGTAGCTCGGGTCGTCGTCCGAGTTCAGGATGTAGTCGCCGCAAACGTCGGGGCCGGGCACGTAGCGCGTGGGGCGGTCGAGCTTCACGCCGTGAGGATTTGACGTGGGTCGCGGCCGGATCTTCGAGAGATCGCCGATTCGCTTCGGAATGTGCGCAATCTCGCCCATCTCGGTGACATAGGCGATGGCGCCCTGGTGCGTCGCGTGTTTTTCGAACACCGCCGTCGCCGTGCCATTCAGCCACGGGAGGTTCGCCACCAGTTGCCAGCCACCGATCGACTCGCCCACCTTGAGCGATTTCGTCTCGCCGCTGAGGTTGGCCTTCACCCTGTCGCCATCAAAGGCGACCACGGCGGGCGGCTTGGCCAGCGCTTCCCGCTCACCCGGCAAATACAGGCTGTACTCGTTGGGAATCCGGCCCGGCGTGTAGTGTCCCTGGGGAAGAGTGCGCCGAGTCTCGTCCGGTGCAGATGCCGGTGCCTCGGCCGAGAGTCTCGCCGCAGCGCCAAGCGCCGGAACAGCAGCCGCGTGCTTGAGGAAGGATCGCCTTCTCATAAGGCGCTCAGTATAAATCCGATCTGCCTGGTCATCGCAAGCGATTTACGGGCTGAAAGCAGATCGGCGCCGAGCGCCGAAAAAGCTCAGTGGGTCTTTACGCTTGACGTAACGCGTAGGCACCGCTAGACTGAATTGTGATTGCCAGCTATCGAGACAAGCGAACCAGCGACTTCGCGGTCGGCAAGCGTGTCAAGGCGTTTTCCGGTATCGAACGCTCCGCGCGTTTGAAGCTGGACCGCCTGGAAACCGCCGTCACCCTCCAAGATCTGGCTGCGCTGCCCGGCAACCGTCTTGAGCGACTGAAAGGGGATCGGAAAGAGCAATACAGCATCCGCATCAACGACCAATGGCGGATTTGCTTCGAATGGACCGAAGGTGGCGGGCCTTCCAACGTCGAGATCGTCGATTATCATTAGGGGAGAAACGATATGGGCGTCATGGCAATTCATCCCGGGGAACATCTGGCCGAGGAGCTTAAGGAGTTGGGCATGAGTGCCGCCGAGTTCGCGCGGCAACTGAATGTCCCGACGAACCGCATCACCGAAATATTGCATGGACGTCGGGCCATTACCGGTGATACGGCCTTGCGGCTTGGCCATTTCTTTGGCACGACGGCGGAGTTCTGGCTGAATTTGCAAAGCCTTTATGAGATCCGGCTAGCAGAACGGAAGGCCGGCAAATCGATCAGGACCTTGCCCACTCTCAAGCGCTTCGAGCAAGCCCATGCCTAGCGATCGGCCGGCCTCCCGAAAACCTTGCAGCATTCCCACTGAAAGTGTTACACATTCTCCCTAAGGGTTTGACCCACAAGGGAGACCTCATGAAGCCTTCGATTACACCCCACCCTAAGAAGAAAGCCACTCGCAGATTATCTCCGGCCGCCCTAGCGCTTTTGGTCGCGCTTCTAGCGGTGGCACCGGCTTCGATCACGCCCAGCCAGGACATCAACCCGAATCTGCTGGACCATCGCTGGAAGGCAGAATGGATTTCCTGTCCGGGCGCTCCCCGGCGTGAGTTCGGGGTCTACCACTTTCGCAAGACGTTCTCCCTCGCCTCCGTTCCGGAACACTTTGTGATCCACATCAGCGGCGACAACCGGTACTGGCTGTTTGCCAATGGCGTCCGCGTGGTGGAAGGGCCCGCGCGTGGCGACCTTAAGCACTGGCGCTATGAGACGGTGGATATCGTCAAACTGCTGCGCACTGGCAAGAACGTGCTCGCCGCGGTGGTGTGGAACCTTGCCGAGCTGGCGCCCATGGCGCAGATGACCAACGAAACCGGGCTGCTGGTTCAGGGCGACGGCGCGGCGGAGCAAGCGGTGAATACGGATGCGTCGTGGAAGGTGACCGGCGACCCGGCTTACGACGTGATTCCTCTTGGCGGGCAGATGTCCCGCTTCTACACGGTGGTCGGGCCGGGCGAGCGCGTGGACGGATGGAAGTATCCATGGGGGTGGGAGCAGCCGGACTACGACGATAGCCGGTGGCAGCCGGCGAGCAGGATCACAGTGGGCGGACCGCGCGGCATCCAGGATAGCCCGTCGCAGTGGATGCTAGTGCCCCGGCCGATTCCGCTGATGGAGAACACGCCCGAACGCTTGGCCCGTGTGGTCCGCGCCACTGGCTTTGCAAATGGCGCGGTCACCGCCGATTTCCTTCAAGGGAAGACTCCGGTGAACATACCGGCCAGGACGCACGCGCAGATTCTTCTTGACCAGAGCTGTCTCACCACAGCGTACCCGGAGCTTGTGGTGCGTGGCGGACGCGGTGCCACCGTGACGCTCACCTATGCCGAGGCGCTTTGGAAAGGGCGCGAGAAAGGCAATCGCAATGAGACCGAGGGCAAAGAAATCCTCGGTTACAGCGACGAGTTCCGGCCCGACGGCGGCGACGATCGCATTTTCCGGCCGCTTTACTGGCGCACCTTCCGCTACCTTCAGCTCGACATCGTGACCGGCGACGAGCCGCTGGTGCTGGAAGACTTCCGCGCCGTGTTTACCGCCTATCCGTTCACGAGGCGCGCCCAGTTCAAAAGCGACGATCCGGCGCTGGAGCAAATCATGGCCGTGGGCTGGCGAACGGCGCGCCTCTGCGCCCACGAGACCTACATGGATTGCCCTTACTACGAGCAACTCCAGTACGCGGGCGATACGCGCATCCAGGCGCTGGTCTCCCTCTACATGACCGGCGACGATCGACTGGTGAAGAATGCCATCGAGTCGCTCGACGAGTCGCGCACGCCCGAGGGTCTGACGCAGAGCCGCTACCCGAGTTTCCTGCCGCAGTATATCCCGCCCTTTTCGCTGCTGTGGATCGGCATGATGCACGACCTGTGGTGGTACCACGGCGACGCCGACTTCCTGCGCCAGTTCCTGGTGAACGAGCGCGGCGTGATCGACTGGTTCGAATCGCGCCTTGGAGTGCGGCAGCTTGCTGCCGCTTTTGATCCCGCGAGCTTGTTCGCGGGCAGCTTCAACCGGGCGGACGAATCCAACGTGCCGCCAGCAAGCTGGCTTGGGGGAAAGCGGCAGCAAGCTGCCGCACTCCAAGGTTCGGCCCTACTCGGCAAACTGGAGTGGTGGGACTTCGCCGATTGGAACGACGGGTTCCCAGACGGCGTCCCGCCGCAGGAAGCCGACGGCGAGTCCGCCGTGCTGAGCCTCCAGTTTGCCATGGTCGCTCGTGACGCAGCCGACCTGGAATCCGCTTTTGGCAGCGCCGAGCGCGCCGAACACTACCGCGCCTTGTCGAGGCAGATTGCGGAAGCCGTCTACAAGACGTGCTGGGACCCGTCGCGCGCCCTCATCGGCGACACGCCTGCGCGCCGGCACTTCAGTCAGCACGCCAGCATTCTCGGCGTGCTCACCAATGCCATTCCGGCGGCTGACCAGCAGACCGTCATGAGAAAGGTTTTGATCGATACCAGCCTCACCCAGTGCTCGTACTATTTCCGCTTCTACCTTTCTCGCGCCATGAAGAAGGCCGGGCTCGGCAATGAGTACCTGGATCAACTCGGCCCGTGGCTCAACATGCTGAAGCTGGGTTTGACCACGTGGGCCGAAACTCCCGAGCCCACGCGATCCGACTGCCACGCGTGGAGCGCGCACCCGAATTTCGACCTGTTGGCCACGGTCGCCGGAATTGAGTCCGCCGCCCCCGGCTTTGCCGAGGTCGCCGTCGAGCCCCACCTCGGCCGTCTCAAGCACCTTGAGGTAACACTCCCCCACCCGCAGGGAGAGATCCGGGTCCACTACGAGCGCCGAGGGTCGGACGGCCTGGTGGCCGATGTGACGCTGCCTGGTACCCTGACTGGGTCGTTCATCTGGAACGGGAAGAAGGTACAGCTTCATCCCGGCGATCAGCACTTGGTGTTTCAGCCGTGAGTTTCAACAATTGACGGGAAGAGCCACCAGCTCTCAGCTATCGGCCATCAGCAAGAGCCGGACCTTCGTGCTGAGAGCTGACCGCTGAAAGCTGTTTCCAATCGACACTCGTCAATCGTCGACTCTTTCCTGACGAAACGTTTGACGCCGGATGGGACTACGGAGTAGGTTAGGGGCGTGGGTTGAGGGAGAGCGCAGGACTATGGTGGATCCCGGATTGGTGGCGCACATTACGAAGACGATCGTCGAGCATTTTTCATCCCCAGCGCGTCATCCTGTTTGGCAGCCAGGCTCGGGGCGAGGCCAAGGCCGAAAGCGACGTGGACATCTTTATTGAAATGGAGACCGCTGGGAGTCCGCATCAAATTATCGGGCGTGGCTGGCCAAGGCCGAACACGACCTTCTGAATATCGAAAACAATCTGACAGCGTCTGCGATTCCCTGGGACACTGTGTGCTTTCATGCCCAGCAAGCCGCAGAAAAGTTTCTCAAGGCCTTTCTTGTTTTCCACGGCCTGCCGCCTGTTCCAGCCCATGACCTCGTTGCATTACTGGCGGCTTGTGTCCAAGTTAATTCCTCTTTGACCGTGCGGCAGCGAGACTGCCAGCGGCTCAGCCACTACGCCGTGGCGGCACGCTACCCGAGCGACATTTATGAACCGACAGAGAAAGACGCGTACGGACTGTTTATCGCGAAAAATCGCGAAACCAAAAAGCGCCCGATTTTTCTGCTCGGGCCGGCGTGATCCGCAGGACTTTGCCAGAAACCCTGGCATCACCCATCAGGCTGAGCCCCTCACTGGACGCGAAATTGTCGAAGTGTATCTCGGCATGCACTCGATCAGTAGCGATCGCGATCAAAAAGAACGCGACCCAAGCAGCGCGGTATCGGCGGGGTCCCATAGAGCTGAATATAATGATTGGCGTCGCTGGGCGCAACTGTGCTCGGGAATAACGGGGACTGATTGTTCCAACGCAATCCGCTCCAGGACACCGTCGTCTGCCCTGGCAAAGCCTGAGAGCTCGCCGTGTCGGCCGCTACGCGTCTACGCAGAAGTCGCCGAAAGGACACCGAACGATGCATCCGGGTAGAGGAGCCTGAATTCAAGCACGTCGTTCCCTGTGGCAAGACATTAGGGAAAACTGACTCAGTCAAGTAATGTTCTTGCCCAGAGGGCGAGAACAGAAGAAGAAGACTGCATGATTGACAGCCCAGCGCGCGGTGGGTAAAGTGGGGTTGAGAGGAACTGCATGTCGACAAGCGACCCCAAGGAGCAGGCCCATCAACTGATTGAGCGCTTGCCGCCCGCCCAGGTGGCTGCGGTGGTCGGTTTGCTGGAGGCTATGCTCGATCCCGTCTCCCGTGCGGTCGCCAACGCTCCCACCGACGAAGAGCCACTCACAGCCGAGGAGAGCCGGGCGCTCGACGACGCTCAGAATTGGCTCAAGCACAATCGAGGTATACCTCACGAGCGAGTGCTGGCCGAGCTGGGGATCACGCAAAAGGCAATCGACAGTTTCAAGGAACCGCGTGAAGCCGATCATCTGGACCGAGCTGGCCAAAAACGATGTCCGGCGTTTGGATAAGCCCACCGGGATGCGTATTCTTTACGCGCTTCATCGCTTTGCTGCGTCAGGCACGGGCGATGGTGAAGGCGCTCCGGGGAGATAGGGAAGAACTCCGGCTTCGCGTTGGCGACTACCGGCTTTTCTTCGTCTATACCGCTGCCGACGCCATCGAGGTTCGCCGCGTCCTCCATCGCAAGGAAGCCTACCGCTGAATGAAAAGGGGTAGAATTAGCTTGACAACCTTCTACAATTGGTTTAGTATCTCACAATGTGCCCTACTGCCTCGAATCATAGCCTCGACCCAGTCGGCAGGATGGAAGCTCTTCTTTGCGACTCTGCGAGCCTTTGCGCCCCTGCGAGAAACGTCTTTTTCACACCTTCCTTCAATCTAGGGGTTCGGCAAACCCCAATTCGGGCTGCCCGGTCCCGAGCCCCGGTTCGACGGGGCCGAAAATTGGAGCCGTTTCACACGGAAGTCGGAATGTCATTTATTTTCAACGATATGAACCGTACTTCGGCTTTCTATATTGCCGAATTGGGACTAGGACCTGCCCGCGAGGTGAGACATACAGGCTGTCACTGGGCTAAGGCCGAAGCCGAGATTGGGAGCGTTTCACACGGAAGTCGGAATGTTGTTTATTTTCATAGGCATCGAGGTAGTTGCTGATATGCCTATTGCTGAATTGCGCGAGCGCAACACGAGAGGCGAAACATGCAAGCTGCCGTCAAGGCTGATACGGTTGAGAAGGTGAGCGAGCCGGAGGCGGTCCGACCGAAAATCCAGTCGCTGAATCCGGCTACGGGTGAGGTGCTGGCGGAGTTCGACTCCGCGACTGACGCGGAAGTGGGAGCGGCGGTGGCGAGGGCCGGCCAGGCGCTCGCCGAGTGGCGACAGGTGGGCGTGCGCGAGCGCGCGAGATACCTTCTACGGGTGAAGGAGGTCCTCTACGACCGGCGCGAGGAGATGGCGGCGCTGATCACCCGGGAAGCCGGCAAGCCACTGGTCGAGGCCATGCTCACCGAGGTGACGGTAGTGCTCGACGCGCTCGGCTACTTTGCGCAGAATGCCGCGAGCTTTTTGGCGCCGCAGTCGGTGCCTCACCACAATCTGGCGATGAGGTTGAAGCGCGGGCGCCTCGAGTACGAGCCCTACGGCATTATCGGCATCATCTCGCCTGCCAACTACCCCTTCAGCATCCCGTTCAACGAGATCATTCCTGCGTTGGTGGGGGGCAACACGGTCGTGCTGAAGCCCTCCGAGTTCACGCCGCAGGTGGGGCTGGCCATTCGCGAACTTCTGGATGCCGCCAACTTGCCGCCCGGCGTGGCGACCGTGGTGGTGGGCGACGGGCTGACGGGACGGGCGCTGGCCGCGGCGCCGATCCACAAGCTGATGTTTACCGGCAGCGTGGCGACAGGTAAACGCGTCCAGGCCGCGGCGGCGGAGCGACTGCTGCCCACGGTGTTGGAGTTGGGCGGGAAGGACCCGATGATCGTGTGCGCCGACTCCAATCTCGAAACCGCTTCGAGCGGCGCCATCTGGGGCGCTTTCACGAACGCCGGCCAGGCGTGCCTTTCGGTGGAGCGCGCCTATGTCGTGCGAGAGGTGGCCGAACGGTTCATCAAACTTTGCGTCGAGAAGACGAAAAAGCTGCGAGTGGGACGCGGCGATGATCCCTCCACCGACGTGGGCCCGCTGATCCGCGACCGCCAGGTGCGTATCGTGGAAGAGCAGGTGGCGGAGGCGGCGTCCCAGGGCGCGGAGGTGTTGTGCGGCGGGCGCCGTCCCGACCTTCCGGGCTTATCGGGCTTCTTCTTCGAGCCCACGGTGATCACCCGCGTGAACCACGGCATGAGGCTGATGCGCGAGGAGACCTTCGGGCCGGTGCTGCCCATCATGGTGGTGCGCGACGAGGCGGAAGCGGTGCGGCTGGCCAACGATTCCGACTTCGGCCTGGCGGCCAGCGTGTGGACGGGCGATGGGAATCGGGGCATGCGCCTGGCGCGTGAGATCGAGGCCGGCGCCGTGATGGTGAACGACTGCATCAGCTACTTTGGGATCTGCGAGGCGCCGCACGGCGGCGTGAAGGCCAGCGGCATCGGACGCACCCACTCGCGAATTGGATTAATGGAAATGGTTCGGGTAAAATACCTGGACGTCGATCTGGCGCCGGGCATGCACAAAGTCTGGTGGTACGGTTACGGACCCAAGGCCCAGCGGCTGGCGCAGGGCTTCGCCGACTCTCTGTTCGGGCGCGGTTTTGCGCGAGTGCGTGGACTGGCCAGGATGATCGCGAACTTAGGGAAGAAATTGTGAATAGTGAATTGTGAAACAGAAGACGCGCCTACCAGCGACGAAGTTTCTCGTCTTCAATTCACTATTCACCATTCACAATTCACAATTATTGAGAGGTTACTTGTGGCGATCACCATCAAGACAAAGATGCCCGGACAGAGGGCTTGCAACGAAAAGGATGCGAAGGGCGAGCTCTGCGTCGGCCATTTGAAGCGCTGGTACACGCCGGACGGCGAAACGTTGAAACAGGCTGGGCCGGGAGTCGACATCTACCGCTGCGAGCGTTGCCACACGCTTTACCGACCCGCGCCCCAAGACCATTCGAGCGCCGGCCTGCGCTATGACCTGCGTCCCGTTGACCTGATGGGAATGTTCAAGAAAACGGTGACGAGCGACAAGTGACCGAGAGGCAGTGACGAGTGACAAGTGGCAAGTGACGAGCAAGAAGAAACTCTCGCTTGAAACTCGTCACTTGTCACTCGTCACTCGTTTACTATGGCGCAGCGAACTCTCACCGACGACCTGATCTACGATTGGAACCGCGTGGAAGGGCCTGAGCTGCCCCTCGCCAAGCCGCCTCTGTTGAACGACGAGACCTTGCGCGACGGGCTACAGTCGCCTTCGGCTCTTGACCCGCCCATTGAAAAGAAGATTCACATCCTGCACTTGATGGATGAGCTGGGGATCAACTCTCTCAATCTCGGCTTGCCGGGGGCGGGACCGCGAGCCAGGGACGATGTGCTTCGCCTGGCGCGCGAGATTGTCTCCGCCAAACTCAAGATTCGAGCCAACTGCGCCGCCCGCACCATCGAGTCCGACATCAGGCCGATTGCCGACGTGGCTCAAGCCGCGGGCCTCGAGATTGAAGCGGCCACCTTCCTGGGTTCGAGTCCCATCCGGCAGTACACGGAAGGGTGGACGCTCGACTTCATGTTGCGCGCCACCGAGAACGCGGTGAAATACGCCCGCAGCCTGGGGCTGCGGTCGATGTACGTCACGGAAGACACCACGAGGGCACGGCCGGAAACGATCAAGAAGCTCTACACGACGGCGATCGAGTGCGGCGCGCGTTCCATTGTGGTCTGTGATACCGTGGGTCACGCAACGCCGCGCGGCGTGCGCGCCCTGCTGAGGTTCATCATCGAGGAAGTGGTGGGGCCGACAGGCGAGAGCATTCGCGTCGATTGGCATGGACACATGGACCGCCACCTTGGACTGGTGAACTCGCTCGCGGCTTACGAAGCCGGGGCCGATTGCGTGCACGCCTCGGCGCTCGGCATTGGCGAACGCGTGGGGAATACTGCCATGGACCAGCTCATGGTGAATCTGAAATTGATGGGCGTCATCGACCGCGATCTGCGGAAGCTGAAGGACTACTGCTACACGGTAGCCGGGGCCTTCGGTGTAAGCGTCCCGCCTAACTATCCGGTGTTCGGCGCCGACGCCTTCCGCACCGCGACCGGCGTCCATGCGGCGGCGGTGATCAAGGCGTACCATAAACACGACACGGAACTGGCCAACCGGGTCTACTCCAGCGTCCCTTCGCACTGGTTTGGCCTGGACCAGAAGATCGAGGTTGGCCCCATGAGCGGGAAGTCTAATGTGGTTTTCTGGCTTCATCACCACGGGCTCCAAGCGACTGACGAACTGGTGGAGAAGATATTCACCCGCGCCAAGCACGCCGACCGTCTACTGACGGAGGCGGAGGTGCTGGACCTTGTGCGTTAGCGGCAAGAGATCCGATGAGCGTTCACGAATTACTTCATAAGAAGCGCGCCGAGATTGAGCGGATTGCGGCGAGTCACGGTGTCCGTAACGTCCGAATCTTCGGGTCCGTTGCTCGCGGCGAAGCCCGGGCCGACAGCGATCTTGACTTGCTCGTTGAGGTCGGGCCGGTGACCAGTTCGTGGTTTCCCGCGGGTCTGGTCCTCGACTTGGAGGAACTGTTAGGGCGACGGGTCGAGGTGGTCACCGTTGACGGGCTGAACCCCGACATTCGGGAGCATGTTCTCCGGGAAGCAGTGCCCCTGTGAGCCTATGAAAGATGAGGCTGTCTACCTCCGCCACATCCTTGAGCGCATCCGTCGTATTGAGGAGGATGTGTCCAGAGGACGTGACGAGTTCATGCGCTCTCATACGATTCAAGATGCGGTGCTCCGGAACCTTCAGGTGCTGAGTGAATCGACGCAGCGTCTCTCCGAACCACTCAGGGCCCGTCACCCTGAAATCGAATGGCGACGGATTGCCGCGTTTCGTAACCTGCTCGTTCACGATTATCTTGGCGTTGACCTCGGCCGGGTTTGGGAAGTCGTCGAGCGCGACATTCCGGAGTTGAAGAGGGCAGTCATGGCCATGCTGGAAGGCCTCCACGGGTTGCACTGACCAGCCCGCCGTCACGGGCGCCGGCTCCGCGCTTGGCAAGGTCAAACTTGAATTATGAGAGTGGGCGCGTTTGAGCAAACGCACGACAGCCGAGTTGTTGTTGGTCCTGATCACCTTGATCTGGGGCGCCACGTTCGTGGTGGTCAAGGGCGCTCTGAGCGACGCCTCGCCCCTGCCGTTTATCGCCTTGCGATTCACGTTGGCTGGCACACTACTGCTGGTGCTGCTGGCGCGTGGGCACATCGAGCGGAAGGCCTGGGTGCCCGGCCTCACCCTGGGGCTTTCTCTTTGGTTGGGCTATGCGGGGCAGACTTCCGGATTGGTCTACACCACGCCGTCAAAATCGGCATTTATCACGGGGTTCAGCGTCATCCTGGTTCCGCTGTTGATGGTCTTCTGGGGTTTCCGGTTGCGGGCCGCAAGCCTGGCGGGAGGAGCGTTCGGCCTCGCCGGACTCTACCTGTTGGTGACTCCGTCGGGGCCCTCGGGAATCATTCGCGTGAATCGCGGGGACCTTCTGGTGCTGCTAGGCTCGGTGGCATTTGCGTTTCACATCGTTCTGGTGGGCGTCTATACGCGCCGCGTTTCGTTTCTTCATTTGGTGCCGGTGCAGATTCTCACCGTGGGGGTGCTTGCCGCCGTGGCTTGGCTGTTCAGCCCGGGTCAGGTACTGCACGCGACAGGACGGCTGATCGTGGCCCTGCTGGTCACGGCGGTCCTGGCCACGGCCTTTGCTTTTTCGGTTCAAAACTGGGCGCAACAATTCACGCCTCCTGCCCACACGGCGCTGATCTTCGCCTTGGAGCCGGTGTTCGCAGCGATCACTTCCAGGGTGGTTCTGGGAGAGCACCTCGGCAAGAGGGTCCTGATCGGGTCGGGACTGATCTTGGCAGGGATGGTTTTCTCGGAGATTTGGGGTGGAGCCGCTCCTACCCCGGTGGAGGGATGAGAATTTGAAGTGGCCAGTGGCTACCAAGAGCACACCTCTATTTTTTTCTAAGCCACTAACCATAACCACAAGCCACTTCAAAAGTTGTACAAAGGGTGTAGAATAGGACGATAGACCGGGATGTGAGCTGGGTCCCGACGTGAGGCCAACGATGAGTTCGAACGACCGCCGCTACTTACCGGCGCTGGCAATTGTGGTGACGCTGGGCATCGGAATTGTGATTGGGACCTTCGTCTCCAGCGGGGTTCGCGCCGCACGGCCTTTCGCGGGTGCGCCGGATGCCAGGGCCCTGCCGGCACCGTCGGTCGTCGCCCTCTCGGACTCCTTTGCTTCCGTCGCCTCCACGGTAGAGCCCGCAGTGGTGAATATCAACACCGAATCGACGGTGAAGGCCAGCGGCCACCGGCCATTTCAGAACCCGGGCGACGCTCCTTTCGACGACTTCTTCGATCACTTCTTTCAGTTTGGACCCGATGGCGCGCCCGGTGATTTTCGCCAGCAGAGCCTCGGTTCGGGCTTCGTCCTTGACGCGGGCGGCTACGTGATGACGAACTACCACGTCATCATGCGGGAGGAGGAAGACCCGTCGGGCCAGGACCACCCGGTGGATCGGATTCGCGTCTTTATCCACGGAGACGACAACGCCAAGGGCTACATCGCCAGGATCGTCGGTTACGATAGATCTACCGATCTGGCCGTGATCAAGATCGAGGCCGGCAGGCCCCTCTCCACCGTCCAGTTCGGTGATTCGGACAGGATGCGGGTGGGCGACTGGGTGTTGGCGGTCGGTAGCCCGTTCGGCCTCGAGGCCACCGTAACCGCCGGAATCGTGAGCGCCAAAGACCGCCGCGATATCGAGCAGGGCGTGGCAGGCCAATTCAAGCGCTTCATCCAAACCGACGCCGCCATCAACCCCGGCAACAGCGGCGGACCGCTGGTGAACCTGGCCTCCCAGGTGATCGGCATCAACACGGCCATCGCCACGCGGCACGGCGGTTCCGACGGCGTGGGTTTTGCCATGCCTTCCAACACGGCGCGCAAAGTCTACAACGCTATCATCACCAGCGGCAGCGTGCACCGCGGCGCCATCGGCGTCAATTACTCCAGCCCGCAGAGCCCTTCTCTCCTGCACGCTTTCGGGGCCAACCATGGGGTCGTAATCGACCGCGGGGTCGAGCCTGAGACGCCGGCGGAGCGCGCTGGATTGAAGATGGGAGACGTCATCGTCGCCCTCGACGGCAAGCCCATTACTAGTCCCGACGAGATGGTGGCCATCATATCCGAGACCGAAATCGGGAAGACGGTCAAGGTCGACTTCATTCGGGACGGAAAACCCATGTCGGCTAATGTCCAGGTTGGCGATCGCGACAGGATCATCAACAACCAGGTGGCGCAGGCGCACGACCGGAACGAGGGTGAGACACCGCAGCAGGGCGGAGTCCTGGGTCTCTCGGTCCGGAATCTGACGCGCGAGCAATCACAGGAAATCACGGATAAGCTGCACTTGAAGACCGCGCAAGGGGTCCTGGTAACGGAAGTCAAGCCCGATGGCTTCGCTGACGACACGGGCTTGCAGCACGGTGATGTGATCCTCAGCATTAACCACCAAGACGTAGCATCCGTGGAGGAGTTCAGCCGGCTGCAATCAAAACTGAAACCCAAAACGGACGTCCTCTTTCTGGTGGCGCGGCGAGCGGACGGATCGTTCGCGACACTGTTCCTTGCCGACCGACTGCCGTAGGTGTGAATCGAAGGTTGAATATCCAAATTGGAACTTGAAATTGGGAAGCCCGCGAGGTTATGGTCTTAGCGGTTTTCGGTTTTCGGTTTTCGGTTTTCGGTTTTCGGCAACTTGAAAGGGTGCTGGCTGCGCTGTGGCGGCCGGAGGTATACACAAAGGAATGTATATTGGCTCGCGTAATATACACTTCAAGGATCAACCGAGTAGCTTCCGTCGAAGCGTATTAAGCCTGATGGCAGGGCTAGCCGTAGGGTTCTTCATCCCCGCGCGCCAGGCAGCGCAATCAACCCCAGCGTCTTCTGCCTCGGCGCCACACGCTCAGAGCCAAGCCAAGAGCGACACTCGTCAATCCAGGTCGCGGACAGCCCACCCCCATACTAGTAGTGCCAGCAACACCCATCAGACCCACAAAGCCGCCGCCTATCGGACTGGCGCGAGTTCGGCCACCGGCAAGTCTGGCGGCGCCAAGCTGATCGCGGTGAAGTCAGGCGCGGCGAAGCCGGTCCCGGCAAAGTCGGCAGTCAAATCGGGCTTGAAGTCCGGCAAGAAACGGAGTTCGTCCAAGAACGCTAACCTCAGCAGTCGTCAGGCGCGCCGAATCTACATGGCGCACCTTCACCCGGGCACAGACCGAGTCACGACGATTCAGCAGAAGCTGGCGGAAGTGGGATACTTGAAGGAAGAGCCCAATGGCCAGTGGGACGACCGGACGCGGGAGGCGATGCGTCACTACCAGGAGGACAATGGATTTCCCGCCACCGGCCTGCCCGAGGCAAAATCGCTGATGAAACTCGGCCTTGGTCCTCACCCGCTGCCGCCGGAACTGGATCGACCTCACACCCAGGCCGCCGACGCGTCTCCGAGCGGAAGAGAACGATGAACGCTGAATGATGAGTTGAAGAAGCCATCAACGATCAGGGTTCAGCTATCAGCCAGAACAACCGAGCTTTCTCGCTGAGAGCTGAGAGCTGACAGCTTCTTCATTTCATGATTCATCGCTCAGCATTTCTTAGGTGTCAATCTGCGCCCGCTGTAGCTTGTCGCTGAAGTCAACGTAGATCGACTTCCACTCCGAGTAGAAATCGAGCGCGGCGGTGGACGCCTCGCGGTGACCGTTGCCGGTCTGCTTGGTGCCGCCGAAGGGCAGGTGGGTCTCCGCGCCGATGGTGGGCGCGTTCACATAGACGATGCCGGTTTCAATGTCGCGCATGGCTCGGAAGGCGTGGTTGACGTTGCGCGTATAGAGAGACGAAGAGAGTCCGTAGACGACGCCGTTACCGATCTCGATGGCCTGATCCAGGCTGTCCGCCGGAATCACCGCCACCACGGGCCCGAAGATTTCTTCCTGCGCGATGCGCATCGTGGGAGCGCAGTCGCCGAAAATGGTGGGTGCGTGGAAGAAGCCGTCGTCGTACTCGCCGCCGGTCAGACGATGGCCGCCGCAGAGAAGTTGGGCGCCCTCCTGTTTGCCGACGGCGACGTACTCCTCCACCGTGCGGAGCTGGCCTTCGTTGATGAGCGGGCCCATCTGCACGGCCGGGTCCAGGCCGTCGCCCACGCGAAGGGCGCGGGCGCGCTCCACAAACTGGTCGGTGAACTCTCGGTAGACGTGCTTGTGGACCACGATCCGGCTGGTGGCGGTGCAGCGCTGGCCGGTCGTCCCGAAGCTGCCCCAGAGCGCGCCGTCCACGGCGAGATCGAGGTTGGCGTCGTCCATCACTATCATGACGTTCTTGCCGCCCATCTCCAGGCAGACGTGCTTAAAGCTGGCGGCGACGCTCTGGGAGACTTCGCGACCCACCGCGGTCGATCCCGTGAACGAGACCACGCGCACGTCGTGATGGTTCATCAGCGGCGTACCCACGCTGCCGCCGCTGCCCGTGACGTAATTGACCACGCCGCGAGGAACTCCCACCTCCTCCAGGACCTCGATCAAGTTGTGCGTTGAAAGGGGCGTGTCGGTGGCCGGCTTGATCACCACCGTGTTGCCGCAAATCAGGGCGGGCATGATCTTCCAGGAAGGAATCGCCATGGGAAAGTTCCACGGCGTGATCAAGCCGCATACCCCGATGGGGCTGCGCACGGTGAGGCAGAACTTGCTCTGCAGCTCGGAGGGTGTGGTCTGCCCGAACTGGCGTCGGCCCTCGCCCGCCATGTAGAAAGTCATGTCGATGGCTTCCTGGACGTCGCCGCGCGTTTCGTCGAGGATCTTGCCCATCTCGCGCGTCATCTGTTCGGCGAAGGTTTCCTTGCGCTCGAGCAGCAGCCGCGCTGCGCGATAGAGGATCTCGCCCCGCTTCGGCGCCGGCGTCAATCGCCACGACGGGTAAGCCTCCTTGGCCGCGGCGACGGCGTTCTCCACGTCCTGGGCGTTGGACTTCTGGAAGATGCCCACCAGTTCGCGCCGATGAGCGGGATTCATGTCCTCGAAAGCCTGCCCGCTGGCGGAATCAGCCCATTCACCGTTGATGTAGTTCTTGTAGACCCTGGGTGGAGCCATGGTATTCCTCCTGGCGTGTCGAGCGAAGCGAGAATCTCTATTCCGACGGTTCCGTATAGACTTAGACTATAGCAAAGGGTCCGTGTCGCTTCAAGGTTTGCAAAAGGGGGAGAGGGCTACTCGTTGAATGGGCAACTGGAAGGGACGGCGGGCACAAGATGGTTTCATATTATCGGCTTGGTGCAAGCCGCGTGAAATTGTTAGACTTGTTCTGCACAGATCGAAACTATGGGAAACTAAGTGCTGCATTTCACAAATACGGTGACGCTGCAAGCGGAGTTCGCGATTCGGGGCTCGGGATTCCCAGAAGGAGATTACGGTTTGGGATTTTTCAGCGAGCCCCGAAATCCGAACCGCGAATCGCGGTTTCTTTGCGAACCTCGAACACCAAATCCCGAACCCCGCTTGTGGGCGCGTCGACCAAGACCGAACGAAAGGAATGGGGATCCCATGATCAAAACCGGAGCACAGATTCTCTGGGAGTGCCTGGAGCGCGAGGGCGTGAAGCACGTCTTCGGCTATCCCGGCGGAGCGATTCTGCCGGCTTACGATGCGCTGAAGCACAGCAGCATTCATCACGTGCTGGTGCGTCATGAGCAGGGCGCCACGCACATGGCGGACGGCTATGCGCGCGCCAGCGGAAAAGTGGGCGTGGCCGTTGCGACCTCAGGTCCGGGAGCCACCAACATGGTCACGGGCATCGCCACCGCCATGCTGGACTCCTCTCCCATCGTCTGTATTACGGGCCAGGTGGGAAGCAAGCTGATCGGGTCCGACGCCTTTCAGGAAACCGACATCACTGGGGTAACTCTGCCCATCACCAAGCACAACTATCTGGTGACGCACGCCGACGAATTGGCGCGGACCCTGCGTGAGGCTTTCTATGTGGCGCGTTCCGGGCGTCCTGGGCCCGTCCTGGTGGACATCACCAAAGACGCGCAACAGTCCTCGTGTGAGTTCGACTGGGAGGCCGCCAAGCCGCAACTGCCGGGATACCGGCCGGACCTATCGCCGGCGCCCCAGGAGTACGCCCAGGCGCTCGAACTGATCCATAACGCCAAGCGGCCTGTGATCCTGGCCGGCCACGGCATCCTGGTCTCGGGCGCGATGCAAGAGGCTCGCGAACTGGCCGAGCGCACCGGGATCCCGGTGGCGATGACGCTGTTGGGCCTGGGGGCGCTGCCGGCGTCGCACCCGTTGAACCTGGGCATGATGGGCATGCACGGCGAAGCCTGGGTGAACCACACGATTCAGGACGCCGACCTGCTGATCGCGGTCGGCATGCGCTTCGACGATCGTGTCACCGGCAATTTGAAGACTTACGCGCCCAAAGCCAGGAAAATCCACCTGGATATCGATCCGGCCGAGATCAATAAGAACGTCAAGGTCGACGTAGCCCTGATCGGCGATGTCCGCGAGGTCTTGCGTGAACTGCTGCCTCGGATAAAATCCACTGACTGTGGCGAGTGGCGCGATTACATCGACCGGCTGAAGGGCGACGCGGCGGTGCGGGATATCCAGAACCTGCCTGATACCGGGCACCTCTACGCCGCGCACGTCATCAACGACTTGTGGCGGGAAACGCGCGGCAGTCACACCGTGGTGGTCACCGACGTGGGCCAGCACCAGATGTGGGAAGCGCAGTACTACAAGCATGACGAGCCGTATTCCCTGATAACTTCCGGGGGCTTGGGGACCATGGGGTTCGCATTGCCGGCGGCCATCGGCGCCAAGGTGGCGCGCCCGGAGGCGGAGGTGTGGGTGGTGGTGGGCGACGGCGGGTTCCAGATGACCATGGCTGAGCTGGCCACCTTGGTCCAGGAGGAGCTGAAAGTCAACATCGCCATCATCAACAACGGCTATCTGGGAATGGTCCGCCAGTGGCAGGAGTTCTTCTACGAGCGCAACTACCAGGCGACCCCTCTGCTGAATCCGGAGTTCACCAAGCTGGCCGAGGCTTATGGCATCTGCAGCGCGGTGGTCACCAAGCGCTCGCAGGTGGTGCCGGCGGTCCAGATGGCGCGCCAGCACGACGGGCCGGTGCTGATCGACTTTAAGGTAGAGCAGGAGGATTCGGTGTATCCCATGGTGGCGGCTGGGGCAGCTCTGCACGAGATGATCAGGCGGCCGAGCCCGCTCGTGGAGAGCGCCGAGGACGAGTGAACGTCGAAACTCGAAATTCGAAACTCGATATTCGGGGCCGTCGTGCTGGCGCTTCCTGCCTTCCAATTTCGACTTCCCAACTTCGGTTTTCGAGTTTCCAGTTTCGATTTTCGAATTTCGAGTTTCGAACGAGCGAACTATGATGAACACATTTGTGGTGTATGTCGAGAATAAGCCGGGCGTGCTGACCCGGGTGGCGTCGCTGTTCCGCCGCCGCGCCTTTAACATCGATTCGCTGACCGTGGGGCGCACGGAAAAGCCCGAGGTTTCACGCATGACGATTACGGTGGATGCCGACCGGGACCAGGCGCGTCGAATTGAAGCCATTCTCTACAAGCTGGTCAATGTTCTTCTAGTGGAAAACCTCACCGCAGAGCCGGCGATCGTCCGCGATCTGGCCATGATCAAGGTCGGAGCTACGCACGATGCGCGCTCCCACGTACTGGAGTTGGCGAGCGTTTTTCGAGGGCGAGTGGTGGACGTGTCGCCTGAATCGCTGACCATCGAAATCACCGGCGCCGAAGACAAGATCGATGGGCTGTTGGAAGTGCTTCGCCCCTACGGTGTCCTGGAAATGGTGCGCACGGGTATCGTGGCCATGCGTCGCGGAAACCCGTCCCAGGTCGGGACCCCGCCAGCGATCACGCTTCCCCAGGCCACGATGGATGATGATCTTTCGCAATCTGTGTAGCGTGCCAAGCCGCGATTGGAAAGGAGGACGAACGACGTGCGGAAGCAAGCATGGTCGGCGGTGCTCTTAGGTCTGGTTGCGTTCGCGCCTTCGCTTCGTGCCGCCGAAAACCTGCGGCTCAATCCCAAGCTGGATTACTCGAGCGATAGCCAGGACGGCCCCCTGATCACCGGCGATCGCATGGATGCATGGGCTGTGCGTGGGAAACCGAACTATGTGCTCATCTTCCAGGAAGGCTGCTTTAATTCCAAGCGCCAGGCGCGCCGCTCGGTGAACCTGTACGAGAAATATAGAGGCCGCGTCAATTTTGTGATCATCGATCTCGACCGGCAGCGCCCACCGGAGCAGCGCGAGTTGGTGGAGAGCTACTTCAAGGGCTCTATCCCGCACGTCGTGATTCTCAGTGCGTCCGGCAAGGTTGCCTATAACGAGGCCGGCGAAGTGGAAGAGTCGACCATCGCGGAGACGCTGGACAGGCTTTTGAAGAATTGACGATTGACGATTGTCGATTGACGATGAAAAGCGTCCTCTGACCGGCCCGCAGACTCCGTCTTTGCAAGAGCTAGACCGGGCGGCGAAGTTTCGGTTGCAACCGTCTTGCAATCGTCAATCGACAATCGTCAATCGTCAATCCCTACAGGCCGATGTACCAATCGTACGCGCGCTCGGCCCAGTAGTCGGCGGGGCGCACGCGGGAGTAGCGAAGAGTCCCGATGCGCTTGAGGTTCTTCACGCCATATTTTACGGTGATCACCAAGCGGAGGGGCGCGCCGTGTTCCTGGGTCAGCGGGGCCCCGTTGATCTCGTAGGCCAGCAGTGTTTGCGGGTGGAGCATGCTCTCCATCTCGATCCCCACGTAGTAGGCGCCGTCGGGCGTTTCCATGGCCACGTAAGGCGGAGGGACAGCGGCCTGGTCCTGCTGGTCCGCGTCGGGAGCAACAGGCGGATAGGCCGCCATGAAATCGGAGAAGCGGACGCCGGCCCACTGCATCACCTTGCTCCAGCCTTCGATGCACTTGAACTCCGTGGTCATCTCCACCCGCGGCAGTCTCTTGATGGCCTCGAGCGGAAGCATCAATGGTTCATCCCTGCCCGCGATGCCCTCCAGGCGGAGTTGCCAGGAGTCGACGTCGATCTCGTCATCCAGGCCGACGTCGCCGTTGACCCGATCGCCGGCGGCTGAGGGCGGAAAGGCGGGGGCGAGGCGGTCCGAACGGAAATAATCGCGAGCCAACTGCTCATTGAGGCGGAGCATCTGGCGGAAGGGCCAGGGCGCGCCCTCGTCCATACGCCGCGACGTCAGCCAGCGAAAGCCGCCGAATCCTGCCAGGGCCGCCGCACCAGCCACCAGGAAGCTGCGCCGCGTCTGCTGTCGCATCCTACGGAGGACTTCCGTATTCTGCCGCGAGATGCTTTCCTCTGTGGTCTCGCCGTCCGCGGGAGACGGCGCGGAGGCCGCCGCGGCAGCGGGAGTTCGCTCTGCCTCGCCAGCCTCGAGAGGCTGACTCGGTGTCGCAGCGGCTTCGCATGCCTCTCCGCCGGCCGGGCTGGCTGGCAAGCCTTGAGTTACGCCGGGTTCATCGCGCTTCCCGTTCTCTTCGCTCATGGGCGTCAACCTCTTCAAAGAAGTCGAGAGTCGAAAGTTGAAAGTCGAAAGTAAGAGCGGCAAGTCCGGGGCCAGTTTCGGCAAACTTTCAAAGGCGTCTTCCCTTTCGACTCTCGACTTCTTTCTTCCAATCGTCAATTCTCACCCGACGCCAGTTCGTAACCGCTCACCATCGCCCGAAAGTTATTCCAACCGGCGCGGATCACCTGGGAGACGTGGACGAGGAAAAACAAAACGTAGCCCCAGGCCAGCAAAAAGTGCTCAAAACGAGCCGCCGGATATCCTCCGAGGAGGGAATCGAGCCACGCAAATTGGGTAGGCTTGTAAATAGCCAAGCCTGTCACCAGCGAGCCGAAGCCCATCAGGACCACCGCGGTGTAGGCGATTTGCTGCGCGCCGTTGAATTTGCGCTGCGGCAGGGGCTTCTTGTAGAGGCCCAGATCGTGCAGCGTCACCAGGAGGGCTTCGCGGAAGGATTGGCCGTTCGGCACCAGGTAACGCCATTCGCCGGAAGCCAACGTATAAATCACGTAGACGACGCCATTGACAGCGAAGAACCACATGAAGAAAAAGTGCCACGCCATGCCTTGCGCCAAGTTATGGCCGACGCCGAGCACACGGTAGAAGCCCTCCGGGAAGAACTTGAAAAGCGTAAGCTGGCCGAGCCCGAGACGGTAAATGTCATTGGCCCAGTAAATCCAGAGTCCGCTCCAGATCATCAGCGCGAGGATGGGAAAGTTGATCCAGTGGCACCAGCGAATCGCCAGCGGATGTTTGGCTTTCATCTCCAGTCGATTGGCCATGATTACCCGACCGGCATTCGAAAATCGAAACTCGGGTGCAGCCCTGTTCCCTGGCAAGTCATTCTGAGCGAGGCGAAGAATGAAGAGTCGAAAAGTCGAAGGTTAAAGGTCGAAGAGTTGAGAGAGGAACGACCGAACGGGAGTTGGGTCTTCTCTTAACTGTTCGACCTTCGATCTTGGACTCTTCGACTTCTTCATTCCACGCTTCTCAGACTGACATATGACTGAAATTAGTGGCAACGGCCCAAAGAAAGTTCACAACCGGGACACATCTCCCGATTTCCCGTCTGAGGCGAGTAGCCTCCCTGCTCGATCGCGAGCCCGATCAACGCTTGGACAGCTTTTCCGCCATGGTCAGGAGGATCTTGCGATTGGCCTCCGGCATGGCCTCGAATAGCTTGACCAGTTGCTTGAGGGGCCGTGTGAGATTAACGTTCCCGGGCAATTTCACCGGCTTGGGACGCTGCTCTTTGAAGTTGAGAATTTGGTAAGGTTGAACGGCCAGAGCCTTGGCAAACCTCTCGAGGGTGGCCAGCGAAGGAGCAGTGTAGCCACCCTCCACCCGGGAAATGTAGGAACGCAACAGGCCTGATCGCCGTTCGACATCACCCTGCGATAGGCCCTTGGCCTCTCGCAACGTCTTTAATCGTTTTCCTATCTCCATATCTAAGATTTAATCGGAAATAAGCCAACTTGTCAACAATGCTTATTCTCGAAATGACAGCTTTCTTAAATCGAGAGCTGGCAAGGCCCCCTTCGCTCTCAGCCCTCAGCTATCAGCAAGACGGTCGAGTTGTCCTGCTGATAGGTGAGGGCTATAGCTGAGGGCTGTGATGCGCTGGAGCAGCGCCAGTGCGAGCGTCGAACTCACCAGTTCGCTGGCGGTCGGCAACAGAAGAGCCAGCGAGGCTCCGTCGGCGAGTTCGCGGTCGTTGGTATCGGTCAACGCCAAAACTCTGATTCCCGATCCTCGCGCGGCACCGAGGCATGCCTGCACGTGCGCCCTCAAACGGCTGCGGGAGCTGGAAACGAACACGTAAGCCCTGCCTTTCTCGGCGCTCGGCAGCCCGCCCTCTCCGGGGTCGAAAACCAGGACGTGCTTCCGGCTGTTCCGGCCGAGTTCGAGCGCCCACAGCACCGCCACGGCGCGGTAAAAGCCGCCCCCAATCACACGGATTTCCGTCGCGTCTTTCAACTGCGACGCGAATATACCGGCGGCGTCCTCGAGTTGCGTCAGCACCCATTCCACCTGCTCCGGCAGTTTTTCGAACTCATGCTCCAGGCCTTCCAGTTCCCGGCTGGGCCTCTTTAGCGTTCGGGCTGCGACCAGACCGAGATAGCCCGCAGCCGCATGCCGGCACAGCAGATCGACCGTCGGGCTGGCGTCGGCCGTGCTGCCTCGCACCAGGAAGACTCCGTCGGCGGACTTGGCCAGCGAACTTTCGCGCGCAGCGGTCAGCGCCAGGAGAGTCGCTCCGCGGGTGCGAGCCGCCCGGGCTGCCTCCAGGGTTTCGCGTGATTCCCCGGAGCGCGAGATCGCCACCACCACTGAACGGCGCGGCACGGCGGCGACCGCGTAGGCCGCGAAATCAAGGGACGAGCGCACTACCACCGGCCAGCCCGCCAGGCTTTCCAACGCGTAGGCGCCGGCGAGGCCGACAAGGTGGGAGGTCCCGGATCCGACCATGTAGACGGGACCCTCGCCCCAGTGGGTTCGGCGGACCAACCCCTCAAACTCCGGCCGGCTCTGGGCCAGGGTTTCCTTGAGGGCTTTAGATGCCTCGAAAGATTCGTGTCCTCTGGCCATCGACCTCCGACAAACTGGGCGCCACCGACACTGTGTCCCGCTCCGGCACGCGGTCCCATAGACCCTGGGCCGAGAGGTGCGCCCCGAAGAGCAGGATCAGGGCGCCCACGAAGGCCCAGAAAAGCAGCGTCACCGACAAGGAAAAAGGGCCGTAGACTTCGCGAAATCGGAAAAGCGGCAGCGTCACCATGTACAAGAACTTGGCCGCCGCCGTCAGCGCGCCTGCCAGCACCGCCGCCGGGAACACGCGACGCATCGGCGCCCGTCCGTTCGGCGCCACATAGTAAACAACGACGTAGAGTGAAATCAGCAGGGGCAGCGAGAAGGCTTCCACGGTCCCGCGGAACAAAGCGGCTTTGGCGTAAGGGAACCAGCCGAAGGCGATCCCGACCACCCACTGCGCCGAAGCAGTGAGGACAATCGAGAACAGCACCATAATTCCGGCGCAGACTGCCAGGCAGAACGACATCGCGAGATTGCGCAGAAAGCTGCGGTTTCGCTCGACCCCGTTAATCTTGTTCAGGGCGACTTCGAGCGGCAAAAAGATTCCCGAACTGGTGAACAACAGTGCGAGGACGGAAATCACCTGAATGCGCCCGCGGCCCTGTACCAGGACTGCCAGGTTGCGAATGACGAAGTCCGCGCCGTCTGGCAGGTTGGCGTGCAGCATCTGCAGAATCACTTGGTAGGCGCCCTCCCAGTGCAGCCAGCGCCGGCAGATGGTGAGCATGATGAGCGCGAAAGGGAAAAAAGTCAGAAGGGCGTTGGCGGCAATCGAATAGGCGTAGACGTGCGCCTCTGTCGTAAAAAGATAGCGAAGGCTCGGCGCCAGATGGTGCAGAAACCACTCCAGCTTCCCGTCCTGCGCGGACTTCTGCTGTTCCGCAATCGAATGGTGGTCCATTGCGTCGTCCTTGCAAATGTCCAATTCCAATCAGATAGGTTTGATGTTACTTGATCTCGAAGGGTATCCCAGACATAATCTAATTTTAATTTTGGATTTTGGATTGAAGACCCGGGCGGAGGGTGAGTTCGCGAACGCGGATCGAGAGTCAACGTGACTTCCGGTTATGAGCGCTCTTCAATCCGAAATCCAAAATCGAAATCGCCGCTTCCATCAAGACGCTGAGGGCACGGTTATGAGGGTTCTTCAATCCAAAGTATCCAAAATGCAAAATCCAAGGTCCAAAATATTGATCGCCGCGATCGCGTTGACGGCGGCGACCTCGGTCTCGGCGGCCCGCGCAATCGATCAGGGGACGGCAGAGCAAGCCTCTCCGATCAGCCCTACCGTTGACCAGATTCTCGATAAGTACGTTCAGGCGCTGGGCGGCAAGGAGGCCATCCAGAAACCGGCCACCTGCGTCATGAGAGGATCTATCACCACACCCGCCACCGGCGAGACGGGCTCCGTCGAAGTTTACCGCAAGGCCCCTAACAAACTCGTGATCGCGATTGACATTGCTAGCAACGGCGGCCCCACTCCGCAAGGATACAATGGCAGCGCGGCTTGGTACGTGGATCCCGACGACGGACCGCAGGACATGGATCCTGGCGGCGCCGCGGCGATGAAGTTTCAGTCCGCGTTCTATCGCGACATCCGCCTGAAAGAGCTTTATTCGAAGTTTGCGTTCGGCGGCACCGCGAAGGTAGGCGGTCGAGACACCTACGTGATCGAGGCCACGCGTCAGGACGGCGGCAAGGAGAAAATGTACTTCGACACCGCCAGCGGCCTGATGGTTCGCAATGATACTCCTTACGTTACTCCTGACGGCGAGAGCATGATGCAATCCACCTTCGAGGACTTCCAGTCCGTTGGCGGCATCCAGGTGGCTTTCACCGTCCGACAAACCACCCCCGATTTCGACTACGTCATCCGTTATAAGGACGTCCGGTACGACGTACCGATCGACGACGCGAAGTTCGAGAAGCCCGTCAAACAGTGACGGATGAAGGGTGAAGAGTGAAGGGTAAAGGGTAAACCGAAGTGGCTAACGGCTAGTAGCTAGCCGCTAGCAAAGCCCTCTGTCTTTTATTTTGGCTCACTAACCACTGGCCACTAGCCACTAGCCACTTCTGTTTCACCCTTTACCCTTCACCCTTTACCCTCCATTTCGTCACTTGTCACTTCCTGAGACAATGCGTCCGCGTTTGACGGTCAGCACGCAGTGGTTGACGCCGAAGTAGTAGGGAATCTTGCGGTAGTCGTCGACCGCCATCACCGCGAGGTCAGCCTGCTTGCCGGGTTCGAGCGAGCCGCACCAGTGGTGGCGGCGCAGAGAATAGGCGGCGTTGATGGTGGCGGCCGAGATTGCTTCGGCCGGCGTGAAGCGCATCGCGTCGCACGCCAGCGCCAGCACAAACTGCATGTTGAGCGTGGGGCTGGTGCCGGGGTTGAAATCCGTGGCCAGGGTGACCGCGGCGCCCGCGTCGATCAACTGACGCCCACGCGGGTACCTCTTGAGGCCGAGATGGAAGTTGGCGCCGGGCACAAGGGAGGCGACGACGTTCGAGCGCGCGAGGGCACGTAGGTCCTGCATGGTGAGATGGTCGAGGTGATCGGCAGAGGCAGCGTTGAGCTCGATGGCCAGCCACGTGGCACCGGTTCGGCTGAGTTGCTCGGCATGGATGCGAGGCGTCAGCCCGTGGCGCAGACCGGTGGCGAGCACGCGCCGGCAATCCTCCAGGCTGAAGGCAATGGACTCGCAGAAACAGTCCACGAACTCGGCGAGCTTCCGCCGGGCTACCTCGGGAATCAAGCGCTCGCACACCAGATCAACGTAGGCGCCGGCGCCTCCGTTGTTTGCGCCTCGGTATTCGGGCGGAACGGCGTGCGCCGCCAGCAGCGTCGGGACCAAGTCGAGCGGTGAGGCCTTTTGCAGCCGGCGGATCACTTCCAGCGTCTTGATCTCGTTGGCCACGTCGAGACCGTAGCCGGTCTTCACCTCGACGGTGGTGGTACCGTGGGCGGCCATCTGCTCCAGGAACGCGGAGGCCTGGGCGACGAGAGCGCGCGGCGACGCCTCGCGCAAGAGCCGCGCGGATAGCCCGATGCCGCCGCCCGCCGCGGCAATCTCCTCATAGCTGCGTCCGCGCAGGCGCTGCTCATAGTCCTCGACGCGGCTGCCGGCAAACACGAGGTGGGTGTGGGAATCGATGAATCCCGGCATCACCACCTTGCCGAGGCAATCGATGGTGCGCGCCTTCCGCCTCTGCGCCTCGCCGCGCAGGTCGCCCGTGGGACCCACGGCGACGATCTTTCCCTCAGCGCTCAGCAACGCCCCGTCACGGACGACCCCGAGGTCGTTCAGGTTGTTACCTCGGCGCGGCACCCGAGGGCCGGCGAGGGTCAGGAGTTGCTCCGCGTGCTGGAAAAAGAGGAAACGGTGATCGGCGGCTGGCATCCTTTTCTCATTGCCGATTGACGATTGACGATTGTCGATTGAAAGACGTCTAGGACCCTGTCTTTGTCGATTGAAAGAGGCTAGCACCTCTTCGTCTTCAATCGTCAATCGTCAATCCACAATTCCCAGGGCTAGCTCTTCTTGGCGCTGACGGCGAAAAATGCTGCCGCCTTCTGCTCGACTTTCTTGCTGTTGCACTTCGGGCAGACAACCTTTGCCTTTTCGTGCTGCGAGATGGTCATCATCAAGTCGAACTTCTTGTTGCATTCTTTGCAGCGGTACTCGTAGGTCGGCATCGTTTCTTTCTCCCTGCAACTCGGTTGTGTATAACCAGGACTATCTTAGTCGCAAGCGGCAATCACGTCAAATGCACACCTTGCCAGTTATTGGATCGGGATAGATTTCTACGAGTTGGGCGCCGGCGCCGATTGGGAATTCATCGGCCATGTCGAGGAGGTCGTGTCGCGATCGATGGGCTCTTGTAATAGCCTATGTCATCACACTACAACTGACCGACCTTTCAATAAGAATGTGAGTTGCTTATCCTGGGTCGCTACAAGGGGTGGCCCGCTTAGCCTCAATCTCCCTCAGGTGCTGTCGAAGTCGCTCCAGCACTTCCGGCTCGGTGCCGTTTTGCATCTCGTGTCTGAGCTCCTCGAGGGCAAAGTGGACGACATCATGGTGATGGAGCTCGCCTTCCGGGCCCAACTCGGTACTGAATCGCAGCCAGATCTGATGCAACAGGTCGATTTCCGCGGGGGTAAGGTGCGGCGCGTGTGGGCCGAGGTAGTAGATCGATTCCTGTCCGCCCGGCGAGCGAACTTCCACGGTCAAGTGGGGCTTGGGGTCGGGCAGACGCTCCCAAGAGAGGCCCGCCAGGCGCGATTCCTCGCTGGCTGGCATCTTGGAAGATGACCCCAGCACCACAGTTGCGGACTCGAGCGACTGGGCGGTGCGCAAAATCCCATCCCACACGTCGTTGGCGGCCACCATCGCCAAGCGCACCGTCTTTCCGCTCTTCTCCGCACACTTCAGGGCGTTGGAGAACAGCATCTGCTCGTTGCTGGCGAAGAGCTGGTCCGGAGCCAGGCCGTGTTCACCGGAGCCGGCCCGCAACAACAGGTGGACATGAAGCACCACTACGTCTCGTTTCATGGGGTTTACCCAGCGGAGGACGCAGTCAAGTGGATAGAGCGTGTGGTAATCGCGAATGGGCACCAGGACGTTTCCCGGCCGTACTCCCAACGAGCGCGGCGTGATCTCCTCGCCCGGAACGAGGTGGAATTCGTCCATCTCCGGGTGGGTGATGCCCCGCCGACGGGCGTACCTTTCAGAGGCCGTGAAGACACCGAACAGGGCCAGAGTGAAGGCCACACCGGAGATGGTGGCGTCCGGCTTGGTGAAAATGTTCACCACCGCAATGGAAAAGAGAACCAGCGTGATCAGGCCCAGCCCGACGGGCATCTCGATGCCGAACAACTTCGGGTTCCCGGGGACGCGGAATTCGCGCTGCTGCTCCGGCTCGGTATAGCGGAGCACCAGCACCGCCAGGCCCTTCATCGCGAAGCTCCAGACCACGCCAAACGCGTACAGGTTGCCGAGAAAATCTACGTTGCCGCGGCTGATGAGAATGGTGAGGATCTGGAGGCCAACCACGAGATTGATGATGCGGTGAGAGGTCCCGAAGCGCGAATGCGGACGCCGGAACCAGTCCGCCAGGACGCCGTCCTCGGAAACCCGGTTGAGCACGCCGTTGGAGCCGACAATGGCCGTGTTGACCGCACCGGCCAGAATCAGAACGCCCACCACCACCACAAAGGCCTCGAGCCCCATCCGCAAAGGGTAAGGCCCCACCACGTTTCTCGCCAGGCCGCTAATGAGGTTGCTGTAATACTGGGGGCGGACGCGGTCAGGGATGATCATGACGGCGAAAAACGAAATCATCGAGGTAAAGACCAAGCTGTAGATGAAGATCACGAATCCCGTCTTCTCCAGGTTCTTGAGCTTGGGGTGCTCGATTTCACGGTAGACTTGGGCCAGCGTTTCCTCGCCGCTCATCGCCAGGACGGAATGGCCGAGAGCAATGAAGATGCCGATCAACCCGATGGTCTTGGGCAGGCTCGAGTGACGAAGCCATCCCAGAGGGTCCGGGGTGTTCGCCACGCCGCGGGTCCAGGGGTCGAAGTTCAGATTAGAAGGCACAGGCCAGGGCGGAAGATGGATGGCGCCGCGATGAAGCCACAACGTGTAACCGCACCAGCCGATGATCAGCACCACCATCACCGTGGTGAGCTGCATGATCTTGAGGGCTTTGTCGCTCGATTCGTGGACGCCCAAAGTGTTCTGCCACCAGAAATAGACAGTGGCGACAATGGCAAAGAACGCCGAGCTGAAATTGACGGGCAAGGAGGCATGGAGATGAACGTAGCTGAGAAGCTCGTTGACGAACCCCACCAAGTACTGGCCCGCCGTTACCCCGCTGATCGGCCCCGTCAGGATGTAATCGAACATCAGGGCGGAAACAGAGAACTTGGCGAGGTTTCCGCCCATGGCTTCTTTCACCACCCGGTAAACACCGCCGCGAACGAACATGCTGCAGCTCTCGATGTAAATGGAGCGCACGGCGTAAGAGAACAGCATCACCCCCAGGATGAACCATGGCGCGGCCTTACCTACGGCGCCCTCCGCGATACCGCCCGCGTAATAGGCCGACGATGCCAGATCATTGAGTACGATCGCCGCCGCCCGCCAGAAGGAGATGAACGAAAGCATGGCGGTGGTGGCCACCAGGACTTTCGGCAGCGCCGACAGGGGTTGGTTTAACCCAGGAGGTTCAGTGGGAGTGCTGGCCATTCGGGGCTTCTCGATCTCTAAAGCCGTAATCGGGCCCCAGGGGCACGGCCGACGCTCAGCCATCACGTGCGGCGATCACGGTCCCTAAGGAGATTCTCGGCCAGTATGTCACAGCTTTCCCCAAAAAGAGATGGAAGAATCGACTCATTGAGTTATTGACGCATTGAGTGATCGACTCGCATGATGTGAATCTGGGGCGGGCTTCGCCTGGGTGCTGGTCGTGGGAGGTGTCTCGCCTTTGCCCTCGAGACCAGGCGTAAGCCCGCACATTAGGAAGGTAGAGGCATATTCAAGGCGTTTCGCCCCAGCCTTCCGAAGGAAAAACTAGAAATCAGAAAGTAGAAATCAGAACCGGCGGCAGTTCTTCTCTGATTTCCGACTTCTGATTTCTGATTTGGCCCTAGTGTTCCTTCAGGTCGAACGTGTAGATCAGTCCCATTGCCAGGGTGTCCTGATAGTCCACGGGCGTGGTCCCCTTATACAGGGTGGCACGGCTGGCCATATCGCGCCGGTATTCGAACCGAGTGATGAAATTGCCGTGTATCTTGTGCTCGAAGGTCTCGGTGAACTCGTTGATGTGCTGGGGTACCGGGTTGGGAAAATTGTTGCTGGCGGTGAGCCAAGTCGTGTAGCCGTAGGGGTCGTCGTAATACTCGTACCTTGTCGCCAGCGCATAGTTGTCGTTGATTTGGTAGCGAACATAACCTGCCACACCCGCCCACCACACCGGATTGGCATAGGTGAAGAAGCGGTCGCCGCGGCCGTAGTCAACGTTGGCCATCAAGGAGAGCTTGCTGGTGGGCGAGTACGTTGCCTCCGTGTCCCAGAGTTGACGGATGTTCTTGTTGTTGTTCGCCTCCTCAGGACCGACCATGTAGTTCTGAGTAAAGGTGAACTTCTTGTTCGGATTCCAGCCAAATTGGAGACCTACCGTCTTACCGGTATTGTTGTCCACAATATTGTTCCAGCCATTCACGAGATAGGCCGTGAAGTTATATTTGTCGTTGAAAACGTACTTGGCACGGAGTCCGAAGTGATAAAAAGGGATGGCGTACGTGAACAGCAGGCTGCGCGAGTAGTTCCAGTTGTCCTTGCTCTCGATCACCTCGGCGCCGTGCTGCGTGACGAATTTTCCAAAGTCGATTTGCAAACCCTTGCCCAACGGCGCCAGATACGAACCGTAGGCCTCCTTAACATACTGGAGGTAGCCCAGGCCGCCCGGTTCGGTGCTCCCGACCACGTTGATGGCGTTCCCCGCGCCCAAGGCGATGTGGTATCCGATGCGGCTGTTGGCGGCGTCGGGCGCCTTATCCAGGATCAACTCCACGGCGTTGAGCCCCAACTGGCTGGACGGGCTGTCGAAGGCCCGCAGTCCGGAAAGCCCGGTGTTGGGATTGCCCGCCAACACGCTGGGGGCATTAAGGTGGGGGTGTTCGAAGTTGTAGCCGTAGTTGCCGTCCACAAACCCGGTGATGCTCAACGGTCCCAGCAGGCTCGCCAGCGTGGGAGCACCGGGAGCGGCGGCCGTCGCCGGAGCAACCGCAGGCGCTGCGCCAGCCGCTGCCTCAGGAGTCGCGGTAGCGGTTGCTGCCGTGGTTGGTGCGGCGGCAGAGCTTGACGCGGCCGGAGCCGCGGTTACCGCTGCCTGTTGTTTCTTAAGATCGGCGATCTGCGCCTGGAGGCTTTCCAGTTCCTTTTGCAATTCATCCACCTTCTTGGAGACATCGGTTGCCGCTGCGGCGGAGGAACTGTCACTCTGGCCCTGCGCAGTAAGGGATGGGGCTCCGAAACAGATCAGGCTAAGAGACAACACTCCGTAGAGAGTTCGTCGCGAGGCGTTCATGGTGTTACATAGACCTTTCTCCTCCCTGAGGCCAGGTAGCAAATCTCCTAACTTCTTTGCTTTGGTGGAAGCCCGCTTGGCCTCATCGACCAGCACATTGAGACTAAAGAAGGGGAGCCGTTGCGGTCAAACGAATAGTTTTTGTGCCGCCGATAAAAAACTTTTCACCTATATCATTCTTTTCTCACGATCATAAACGAAGACGCAGTCGGTTGGAGCATGCGCCCTTGGGGTTCAGGGTATGCAATCCTCAGGACTCCTTCGCGCCTCCTTTACAAGAACACCCGACAGAACACTCACCATGACATGACTCCTGCTCACGAAACGCGCGAATTCGCGATGAGATTCCGACTCGTGATATCTGAGCCCGAGCGTTTTGAAGGCTTACCAATTGGCGCTGGCATTGCATTGAAGCTTACGGAGGCAGGCGAAAACGCCGACGAGCCTGCATGAGACCTCTAGGGAAAGCGAGAGTAGCTCGCGGACTTTCATGCCTTCTTCATGAATTCTTTCTTAGGCTAGTGGCTGGTAATGGCTCAAGGACCGCAATGGGCGGGCAGCGAACGCTCATAGGGAATGCCAACGAGACAACGTCCGGCCGGAAAGAGACGAGTCATGAATACCTGCTTCGCCTTGGATCGTCACGGCGCAGTGCGACTGGCAGCCTTGGCCTGCCTGTTGGCCGGCGCGGCGCAGAATTCGGCGGCCCAAGTCGTTCTTCGTGAGACGGCCATCCACACCCTGCCGATCCGGGTTGACGTCGACATGGTGGTGGTGAACGTGACAGTGACTGGACCTCACGACCGCATCGTGACCGGCCTTGACCGCCGGAACTTCGTGATCTACGACGACAAGGTTCCGCAGCAGATTGCCGCTTTTTCCATGGAGGACGCCCCGGTTTCTGTCGGCATGGTCTTCGATACGAGCGGGTCGATGGCTAACAAGATCGGCGACGCCAAAGCGGCCGCCCTGCAGTTCTTCAAGACCTCCAATCCGCAAGATCAGTTCATGCTCATCAGTTTCAATGAACGGCCCGAGTTGGTGAGCGGCTTCACCACGCAATTCGAGAATGTGCAGGACCGCCTGTTCGGCGTGCAAGCCGGGGGCAGAACCGCGCTGCTGGATGGCATCTATCTTGGGCTCGCGAAGATGAGGAAGGCCGACACCAGCCGCAAAGCGCTACTGGTGATCTCGGATGGCGGTGACAACCACAGCCGATATACCGAGGCGGACATCCGCCGCGCGGTGCAGGAGTCTGACGTCGAAATCTACGCGGTGGGAGTAATGGAACCGCTGCGCACGCGTCACCGCACGCAGGAAGAAGCCGGAGGGCCGCGGCTGCTCGCCGACGTCGCAGAGATGTCCGGCGGCAGGATGTTCAGCGTCGAGGACCCGGCCGAACTGCCCGACATTATGCAGAGAATCTCGAACGACCTGCGCAACCAGTACGCCATCGGGTACCGGCCCTCGAACCTGGTCCGCGACGGTCAATGGCGTCACGTCAAGGTGAAGGTGAATCCGCCACCGGACTTGCCGCGACTTCAGGTTTATGCCCGTACCGGGTACTACGCTCCGACTCAATAGGCAGCGGGCGGGCCTTGAACCGAACGAATGATGATGAAAAGTTAGAAATCAGAATGACGACCGCTTTCCGTTTCTGGTTTCTACTTTCTGATTTCTGATTTTAGCCTGATGATGACTCCACTCCATCCCGGCGACCAAATCGGCCACTATCGCATCGAAGGCGTGGCTGCGCGCAGCGGTATGGCATCAATCTTCCGCGGCACTGATTTGAACACCGGCCGCCCGGTGGCGATCAAGGTTCCGCACCCGGAAGTGGAAAAGGACCCGGTCTTGTCCGATCGCTTCCAGCGCGAGCACGAGATCGGCCAGGAACTGGATCATCCAGGCGTAACCAAGGTGATGCCCGCCAGCGGTGGCGGCCAAGCTTACATGGTCATGGAATGGGCGGAGGGGCGGCCGCTGCGGGAACTCCTCGTCGAACAGACAAAGCTCTCCCCCGAACGCGTTGTACGCATCATCCTTCGTATTCTGGAAGCGCTCGACTACGTTCACAGCCAAAGGATCGTGCACCGCGACCTGAAGCCGGAAAACATCATGATTGACGCCGAAGATCGCATCAAGCTGATCGACTTCGGCATCGCAGCCAAGGATGGAGCGCGGCGACTGACGTTCGGCAAGCTGACCCGCGCGATTGGAACGCCCGACTACATCTCTCCCGAACAGGTGAAAGGAAAACCGGGCGACGCGCGCAGCGACCTGTACGCAGTGGGAGTAATACTGTACGAGATGCTGACCCGCAAGACGCCCTTCACCGGGCGCAACGCCTCCCTCGTGATGCACGACCGCCTGCTGAACAATCCCATTCCGCCGCGCGAAATTGATCCTGAAATCTCTCCCCAGCTTCAGGAAATCGTCTATCGCGCCCTGGAACGCGACCCTTCGAAACGCTATGCCAAGGCCAGCGACTTTGCCTGGGACCTCGAGCATCAGGACCAGGTTGGAGTGGCCGAACGGCCCGAGTTGCACAACTGGAAATGGCATCGCACTCCATGGCCACAGCGCCTTTTGAGGTACGCGATGATGGTGATGATTCCTGTGGTCATTTTTGCCCTCCTGTTTTACGTGGCGCGGCACGCGTGAAAAGAAGGGAGACAGGAGACAGGAGTCAGCATAAAGACCGCTTTCATTCTGTCTCCTGACTCCTGTCTCCTGTCTCAATCTTCTTTCCTCCCCGTAGTAATAACTCCGATAAATTCTTTCGATTGTCCTTCGCCGCCGGTGCAAGTAACATAAGAGTGGGTAGGCATCATTTTGTCGAGCCGCCAGCCGGCATGTTGCACAGTTTTCAGGGTTTTATTATCCTTGTAGAGCGCCGACCGGGGGCACGGCCCATCAAGAGGAGAGAGTTTCTTTGTTCGGTGTTGCGATCAGCCACTTGCGGAACCTCTCAGTTGCGAGCGTAGGGCGATCCGCCAAACGGATTGTTGCTGGCAGCCTTGCCATCGCGCTGTTGACCGCCGTTTGCTACCGGCTTCACTTCAACGTCCCCACCACCAGCTTCGTATATCTGCTCGTGGTGGTGACGCAGTCTCTGGCTGCCGATTTTGCTTCCTCGGCGGTGATCTCAGTCCTTGCGGTTGCCTGCCTAGACTACTTCTTCACGGACCCCCTCTTCTCGTTTAACGTGACTGATCCCCTCGACGCGCTGGCGCTCGTCTCGTTCCTCGTCACCGCGCTGGTCATCACGCGCTTCGTCTCCAAGGCGCGCCAGGAGGCCAGAGCCTCCAAGCTTCAGCATCGACGGTTGAACGCTCTCTATAAACTGGCCCAGCAACTCCTGGCCATGGAGCCGGAAGTGTCGATGGGCAAGAAATTCCTCGAACCCTTCCGGGCGGTTTTCGACGCCAAGGCGGCCTGCCTGTATGACGCCGGCACCGGAGAGCTTCACCTCGTTGGCGACTCCTTAAAGGGCCTTGAGGCACGCACGCGCGAAGCCTATATCGCCGGGGACGACGTCGACGATCTTGCCACCGGGATCTCGGTCCGATGTCTTCGCGCCGCCGGACACACCACGGGAGCTATCGGGTTCGAGGGTCTCGCCAATCCCGAACCGGAAGCGGGCGCTCTGACCGCGCTGGCCGCGACCCTTCTCGAGAGGACGCGCGCGTTTCGTCGCGCCAGCTTCGCCGCCGCCACTGCCCAAACCGAGTCGTACCGCTCGGCCATTCTCGACGCCCTGGCGCACGAGTTCAAGAACCCGCTGGCCACCATCCTCGCCGCCGCCGGCGGTCTCCGCGAAGCGGGTCCCTTGCGGCCCGAACAGGAGGAGTTGGCGGAGATGGTGGAAAGCGAAGCGGCGCAGCTCGGTTACCTCACTTCGCGACTGCTTCGCGTAGCGCGGCTGGATCGGGAAGAAGTCAAACCGCGCATGGAGTTGATCGATATCATGGCCCTGGTTTCACGGACCATTCAGGCTTACTCGCGCCATTCGAGCGATAGGCATGTTTCCTTGCAGCAAGGCTGTGAGTCCGCCGAGGTTGTCGCTGATCCCGAACTGCTCCGTCTGGCAGTGAGCCAACTGGTCGACAACGCCTGCAAGTACTCGCACCCCGACTCCGCCGTCGTTTTGAGCATCGAGCGCCAGCCCCATTCCGTTGCGGTGCGCGTCTCCAATCGCGGCAGGTCGATCCCGGCGCATGAAAAGGACCAGATCTTCGAGCGATTCCAGAGGGGCGACGAGGTGCGGCAGTTGGTGCCGGGGTCCGGCCTGGGGCTCTACGTCGCCCGCAAAATTGCCATCGCCCACGGCGGCAGCCTCGATCTGGAGACGGACAAGCCTCCCGAGGAAGGGGCGACGTTCCGTCTCACCATCCCGACTCCCGAAGGCGAACTTGAGCATGTTGTCACAGCAATCTAGGGTCCTGATCGTCGACGACGAGCCGCCTCTGCGTAAAGCGTTGCGAGCTTCTCTCACCGCCGCCGGTTTTACGGTGGAAGAAGCGCGCACCGGCGATGAGGCGGTAGCCGTGGCGAAGCACCACCCGTTCGATCTGGTTCTCCTGGATATCAATATGCCGGGGCTTACCGGATTCGAGGCTTGCCGGCGAATTCGAGCTCTCGCGCCTCGCACCGGAATCGTCATGGTCACCGTTCGCGACGCGGAGGACGACAAGGTGCGCGCGCTCGAGTCTGGCGCCGACGACTACATCACCAAGCCCTTTCGGTTGCGCGAACTCATCGCCCGCCTGCGGGCCGTGTTGCGGCGGACCCAGATCGACGATTCCGCCCAGGCGGTATTGCAAGCCGGCAATCTAGAAATCGACCTGGAACGCCGCCTGTTGCGGCGCGCCGGGAAGCAGGTCCATCTTTCGCCCAAGGAATTTGACCTTCTGGCCTACCTGATGCGCAACCTCGATGCTCCGGTTACTCACGTCAAGCTGCTGCGCGCGGTTTGGGGACCAGAGTACGGCAACGAACTCGAATACCTGCGATCGTATGTCAAGATGCTGCGGAAGAAGATCGAGGACGATCCCGCCCGGCCGGAGTATATCCTGACAGAGCCATGGGTTGGCTACCGCTTTTGCAATCCGTCAGACCCGGACTCGCCGCCGCGCATATCCGACAATTGAGCCTGGCGCCTGATGAGCTCAATCGCCGTCCAAGGGCTTGTCAATTTGCCAGTAGTCTCCAAATGGCGTCACTAGCTAGCCAGCCACTGACTCGCCATCTCTTCTTTGGCTGATGGCTAATGGCTGAAGGCCGAAGGCTCGCACTTAGAACTTCTCTTCGAGCGCCAGCTCTTGTTTGAATTCCAGGATCAAGTCCTTCGTCGCTCTGCCGACGAACCAGGCCCCCCACTGCCTGGAGCCGCCCCACAAGCTTTCTCCGGTACGCGGATCGACCACATCCATGTAGGTAATGTCCACCCTGACCGGCCTCTTGTCCGGCCTGTCGCGCGTGAGGTAGTCACCAAGATACGGATTCGCGGAAAGCAGGAAAATCAGATCCGCCTTTCGTGGGTCCGGGACGATGTCGAACCTTCCCCAATCCGTTAGCCCCTCGAAGGCGGCCAGCCACGCCGTTGCCATATCCCTCGGACAGGCGTCGCAGTCGATGTAAGCAGACTTTGCCCGCATGACCTTCGGCGGCAAAGCGCGGAACATATCAAACACGTGGATCGTGCTGCCGGCCTTGTCCAAGGTCCCGACCACAACCACGTGGTTGCCGGCAAAATCTCTGGGCTGCTTGTGAGCATCGAGTTGGTAGACGGTTTTCTTCTCGAGGTTGGAAAGGACGTAGTGGGCGCCTCTTCTCGCATGGCCCACGGTGCAGTGCTCCATAGCCTGGCTCTTTTCCAGAATCGCCGCACCCCCAGCCGGCTCCAAGCAGACCTCGCCTCTGAAGATGTGGTCTCCCTGCGCGGCGAGGGTCAAAGTGCCGAATAGTACACAGGCAGCGACGCCGATGATCGCTTGCCGCATTCGGAAGCCCGGCTCTGATTTGCACGGCACATGGTCGCCTTGGATCAAGGGCATTACGAGGCAGTAGACTTGGTCGATTAATTCCTCGACTTTCATTTGAGCCTCTCGATTTCCTCGAGCAAGCGCTGCTCGAAGTCCGAAGCCGGTTTACGACCCTTCGTGTTGTTCCCCCCGGCCGGGCTGGAGGCGACGCTTCCGCGGACGCGGATCTTGACGCTCGCCAATTCCTTTCCGCTCGCATCCTGAATCACTAATCTCCCGTCTACAGTGCGAGTGCTTCCACCCGGGCCAAGATTCATCAGTCGCTTCGCGGTCCCCCCTCTGCCGCTGGGAGAGGGTTGTTTTCTTCAAAATTCCGCTGCTCCCTCAACAATTCCAGCCCTTTCCCCCCTGGGAGAGGGGGGACCGCGAAGCGGTGGGTGAGGGTGGACTTGTAACGTCAACGGATTTGTGAAAAGCAGTGCTTAGGTGGGAGAGCGCCGGGTTCCGACGGCTCAGGAGAAACGGAGTTCGAGGAAAGCGCCGGGGGTGAAGCCCCGCCCTTTCACGGCCTTTTTAGGCATCCTGCAATCGCTGCCTTCTCTTCGAATCGGCAAGCCGGCAAAGTATGACTTATGACAGCCATTACAAAATCCACGTCGTTTCTTCATGCCTTTTTCAGCAGCCGGCTTATACGCTGTAGTTGTGCTGATCGTGGGGGGTTCGCCTTTAAGTGATTGAGCGGACCCCCTTTTCGGGAGGCGGTTGTTGAAACTCGAACGGGTCTTGCCCTTATGGCCCTTATGGAATCTTTAGGATTTCCTCACGCCTCCTTTACAAAACACTTTGTACCATAACTCATGCTCACGCGGACAAACGGATGGGGCGGCGTCCCCGAATGAGCTTCTCAGGAGGATTTTATCCATGTCGAAATTTCTTGCGGTATTGGCAACGCTACTGGTGCTTTCGTGTTCGGCCTTTGCCGGTGGGGAGCCGAAGTCGAGCACGATTCAGGGTATTACGCGGGAGCCCGCCGGAAAGCCTCTGGCGCACGCCCAGGTGGTGCTTCACAGTGTGGCGGGCAACATCGATCGCACGGTGATCAGCGGTGACGATGGCGCTTTCACGGTCGAAGACCTCAGTCCCGGGCGCTACCAGTTGATGGCGAGCAAAGACGGCTTCCGCGACTCTTCGGCGACCGCCGTCGACCTGGGCACGCAACAGAGTCTGCGCGTCGATGTAACTCTGGGTCTGGCTGCCTCAAACGGTTCGAGGGCGTCGAGTGAAACAGCGGCCAACGCGCCTCTTACGGAGCGCGAAAAGCAGTTGCTCGATCGCCTCAGCCGCTTGGAAGAACGATTGGCGGCCATGGAAGCCAAGGAGTCGAAGGGTAGCGCAACCCAGACGGCTAGCATCTCAAGTGGGCCAAATGGCTCCGCCTCGGAAGACTCCAAGACGACCCCGGCGACTGGGCCTATGGTGGCTTCGCTGAGTCCGGCTGCCGGCTTGCCGTCAGCCAAGCCGCTACCTCCGAGCCCGCCGCCAGCGCCCGTCGCTCCGCCCAAGCCGGCCGCTCCGCCAGCGCCCGCCCTCCAGGAAGCCCTGCAAGCCCCCGAGGCCACCACGGGAGTGGACAATTTCACCCCGTTTGCCTACGCCGACTTTACCTGGATGAACGGCACCTCGCGCAACAAAGACACGGTGCTGGACACGAAGTTCTTCACCCCGGAAGTTCGATTCGATACGCACTACATGGAGGACTTTAATCAACCGCATGATCACACCATGGGCGGCGCGACGGAGTCGTTCCGGTCCGGTGAAGTTCAGGTGGAGCAGGTCAGCGTCGGGGGTGACTTCCACTGGCAAAACGTGCGCGGCAGGGTCTTGTACATGGACGGCTTGTTTGCCACCACCACCCCGCGCAATGACGCCAGCGCCGGGGTCGGCCAGTGGGATGTCCGCGGGGCCTATAAATATGTTTCAGAGGCCTGGGGCGGGTATCACTTCAACGTGAACCACGGCCTGAACGTTGATGCCGGCATCTTCGTGTCGTACATCGGTCTCTTCAGCTACTACAACTTCGATAACTGGGTGTATCAGCCTTCATTCGTCTCGTCCAACACCCCGTGGTTCTTCAATGGTGTGCGGATCCAGTGGTTTCCCACCAACAAGCTCAAGATCGAGCCCTGGATAATCAACGGATGGCAGTCTTATAACAAGTACAACGGCCACATGGGTTACGGAGGGCAGATTCTGTACCGGCCCTACGAATGGCTGTCGTTCGTCTTCAACAACTATGGCAACGGACAAGATAACCTGGGGCTTCCCAACGTTGTGCGTATCCACACCGACGATAGCGTGGAGATGAGGTACTACAATCGCCCGTTGAAGGACAAGGGAATTGACAAGATGGCTTTCTCCTTCACCGGGGACCTGGGCTGCCAGTATGGGGGCGGCTACAGGTGCTTCGGCGGGGCAACCAAGGATGCCTTCCTGGGTTGGATGGCTTACAACAGGCTCTGGTGGGGAAAGGACAAGTATGCTCTCACGATGGGTGGAGGCATGATGAACAACCCCGGCCGGTATCTGACCCTGCTCCCACCGATCAATGGCGCCGATGCCGTCTCTGGCTCCCCTTACTTCACGGAGAATCCCGGCCAACCGTCCCACATGTGGGATAGTTCGATTGGTATCCAGTGGATGCCCAGAGAATACATCACGTGGTGGGCGGAAACTGTGTATCGCCACTCGGATGTTCCGTATTGGACGGGCCGGGGCGGGATTACGCCCCCAGGTGGAAATAACGGGCTCCCCCAATACTACGTCTGCAACAACGACGCCTCGACCATGTCAGCGGACCCCACGATTTCGCAGAACTTCTGCACCGCGCAAAACTCAACCCTTTGGAACCCTGATCTTCGCCATGGCCAAGCTACGTTCAGCCTGGGCGTAATGGTCAAATTCTAGCGGTGAGCGAGCCGCTTGTTAGCGAGAAGCCGGAGACAATCCGGCTTCCCTGTTAATTTGCACGAAAGGAAAGAGGCAGCGAGTGGGAATTGCGGCATCGCTGGAACCAAAAGTCGAAGGCTTTTGCCAAGGACGCTTGCTTTGCCGAGCTTGGCTGGCGCTGTCCGCGCTGTTGCTATTTGCTCCGATCTGTTTGGCGTCAGAACCATCGCCGGCGTTAATGCGGGCAGGCACAGCGGGTGCGCCCCTTCAAGGCACTGCGAGCGACCGTCGCCTTAGTTTGGTTGTGGTTGAACCTGAAGGCCGGGGACCTAACGGCTTTCGGTATCGAATTGTGCTGGATTCCACCGCTCACGGCGCCGCGAGTTCGCTTGACCTTACAGCCGAAGAAGGCGGACTGCTGGTGATCGCTCGCGACGTCGATGGCGCCGGAAACGACCTTGATCTCATCGTCAAGAGCGCTTCGTCGCTGACCCCGGTCGGTGTCTGGATCAACGACCACCGGGGCGGATTCACCAAGGCTGATTCGAGGATTTATGCGCCCTCAATCTGGAACGAAAGTCCGTTGATCATCTCCGAGAATCCATCGAATCATCTTCAGCCGGCCGCAGCGCCATCATCTCAATCCTGCATTCATCCTCTGACTCGATGCTACCGCTTCGCGCCTTGGCTGGGCGAGGGTCTGGTTACGTCGTCCAACTTCGCTTTGCCCTCCCGCCTGACCGTAGGCTCCCACCAAACGAGAGGCCCGCCATCTCCGCTCCTGGCCGAGCAAAGCTAGAGCCGCCTGGTGGCTCTGCCGCCTTGCGGTGCGGATCTCTGAAGTATTTGCGAAAGAGCTTTCAACGCAGAGACGCAGAGATACAGAGAAAACCAGGAACAGGTCTTTTCTCTGTGCTCTCCGTGAAGCCTCCGTGACCCTCTGTGTTGAGCTCTTCTTCTGATTGCGGCCAGAGGCCGGGCTTCATTCTTTCAGACTCTCTGAGCGTGGATAGTAGGAAAGCACTCGAATATTTGCTGTGGCGGAGACTTACCTATGAAAAACAAGGGCTTGGGAATTTGCCTTCTCGCGGTTTTGTGCCTTTCACTGCTGGTGGTCGCCGGCTGTAAGTCGACACACGCCGATGAGGCGGCAGAGGCGCCGCCTCCCGCCCAGGTGGTTCCGGGCGCGGACGCCAGCCTTTTCACCGTGGACCGCCCCGATCAGTATCCCCTCGCGGCGGCCGTGGCGCGGCCCGCCACCTCGGAGTTAGTCGTGACGGGGGCGGTTATGCCCGACGTTTCCCGCAACGTCCCGGTGGTTTCCCTCGCCTCCGGACGCGTCATGGCCATTCACACTCGTCTTGGCGACACCGTGGAGAAGGGCCAATTGTTGATGACCGTTCGAAGTGACGATGTGTCGGGCGGCTATTCGAACTACAGAATGGCAGTCGCGGATGAAATTCTGAGCCGAAATCAATTAGAGCGCGCCAAGGACCTCTATGATCACGGCGCCATCGCTCTGAACGATCTGCAGGTGGCGCAGGACACCGAAGACAAGGCCAAAGTAGCCGTGGAGACGGCGAGCGAGCACTTGCGACTGCTCGGTAACGATCCCGACAAGATGAACTTCATGGTGGATATTTTCGCTCCGGTCTCGGGAACAGTGACCGATCAGGAGGTTACCACGGGGTCTCTCGTGCAGGCATACAATACGCCGTACCCATTCACGATCTCGGACCTCTCGGCAACCTGGGTTGTCTGCGACGTGTACGAGAATGACTTGGCCAACGTCCGGCTCGGCGATACCGCTGAGATCAGACTGAATGCCTATCCCGATCGCATGTTCAAGGGGAGGGTGAGCAACATTGGCGCGATTCTCGATCCCAGCATCCGCACGGCCAAGGTTCGGATAGAAGTTCACAATCCAGGAATTATGCGACTGGGCATGTTCGTCAGGGCCACCTTCCACGGTCAAACCAGCGAGATGCACACTATTGTCCCGGCATCCGCCATTCTCCACATGCACGATCGCGATTTTGTCTACGTTCCCGCGCCCGATAATAAGTTTCGCCGCCTGGAAGTAGTCAGTGGGGACCTACTGCAAGACAACACGAGTCTGCAAGAGATCAAGTCGGGGCTTCAACCAGGGCAACAAGTGGTGACGAACGCTCTGGTCTTAGACCACGTGCTGGCTCAGTGACGGTAGGGGCGAGCGGCGCTCCCCAGTAAAGGTAGGGGCGAGCGGCGCTCGCCCCCAGGGGTCGAAAGCAGTTCGCAGGCCGAATACAGTTTGCCCAAGGCGGAATACAGTTCGCCCAAGGCCGAACGCCGTTCGGCCCTACAACGCGAGGGAAAGACATGATTCGTGCTCTGGTCGATTTTGCGCTGAACAACAAGTTTGTGGTGTTGGCCGTAGCCGCTTTGTTGACCGGTTGGGGGGTCATTTCATTTCACAACTTGCCGGTGGAAGCGTATCCCGATATCGCCGACAACTACGTGACCGTGATTACCCAATGGCCGGGGCGTTCAGCGGAAGAGGTGGAACAGCAGGTTACGATTCCCATCGAGATTCAAATGGCCGGAATGCCGCACATGACCTATCTGCGATCCGAGTCCATTTTCGGCCTGTCGTTCGTGATCATGATCTTCGACGACAGTTCCGTCAACGACTGGAACCGCCAGAAAGTGCTGGAAAGGCTCACCCAGGTCAATCTCCCTCCTGGACAGAACCTTTCGCCGCAAATTGGCACGGACTGGAGCACCACGGGCCAGATCTATTGGTACACGATCAGAAGCACTAATCCCCGCTATGACTTGATGGAACTAAGGTCGATCGAGGACTGGGTGCTGCTCAAGCAGTTCAAATCCGTTCCCAATGTGGTGGATGTTTCCGACTTCGGGGGCACGGTGCGAGAGTATCAGGTGCGGGTCGACCCGAGCAAACTCGTCTCCTACGGATTGAGCATCGGCCAGGTGGAGCAGCAACTCGCCAGCAACAATATCAATGCCGGGGGCAGCTTTGTTGAAGTCGGGATGCAGCAGATGAACGTCCGCGCGCTCGGGCTCTTCAGCACTGTGCACGACATCGAACAAACCGTCTTAAAGACGCAAACCGGCACGGCCCTTCGGGTCAAGGACATTGCGCAAGTGACCCAGGGCCCTAAAATCCGATTGGGCCACATGGCGAGAGCCAACCACATGGAGGACGGGCGCATCATCGACGAGCCTGATGTCATTCAAGGCGGAGTGCTCCTGCGCAAAGGCGCGGAAGAGCAACCCACGCTCGATGCCATCCACAGGAAAGTGGACGAGCTCAACAACGGCATCCTGCCCCCCGGCGTGAAAGTGGTTCCCATGCTGGATCGCAGCGATCTCCTTCACTTTACGTTGCACACGGTGATGCATAACCTGACCGAAGGCATGATTCTGGTCAGCGTCATCCTTTTCCTGTTTCTTCTCAATGCTCGGGCCGCTCTCATCGTCGCGCTTACGATTCCGTTCTCTTTGCTCTTTGCATCCATCTGGCTGAATTTGAGCCACATTCCGGCCAATCTCCTATCCCTGGGCGCGTTAGATTTCGGAATGGTGGTGGATGGCGCGGTGGTTATGGTTGAAAACATCGTTCGCCACATCAGCCACCGTAAAAATGGCGCCGGAACCCAAACCATCGCCGAGAGCATCCGGACGGCTGCCCACGAGGTTCAGCGCCCGGTGTTCTACGCCATCGCCATCATCATCACCGCTTATTTGCCGATTTTCACGCTACAGCGAGTGGAGGGCAGATTATTCCGGCCCATGGCTTGGACGGTTGCCTTTGCTCTTCTTGGCGCCATGACGTTTTCGATTCTCGTCGCGCCGGTTCTGGCGGCCACACTATTCCGCAAGGGAGTCAAGGAACGGCGCAACCCGGTGATGGACTATCTGACGAAGGGCTACCGGCGGCAGTTGCGATGGGCCGTTCAGCATCGCCGGGTTGTCGCCTGTGTTGGCATCGCTGCCCTGGCGGGAACGGTTTATTTGGGATTTGGTGGCGTCATTGGAGCGGAGTTCCTGCCGCATCTGGACGAAGGCGCGATCTGGGCGCGCGGAACCCTGGCGAACAGCACCAGCCTCACCGAAGGCGAGAAATTCACCACCAACTGCCGCTACGTTTTCGCGTCCTTCCCGGAGGTGACCAAAGTGGTGTCACAGGTCGGACGGCCGGACGACGGAACGGACACCGGGGGATTCAGCAACACCGAGTATTTCGTTGATCTGAAGCCGAAGGACCAATGGCGCCCGGTATTCCATCAAGACAAAGACGAGCTCATCGCCGCCATGAACCGCGCCCTGGAAAAATACCCGGGGGCGATCTGGAACTTCTCCCAGCCGATCGAGGACAACGTCGGAGAGACGCTCACGGGCACCAAGGGTTCGCTGGCGCTCAAGATCTTCGGGGATGACCTGAAGCTTCTCGAGCAGAAGGGCGAAGAAGTCACCGCCGTCATGTCGCGCATCCCGGGTATGCATGATGTGAAGCTCCTGCGCGACTTCGGCCAACCGAATCTCGACTTAACCATTGACCGTCGCCAGGCAGCTCGTTTTGGAATCAACGTAGCGGACATACAAGACGCGGTTCAAACGGCGATCGGCGGCAACGCGGTGAGTCAGGTGCTTCAGGGCGAAGCGCGATACGACGTGGTGGTGCGCTACCAGGAGCCCTATCGTAATACCGCGGCGGCGATTGCGAACGTTCGCCTACTCTCCCCGTCCGGAGAGCGCGTTTCCCTGGCGCAGTTAACCAACGTAGAGGTCAAGGACGGAGCGTACGACATCTACCGTGAAGGCAACACCCGCTATATAGCCGTAACCTTCAACGTCCGAGGCCGGGACTTGGGGACCACGGTCGAAGACGCCATTAAACAGATCAATCAAAAAGTGAAGATGCCGACGGGTTACCACATCGGCTGGTCGGGCGAATACGAAAGTGAGCAGCGGGCCGAGGCGCGGCTGGCATTGGTCGTCCCGCTGACGATCCTCGTCATTTTCATTATTCTTTACACCATGTTCCGCTCGTACAAATGGGCCCTGCTCATTCTGATCAACGTCGCCTTGGCTCGTGTCGGAGGCTTCCTGGCGCTCCTGATTACTGGAACCTACCTCAGCGTGTCCTCGGGCGTCGGCATGTTGGCGCTCTTCGGCGTTTCGGTTCAAACGGGTGTCATCATGCTCGAATACATCAACCAACTCCGGGCTCGCGGTTACCCCATCGTGGATGCCGCGGTGGAGGGAGCAGTCCTCCGGCTTCGCCCCATCATGATGACCATGCTGGTGGCAACTCTCGGACTGCTGCCGGCGGCGCTATCACACGCCATTGGCTCGGATTCGCAGCGGCCCTTCGCGATTGTCATCGTCGGAGGCCTGATTGCTGACCTGGCCCTGAGCATCTTTATTTTGCCGACGTTCTATGTTTGGGTTGCGAAAGACACGGACAAGCTCCCGGAACCGGAGGAATCGATTGCGACATAAACTCGTGAATTACCATAGAGGGAAGGCCGGTAGGAGGACGCTCGGCGGAGCCGCGTTTCTTGCCCTGTTAGCGGGCGCGGCAGTCTCTCTACTTCCGGTACCGTCCTTTTGCCAGCAGGCGCTCACCTGGGAGCAGGTTCGGGACAAATTCGAGGCCGTAAATCCGACCCTGAAAGCGGCCCAAATCAATATCGACGAGTCGCGCGCCAATGAGGTCACGGCCTATCTCCGCCCCAATCCGGATCTCGGCGTGCTGGCGGATGGAACGCAACTCGTTCCGCATCAAGGGGTCTGGCAACCGCTCGTCGGTACTGATTATTCCCCGAATGTCAGCTACCTGCACGAAAGGCGGCACAAGCGGGAGTTGCGGCTGGAAAGCGCCAAGAAAGCAACTGACGTCGCCACCTCACAGTTTAGGGACCAGGACCGGACGCTCCTTTCCACTCTGCGGAGCGCGTTCGTGCTGACGCTGCAACAGAAGGCGCTCCTGGCCCTGGCTAAAGCAAACCTCGACTACTACGACAAAGTGCTCAGCATAAGCAGGGAGCGATTCCGAGTGGGGGACATGGCCAAAATAGATCTCGATCGCCTTGAGCTTCAACGGGTGCAGTACGAATCGGACTTGGAAAGCGCCAAGGTGGCCCTGGAGACCGCGAAAATCCAGGTTCTGATGCTGCTGAACGATCGCACGCCGGCGGACCACTTCGATGTCACGGGCCCGTTTGATTCCTCGGATCAGCTTCCGTCGCCCGACGAGCTGCACCGCATCGCGCTCGATACCCGGCCAGACCTTAAGGCGGCTATCCAAGCGGTGGATAAAGCGAAAACAGACCACCAGCTTGCGATTTCCAATGGATCAACCGACCCGACGTATAGCGTCTGGTACACGTATAACCCGTCCTTCAACAATCCTTACGATCAACACACTATCGGTTTCAGTGTCAACATCCCCCTCCGCATCTTCGACCGGAATCAGGGGGAGAAGGCGCGTACTCTATTGGATATCGGCCTCAATGAACGGCAACGCGACGCCGCTGAGGCTCAGGTCTTCAGCGATGTGGATACCGCCTACGCCAACGTGGAGAGCAACATAAACCTGCTGCGGCCGTACAAGGAGAAATATCTCGCCCAGGCAGTCCGAGTGCGTGATACCGTGACTTATTCTTTTCAGCGCGGCGCAGCATCCTTGCTGGATTTCCTGAACGCCGAGAGCGACTATCGCAGCGTTCAGGTAAACTACTTGACTCTGATCGGTGCTTATCTGACCGCCGTGGCTCAATTGAACGAGGCGGTGGGCCGGGAAACTATTCCATAGGGAGCCGTCAGCCATTAGCTATCAGCTCTCAGCAAGCATCAGCGCCCCACAGCCACCGTCAAGGATTGTCCGAATGCCGTAGCTGATAGCTGATGGCTGACTGCTGATAGCTAGTTTAGCTGAAAGGTCTCATGCGCCAAGGGAGACGATGAAGTGAAGAAACACGAGGTGCGTGGCTGGATCGAGGAAACCGGCATCATTGCTGCGGTTCGGGTGAACTCGCCGGACGATGCCCTTTTTGCCGCGGAAGCGGTGGCCGACGGTGGGGTCCCCGTCGTCGAGATCACCTTCACCGTGCCCCATGCCGTGAAGGTGATCTTGCATCTGGCGAAGAACAGACCCCAGGTGGTGGTGGGGGCGGGTGGGGTGAGGGACGTGGGCGTCGCACAACAGTGTTTGGAGGCCGGGGCACTGTTCTTGACCAGTGATGGGCTCCATCCTGCCGTGATCGAGTTCGCCGCGCAACACGACATGGTCGTGTTTCCCGGAGCCCTGACGCCCACCGAGGTGCTCACGGCTTGGGAGTCGAACGTGGATTTCGTCAAGGTGGTCCCGTGCGCCCAGATTGGCGGCGAACGGTACATTCTATCCCTGAACAAGATGTTTCCCCGCATTCCGCTGATCGCGTCCGGGGGCGTGAACCAGCAGAACGCATCAAACTTCATCCTTGCCGGGGCGGTCGCACTCGGGGTGGGCCGCGAACTGATTCCCAAGGAGGCGATCCGGCTGCGCCAGTCGGACCGGATCGGCGAGCTGGCCCGGCGATTCCTGGGCTTTGTGAAGAGTGGTCGCGACCATTTGGCGGCGCGCAAGATAAGAGGAATGGGCATGGACGAGTAGCCAGCTTGCGTCCCGGGGGACAAGTGCTACCGGACATGTCGATTTTTCTTGACAGCGAAGTTAGTATCGCGTAGAGTATCTAAGGTAGGGAGGGAGGTCGCAGACCGGCAGGACGAAAAGCAGAAGGGTCTGGCGGCGAGGCAGCCGGGCGGGAAAAGAAAACGGGGACTGAGGGATTCGAGATTTGGAGCTTCGAAATTACTTAAGATCAAAGAGATCTGGAGCAGACGAGGTCGTGCTGAGAAGGGGTGAAAATCCGGCGGATTACGACATGGAAACGGCCCATCGCCATGGCAACAAGGACCATAAAAGGGACGGGTACAGAGGCGGCAATCGCCCGAAAACGCTTTTTTTGATCAAACAAAGCCAATCAAGACTTTTAGAAACAATAACTTGACCCTTAGAACAAAGCCAAATCAAAGCCAAAACAAAGCCAGTAAGTCCTTTAAATCCGATCGACCCCTGAAAAACAAAGCCAAAACAAAGCCAATAAGTCCTTTGGAACGGACCACACCTAAAAAACAAAGCCAAAGGAACGGGGGACAGGCTGCCGGCGCAGTTCCCTGTCCCCTAGGTCTCGTCCGCCGTCCCGTATCTGGTATAAGATAGTCTCGCAAGCGCGGACCGACCTCAGGACGGCGAGGACCGGAAGGGAGCAAAATGAGAGCTCTGGTAAAGAGCCGGCGCGAGCCCGGCCTCTGGTTGGAGGAAGTCGAGGTTCCGAAGATCGGCATCAATGATGTGCTGATTCGGGTGGAGCGCACCGGGATCTGCGGTACCGATCTCCACATCTACTCGTGGGACGAGTGGGCGCAGAAGACCATTCCCGTACCCCTGGTGATCGGGCACGAGTTTGCGGGCGAGATCGTGGAGGTCGGGTCCAACGTGCTCGACTTCCACCCCGGCGAGTTCGTCAGCGGCGAAGGCCACGTGGTCTGCGGGCGGTGTCGCAACTGCCTCGCCGGCCGGCGGCATCTCTGTGCGCATGCCCAGGGCGTGGGCGTGAACCGGCCGGGCGCCTTTGCCGAGTACATTGCCCTGCCCATGGCCAACGTCTGGCGTCACCACGCCTCCGTGGACCACGAGATCGCCGCCATTTTTGATCCCTTTGGCAACGCCGTGCACACGGCCTTGTCGTTTCCCGTGCTGGGTGAGGACGTGCTGGTGACCGGGGCCGGGCCTATCGGGCTCATGGCGGCGGAAACAGCCCGTCATGCCGGCGCACGGTTTGTGGTGATCACCGATACGAATCCTTACCGCCTCTCCCTGGCCGAAAAGATGGGAGTCACCGTGGCGCTGAACGTGAAGGAGGGATCCCTCAGAGACGTGCAGAAGCAACTGGGCATGACCGAGGGTTTCGATGTGGGTCTGGAGATGTCCGGCAACCCGGCCGCGTTCCGCGACATGCTCGTCAACATGAGTCACGGCGCCAAGATCGCCATGCTGGGAATCCCCGCGGGCGAGATGTGCATTGATTGGCACACCGTGATTTTCAATATGCTGACCATCAAAGGCATTTACGGCCGCGAGATGTTCGAAACCTGGTACCGGATGACCGTCTTTCTTCAGTCGGGGCTCGATATCCGCCCGGTCATCACGCACCGATTTCCCTATGAGGACTTCCACCAGGCTTTTGACCTGATGTCGACCGGCCAATGCGGCAAGGTGATCCTGGAGTGGAGGTAGGAGCCAGGAGAATTGGATCATTGAGCCATTGGATCATTGGACCATTAGAAGATCCTCCTTCAATGGCTCAATGGTCCGATGACTCAATGATTCAATTCTCCTGACTCCAGTCTCCTCCTTTTCACAATTGCCGCTCCCGAGGCTAGGAGGCTTGCTTCCGAAGTTTCGCGCTGTAACCGGCGAAAATAGCCAAGCCGGTGCCAAACAGCAACCAGGTCCAGGGCTCCGGCGTGGGATTGAGTTCGCCGAACAGCCCGTTTTGCTCGAGGCGGCCCGAGGAATCGGGGAGCCCGGCGGTGAAGTAGAGGGTGTCGGGATTGGCTCCCGCCCCATTGGGGTCGAAGGTGATGCCCCACAACCCCAGCTCCTCGATCGGTGCACCGTTGGGGTCGTCGAGCGTTCCCACAAACGCGCCCGTGGTCGGGTTGAAAGCATTGATCCAGCCGTTGCCGAAGTTGCCTACCAGCAGATCGCCGCTAAAGGCCCCGAAGTTCGACGGCGCAAGGGCCAGGCCCCAAGGCGAATTCAGTGGACCATTCGAAACCAGGCGCTGCACCAACACGCCGTCGGTAGTGAACACATCCACGAAGCCGTTGCCCGGTCCGGCCACATCGTCGTGCTTGGCCGCGTCCTGTAAAGCGTAGGTCACATACAACTGGCCTCCGATGTTCTGAATGTCAAAAGGGGCGTAACCGGACGGCAGGTTGGGATCTGTGAAAGAGCCTCCCAGAGAAGCCTTCAGAAAGTTGTTGTTGTAAACGTCGATGGTCCCGGCCCTGAAGTTCGTGGCGTAAAGGAAAGTGTTGCCGCCATCCGTACCCATCGCCAGCCCTTTGTAGACTGCTCCCGGACCCACATTCGAGTTGTCCACCCTGATCACCGCACTCGGACCACCGCTCCACGATTCGATAGTGCCATCCTCGGTGGCGAAAATGAAATGCGCGCCGCCGAAATTGGTGGCGGGATTGGGATTGGCCACCTGACCGGTAGGCGCGCCACCGGGCGCACCGCCGGGCAAAGGAATGCCTACCACGAGCGGTATGATCGCGCCCTGTTTATTGTAAAGCGTGACCACACCCGCGTTGTTGTCCGATATCCAAAACGGGCTTGCGCCGTTGAAGGAGATTCCCCAAGGATTCACCAGGTTCGGATCCGTGGTGGGGGCGAGCCCGGGAATGTTGGAGACAAGGTTCTGCTGCCCATACGCGTCGAGGCCGTCTGCCGCGAGATGCTGCGGCATGGCCCCGATCGAAAGAATTGCCCCCAGCAAGATCCAGGGGCGAAGACCAAACTTCGACGTCATCGTTCTCATGCTGCTGACCTCCTTAAGGACTGAGTTTTTATCCGCAGTCCGATGGTAATTCTCGAGGTCATCATCAGTTGTCAAAAAAGTGTCACTTCTTTGTAAATTGCAACGCGGAGTTCTTCAATGACTCCCTGGCTCAATGACTCAATCCTTCACCAGCTCCACGGCCACCATCTCCCCTTGTCTCGGTTGGCCTTTGGCCGGATGGTAAGTGATGCGGGCGTGCCAGCCTTTCATGTCGACGCACGGATTGAGGATGCCCTTGGGCGTATAATTCAAGGCGCTATAAGGAATCTTCAGGTAGCTGTCGCTGTAAAGCTGCATCACTCCGGCGGAGGAGCTGAGCGTGAATTCGAGGGTCGACGCCCCGGAACACTTGCTATCTTTGATGGTACCTTCCGCCACTTGGCGGGTGGGCAAAAGTTGGGGCCGTTGAAAATACTCTCGGGGCGCCACAATGTGACTTGGGGGCAAGATCGAGCCGCTGATGGTGGCCTCGGCGCGGTGTTGCAACACCGGCGGATTTCTCTCTTCTGAGCCTTGGTTGTCGCCGGAACCGGCCTCGTTGGACGTGGGGGTTGGGCTAGCCGGCTGATCGCCTGGGCTCGTCTCGCTTGCCTGGCTGGCAGCGACCCCCGCCTGGGCCTTCTTCGCGGCTTCCTGCTGCTCTTTCATCTCCTTCTGATAGTTCCGGTATTGTTGCGCATTCGAGAGCACGGCCAACGCGGCCGCTTGTTCGTCGGGCGTCTTGGCCATGGAGGCGGCGCGGTCGGCCACCTTGACGGCGTCGTCGACGCGGCCAAGGCGCTCGAGCACCTGCGCGGAAGCCAGCCGATAGTGGACGTTCCCTGGCTCGAGACTGACAGCGGCGAGAGCCATCATGTACGCCTCATTGAGCCTTTCAGGCTTTTCGGCGTTTTCCGGGCGCGACGCCAGCAGCCAACTCAGCGCGTCGTAGGCAGGGGCAAAGCCGGAGTTGATCTTGATAGCAGCGCGCAGGCTCGATTCGGCCTTGGACGCCGAGTCATCATCCAGCTTACCCCCGAGCAGGTTGGCGGCGTAATAGTAGTGGGCCAGATAGCTTTGGGAATTGAGCGCCACGGCTTGGGAGTACCACTTGCTGGCCTCTTCCACCTTGCCCTGCTGGGTGCATAGGAATCCCATGCTCTCGTAAGCGGAGGCCAGCTTCGGGTCGAGCTTCAGCGCCTCCGCCAGCTTCTCCTGAGCCTCGGCGTAGTGATGGTCGTGCGCCATGAAATCCGCGCGCACAGCAAGTGATTCGGCGTCGGAGATGGCCTGAAGCTCGAAGTCGTTCTCATCGATTTTGGCGGGAGCATCCAGGCGCGCGGCCGTGAACGTGAAACGGCGGATGTACTGGTTTAACGCCTCTTGTAATGCCTCCGGATCGCCGATCGTGCGCCGGGCTGCTTCCTCAGGCGCCACGTTCTCACCCAGCAAAGCGACAAAGTCGTTGACGCGCTGAGTGTGCTCACTCCAGTCGCGCGTGGTCAGGTAATGCGTCAGCGCCCAGGATTCGGCGTAGAAGATGGAAGTCTTGTTTTCCTCGTGATAGTAAGGCGAGGAAGCGTTCACTTGAAACAGGGTGGTAAGTGGCAACGGCGGATTCTGGCGCAAGACCAGGATGTTCGAACTACTGGGCGCGCCTACCACGGCCTTCTTGCTTTCAAGCCGGGTATTCCCGTAAAACTCGGCCAGTCCCTCCACCATCCACAGCGGCAGCAGCGACATCATCCGCCGCGTAAGGTAGTGGACATACTCGTGGTACACGGGTTCGAAAGGCTCGTAAGCCTCCTGGTTCATGCTAACGTCGAGCCGCAGCCCCACGTAGTTCTTCTCAGGACCGCCCAGGTAGACGCCCGCAGGATGCATCGATCCTTTCTTCGCCCAGTACTCGGGCAGCAGCGTCTTGAGGGTATCTTCATCCTTGGCGGCGATGATGATCACCGGCTGGTCTTGGGCGGAGCCCTGGACCTTAAAGAACTGGCGGAAGACGGCGCGGATCGTCTCGAATTGGTAGGCGACGCGGCGCCCCTGTTTCTCATTGGCGTTGGTGAGAACAATGAAGTTGGGGCTGCGCAACTCGATCCAACTCTCCGGCCTCGCGGCGAAGGCAGTGCACCGGGAGGCGCTGACTAACAAAACCATAATCATGCATAAGCAGATGCGACGGGCGAGCATGCGGCTGTTATACTCGATCGGACGGCCTGAGTCAACGGTCGGGTAGCATAGCATCCGAATCTGATCAGAATCACCTGCCAGGGAAACACGATACTCTATCTCACTCCGTCTGCTCCAAGATGGCGAAGTCTCCGGGATTCCAAGCCTGCACGATGATGTAGAACTTGTCCCCGATCTTCCGCAGCACGGCGTTGTGGTTGTGCTTGAAGTTCTCCAGGCCCAGGTCCTCCTTGGGCATGATGGTGGAAATCACTTTGCCGTCTTCGAGGATATAAATGGGCGCGCCCTTGCTCGTATCGGGGCCGTCGAGCGCGGCGACGATGGCGTATTGATCGAGATAAGAGATATCGCAGGGCAGCGAACCGGCCGGCATTTTGGTGGTGGAGAGATACCGGCCGTAACGCGAGAAACGCTCGATGCGCGAATGCGGCCGATCGGAGATGTCGAACTGCGTGGTGCCGGGGACCACCGTGATGCCGTGAGCCGTTCCGAACTGGCCGTGCGCGTCGCCCTTGCCGCCCCAAGCCATATCGTTCCAGGCCGTCTCGAAAGGATCGAGGCTGAGAATCCTGGCCGTGAGCACGTAATCCAGGTTGGAATAGCCGGTGGTGATGTAATAGAGCCCGTCGAGTTCTTCCACATCGGTGGGGGCGAAATTGCCGCCGCCCACAAAGTACTGCTGCACTTCCGGCGCTTCGAATTGGTTGACGCCGGCGGGCGCGTCCAGCGTGTTGAGCAGCTTTCCGTCCAGCGTGGTGGTAAACACCTTGCCCGCATCGTTGGCGGGGAAGACGAGATACGGGTCGCCCTTCGCGCCGTACCACAACGTGGTATCGTGCAGATTCACTTCCTTCATGGCGGGCGCCGTGTCGAGGATGCGGATGGTCCGCAGATCGGCACTGATCTGGAGAATACCCGCTCCGGGCAGGCCGAAGTAAGTCTCACCCCTTCCCGGCCGCCGATCGACAGCGAAGCCGCCGTGCGCCTTCACCAGCACCTTGCGGGCATCCTCCGGCAGCCGGTCGGAGCGGTAGAGGACCTTAAAGCGCATCTTTCCCATTCCGCTGATTCCAGGGACCGAACTTTTTGTGTCAGCGGCGGGCGCCGCCTGTGAGGAGGTCCGATAGGCGTGGGGATCGTGAGCGCGGGCCGGCACGATCGCGGCCATGACTGCTGCCAGGACGAGTAAACCGACCAAATTCGCTGATGGTTTCATACCACTCCTTGTGCTGAGAAGGTCTGAAAAAATAAAGAGTTTCTCGCAAAACTGCCAAGGCGCTCAGCGTCGCTAAGAAGAAGATNTTTGCGTGTTTTGCAGACTCTGCGCCTTTGCGAGAAACGCTCTTGTTTTTCCAATTTCTTCACACGTTTCTGACGTCTCAGTTCGCAAGGCGATTATACTCCCGCCCGGCACCCCGGCACCCATGCGGCTCTGGCGGAGGTTTCCCAGGTAAGATGGCGTAGGTGCAGTTACGGAAAGGGCCGTTCCATGACTATCACTTTACCGCTTCAACCTCAGGAAGAAGAGAAGCTCATCGCTGCGGCGCAGGCGAGGGGTGTCTCCACGGAAGGCGCTTGTTCGCGAGGCTCTCGACAGGATTCTCGCTGACGCGCCCGATGAGCCGCAGGAACAGAAGCGCGAGTCGCGTCCGATCTGGGAGGTGATCGGCGGCAGCATGAAGGAGGTGCCGCCGGAAAATCTGGCCCTTCTTCCTCGGAACGGGGCGAGCCAGATCGACCACTATGTCTATGGTGTGCCGAAGAGACTGGAATGAGGTCTTTTCTTACTGATACGTTCTATTGGGCCGCGCTGACCGAAAACTCTCTACCGGTGAACGAACGATCCGGGAATTGATCGGCGACAAGTTCCGCAGCCGCCCTGTAACTCCGTGGACCCGTTGACCGCTCTGTCAGGAAGTCCCTGCTTGTGGTCGATCGAGTTTTTTGACAGAGACAGGGCTCCCCAGCGTAACCAGGACTTCATGACACGATCCGGCCACCTGTGGCGGTATCGGACCGCGGACGGTGTTACCATCCAGCGTGATGCTCTTGACCCCTTTTTGTACTCCATCCGGATTCTGAACCGTAATAAGGAAAGTGGCGCCTCGCCATTGGCGGCTCACCCGGAACTCCTTCCAGTTGCTCGGTATGCAAGGATCAAAAATCAGTCCGCCAAAGGTCAAACGGATTCCCAGTATCCAGCGAGTGGCGGCAGTGTAGTTCCAGCCGCCGCTTCCGGTCAGCCACGGGTGCCGGGCGCGACCAAAAGCCGCGTGATCTCTTCCCATGATGAACTGGCAGTAAGAATAAGGTTCGGCTTCGCGAATCTCGATGAGGTCGTTCTGGTTGTAAGGCAAGAGTGAATCATAGAATTTCATAGCCCGGTCGCCGTGCCCCAGCTTGCAATCGGCGATGACGGCCCATGGATTGGGATGGCTGAAAATGGCAGCGTTTTCTTTGATGCCTTTGTAAACCCGTCCCATGAAACCGATATCGTCGTCTGGTTTTGAGTAGGCCGGCCAAAGCAAGTGAATGCCGTACTTGGAAAAGAGATGCCGATCCACAGCGTCCATGCAAGATTCGGCCCGTTCCGGAGAGGCCGCATCCGAAACCACTGCCCAGGCGTTGCTTTCGAGAAAGATCTTGCCTTCGTCGTTCTCACGAGACCCGATCTTCAAACCCTTGGCCGTGATGCCGCGAAGATACCATTCGCCGTCCCACAGCTCTCTTTCACACGCCGCTTTGACCCTATCGGCCATAGCCGAATACTTCCTGGCATCTTCATCCCGACCAAGGTATTCCGCCGCTTCGACGAAGGCTCGCAAGGCCCAGTGATGCATGAAGGCGACCATGGCGCTCTCGCCGCCCCCCAGATTCAGGCAATCGTTCCAGTCCGCTCGCAACCCCTTGCAGATGCCCGTGGGGCCTACCTGTTGAGCGGAAAAATCGAGCGCGCGCTTCAAGTGCTCATAGACGCTGGCTTCGCCTTCATCGGCAAAGGGCACCCCTTGGTCAAAGAAGGCGACGTCGCCCGTCTCTTTCACATACTCACACACCGAGACTACCAGCCAGAGCGCATCATCGGAGCAAGTATCCTCGAGACCGTGAACGTAGCTCTCCGGTCTCGGGCCAGCCTTGACGGTGGGCGATTTAAATTTCGGAGCTTTCTGCTTCTCCGGATCGAACCAATCCGGATCGAAGAGGTGCAGCCCGTAACCTTGGCTCACTTGACCATGCAGCAACTCCAGCAGGCGCTGCCTGCATTTCGCAGGATTGGAGTGCACCACGCTCATCACGTCCTGAGCGGTGTCGCGGAATCCCAGACCCGTACGGCCACCGACCTCGATAAAGGAGGCGAAGCGCGACCACACGACACAAGTCTCGGCCTGGTAGAGAGTCCAGGTGTTCACCATGGTGTCCAGGCCGGGATGCGGCGTCTGGCACTGGAACACCTCGAGTTTCCTCTGCCAATAGGACTTCAGGTCCGCCAAAGCCCGGTCGACATTCGTCAAATTGGAGTACCTGCTCTTGATCTCTTTCCCCTTCGCCCGGGGACCGACTCCCAGCATGAAGACTACGCGTGTTTCCTCGCCGGGGTCGATCGTCAAGCGCTTGTGCAGGGCTCCGCAATGGTTGCCCCCCAGTTCGGAACTGCCCGAGCATAGCCCCTGCTCGACCGCGATGGGGTTCGTCTCAGTGCGGTAGTTTCCAAGAAAGGAGTCTCGCATCGTGTCGTAGCTATCGGGGTCGAAGTTCGAGGCGAAGTAATGGAAGGTCCAGGGCTCGTAGTAGAAGTCGTATTCGATGATGCCATCCTGATAGCTGGACCCGCTGGCGTACAGGCTCATCTGAAGATTCTGATTGTCAATTTCGATGTGATGAAACGAAAACTCCAGATAGGAGAAAACGCTGAGGCGGCGCTTTTGGGAGCCGGTGTTTCTTATGGTTACGTCCCAGAGTTCCGCATCATCATCGATCGGGATAAACAGGGTCTGCTCCGCGTCGAGGTCCCGGTAACTGCAGGAAAACCTGGAATATGAGAGACCATGCCGACACTCATGCCGAGCTTCCGCCAGGGGCTTACCCACAGGCTGCCAGGAGATCGACCAGTACTCACCAGTTTCATCGTCACGCAGATAGACGTAATGCCCGGGCCGATCCAGAGGAACGCCATTGGCACGGAAGCGGGTGATTCGCTGATGCTCGGCATTTCTGTAGAATGAGTATCCGCCGGCGTTGTGAGAGATGACCGTACAAAGATCTCTGACGCCAAGATAATTGGTCCACGAGACGGGCACGTCGGGACGTTCGATGACGTACTCTCGGTTTTCATTGTCGAAGTGGCCGTAGCGCAAGAATCACCTCCGGGACGCCGTACGATTTGTTTCGCTTCATGGGGACTGCTTCACTTCCCGGCCTGGGCAAACTGTCGAAGCCAAGCGATGAGTTCTTGGGCTTTGTCTGGAGAATCCGCCTCGACCGTGAGACGCAGTACCGGCTCGGTGCCCGAGAAACGCAAAAGCGCCCAGTTATCGTTCTCAAGAAGAAACTTCGTGCCATCCATCTGCGAAATTCTCGTGACCTTGTAAGGGCCGATGGCGTGGCTCGGGTTTTCTTTCACCCGGCGAGGAACGGCGATTCTCATTTCGGGGGTAGCAGGAATACTCTCTTCCAATTCGTACAGCCTTCCCGTAATCGCATAAATGCGCTCCCGTAATTCCGAAATTCTCTGGCCCGTTCGAGCCAGCATTTCCACGATCAAGGCCGCGGCAAAGATGCCATCCTTGCCCAGGATGTGGCCGCGAATGGTGAGACCGCCTGACGATTCTCCGCCCAGCACCGCGTGGTGCTTCAGCATGGCGGAAACGACGTGTTTGAAGCCCACGGGAACTTCGTAGCACTGCTCCCCCAAGCGGTTCGCTAGCCGGTCCAGCAAATGAGTCGTAGAGAGGTTGCGCACCACCCCGCCTTTTTCGCCCCGCACCTCGTGTAAATACCAATACAGGAGCAGCAGGATGTCATTGATGGAAATGTATTCGCCGTGTTCATCGACAATGGCAATGCGGTCGGCGTCTCCATCCATGGCCAGACCTACGTCGTAACCGCCCTCTTTCATCTGCGAACTCAACATCCGTAACGCCTCCAAATTGGGCGCTGGGGAGCGGCCTCCGAAAAGAGGATTGTGCCGCTCGTGGATGAAGGTCACGCGGCAGCGGGCTTCCACCAGAACCGTTCCCAAGGTGAGCTGCCCGACCCCATACATCGGGTCGACGATGATTCTCAGCCCCGCTTTGCGGATCACTTCCAGATCAATCAGCCGCTCGACCGCGTCGACATATTCGTTGGTGAAGTCCCGCTTCTGGACAATGCCGGCTTGCAGGGCCAAGTCGAGCTCCAGCTTGATCACATCCTGCGGAGTCAACGCATTGGTCGCTGCTTCAATCTGGCGAGTCTCATGATCGAGCAACAATGATCCGTCGCTGTGAAAGACTTTGAGGCCATTCCATTCTGGCGGGTTATGACTGGCAGTGACGACCAGACCGTATGCCGAACCCAGAGTCGCCGTGGCATAGGTAATCAGCGGCGTCGGTGCAGCTTCCGTCAGCAAGATCGTAGGAATATCGTTGCCGGCAAAGACTTCGGAGGAGGCCTCAGCGGCTTGTTGGGAAAGAAAACGGCGATCGTAGCCGATGACGACCCCGCGCTTCTCCAATCCCTGACGAGTGATCTCGTTGGCCAGCGCCTGACTGAGCCGTCGAACGTTGTGCAGGGTGAAGCCTTCGCCGATGACAGCCCTCCAGCCTCCGGTGCCGAAAACAACCAGGTTCTGTTCTTCCTGTCGGTGTGGGCGATATAACCGCTTCTGCAGAATAAACTCGGCCCGGGCCAGATCTGCCGCGGTGTTGATGCCCTGCACTTCGTCCTGATCGTAAAGCTGATAACTCTCGACGCGGAGGCCCGATCGGATGAGCTGGTGGACACAGTCGGTCAACCGATAGTCACCGTCCAAAGGGGAAGGAGGGAGTTTCTCTAACGCCGAGAAAATGGCCTGGGCATCCACCGCATAGGCGCCCACGTTCAATTCGAGGATCTCGCGAACCGCTGCCGACGCTTCCGTGTCCTCGATAATGTCGATGATCTGGCCGGCAGCGTCGCGGATGATGCGGCCGTACGGAAAAGGATGATCGACAACGGCGGTGAGCAACGTCAACGATGCTTTCCGCAATCGATGCCGGTTGATGAGCCCTCGAATCGAGTCGGGTCGGAAGAGCGGCGTGTCCCCGTACAGGATCAGCAGGTCGCCGCGAAAATCCTTGAGCGCCGTTGATGCCTGCAAAACGGCGTTACCCGTTCCCAGTGGCTGGTCCTGCACCACAAAGTGGTAAATGGCGCCCAGATGTCCCTGAATCTCGCCGCGTTGCGAACTCACGACGACATAGATGTCCTCTCGCGGCACAACTCGCACTGCATTCTCGATGACGCAATCGAGGACAGTGCGATCCCCCAAGGGCTGAAGCATCAGAGAACGAGCATCCGGAGTGGCGTCTTTACCTGCGGCGAGAATGACGGCCTTGAGTGGCGTATGCGTCGGCGGATCCGTGGGTTCTGCTGTCTTTGGAATTGCTGTCTCTCCACCTTGTGCCAATGCCATATTCGCATCTCTCCAAATGAACAGCAACTCTCGGGCCTAAGCGATCCCTTTTCACAAGTACGAGGGCTGGCCAAATACCTGGCCGTACCTATGAGAACGAGAACTAAACCCCGGCCGCCCCAGGTTCTTCAACCGGCGTCTGCGCCGTTGCCCCGCCTCGAATCGGAATGAAGCGCGACATGACCAGGGCCGGCACCGCAGCGATAATGACCCAGATGAAGAAGTGCGTGTACCCCAGCTTAGATTGAATCCAGCCGCTCACGGCGCCCGGCAGGATGACTCCAAGATTCATTAGCGAGTTGCCGAAGGCATAGTGGGCTGTCTGATACTTTCCTGGTGCGATCTCTTGCATCATGAGCAGAATCACACCCACGAAGCCGAATCCGTAACCAAACATCTCGGCACTCATGGCCGCCGTAACCAGGACGGGGTTGGTGGGTCGGGCCACGCTCAGATACCAGTAGGCGATCATGGGGAGGTTCAAGGTCAAGATGAGCCAAGGCAGGGCGCGTTTGAGCGCCAGCCAGGAGGTGAAGTAGCCACCGATGACACTGCCGAGAATGAAGGCGCCGCTTCCGAAGGTGCCGTAGATGGCGCCCACTTCCTTGAAACTCAGGCCCAAACCGCCGGCGGCACGCGCTGCCTTGAGGAACAGCGGGCCCACTTTGATGACTTGGCCCTCGCCGGCGCGGTACAGAAAAATGAAAACGAGCAAATAAAGAACGTTGGGTTTCTTGAAGAAGGTAACCACGACGTCCCAGAATGTCGAAGCCATTTGATGAATGCTCTCCGAATGGCGCTCTTCACCGCCCCTGGGCAACAGACGCGAATGGTAGGCGCCCAATCCGACCAGGACCAAGCCCAGACCGCCGAAGACGCTCATCCAGGCGCGCAACGCCGGGGCAGCGACATTCTCCTTGGCGAACCTCTCGATGAGCATACCGATCAGCCACAGCAATCCGCCCATCGAAAAGATGCGGGCGAGGTTGTAGAATCCGCCCTGCCACCCCACGTAGGCAGATTGCTCCTTGGGTGTGAGGCTGGCGATGTAAATGCCGTCGGCGGCGATGTCGTGGGTGGCGGAACAGAAGCCAAGAACGGCGAAGGCGGCCACCGAGTATCGGAAATATCCCGGCAGGTTCAAGGACAGGGCAAGGAGTACGAGGCTGATTCCGCCGACGAATTCCATGAGGACGACGAAGAACTTCTTCGTCTTATACATCTCCAGCAGCGGGCTCCAAAGGGGCTTCAGCGTCCACGGCCACGCCAGCAAACTGATGACGAGCGTCGTGATGGTGTTTCTCACGCCCATACTCTGGTAGAAAAACAGGGCCATGTAGTTCACCGCGTAAAACGGAAGGCCCTCGGCAAAGTAGACGGTAGGCACCCATACCGCTGGGTGAGCGCGAGTGCCTTGGAGGTTCGGAGTCATCGGTTTTCGCTTTCGCTTCTCGATACTATCAGAAGGCTGAATGGCGTTGTTGTTAGGTCGAATACCTTCCCGATATATTTGAGGAGGGCAGAAGGCGATGCGGGTCAACGAGATTATGCGGGCAACCGGGGTGGCCGTGACCGAGCGCCTGATCGGGCGCGCGCGAATGAGGGTGTCAGGTGGGCCGGAAGGCTGGTAAGATGGCACCGTTTGCCCGGGCCGAATCCCGTTCGGCCGGTCCCGAGGCATAGTGAAAGGGGTCGCATGACTTTGATGAAACGCCGAGGGTGGTTGGCACGAATGAATGCAATTCTGCTCGCTAGCGGGGTTGCCGCGGATGACGCGGGCGCCGTGAGCGCCGGGCAGCATCAAGAAGCCTCGGACACGCATTGCCCGCTTGCACTCGCGGACTTTCAGCCGAAGAGTATGCTTCATGTCAGTCAAAGCCGGGTTGCGCGCTCCCGGTTCCCGGTGATCGATATACACACCCACCTTTCGTTTGCATCCTCGCATCAGAACGGCGTCCCTCTCGGCCAGGAGATGCGGTATCCGGCGGAGCCCGCGGCTTTGCTGCCCACCATGGACCGCAAGAACATTCGGATGATGGTGAACCTGACCGGAGGGGTGGGCGCCGGCCTCGAAGGAACAGTACGGAAATATTCGCAATTGCACCCCACCCGGTTCGTGGTCTTCACCGAGCCCTGGTGGGAGCGCTCGAACGAACCGGGTTATGCCCAGTTTCAAGCGGACCAAGTGATGCGGGCGCGACAGGCCGGAGCGCGCGGTCTCAAAGTCTTGAAGGTCCTGGGACTGTACCTGCGCGAAAACGTCACCGTCGGACCGCTGGTGAAGGTGGATGATCCGCGCTTCGATCCGATGTGGGAAGCCTGCGGGGCGACCAAGATGCCGGTCGCCATCCACACCTCCGACCCGGAGGCTTTCTTCCTGCCCATCGATCGATTCAACGAGCGTTATGAGGAATTGAACCATCNCCCTGACTGGTCGTTTTATGGCAGGGACTTTCCGAGTAACGCGGAACTTCTCGAAGCACGCAACCGCGTGATCGCGCGGCATCCGGCGACCCAGTTCATTGTTCTGCACGTCGGGAATGACGCAGAGAACCTCGCCTATGTCGGCGAGTGCCTCGACCGTTTTCCCAACATGCACGTCGATATCGCCGCCCGCGTCGGCGAACTCGGGCGGCAGCCACGCACCGCGCGGAAGTTCTTCGAAAAATACCAGGATCGCATCCTGTTTGGCACGGACGCGGTTCCAGGTGGGGTCGAGACACCACAGCAGGTCTTCCTGGATCAACTGTACGAGATTTACTATCGCTTCCTCGAAACGGAAGACGAGTATTTTGACTATGCGCCGGCTCCGACGCCCCCGCAAGGTCGCTGGCAGGTCTACGGCCTGGGTTTACCGGAAGCCATCCTGCGAAAGGTCTACTACGCGAACGCCGCCCGGTTGCTGGGCCTTGAGATCTGAGAGCCTTGCGTCCAAGATCACTGACTGGGCCGGCGCAACCTGGGTTTGATCTGTTACGTTCCAATGACGAGACGATCGATTCGCTTGCTGACGTCACGCAGGTACGGCTCGTCGCCGCCGTCGATTTCCGTCGTGGCCGTACCGGAATAACCGATCTCGGCGAGCGCTTTGTGCACTTCGCCCCAGTCGATATCGCCATCGCCCAGGTTCACCCAACTGTAGCCGTCGTCGCGCCGCTTGAAGTCCTTGAGGTGCAACTCGACGATGCGGTTGCCAAGGGTCCTGATCCAGTCCTGCGGGTAACCGTAAAACACGATATTGCCTACGTCGAACCAGACCTTGACCCACGGGCTTGCGAACTCGTCCACGTACTTGGCAAACTCGATCGGGCTCAGCAGGAACTTGTTCCAGACCTCCTCCAGCGCGATGACGATTTTCAGCTCCTCGGCAAGCGGAATCAGTTTGCGGATCTGCTTTTGCGAGCGGGTCCAGGCATCGCGGTAACTCGTCTGCGGGTTCACGACCGCCGGTACCAGCAGCACCGAATAGCAACCCCAGAGCTTGGCGTTGTGAAGCGAGGTGCGCATGGCGTTCAGACTCTTCTCCACCACCGCCGGATCACTGCTGGAGAGCGGCCACTCCCAGTGTCCTTCGTTCATCACCGAATCGATCCTCATCCCTGCCGAGTCGGCAGCCTTCTTGATCTCCTCGGCCTCGGATTCCTTGGGCGTCGTGTAAGCCTGCACCGCTTCGAACCCCACGTCGCGCGCCAGCTTGAAGCGATCGGCATAGCTCAGGTCCTTGGGGAGCATTCCCAGCAGCACACCCTTTTTGATGGGCAAAGGCCCGGCCGCCGCCGCGGGCGGCGCAGCGGATGGCGGGCTCGTGACTCCCGGTTGCAGCCCCCAGCCGGCGAGCGGGGCGGCGGCGCCGGCCAGTCCGGCGCCGCAGGCCAGGGCGAGCGAGTCTTTCACGAATTTGCGGCGAGACGAATGGTTCTTCATCATCGACCTCCCTATCGGCCTGCATCATCTGCTAGGCCAGCTTGTTCAGATCAATTCCCGAGTCCCACTTCTCGTCGGACGCCACAAGGTCGTCCCAGGTGACCTCGTGGCCCTTGTAGGCTGCGGTCCGACCCAGCATGCCGGAGAGGGCAGACTCGACGCCCGCTGCCGCTTGGTTGTGAAACCGGCCGCTGGTGATACTCTCAATGAACGTCTTCTTCTTGTTAGGATCGGCGTCGGCCAGGTTGTCGTGGAAAACCCCGGCAGCGGAGAACTTCGAGGTGTCGGCCTGAGTCTCGGCCGACTGCGGCGCCTTCCAGGCCCACGGCTCTTCCCCGTAGATCGCGCAGGGGCCCGAGTAGTGCGATTCCGACACGCCCTTGCTGCCAAAGATACGCTCATTCACGTCCCACCAACCCTTGTCGAACTGGGTGGAGTTCAGGGTGACGTGTACGTCGTCCGGATAGTAGTACACGACGTTGTAGTGGCCGTAGGCATCGCCCGGATCGGTGCGCACGCCGCGGCCGCCCCCCGCCTGGGCCTTCACCGGGTGGGACTGCAGGAACCAGTTGCACACGTCGATCACGTGGATGTTTTGCTCGACGATGATGTCGCCCGAAAGGACCCGGTCGTACACCCAGTTACGGAGGCGACGTTCTACCGGCGAGGCATTAGGCCACGCCGGTCGGTCAATAAAGCTGCTGTAATAGTAAACCTCGCCGCAGGCGATCTTGCCCAGCGCTCCCCCGTGAATACGCTTCGCCAGTTCGACAAACGGGGTGGCATTGCGAATCTGGAACCCGACGTCAAGGCTGAGCCGTCCCTCGGCGCGCTTGCCGATTTCGATCACTGTCTTCGCGCCGGCAACGTCCACAGCGACCGGCTTTTCGCAGTACACGTGCTTGCCCGCGTCAACCACGGCTCCGAGGTGTTGCGGATGGAAGTAGGGCGGTGAAGTCACCACCACAGCGTCCACTTCCTTGGAATTGGCGATCTGCTCGAAAGCTGTGGGACCCACAAACATCTGCGACCGGTCGATGTTCGCGTACCCTTTTTCGGCATTGAGCTTGTCAAAGGTCGCCTTAGCCTTGTCCAGTTGGTCCTGGAAGAGGTCGGCCAGGGCCACCACGCGCGCCCCTCCGGTCTCGATCAGATCGGTCGCATCGGCGGTGCCGCGTCCGCCGCAGCCCAGCAGACCCACACGCACGGCGGAGTTAGCGCCGGCGCCACGCACCAGGCTGCTGTTGATGATCATGAACCCGGCCGCTCCCGCCGTGGCGGCCATAAACTCCCGGCGCCCTATCTTCCCGCTCGCGTCTTCGCTTTTCATATTATTCCTCCTTGTAAACTAACCGATGAGTTTCTCGAGATAGTCCTTTTCCCTGCGGATATCTTCCAACTGCTGGGGACCGCTGATCTCGCGCTCGATCGTCACCGCCCCCTGGTAGTTGAGGGCGCGAAGTTTCTCAATCATGCGCGGAAAATCGGCCTTTCCTTTACCGATCGCTACTTCTTCACCAAGTTTGTGAGGATCGGTCGGGTACAGACCGTCCTTGGCGTGCATGCCCTGCACGTGCTTCCCGATCACGTCCAGCGCGTCCACCGGGTTGGCCTTCCCATAGAGGATTAGGTTGCCGCAGTCGAAGTTGATGCCCTGGTTGTCCAAACCCACGTCCTCGATGGCACGCAACATCGTGATGGGCGTCTCCTGCCCGGTTTCGTAACGGAAATTCTGGCCGTTCTGCTTGGCGTAGCCCGCGACTTCGCGAAGCGCCTCTACCGTCTCTTTGTAAAGAGGATTGTTGGGATTCTCGGGAATGAAGCCGCAGTGTCCCTGGATGGCGGGAATGCCAAGCTGCTTGGCAAAGTCAGAAACTTTCTTCGTGAACTCGATCCGTGCCGCCCGATACTTGCGCGGAACAAAGCCGATCGTCTCCGGACCCTGGTAGAAGTCGTAGACTTCCGGCCCGGGAGCCCCGAAGACCGCCGAAGTGGCTTCAATCCCGTACTTGTCCAGAGCGGTTCGAAGCCGACTTACGATTTCGGGAGTCAACGACTCCGGACCCAAGCCTCCTACCTGGCAGGAAGGGACACCCAGATCATGGACCTTTTTGATGGCAGCTTCGGGGTTTTTGCCAATTCCGACAATCAGGCCCAGCCGCATCGGCTTCGGCGCGGGTACCGGACTCGCCATGCCAGCGTCGAGCCCCCTCAGCCGATTCATCGGAACGCTCGCCGCCACCGCCGCGGCGGCAGAAACTTGCAAGAAGTGTCTTCGACTGTTGATACCCATTGGACTCCTACCTCCTTTTGTCATGTATTTCCGGTCAGCTTGCGGCCCAGTTGATCGCGAGAACGGTAGTTTGTGCTCCAATCCCTCAGAAGATAGAAAATTGACGATTGCAGATTGACGATTGACGATTGAAAGAGGCGAGTCGGCAAGCTAGGCAGCCCTTTCAATACGCCATGCCTAATCGTCAATGAGCCTCCTCTTCTAATCGTCAATCGTCAATCTGCAATCGTCAATTCTTCTGAAGAGCCACAGTATGGTTACCGCTGACCATAACCGAGAATCAGGTGTTACAACACACGCGAGCCCCGCCTTTACGCGCTACTCGGACGTCTCCTCAATCTGGATGTCCTTCCACCGCATCTTCACGCCGCCTCCCATGTGCAATTGCAGCCCGATCACGCCCTCGGTGAATTTCGGGTTGGGGTCGGTATAGTCGATGGCCACGACGCCGTTCAACCGCGTGAGGATGTGGTTTCCGTGCTCGGAGATTTCGAGCTCATTCCACTCGCCCTGCTTGAGAGCCTTCTCGCCCTCGGCGGTCGGCTGCATCACCCAGCCGCGGCCGCCGCTCTCATAAAACCCGCCCGTATGCTTCCCCACGTGCGGATCAACCTCGATCTGGACCCCCTCAATATCCGGCCCGTGCTCAGGATCCATGCCGGTGATCCGCGAGCGAGTGAAGACGCCACTGTTACCCTCGGCCTCGGGCCGGAACCGAAGTCGAAGGTTGAAGTTCTTGTAGGTCTTTTCCGTAGTTAGGTACCCGTACTCCTTGGTGGTGCTTTCACCGAGTATAGTGCCATCTTCCACCACCCACTTATTGTGGCCGTTGTTCTTCCAACCGGTCAGGTCCTTCCCATTGAAGAGCGGGACCCACGCACCCGCGTCCTGCGCGTGCAATGCCGACGGAAATGGAATCATTATCACAGCCAGTAGAAAAAGCGTGAAGAATTGCACCATAGTGCCTCCTTTTATTTTATTCGTAGCTCACGCCGTTGGCGAGCGCAAGCCGGAGTCGGGATTGCCGGTTGGCGAGCGCCCATCGTTGTATTTTGACACCACGCCCGCCTTCGTGGGCGCCTGTCCCAGCCGAACCGGAACCGTCAGGGACTCGATCATAAAGCGAGGTGGCTTGAGGCTTGGAATCTGGAATCGTCTCTCCAGCAGCATCAATCCGGCTCCGAGAACCGCTGAGCAGCCATCAAGGTTGCCAAACCGGATCACCAAATCATCGGTGGCGTGAGTGAGGGCTTGGCGCCGGACCACCTTCACCACCTGGTCAAGCAGTCCATCCCCTGCCAGGCTCAGGCGTTGGTCCAGGACAACGATCGAAGGGTTGAATAGGTTGACCAAATTGGCCAATCCCAGCCCCAGGTATCTACCCACCTGCTCCACAATGGCGAGGCAGGTTTTGTCACCCATCCTGTTGGCGGCCTCCAGGACCATCCAGCCGGAAATTTTGCTCGCATCCCCATTGGCCAGCTTCAACGCCTGGGAATAACCACCTTCCGCCACCGCTTTTCGGATTTTCGCCTCGAGTGCCGCACACCCAACTATCGCCTCCAGGCACCCAAAGCTGCCGCATTTGCAGGCCGGACCTTCGTCCATCACATGGGTGTGGCCGAACTCACCCGCAGCATAGCCGGAGCCATAAAGCAGCTTCCCGCCGATCATGATGCCGGCTCCGATGCCGGCCCCATATTCGATGTAGATTACATCGTCGCGCTGATCTCCGCCACCGAGAACGCTCTCAGCGACGGTCTTGGCGCGAGTGATGTTCTCGACCAGGGTCGAAACGCCGAATTCCTCCTCGAAGGTCTTTTGCAAGGGGACATTCTTCAGGAAATCGAGGGTCGATGACATGATGAGGGTGCCGGTGCGAGTATTCACCAGGCCGCTGCCGGCTACGCCAATGCCCAGCACCGATCCGAGGTCAGCACCTGCTTTCACCATGACTTTCCGAACACAACCCAGGAGCTGATGCACCAGGCCTTCGGTTCCGTTGTGCAAGCAGGTCGGTTCTGTAACCGAAGCCCTGATCTCGGGGTGGAGATTCATTACCGCTGCCACCACATTCTCGGCGTTAAAGCCAACCCCCACCAGAAAGGCGTGCTCGTCATTGAGACGAAGGAGGACCTGCTTTCGGCCCGTGGGGTTCTCGGCGCGACCGCTTTCGACGAGCCATCCCTCCGAAAGAAGGCGGCGCGTAAGCCGGGAGATCGCGCTGGGTTGCAAATGCGTGAGCTTGTGAATATCGATCCGCGAGAGGGGCCCGTAGCGGCGGACAACTGCTTCTACTACTTGCTTGTCTCTCTCGGTCTTGCTGGCTACATGCTTCAGCTCGCTCATTTCGAGGTCTTCCTGCCTTCCCACGCAGCACTCTCGATAGAGTTAGATCATGGGCGAAGCAAGCTCCTTGAGCAATCTTGCCCATCGAGATTACCGCAATTAATCGAAACTTGCAATTGTGTCAGAAATATTCGGCCTGACCTTAGCCGGTAGCGCGGGCGTCCCGCTTTTGCCCCAACTTCAAATGGAGCCGCTACTGGAGCGGCCAGCCGGAAGGGAAGGCCGGAAAGAAAGAGGAGAGCGGGCGGGACGCCCGCGCTACCCCCACCCACGCCGTCTATCGTAGAATGTCCTTATGCGACGGTGGAACAGCGTGGTGATGCTCACGTTGAGCCTGACGGTTGGCACCTTGGCGAGCCAGACCACTCGCCTCCCCGATCTGCCGACGCTCGCGATAGCCAACTTTCTTCCCGAAGTTCGCAGTCAAGTTCAAGATGCCTACGACGCCGCCCGGCACCATCCCAAGGACGCTGAAGCCTCGGGCAAGTTGGGTATGCTACTGGATCTTTACGACCGGCCCGATCAAGCTTCAGTTTGCTATGAGCGAGCGCATCAACTTGATGCCACTTCCTTCAAGTGGCTGTACTATCTTGGATCCATCCTGGCCAAACAGGGGAAACATGCGGAGGCCGCGGTGACCTTGCGGGAGGTGCTGCGGCTGAACCCGGAATATTTGCCGGCGCGTTTGAAGCTGGCGGAGAACCTTCTTGTTGCCGGCGAGATCGACGCGAGCGACACCGTTTATTCCGAAATCGTTAAGAAATCGCCAGACGTCGCTGAGGCGTACTATGGTCTGGGACGGATCGCTGCGACCCGCGGTAACCCCACCGCCGCCGCCGAGTCCTTTCGCAAGGCGTGCGAGCTTTTCCCAGCCTACGGCGCCGCGCACTATGCGCTGGCCCAGGCCGAGGTGAAGCTGGGGAAGAGCGAAGAGTCACAGCAGCAACTCGCGCTATTTACGAAGAACAAAACTATTGTGCCTCCTGTGGACGATCCCCTCCGCGACGAAATGCGAAAGCTGGACATGGCAGGACGTTCGCACCTCGAACGGGGCTTTCAACTCGAGCAGGTGGGGCGCGTGGAGGATGCCATCGCGGAAACCGAAAAGGCGCTGCAGTTGGACCCGTCACTGGTACGGGCGCACATCAATTTGATCATCCTCTACGGGCGAACTGGAAACCTGGATAAGGCGGAGGAACACTACCAGGCGGTGGTGAGGCTGGACCCTAATCAGTTCCCCGATGCCCATTACAACCATGGCGTGCTGCTGACTCAGGAAGGCAAACTCGATGAGGCAGAGAAGGAGTTTCGTCGGGCACTGGAGATCGACCCTTCCTACGCCGACGCACACAACAATCTTGGATATCTGCTGGAACGTCAAGGTAGGCTTGCGGAAGCCGGCGATGAGTACAAGAAAGCAATTGAAGCGAAGCCCGACTTCAGGCAAGCGCATTTCAATCTCGGACGACTCCTGGTCAGCCAGCAACAGTATCAAGCGGCAATCGAACAGTTCCAGCAAACCCTGACACCGGTGGATGCGAATACTCCTTCCTATCTGTACGCGCTTGGCGCCGCCTATGGCCGCGCCGGTGACCGTGCCCAGGCTCTTCGCTACCTGCGAGAAGCTAGGGACCAAGCTTCCCGGCGCGGCCAGGCGCAGCTCGTCGGGGATATTGAAAGGGACCTTCAAACCCTCCGTGAGGCAAAGGAGTAGCCCCGTGAGAACTGAGAACTGCATAATCACAATTAATTGTCAAAATGAAAAAAAGTGCTTGAACTCCTGCGAAAGATGTGTTTAGTTATATGCGATCTCTATTTATTCCCGGTGAGTAACCGGATTGCGTGTTTTCGGGTGGTTTGGTCGACAATTAGGAGGTGTAGAAATGTATTCTAGATCGATTCGCTCTTGCCTGCTGTTTATGATCGGAGCCAGCATGCTGGTAACCGTGGTGGCCCGACGGGCTGACTCCCAGGTTCTTTACGGGTCCGTATCAGGGACGATTTCCGACCCCAGCGGCGCCGTCGTGCCCGGGGCTCAAGCCACTATTGTCAACGACACAACGGGTTTCACGCGCACTGCAACCAGCGATGCGCAAGGTCTGTACAGACTGCTCGATCTTACCGAGGGAACTTACACACTCACCGTGTCGGCCTCGGGCTTTCAGGCTACCAAAAGGACCGGCATTTCCGTGGTCATCGGCCAAGTGAACACGCTGGACATTCAAATGTCCGTTGGAGCAGTCTCGCAAGAGGTGACCGTGCAAGCCTCCGCGGCAGTGCTGCAAACGCAGAAGGCCGACGTTCACACGGAGATCAGCAGCTACGCCGTGCAGAACTTGCCTCTGAACACTTACCGCAATTTCCAGGCGGCGGAATTGCTTGCTCCGGGCGTGTTCTCGACCTCCGGGATCTCCAACAGTTACCCGAATTCCATCGCCGACACCCCGGAGCGGTCGTTCGAGATTTATTCCAACGGCCTGCCCGCCCATGACAACACCACGCGGGTGGACGGCGCCACCAACATCTTCATCTGGCTGCCCGACCACATGCTGGTGGTCCCGCCTCAGGAATCGGTCGAAGAAGTAAACGTCCAAACGGCGAACTACGATGTGGAAAAAGGCCTGACGGCCGGGGCCGCCATCGATGTCGTAACCAAGTCCGGCACCAACCTACTTCATGGCTCAGCTTATGGGTTCCATACCGACGATGCTTTGAATGCCAAAAACTGGTATAACCATGGCAGCAATACGGGTATCCTCAACAATGATGGGGTTGCCGTCGGCGGACCGATTAAGAAGGACAAACTCTTCTTCTTTGGGAATTGGGATGGGAGCTGGCAGCACCAAGCGGAAGGCTTCACCGACCTCATCCCGACGGATGACCTGAAGAACGGGGACTTCAGCAAGTACTTGGGAGCCACCGTTGCCGGTGTCAACGTCTGCACCACGGAAGGGGCTACGGTTCCATTACAGCAAGGGATGGTTTTTGATCCCACCACCGGCAAAGCAGATGGCACGGGGCGTTGCGTGTTTTCCTCTGGGGGTCAGATCAATGTGATACCCTCGAACCGCCTCAACTCAGGCGCCATGTCTTTCAATAAGCTGATCCCAGAACCCAACATCAATCTGGGTGTCATTACCACCGGCACCCCGTATAACATTATCGGTGCCAAGGCTGCCCGGCCACTGAGCCGCCAGATCTATACCGGCCGCATCGACTGGAACCAGAGCCAGAATCACACCATCTGGGGAAAATGGTCGGGCCAGGACGCCAATTTCTTTGAACCTTTCGATCTTGGCGCGGCGGGCGGGAACGGTAGCGGCACTGCCCACCAATTTGCCCAGGTCGCAACGATTGGCCACACCTGGACGCTTTCACCGACCCTGATTCTGACGGGCCACGTCGGCTGGGACCGGATGAGTGAGTATGGCCTCCCACCCGGTTACGGCAAGCCTCTTGGCCAATCGGTGCTCGGCATCGTGGGAAGCAACACTCCTGCCGGGGATATCCGCTATACCGGCCTTCCCGGAGTCAGCGTCCAAGGATTCAGCGGAATGGGGAGCTTGAACTCCTGGGAGCCTGATAACCGAAACGACTGGACCCTCACTACTTCTCATAACCTAACCTGGATCAAAAGCGCCCACGAACTGCGCATGGGCGTCGACATTTCCCATAATCACCTCAACGCATTTCAGCCGGAAATCTTCTGCTGCCCGCGCGGCAACGTGGTCGAGGATTACGGCGGGACCGCACTCAACACGACCGGCTTGACAAGCGGGGGGAACCCGGTCACTTTGACGCCGTTCGTACAGAACTCCTATGCAATGTGGGATCTGGGCTTGATCTCCGAAGCCCAGAACGATGCCCAGTTTATCAAGTCTACAGGAAAGGACACCCAGTTTGCTCTCTATTTCGGCGATCGCTGGAAGGTCTCCTCGAAGCTGACCGCTGACTTGGGCGTACGCTGGGAATACTTCCCCTTAATCACTCGTGACGGCGAGGATAAGGGCGAATTGTTTGACACGGCTACCGGCCTACTGCACTTCGGCGGGTTGGGCAACAATCCGATCCACAACGGAATAACCACGAGCAAGAAACTGTTTATGCCGCGTATCGGTTTGGCCTACCAGATCGATTCCAAGACCGTGGCTCGGGCGGGGTTCGGAATGTCGGACGATACGACTCCTCTAGAAAGACCGTTGAGAGGCTTCTACCCGCTAGCCATCGGAGCGGATGTCTTCGACACTTCCAGCGCGTCCGAGGCATCGGCGTGCAAGGGCCAGGCGTCGGGATCAACCTGCTATAACCCGTACTCTACGTTTGGCGCAGTCGCAGGCAACCCCTACGCCGTCGGCCTGCCCGTGATCCAGGTGCCCAATATCTCGAGCGGGACCATCGTCGTTCCCTCCGACAACACCATCGGGACGCTGGGGCCGGGACCCTACCATCGCGGGTATGTTGAATCCTGGAATCTGTTCGTTGAACGCAAGCTGCCCTCGGACTTCCTCTTCAGTGTCGGCTACGTGGGCAATCACTATGTTCACGAGTTCAATGGCCGGCCGATTGACGCGGCGCCTCTCTACGGGGTCGAGCCATCCTTCGGCGGGGTTCAGTATACGGGAGGGGTCTACCAGTTCCAAGGGTACTTGGACTCGCACTACAACTCCCTCCAGGTTTCGATAAACCATCGAAGCTCCCATGGACTCTTCGTTCAGGCTGCCTACACCTATTCGAAGGCCATGGGCTATGTGAACGACAACACATGGGAGAACGGTTTGGAGTTCAATTGCACGCCTTCGGCGGCCATGCCCCAAGGGTGCCAGCAACTTAACTACGGTCCATTGAGCTTCGATCACACCCAGAACTTCAAGCTGGCTTTTGTTTACGATCTACCCTTTGGAGAGGGCAAATCGCTTTCCAGCAACTCCAAAGCAGCGAACGCGATTCTGGGCGGTTGGAAGTTCAACGGCGTTTTCACTGCTTTCACGGGTGCGCCGTTGCAACTCGGCCAAGACGTGAGCAACATCAACACGTACGGTACCAGCGCAGTTCCGAATCACGTCGCGCCGGTCCAGTACTTGGGCGCCGCCAACAACTCCCAGGGCCACCCACAGTGGTTCAACTCTTCCGCCTTTGCTCCGAACCTCTCCGCCACCAGTATCGGCAACATTGGCCGGACGGAATCGTGGCTCAGGGGACCAGGCCTGTGGCAGTTTGACCCCAGCCTGGCTCGAATCTTCAAGCTCACCGAGCGGTTCAACCTGGAGGTGCGCGCTGAAGCGGAGAACGTCTTTAACACGCCTCACTTCCAAAGCATCAACACCGGGTGCACAACAACTGCTTCGACGACAGGTGGTGCACCCACTTGCGGTGTCTCCTTCGGTAGTATCGGCGGCTCCTACGGGCAACGCGTTGTGCAATTTGGCGCGTTCATACGGTTCTAGCTTCTTGGTCTGGGTCTTCTTTCGGACCAGGTGAATAGCCTGATCCGGAAGCAGTCGGCTCCGAGCAATGACTGGCTCAATGGCGGGCGCTGCGCGAGCGGCGCCCGCTCTTTTTGGTGATATTCCCATCGGGGTATGAAGTAATTGCGAAGTAGCTTCCAACACAGAGACACAGAGGCACAGAGAAGAACGGGAAGCGTTTGGAAACAAACGACATCTTCATGTGATTCTCTTTTCTCTTCTCTGTGTCTCCGTGCCGCTGTGTTTAATTCTTGACGCCTTCTGAGCGGAAGAACCAACGCCGAGGACCCCGCGGACCGCGATCCAGTGCGAGAGCGGATTGCGATGGCGCCATTCGACCCTTGAGATTTGGGAAAACGGCAGCGGGCAGAGCCACGGGGAGACAGGGAAGCGGACCAAGTTTAGACGATGCCGTTATCTTCCCACGATCCCTTTTTTTTCGGCGCCTCGGGGTCTCCGTGGCCAAGCCATTGAAAACGCGCAGCTTAAACGAAATGCAGTCGGGTATCCCCCGCCTTTTCTATGAGATGCGTCATTTTGGGGCAAACGAATCATTCTGCGATAGGTTTCTTATTATGTTGCAGTTAGTTCGTGGTTGGCGGGAAAAATTCGTTCGGGTCGATCCTACTATCACGAATTCGGTCACGGATTCGGGCTGGATGGCCGAAAAGGGCGTCCCGGGGAGTGGGAGAAATTCACGCTTAAGCCGGAAAGTCATTTAATTTCATTATGATGACTTGATCTGCAGCTCATCCGATTACGGATTTGGAGGGTGCGGTTGGCCGTTCCGAGGGTGCCAGCGGGGCGGGGCCGAAGCTACTCTGGCGACCACAACAGTCCCCTGCAACTGGACTGGCCAGGTAGGTAGAATGTTGAGGTAGAGGAAGGCGGATGAAGTTTCTTTTGTTCTTCGCATGCGCTGGCGCAATTCTCGCGAGCGCGAGCACCGGAGGCGGGCAATCGCCGGCTTTAGCGGAAAAGGCTCAGCACGCCAAAGAACTCATGGCTGCCGGGCGCGCTGGCGAGGCCGTCCCTATTTATACTGAATTGGTTAAGTCCATCCCCAACAACCCGGGTTTGATTCTCAACCTTGGCCTCGCTCTCGACCTGTCGGGAAGGAAGCGCGACGCTATCAGGCAGTACGAAGCCGTTCTCAAAATCGATGCCAACTCTTTCCCGGCGCTGTTGCTGGCTGGAACCGCCTATATGGACCTCGGCGAGCCGCCCAAAGCTCTGGCTCCCCTTGAAAAGGCAGTCAAGCTTCAACCTGGGAATTTCGATGCCCAAGCCATGCTGGCAGAGGCTGAGCTGGGGCTGGACCGCTTCGCGGAAGCCGTTCGGAGTTTCCAGGAACTCTCCGCGGAGGATCCATCCAATGCCAAGATGTGGTACGGATTGGGCTCCAGCTATGAAGGCCTGGCACAGCAGAGTTTCGACCAGCTCGCGACAGTTGCCCCCGGGTCGGCGTACTGGCTCGATCTGGTCGCCGAGTCCCGCCTCGAGACGAAACAGGATTACAGCGCCTTCTATTTCTATCATCAAGCCCTGGCCAAGATGGCTTCCATGCGCGGCGTTCATGCCGCCCTCGCTGACGTTTATCGAGACACCGGACACCCCGAGTGGGCGTCCGTGGAGGTAGAGAAGGAACGGCAGTTGCCGCCGCCCGATTGCGCTGCCCAGAGGCTCGAGTGCGATTTCCAGGCAGGAAACTTCGTCAACATCGTGCAGGCGACGGAAAGATCAAGCACACCGGAGGCGTACTATTGGCGGACACGCGCCTGTAATAAGCTCGCTCTGGATGCTTACTTTCGCCTGGGCCAGCTTCCGGCGTCTGTGGAAACACACGAATTGAAAGCCAAGATCGAATCCAAGCGAAGGCAGTACGCCGAAGCGGCGAAGGAGTGGCGCGCCGCCCTGGGGCTCTCACCCGGCAATCGGCACTTTCAGAAGGAGCTGGCCATAGCCCTCTATCGGTCGGGAGACTTGCAGGGCGCCGAGACACTATTTCAAGACCTTCTCCAGCGGGAACCTGAGGCCACGGATCTGAACTTCTTTCTTGGCGACACCATCTTGAACTCCCAGAAGCCGGCGGAGGCCGTTGCCTACTTGGAGAAGGCCGTCAAGAATGATCCCAAGCTGTTGCCCGCCCAAAGGTCCTTGGGCCTCGCCTACATGCAGATTGGGCGGGCCGGCGAGGCCATTCCTCACCTCAAAAACGCCTTGTCCGTTGATGAGGACGGGAGCGTGCATTACCAGTTGGGGCGTGCGTATCAAGCTCAGGGCGAGAGAGAACTCGCGCGGGTGATGCTTGAGCAGTATCAAGAGATGCACCGCGCGCAAGAAGCGGAGAACAAGGCAGTGGAAAGAGACGTTGCGATAACACCGCCAGATTAGAAATAGTTGCTAAGTGCTGCATTTCACAAATACGGTGACGACGCAAGCGGGGTTCGGGATTCGGGATTCGGGGTTCGCAGAGGGACCCGGATTCGCGGTTCGCATCTCCGGGCTCGGAGAACAAATCCCCGTACCCCCATCTTTATGTGCGAATCCCGAACCCCGAATCCCGAACCCCGAACCCCGCTTGCATCGCCACCCTAATCATAAAGCCCTGGGACTAAGTTTGACTTGGTGGCTCATGTTCTGGCTTGGGGGAATGGCTCACCCACTAATGGCCGGCGCGGCCAGTGTCGACCCACCCAATTCCGACGTCACACTCACCGTACCACGCGTCTCAGAGCCTCCTACGTTGGAAGACTTTCGTGATATGCGGCCCAGCCCCAAGTGGGAAGGCAAGCTGGCTAAGGTTGAGAATTTCATTCAGCGGTTACCCAGTGACGGTCAGCCTTCGACGCAAAGAACGGAAGCCTACCTGGGCTATGACGACCAGTATTTCTATTGTATTTTCGTTGCGTTTGACTCCGAACCGGCCAAGGTGCGAGGTCACAAGACTCCGCGCGACAACGTGACGGGGGACGACAAGCTGGATCTCTTCCTTGACACCTACCACGATCGCCGACGCGCCTACGTGTTCACGGTGAACGCCTATGGCCATCAAATGGATGGTTTGTGGACGGAGGGCCCCCGCAATCAATACGACAGCACGTGGGATGCCGTCTGGAAATCACGGGGCGACCGTACGGACCGGGGATTTGTGGCTTGGATTGCTGTGCCCTTCAAGAGCCTGCGCTTCCCTGTCGCCGAAGAGCAAACTTGGGGCATCGTCCTGGTACGCTGGATCGTCCGCAACAATGAATCTGCTACTTGGCCGCGGGTTTCCACGCGTATTGAGGGCCGCATGAGCCAGGAAGCCACGTTGAAGGGGTTGCGGGGTGTCTCTCCCGGGCACGGCGACATGCTGATTCCCTATGCCTATGCGCGCTCCTTTCGCGCCCTGGACCAGAGCATTGCTAACGAGCCTTTTTTCCAGAGCAAGGACCTGGATCCGCGCCTGGGCGTGGACACGAAACTGATTCTGAAGCAGTCCTTCTCGCTGGACGCGACAGTGAATCCGGATTTTTCGCAGGTCGAATCCGACCAGCCACAGATTACCGTGAACCGCCGCTTTGAAGCATACTTCCCGGAGAAGCGTCCTTTCTTCCTGGAAAACCCGAGCTTCTTCGAAACGCCCATGGATTTGGTCTTCACCCGCAACATCGCCGATCCGCAATTCGGCGCGCGACTGACCGGCAAACAGGGCCCGTACGCGATAGGAGCGCTTTTTTCCGATGACCGGTCGCCCGGAGAGTCCGTCGCGCCGGGGGATCCCCTGCACGGTAAGCGAGCCTTCTTCACGGTCCTGCGCGCGAACCGCGACATCTTAGGACAGTCCACGATCGGTATGATTTATACCGACCGTGAACTGGCGGGGACCTTCAACCGCGTGGGCGGGTTGGATACGCGCTTCAAGTTACGCAAGAACTGGTGGGTGACGGCGCAGGCCGTGGCCAGCTCCACCACCTTGCCGGACGGGACGAGGAGCGCCGGGCCGGCTTACAAGACACAGGCGCGCTTCGACGGCAGGCAGTTCTATAGCAATGCTGCCTACAACGATTTCAGCCCGGGCTTCAACACCTTGACCGGCTTCATTTCCACCGAAACCGTGGAACGGCCCATCAACGTCGGACGAACGATCACCAGCCCACCCCTGCGCACGGACATGCGCGGCCTGAGCGAGATTGCCATGTACCGATTCCGGCCGGAAGGCAAATACCTCATCTCCTGGGGACCTACCGTCTTTATCAATCCCATATGGGATCATCACGGCAACCGGCTAGACATGTATCAGGACTATACGATGAGCTGGGAGTTCACTGGACAGACCGCCTTCGAACTTTACTATCAAGCTGACCAGGAGATGCTGCGGCCGCAGGACTTCCAGGGCCTCACGACAAACCAAGTCTATTCCCATCACCGGCAAGGCGTCTATTTCGAAACCGCTCCGCTGAACCAGATCACGTTCAAGATGGATTACTCGCAAGGGGCCCAGATCAACGTGGTTCCACCCAGCGGCCAACTTCCGGTGCTCGCGAATCTGTCAGAAGCCAGCGTAAGTCTGGTCGCCCGGCCGGGGCGCCACCTGCGCATTGAGAATACTTATCTGCTAGACCGGCTGGTGGACCCCACCACCCAGGCGAGCGTGTTCAATAACGACATCATCCGCTCCGTCTGGACTTGGCAGTTCAACACCAAGCTGTCGCTTCGGGTCATCCCCCAGTACAACTCCGTCCTCGCCAATCCCGGTCACACTTCCTTGAGCACCAGCAAGAACTTCAATGCGGATTTCCTTTTGACTTACCTCGTGAATCCTTTCACGGCCCTTTACATCGGCTATAACCGGAACATGGACAATCTCGAACTTCTTCCCTACACGCCTTACAATCAACTCCTACGAACCCGAGGCCTGTTGACCGATGGCCATCAGGTTTTTGTAAAGTTCTCGCACTTGTTCAACTTTTGATCGGAGACTCCCTTGCTGAGTGGTACATTTCACAAATACGGTGACGATGCAGGCGGGGTTCGGGATTGGGGGTTCGGGGTTCGCAGAACAAATTCCCGAACCGCAATCTTCCTCCGCGAATCCCGA